>Ga0224723_1000375_pt1 | contig 31017 bp, 33 predicted proteins | sample Balambano_FR2_Me_FD_161647 | JGI IMG/M metagenome (GOLD analysis project Ga0224723, IMG submission 161647) | Freshwater sediment microbial communities from Lake Towuti, South Sulawesi, Indonesia - Balambano_FR2_MetaG | ecosystem: Environmental > Aquatic > Freshwater > Lake > Sediment | place... | reverse complement strand
GTAAGAGTACTGCATCATTAATAATAATAGGTGCTGTACTCTTAGTTCGATTAAAATTTGCGGGCTAACGCGACCCATTCCCGTCATGAACTCGCGGTTGTCTTGCTGTATAAACGCGACCAGTTCTTCGATTCCATATGTATTCGTTTTTAAAATAATATCACAAACAGAATTATTCATTTAGATAATCTAACAATTAGCTAAACATATTTTTTTTGTCGTACGACTTGTATTTTCTAAAACCTTGTGCAATAATCTTGATTATACTACGGTAAGACGACCAAAAAACCGTAGTATGTGGATTGTTGTTATAAAATACCTGCAAATTAAATTAGTTGCCCCTTACGAGTTAAATCGGTTCACTCCTGTATGGGGCTTTTATCTGAGAGTCGTGGTGCTTGATATCGAGAGCTGTATCCATAAGTGCAGCCTATACTAACAATGCTTACCAGGGAATAATTCTATGAGTACAGTACATCTTTACTTCGCTAAAGGTTCTACCTTCTCTCAACGCACCCGCGTTGTATTGCAAGAAAAAGACATTGACTTTACCTCAACTGAAATTGATTTACAGAACAAACCTGCTAATTTCACTCAGATTTCACGTTATGGTAAAGTCCCGGCAATCAAGCATGGGGATATCGAGATTTATGAATCTACCATTATCAATGAATATTTAGATGAGGTTTTCCCAGAACCACCTCTATTACCCCGCAAACCGGGTGAAAAAGCTATCGCTCGCTTTTGGATTGACTACGCTAACACTCGCTTAGTACCTGCATTCAACAAATTTCTGCGCGGTAAAGATGTCCAAGAGCAAGAACAGGGACGAAAAGAGTTTACCGAATCACTCTTGTATATTGAGCAAGAAGGATTAGGTAAATTATCTGGCAATGGTTCGTTCTTATTGGTTAGGAGATAATTACAGCTTAGTTGATATTAGCTTCTATCCCTGGTTTGAACGCTTGCCAATTTTAGAACATTTCCGGAAGTTCAGCCTGCCCCAAGAAACACCTCGTTTGCAAGAATGGTGGAATGTAGTGCGCGATCGCCCTGCTATTAAGGCAGTTGCAAACCCTGTAGACTTCTATATAGAACGATTTGCCAAGATTCTTGGTGAACCCTTACCTGTGGGTGCGGGTCAAAAGTAATATTCAATGAGAAAGGATGTCATGTATGAGTTTAAATGCTCAAGTTCTAGACAGTCCAGTTTTTGAGAAACTCCTAGTTGTTGAGGCAGAACTTAACTACCTAACTCCAATGGTAGAAAAGCCTGTCAACTATACCTACGAACCACCGACCGGAATCCCTCGGCACAATAGTAAGTATGAAACACGCAGACTACCAATTAAGAATGCACGACCATTAGCACAAAATCTCTCCTTAGACCGAGAGGGTTTTGCATTTGCCGTACATCGTAGCAATGTCAAAAATTTCTATGATGATTCGGAGATACAGCGCGTCTATTATCCTGAAGCCGACCAACTTCTAAAAAGTGTGACAGGTGCAACGAGCGTAGTAATTTTTGACCACACTCTCCGTAATGCTCAACGTTTGCAGCAGGGTGAAAACTTGATTAAAGAGCCAGTCAAGCGCGTACATAACGACTTTACTGCCAAATCTGGTTATACTCGTGCCTACAAGGAGTTAGCAGTAAGGGAAATAGATAATATTGATGAACTGTTGCAACAAAGGTTTGCTGTAGTCAACATTTGGCGACCGATCGCACTAGTTCAGGAATCACCATTAGCGGTGTGCGATGCCCAAAGTATAGCACCAACAGACCTAGTAGCTAGCGACCTGGTGTATAGCGATCGCGTTGGCGAAACTTATGCTATTACGTATAATCCAACGCACCGATGGTTCTACTTTCCGCAAATGCAACGAGACGAGGTGGTATTTATTAAGTGCTTCGACTCTGCGGAAAATGGACAAGCAAGGTTTGCGGCTCATACTGGGTTTGACGACCCGACAACTCCATCGGATGCCCCTCCGGGTGAGAGTATAGAGCTGCGAGCTTTTATTTTCTATTCGACATATTGATTGTAGAATAGGTCTCTCGCCTATGCGACGATATGCATAAATTTAATGCACTATTTTAGCCTTGCCACACCAGTAAAGTGCGTTAGGGTCTATCCCGTAACGCACCGTTATTTTTCTTTTTAACGAGTCTCTATTAGGTGGTTATTAGCACCCTAATAAATTGCCGCCAATACCTGATCAGCAGCAGCCCGAAATGCAGTAGCAGCACCAGCGCTCATATCACGCGGGGCACAAATGCGATTCCTCACATAAGCCAGCGCGATCGCACCAACTGCCGATACAATCGGGTCGGCATTATCTTTACCATCGGTAGCTTGTGAAGACTGCTGGGAATTGGTGCAGTTGAAGGATGCTGTCCCGGTCTACGCACCCGTCGAGCATCTGTATTGTTTCGGGCTATTTCGACCAATTCATAAACGTTATATTAGCAAGTAGTACAATCTTTAATTAGGGTTAGCGATTGATAAAAAACCTAAATAGAATCCCGGTAAGCATCTCTTGCTTCAGTTATCAAAAACAAACCGATAATAGCCGCAGTAATTACAGTTAAACCTTGATTTTCTAGAGTATGGCTAGTAATCAAAATGAAGATACCTAATCCAATTAGAACAAAAGGAACAAAATAGCTACCGTATTGGGTGAAGAGTTTGGCAAGTGCTGGAATTTGCGTCAATTTATAAGCGGCATAACACCAAACAGCAACTAGTAAAAAGAAAACTGTGAGAACAACTCCCAATTCTTCTGATGAGGTATTTGCAAATAATGGTACATAAATACTAAGATTATCACCACCATTAGCGATAGTTACAGCCGCAACCCCATAAGCTTGAGGTGCAAACAGATTAGCTAGCAAAGAATTTGCAGGTTGTTCTGTTAGTACTGGGATTTCATCTTCATCAGTTTGAGGATTTAATAAGCGATTGATCCCAATAGCAATTGGAACCGTACCTAAAATCCCAATCCAAGCTTCTGGAAATAACCGACTACCAAAAAAACTAGGTAAACTCGCAAGTACAAGTGCTGTAAAACCTAAATATTGTCCGATAACAATATGTTGATTGCGAAAATTTGCATTTACCTGAGTGAAAAACAACAGTAGAACTACAATATCATCTAAATTAGTGGCAGCGAAGGTCGCAAACCCAGTTGAAATTGCACCGATAATGTTATTCATTTTAGTTCTTGTTAAGTTCTGATTCTTTTTCTTTTAGAAGTGCATCAATTAATTCAGAACGCGATTCGACTCTTTCTTGATTGGGATTTGTTTGTGCTGCTTTGACAATTTCATCTAACTCTAATTGGAATAACCTTGTATTATCACCACTACCTGTTGATATCCAAGGCATTCTACCATCCCATTTTGCGATTGCCTGTCGTTGTAAAATTGATGGTGTCAGCGACTCTACTATTAATCGATGGGATTCGGCTTCTCCTTGTGCTAAATTAAAATTTGCTTGAGCTTGATTTCTCGCTTTCAGTGCTAGAAATCCTGCACGTTTAGCTTCTTGTTCCGCTATTTGTTTCGCTTCTACAGCATGATTAAACTGGTCTGAAAAATGAATATTAACGAGAGAAATATCATCGATTTCAATGTTGTATGTAGCTAATCGAGTTCGTAAGGTTTTATCAACTCCAGCTTTTACTTCTCCTCTAGCCGTGATAATTTCTTCAGCCGTATAGTTTGCCATCACTGCTTTGAGAACTTCTTTTACTGCTGGGTTAATAATACGATGAACAATAGCTTCTTGATTTCCCACCCGTTGGAAAATTAAGTTAGTTTTTTCAGGGATAATATGCCAATTTAACGCTACATCTGTATAAACATTTTGTAGGTCTTTGGAAGAAGCTTCTGTGGTAATCTCCTGATTTTGCACTCGCACGCTCAACTTTTCAACCGTGTTTACAATCGGAATAATTGGGTGAATTCCTTCATTAAGAATCTCTGGTTGTACCTCGCCAAATTTCATTAAGACTCCCCGTTCTCCAGCATTTACAATCGAGAAAAAGCTACAGATAATAGTCAAAGCTAATAAGAACAAAACAATTCTGACAATTGCCTGAATATCCTTATTTGGCTTTTGACTTGTTATTTTTTGAGCCGTGCTGTTAATTGCAATAAATTCTGTGGTCATAACTTTATACTCCAAAAAAAACTAAATACTTATACATCAAAATTATTCTTTATTTTCATAGCTTTGTAATGTTCCATTTGCATTAATTTCTGATACAGTTCGCTTAGAAAATCCCCAAGTAAATAGAGTTACAATTAATGTTAACATTATCCATTTTGGTGGAACATGACCTGGAATCAATGCTTTGAGCATCAATCTACTACCAACAACGAGTACTGTTAAATAAGCCGCATCAAGTAAGTATGTAAATTCTGCTATCCAGCGTAAAAATAAACTAGCCATATATCGGAGTGCGATAATACCAAGAATGCAACCTGTCACAACTAACCAGGTTTTACTCGAAACTGCAACTGCAGCTGTGACGCTATCAAGAGAAAATGCTAAATCGGTAAAAGCAATCGAGATAATTATTTGCCAGAATGTCCATTCTGTATCTTTTGAAGATTTAGAAATATTTTGTTCTTCAACGGTATCAGGATAAAAATAATTCCAAAAATGTTTTCCCGATAGCCATAAAAGGTAAAGTGCCCCTCCCAATTCAACCTGCCAAAACTGAATCACCCATGTAGCTGTAAATAGTAATGAAATCCGCAATCCAAAGGCAATAATTAGTCCCCAATTCAATGCCTGACGTTGTTGCTGTGGGTCTTTGACATCTTGCACTAATGCTGCTAGAGCAACTGCATTATCGGCTGATAGAACAGTTTCTAATGCAACTAATACTAATAAAGTTCCAAGTGTTCTGAGGGAAAAGTCTGTAGCTAAATGTCCGCTTAGTAGATGTTCCATTGGTAATGACCCTTTTTGACTAGACTCAATTTTTTTGCTTTCGACAATCTTGATATTTTTTGAACTGAATTACAGAGTAATCAAGGAATTGTATTAATACAACAAATTTAGTAAATCTAAACTTAATTTATTTGGTTTTGAGAAAAAAGCCTTTGAACGAAAAGGCTTTCTTGATTTAGTGATTAATTTAAAGATAAGATGTTTTCTAAATAAAATCAAACATTTTTACTTTTCCAAACAATAAAAAAAGATATTAAAAAGCTGATTCGTAAACACCAAAATTAATGTATGTTATACCATTTAACTTTTTTGGTGGTACAAATACATGGGTAAGGGCGTAGCTTGCTTCTCCGCAAGGAGTACGTCCATTCACCCCTATAGGAATTACATATGTATCAAGATTTTTGTGAAATGGTATTAGGCGTTCCCGCAGGGTAGCTTGTTTTCGTGCCGTCTTTGTTTAGATTAGCCCCAAGTTTGTAGCCTGGGGCGTCTTGTGGGCTGTTGAGGGACTCGACACCCTATTCGTTTAATTAATCCCTAAGAACAAACCATTTATTTAGCCATTATCTCCACTAGAGAAGGTGCTGGGAATACGAGAATCAACAAATGCTTGCGATACATTCGGAATAAACCAGCCTTTTTCACCATTTTTAACTACTTTAGCTTCAGGAAGATTTAATTCCAAATCCAATGTTTCTGGGTTTTTCTTCACTGAAATTTGCGTACCATCCATAATCTTGACAGCAACAGCACCAGTTTTATCTAAAGAAGTAACATTCACATCACTGGGAAGATAAATACCCTGACAATCCCACTGGTCTGGTGTGGTTTGACCGTTTGCTAAGAAGTAAAGTTGATTTTTTCCAGATTCTTCAGACTCTTCACCACCAGTACCGTAAATTCCAAGGTTTCCCCCAGTCTCGTTACGACATTGTCCCCAAACAACTCCCGACTCGATAGCCACTTTTTGGAACTCTAATTCACCAATTTGACGTTGGACATCTTCGGGGACTGTACCCTGTACATTCTCCTGTAAGTTTTTCAGGGTTTTTGTCACCTCAATGTAATCGGGGTTTTTGCGGTAATTCGGGTCTGCTAACGAAGGTTGAACTATACTTAAGTTCATCAACATGATTGTAACTAATACAAAAGCGACTTTCAGAAATTTCATGATTTTTCTCCTTTGAGAAATGGTAAATTTTTTAACAGGATATTTTGAGAATTTGTCGCATCGGTAAATGGAGGCGATCGCATTCTTGTTCTTATGTTATTTTTCATCAACAAATCACCAATTACAACTTCAAAATTTTTCTCTTAATTTTGGATAGTAAAGCAGTTGTCGCAAGTAAATAAACAAAGGACATAACTGCTTCTAAAAGAGTTAAGAATAATACTAATAGAATGATTTCTATTCCTAGCGCAGTTTGGTCTATCATTGCTGATTGCTTTCAAAACTTGATTAATAGGCAGTAATAAAGCTATAAATTAGTCCGAGTAAGGCAACTGATGTCATCAATGTGTAAGTAAAATCTCCTTGTCTAAAAAAAGTAAGTAGAGAAATTACTACACGGATTATAGGAATAGCAATTAGAAGCAAAAGCCCAAAAATAATGATGCTATAATGATTGCCCGACAAAATACCGCTGACCAAAAGCATGGGAGCGTGGAATACTGATGGTTGCCCTTCAAAAAAGTGATAGTTAACAGGCTCTAAACCGCATTCAGCTAAATACAAAACTCCACCCACAAATACTATAAAACAAGCAGTAAAAACGCCATATTTTAAGAAATTACTAATCAATAGTTCTAACTGCTTTTCACTTTTATTTTTCGTGTATTCATGAGTATTAATGTGTAAATTTGGTATTTCTAGCAAAGTAGATTTAGAAATACTCTCTTGATGATTTTCGCCACAGTTAACACTAGAGATAGTAAAAGAGTCTTGATATTTAAAATTTAAAACTTGCATTTTATATTCCCCCTGATAAACTGTTGTAGACCATTTTTAATGCCATCGCTGCCAACACAAAACTAAAGACTATTCTTAAAGTTTGGGTATTCGCTCCAACTAGAACTTTCGCTCCTAATAAAGCACCAGGTAATACACCTAACATCACAGGCATTGTCACTCCCGGTTCAATGTAACCTAATGCTAGATACACACCTGCCGATGCTACTGCTGTGACACCAATCATAAAATTACTAGTGCTAGTAGATACTTTAAATGGCAAACCCATCGCACGATCCATTGCCAAAACTTTGAATGCTCCCGAACCAATACCCAGCAACCCCGAAAGCACTCCTGCAAATGCCATGATGCCAAATCCCATCGGTACAGAATGAACTTGGTAAGCTATTTCTCCATCCGTCGTTGGATAGGTATTATTTAACTTGAGATTAGTTGCTAAGGTATCTGATGATTCACTATCAGTAGATTCAGCTTTAGGTTTCCCTGATAGATAAGCTGAATAAAGTAGTACAATTGCAAGTACGATTGTTAGCGCTTTGATCGAAATAAAAGAGGCTATTGTTGCTCCAATTAACGCTCCAGTTATCGTTGCCACCTCTAAAAACATTCCTAGTCGGAGGTTTGTATAGCCTGTTTTTATATATGTAGATGCGCTAGCGCAGGAAGTCGCAATCACTGATACTAATGAAGCACCAATAGCATATCGAATATCTATTCCAAATACCGATGTTAATAAGGGGACAATGACTACCCCACCACCTAACCCAGTTAGCGCTCCTAAAAAGCCTGCTGCAAATGAGCCAATAAAGATTAACAGTGAAAACTCTAGGATGTTCATAATTTGTCGCTCTTTTTAGTAGATGCACGTAAAGACTACTATTTTTTATTGGTTTTTATTAACTCAAAATAGGTTTTAATTGATACCTAACTTGAAGTTATTGCTTTGGTTGATAGATTGTTTGATGAATCTCTAAGTTTTACTTTATGCTTCTTAGGCAACTTAATCAAATATTATTTCTTTTTCAGATGATAATTAGAAATTATTTGGCGATCGCTTAGGTAGAACTAGGCAAGCCAATACGTTGAAATCGTTAATACATATGACTTATGAACATTTATAATTATTTTTAATGCTAGTTAAAGTATTGAATAATACTGTTTTTAAGTTACAAATAAATATCAGTAGTTAAGATATTTACTTGTATTTAATACGGCTTGATTAACTCATCTCTTGTACCAGCCATTTAATATAGTAAAAAAGTAACTAAGTTTACGCAATAATTTCCAACTGCGTTTCTGACTGTTACTAACTAAAAATCCCCATATAGTAATATTCTTATAACTAAAGTCATCTAAACAAGACTATTGATAAATAGTTTCTTATGTTAAATTTGCTACTTAAAATTATTTGATTAGTCGTTTATAGCTAAATAATTACAGTATGCATTTACATGAGATGCCTTAGGGGTAAGGCATTACCGTGCCCTTACGACAATTTATGCTTGCACATTGTATTTCCTAACGATGAAATCCGCGCTCAAACGAAGTGCTATTTCAATAAATTGTATTTATCGTCTTGAGAAAAAGTAGTATTTGTTGTTATCAAGCAGAATATATATACTGAAAGTAGGGCTAGAAAGCTGATTTTAAATACTGAGGAGTTTAGATGTTCAATAACTTAAGAGAAATTCGTTATCAACAAGGTTGTAGCGATCGCAATGCCGGAATCTTGCCCAAAATGCAAGACTTGATGTATTTGGAAGGTTATTTTAAAGGCAGACCAGAAGGATTGGATGATATTGTCCAGTTTTTTCCTTCGTTTGAAGAATACATGAAATGGAAATTAAAAGATTCAGAAACTCCAAAAACTTGACTAGTTACGGTTATATTTACTTGTAATCTCCTTACCCTAACGTTCTTGCAGAGTCGGTCGAATCAAAATTTCATTCACATTAACGTGATTCGGTTGCGTCACCGCATAAGTAATTGCTGCTGCTATATCTTCGCTTTGCCTTGTAAGAAGAATCTATGAGATTACGCAAAAAATCCTACTTTAGGTATATCAAGTTTAAGAAAAATACCGTCTATACTACGTTAAATTGACTGGATTACCGTAGATTCTTCATAGAACATCATTTCACAACCAATTAAGAAAAGCAAGTCCTTTTTGAAAGTGCCGATAAGAGTACTTCTTTTTTGCCAGCAATGGCATTTATTCCATTTCCTTAATGTCGGAATGGTTACAGTTTATTTCCGTACAGGTTTTTATAAGCGGTTTAGTTTTGATTGTACGATTCTCTTGCTAACATTAATAGGCTTAACCTTCATCTGTGGAAAACTTTACCCACGGGTGGCAATGTAACCTGGAGAACAACTAGCCCATGCAATTGGATAAACCGACTCAAGAATGTGCCAATCGAGTTATGGATACTATTCCATTGGTAATGCGGTTTATCCGAGCGGATATGCGCGAAAACAGTGCCGCTTCTTTATCTGTACCGCAATTGCGATCGCTAGCATTTCTCAAACGCAATCCTGGAGCTTCGTTATCTGAGCTTGCAGAACATCTCGGTGTTACCTGTGCTACGGGATCCACAACAATAGAAAGGTTGGTACAACGGAATTTTGTGCTACGTAGCGACCATCCCCAGGAACGAAGGAAAATAGTTTTATACCTGACTCCGGAAGGTAAGCTCCATCTTGAGCAAACCCAAGCACAAACTCGCACTCATATTGCAAACTTATTAGACGGTTTGACGGCGAAAGAAATTACACAAATTGAAGAAGGGTTAACTCTACTTAAAAATGTCTTTGAGAAATCAGAAGTTAAAAAAGCTCCTTGAGGCTGAAGCACTCCCAATAATTTGCGCGGTCGAGTTGCGGCAATTAATAGTGTGTTTATTAGTGCTTGACATAATCACTGACCTGAAGGTGTGGTAATTCTTGACGCTTCACCGACTGATGCTACCGAAGTAGTCTTACTCTGTCTCTGCGTCCGTTTATTGAGTTTCACGAACTTTAAAGCTAATATACGCGAGCGCAATTTTGACGGCGTATTTTTCCCCAACAATAGTAAAATAAAATACTGCTTGCCAGTCGCAAATACTTGCTTTATTTATCCTAAGTATGTAATAGTACTTTCTTGTATACTACTAAATCTTTATCGACTTACCGTATTTAGTAAAAACAAGTTTAGTTAAGAACTGCTTGTCTATCAAACCGGAAAGTCAAATTTAATTTCACTACTCGAAGACTACTCAAACCGTAGGGTAATCAAAAGATGGTTTCTACAAATTCCCAAGAAAGCACACAACGCCCTAATATCGTGTTCATTTTGGCTGATGATTTAGGCTGGGGCGACCTCAGTATTGATGGACAAAAAAACTACCGCACGCCTTATTTAGACCAATTAGCAACAGAAGGAGTAAGATTCAGCAACGCCTATTCATCATCTCCAGTTTGCACGCCAACACGAATTAGTTTTTTTACAGGTCGTTATCCAGGAAGACTGTCCATTGGCAATCAAGAACCTTTATTAGGTGTTCAACAAATAGGCGATCGTGTTGGCTTACCTCCCGAACATCCGACAATTGCCTCTCTTCTCAAAGCCAATGGTTATGAAACAGCTTTAGTCGGAAAATGGCATTGTGGCTATTTGCCCAAATACAGCCCCTTGCGAAGTGGTTTTGATGAATTTTTTGGCAACTTTAGTGGTGCTATTGATTACTTTCGTCATGTAGACACCAACGGAGAATCAGATTTTTGGGAGGCAGAAGTGCCTGTAGAGCAGGTAGGATATGTTACCGACTTGTTTACAGAACGAGCTATTGAATTTATAAAAAGACCTCGTGACTGTCCTTTTTACTTAAGCCTGCATCATACCGCACCCCACTGGCCTTGGGAAGGACCGAATGATGTTGGACTCAGCAATGCGTTAATTGGTCAAGATACTTTGCAAAATTGGATAAATACGGGAACAGCAGAATCTTATGCCGCAGTGGTGGAAAGTCTAGATCATGGGGTTGGGAGAGTATTACAGGCATTGAATGATGCGGGAATTGCAGACAATACCATAGTTATTTTTGCTAGCGATAACGGTGGTGAAAAATTCTCTAACTTAGGTTCATTCAAAGGTAAAAAAGGCTACGTCTACGAAGGTGGAATCCGAGTTCCTACCTTTATTCGCTGGAATGGCGCGATTCCAACTAACTTAATAAGCGAACAAGTTATTATTACCCACGACATCACAGCGACTATTCTAGCTGCGACACAGACAAATCCCGACCCAAATTATCAGCTTGATGGTGAAAATTTACTTCCCGTAATCAAAGGAGAAATACCTGTGTTTTCTCGGACACTGTTTTGGCGTTATAAGGGAATTGACACACCAGTTTTACCATCAAAGGTTTTGCAAGGCGCAGTCCGCAGCGGAGATTGGAAGTATGTGAAAGTTGGAGAAGAGGAATTTCTTTTTGATCTGGCAACAGATGAAAAGGAACAAATCAATTTACAAGCCGAATATCTCGATGTGTTTGAGCGGCTACGTGCAGAATATCAACAATGGGATTCCCAATTAGAACCTTATTCGCTTGAGGTGGGTTTACCCTGACTCCACATGAAACGTTATGCCAGTTCTCATAGAGACCTTATATGTGTAAGGTCTTTACATTGTTTGTGTATACTGCACGCAGCCGAAAAGCACTATATTAGGTTTTGCTTTGGAATATTAGCGCTTATTACTTTGAATCTGGTCGAAAATACTGCCATTATCAAAGAACTTCTTCTGAACTCTGTCCCAGTTACCTAAATCTACAACTGAGAATAATTGGTTAATCCTAGGAAAGTTCTTTTCAACTTCTTTGGCTACGGTTTTGTCAACTGGTCTAAATCCAACTTTGGCAAATTCCCGTTGAGCTTCTGGAGTGAAAAGGTACTCAGCAAACGCCTCCGCTACTCGTCTTGTACCTTTATTATCAACATTTTTATCAACAATTGCAATTGGATTATCGATAGAAATGTTGACTTTGGGGATTACATAGGGAGCATTTCTTTCACCTTTTTGTCTCGCATAAATCACCTCATTTTCATAACTCAATAGGACATCTCCCTGATTTTGCTTAAAAAATAGATCCGTAGCTTCACGGGCACTTTTTGGTAATACAGGAACATTTTTATAAACTTGGGTAACAAATTCCCTAGCTTTATTTTCGTTATTACCGACCTGTGTAACTGACCCCCATAACCCGAGAAAATTCCACCTTGCACTTCCAGAAGTCTTAGGGTTGGGTGTAATCACCTTTATTCCCGGTTTAGCTAAATCAGACCAATTTTGGATATTTTTAGGATTACCAGAACGAGTTTGTAAGGCAACCACAGAACGAGTAATAATACCGCCATTGGGGAGTTTACGTTCCCAACCAGGCTTAATTAAACCAGCTTTCTGAATTAATTTGATATCTGGTGCTAATGATAAACCAACGATATCTACATCGAGTCCGCCAATAACAGCATTAGCCTGAGAAGCAGAGGCTCCATAACTCTGCTTAATTACTACATCCTGACCTTTTTCCCGTTTCCATTTGGCAACAAACTGGGGAATGATTTTTTCATAAGCAGACTGGGTTACTGAAAAAGAAGCCAAAGTGATTTCAACTTTGTTAGGCTTTTGACTAATTAGCAAAGGATAATTAGTGATGGCATAAGCAGGAATACTCAAGCTTAAACCCACACCTGCTGTCAGCATCAAGATAGAACTCTTAGGTGAACGTTGTCTAAATAAAGCAGATAACTGCTTAACTGACGATAATATTCCCATCTCGCTTCTGTTAATGTGTGTCATAGGTCACATATTGTTACTATTATTTGAATCTACTGCAAATCTATCAAGTTACAGTAGTAGTTTCAAGATCAAATATGTTACGTAATACACAACGAAGCAAATATATTTTATACTTTATGACCATGTTAAATTTTGTCAAGTTGTTGCCATTAATTCTGAAATCCCTTATCCCCGAGTAGAACAGCAAGAACTGGTAGATTTAATACCATTAGCTCAACTTGCGTGGTTAAAGTCAGCTCATGGTCATGATACGTTTTTAATTGATATGGCTGGATTAAATAATCTAGTGATTTCTTTTCGGCAAAGTTAAAATTTAGCGTTATCATCGTTAAAAATTGGTATCTTAATTGACTTAGTTTTTATAAAAATAGTTTTAATATACGGTAGATGTATCAATTTACCGTATTTTTATGCTTAATTACAGTTTCAAATTCTGTGTGTTTAACTACTACTAATATTTTTTATCTGGGGAAAAATTTATAGATAATATTCGCTACTTGTTATAGTCATGTCTAATAATCAATCGCTTGTAATTGCAGTTATCGGTGGTGGTTTTAGTGGGGTGATGGTAGCAGTAAACTTACTCCTGAGTACTCCTCGTCCGTTAGTAGTTAAATTAATTGATAATCAAGAAGTTATTGGGCAAGGAGTTGCTTATGGAACCAACAGGAAATGCCATTTATTGAATGTTCCAGCTGAAAAAATGAGTGCTTTTGCTTCAGACTCCAAGCATTTTCTGCGCTGGTTGCACAATCAAGGTTTTTCTGAGATTGATGCTACTACTTTTGTACCTCGTCAAATATACGGTCAATATATCCAAGCTGTTTTGCATGAAGCACTGAAAAATGCTCCAGCTTGGGCTAAGTTAGAACACTTTCAAACTGAAGCAATTTCTTTGAATGTCGGAAATAAGGTAAATGTTAGTACTAAAAATGGAGAGATAATAGAGTGCGATCGCGTGGTTTTAGCGTTAGGCAATTTTCGGAGTGCAAATCCACCTGTTAATGACCCCACTTTTTATCAAAGTCAGCGGTATATTAATTGGGCATGGTCGAAAAATTGGTTAGATAAATTACCTGCATCGGAGTCAGTAGTTTTAATCGGTTCTGGTTTGACGGGCTTAGATGTTGTTTTGTCGCTGCATCAACAAGAACACAAAGGTAAAATCCATATTGTTTCCCGTCGAGGTTTACAGCCCCAAGTTCATAAATCTATATCTCCTTACCATTCTTTTCTGAAAGCTGAACAGCCACCGCAAACAATCCGCGCTTTATTTCGTGATTTGCGTCAAGAAGTCAAATCAGCAGCTTCGCAAGGGTATGACTGGCGCTCGGTTATTGATGCTCTTCGTCCTGAAACTCAAGCAATCTGGCAGAATCTATCCATAAACGAAAAGCGGCGTTTCCTCCGACATGTCAGAATTTATTGGGATGTTCACCGTCATCGAGTAGCACCAGAAATTGCCCAAGTTTTTACTCAATTAACTAAAAGAGGGCAGATTATTTCTTATGCAGCTAGAATTCAGGCTTATCAAGAAGATGGTGATGGTGTAAATGTTATTATTCGCAAGCGATGTAGTAGCGAAGAAACTTTACGAGTCGGATTTGTTATTAACTGTACGGGGCCGCAATCTAACTACCGTCGAATTGAGAATCCTTTAATTAAAGAATTGCTCGCCGAAGGATTAATTCGTCCACATCCATTGAATTTAGGCTTAGATGTTGCCGCAAATGGGGCTTTACTAGATGCAACAGGAAAAATATCGGTGCAGCTATATACTCTTGGCCCGCCCAAAATCGGTTATTTATGGGAAACAATAGCAGTACCCGAACTTAGAAAACAGGCACAAGAACTTGCAGAAGAATTATTAAAATAAGAACCAGGGGACAACAACATGTTATTTCGTCAACTTATTGATAAAGAAACAAGTACATATAGTTATTTAATCGCTGATGAAATCACAAAAAGTGCTATAATTGTTGACCCAGTTTTAGAGCAAGTCAAACGCGATTTACAAATGCTGCAAGAATTAGGTTTGACGCTTCGCTATAGTCTCGAAACACATATTCATGCAGACCATATTACAGGTGTCCAAAAACTGCAAGAGTCCACAAGATGTTTAAAGATTTTGCCAGAGCATACTAATAGTAATTGTGCTGACCAAATAATTAAAGACGGGGAAATTTTGCAGCTAGGTGATGTAGAAATAAAAGCTATAGCAACTCCAGGGCATACAAATAGTCATGTCGCTTATTTAATAAATCAAATTCTAGTTTTAACAGGAGATGCTTTATTAATTCGCGGTTGCGGTCGAACTGATTTTCAAAGTGGTGATGCTGGTACTTTGTATGATTCAGTTACCCAAAAATTATTTACTTTAGATGATAAAACTTTAGTCTACCCTGGACATGATTACCGAGGATTTACAGTATCTACGATTAGTGAAGAAAAACAATTTAACCTGCGATTTCAAGGACGCGATACCATCGAAGATGGTTGCCAAAGGCATCGCGGTAGTTTTATTGAATTAATGAATAATTTAAATTTACCCTATCCTCAAAAGATGTCTCTGGCAGTACCAGCAAATGAAGCTTGTGGTAATATAGAGTTCACTGAATCTATATAATTTACATATTTGTAATAAATTTTAATAGATATTAACTACGGTTATTTGACCGAGTTAGTGTAGTATTATAAAAATAAAGTATTTGTGAGTTTAAACTCGTTGTTTAGATTCGGTGCTGTAGGTACTTGAAATTTGATTTTGAACTATGAGCAAAATACGCGCTGTAGTTGTTGACCCAAATGTGCCGGGACGTTTGGCACTCCATGAGGTAGATGCACCAACACCTGCTCCCAACGAAGTAGTTGTGAGAGTGTCAGCAATTTCCCTCAACCGGGGAGAAGTGAGACGTTCTACTACTGCTGATGCAGCTTGGCGACCAGGTTGGGATTTAGCAGGTACAATTCAAACCCCTGCTGCCGATGGTTCGAGTCCTCCCCAAGAATCACGTGTAGTAGGTTTACTGCGTTCTGGTGCTTGGGCAGAATTGGTATCTGTTCCTAGCAACGCGATCGCCGTACTGCCGCCGTCATGCTATATATTGAATAGACATCGACCGTATTTAATTATGCGTTACCCGAAAACCTTAGTAGGGGCTAGCTAGTGCTTCTCCGCTCCTGAGTACGGCCGTAAGCGCTTTTCTCAGGCTTCGCCAACGCCCTTACATCATTTTTGGAGATGTCTAATAATGATGACAAATTTATACCATAATTTGATAGATAATTTGCAATTGTCAGTTTGCTTGTTATTTGACCAAATATCTCGTTTACTCTCTTCTTTCTCTGTTATCACTTCAAGATGAGATGGTAATTTTGTTTGTTGCCATAAAGACCAGTATTCATCGTATAACAGTTCTTTTTCAATTTTTGATAGAAATATTTCTTTCATTTCCTCATCCTTATAGTAAGTAACGCTAAATATATAAATATTTCAGTACCAAGTTTGTTTATCCACAACATTACGTAAAGGTAATCCGGCTTGATAGCGCTGGAGATTATCAAGAAACAAACCTGCGATGCGACCTTTTAGAGCTGGAGAAATAGCTGAAGTATGAGGTGTGATAAAGAGATTCGGCAACGACCATAGAGGACTATCAAACGGTAGGGGTTCTGTGGAAACTGTGTCTAAACTAGCACCTGCAATCCAACCTTCAGTCAGAGCTTTTGTTAATGCCGATTCATCGACTATAGCACCTCGACTAATATTAATTAGATAGGCATGGTTGGGAAGCGATCGCAATACTTTTTCATCGATTAAACCCTTAGTTTCTGGTGTAAGTGGCGTAGCAATAACGACATAATCAACTTCTGGTAGCAGTGTGTACCATTCATCCGCACCAACGACTTGATCAAAATTTGTTAATGGTTGGGGATGACGACGACTACCCCAAACTCGCATATCAAAGGCTTTGGCACGAGACGCGATCGCCTGACCGATATTTCCCGTACCGATGATTAATATAGTTGCACTTGCTAACTCTGGTAGTACGAAAAATTTCTGCCAATTGCGTTCATTATGAAGGGTTTGTAGTTCCCGCAATTGTTTGGCGTGGTAGAGAATAAAACCTAGCACAAATTCTGAAATTGGGATGGCATGAATTCCGGCACTATTGGTAAGAATAATGTCACGTTTGAGAAAAATTGGTGTCAGGATGCGATCTACACCAGCACTGACTGTTTGTTGCCAACGTAATTTTGGGGCAAATGCGAGTACTTTATGCAAAGTAGTCTGCTTGAGTTTGAACCCGTTGAGATAAACTTCGGCTTCTACAACATCACCATCAAAATTTCCATCAGCATCTACCCGTACAACTTCTACATCAGATGGTAAATTTGGCTCGATTTCGGCGGTTAGTTCAATAGGTAGAATTATTTTGACCACTTGTTACTCCCTAAGACGACATTTCTAAAAAATAAAATAGACATCTCCAGAAATTAATTATGCGTTGTCTGAAAGCGCTGGTAGGGGCGTAGCTTGCTTCTCCGAAGGAGTACGGCCGTAAGCGCTTTTCTCAGGCTTCGCCAACGCTCTTACGTCATTTTTGGAGATGTCTAATATACATATGGCGTTAATATGCTACTTGCTTAAGATAGAATAAGTTTGGCACTGATTTTTTTTCTAATTAAATTTAGTAAAAAAAGCACCCCGATTAAATTTCTGTGTGGTGTTGTACAACTTATAAAACCGAATATTATCTCTTTAAATTTGCCACTCGGCTACTGTCTTGATGATCTGGACGACGTAATACACGGTTTATTACTCTTTCCTTAATTTCAACAAACTGTGGATTAGCTCTATCTCTAGGACGTGGAAGGTTCACAGGCTCATCTAAAACTATTTGCCCTGCCTCAATTAGCACTACCCTATCTGCAAGTACTACAGCTTCTTCCACATCGTGAGTAACTAAGAGTGCAGTAAATCCCTGCTCTTGCCACAAAGTTTCAATCAAACGGTGCATTTCAATCCTTGTTAAAGCATCTAACGCCCCTAGAGGCTCATCTAGCAGCAATAGACTTGGTTCGCTTACCAACGCTCTCGCCAGTGCTACTCGTTGCCTTTGCCCTCCTGAAAGTATACCGGGCCATTCGGAAGCACGCTCTTGGAGTCCGACTTGCTCTAGTGCCCAAGTTGCTTTAGAGCGCCAATCACCTTTTAAACCTAAGCCGACATTCTCTAGCACGCGCTTCCATTCAAGCAAACGTGAGTCTTGAAACATTACTTTTACGAAGTTATTAAGCCGATGCAGTGGTTCAAAATTAAGCAACACTCCACCCTCAGTCGGTGTCTCTAACCCTGCAACCAGACGCAATAAAGTACTTTTACCGCAACCACTACGCCCAACAATGGCAATAAACTCTCCAGGTGCTGCTTCTAAATTCATTGACCTTAAGACAGTTTTACTACCAAAAGTTTTGGTTAAATCCCAAACTCTTAGATGTGTACCTTGTTTATTTGGACTCACAAAAAAATCTCCTTTATAACTCTTAACTTCTTAATTACACACCGCGATAATTCGGATTCCAAGCCATCCATCTTCCTTCCAAAGCTCTAGTAAAAATATCCGCTAACTTGCCCAATAAGGCATACAAAATAATAGCTAAAACAATGATATCCGTTTGTATAAACTCACGAGCATTCATTGCCATGTAACCAATACCTGAATCAGCAGCGATAGTTTCCGCAACAATCAATGTAACCCACATAATACCCAAGGCATAGCGTACACCTATTAAAATCGAAGCTAATGCTCCTGGGATAATTATTTCCAATAAAAGTTCTCTGGAACTCAATCCGTAAACTTGCCCCATTTCAATCAATCCGCGATCAATATTGCGAATTCCATAAAAAGTATTTACATATATGGGGAAAAAAACACCCAACGATACTAGGAATAATCTAGCTTCGTCACCAATACCAAACCACAAAATCACGAGTGGAATTAATGCTAAGTGAGGAATGTTGCGAATCATCTGTATTGAAGTATCAAACAGTGTTTCAGCAAGGGGATAAATACCATTGAGAAACCCGAATATTAAACCAATACTTCCACCAATTATAAAACCAGTGATCGCACGTCCAGAACTAATCGCAATATGTCGCAACAGTTCTCCAGACAAGGTTAATTTAATTGCTGTAGCAATCACACTGCTTGGTGCTGGTAAAATCCTTGTAGAGATAATGCCCGTTAGTGAGAGTAATTCCCAAATTACTAGTATTGCTACAGGTACAGACCAAGGAAGTGCCTGTTTAACTAGTTGGTTTTTGAGTAATTTATTGCTCATGAGGTACTCGTTGATACTACTTGTGGTTTGGAAAAGTTATCGTTGGCTATGAATTCCGCAAAGGGACTTTCAAGTTGCTGTCCCAGAGATGGGGGTTGATTATCTAAAGGTAAACGCGGGAAAAGTAATTCTGCAAATCGATAGGCTTCTTCAAGATGGGGATATCCCGATAAAACAAAAGTATCTATTCCCAGTTCTTGATATTCCAACATCCTAGCAGCAATGGTATCTGCATCTCCCACAAGAGCAGTACCCGCACCACCCCGCACTAATCCAATTCCTGCCCACAAGTTGGGACTGATTTCCAAAGTTTCTCGATTGCTACCATGTAGTTCGCTCATCCGTCGTTGTCCTTCGGAGTCGGAAGTGGCAAGGCTCTTTTGGGCTTGTGCGATCGCTTTTTCATCTACATATTGGATCAACTCATTGGCAGCATCCCAAGCTTGGCTCTCGGTTGGACGAGCAATTATATGTAAGCGAATTCCAAACTTAACTGTTCTGCCTTGTTCCTCTGCAAGTTTGCGAACCTCGGCTATTTTTTCGGCTACTTTAGCTGGAGGTTCTCCCCAAGTTAGATAAACATCGATATGCTTAGCTGCAACTTGCTTAGCTGCTGCTGATGACCCTCCAAACCACAGAGGTGGGTAAGGTTTTTGTACTGGCGGAAATAAATTGATTCCACCTTTGATATATAAATGCTGTCCTTCAAAATCAACGCTTTCACCACTCAAAATGCCTCGCCAAACTGTGAGGAATTCTTCAGTTAATAAATAGCGATCATCGTGACTTAGATGCAAACCATCTCCAGCTAGTTCCATGGGATCGCCACCTGTGACTACATTAATCAACAATCGCCCATTCGATAATCTATCAAATGTTGCTGCCATTCTCGCTGCTACGCCAGGTGAGGTAATTCCTGGACGAATGGCAACCAGAAACTTCATGCGTTTGGTGACAGATATGAGCGAAGATGCTGTTACCCAAGCATCCTCACAAAAACGTCCGGTGGGTAATAATGCACCCATGTAGCCTAGATTGTCAACTGCCTGAGCGATTTGTTGCAAATACTCAGCAGTGATACTGCGTCCGCCGATAGTCGTTCCTAAATAGCGTCCATCACGAGTTGTGGGTATAAACCAAAGAACTTGCATAATGCTGGGGTGTTTTGTTATTGGCTAAAGTACTAAATATCGATAGATTTATCGTAGATTATAGCCGGAATCTCACAATAAATTACGTAAATTACAAAACTTACCTGGGGATGAAAAAACATGGCTACCGGTGAGACTCACGAGATGAGATACTTGACAGTAGAGATTACATTTATCTGGTAGCCAAAAGTACTTGTAATCTTGGCGCGGCGGTAATATTTAGAAATTTAAGGTATAGTTTTTTTCAAGTTAAAACCTGAAGGTGGTACGCAACCAAGCAACTAAGCTACCAGGATTGCTAGCATCAGAGTTCGGTGCAGTAATCCAGATGAAACCTGGCGTAATGGCTATACGATTAGTAACTGGATATTGATACCATCCTTCAATATGGTAGGAGGTATCTTTATCTGCTTGACCCCGACCCGCTCCCAAATCTACATTTTTACTGAGTCCTGTCAGTGTTGGTGCCACGCCAACAAAAAGAGCTCCTAAACTACCTTTTTTCCCAAAATCGGGAAATGTTAGTCCTACTCCCCAGTTCCAGACATCACCATCTCCCTGTCCCAAATAGCGGTGTGCTGAATATCCTACGAAAGCATTGGTTACGAACTTCGGGCTAAATTGATATTGCGCCCCGATCCCATAAAGATTTCCTACTGTTCCTTTATCAACAATACCATTCGCTGCATTTTGAATGTTAGTTGATATAGTGCTGTTTGCCAAATTACTACCAGCCGCAGGACCAAAGTTTGTTCCACCTTGACCCAAGGTACCCGGTGGGCTGTAGGTGTTAGCGTAACTTAAACCGAGCCGAAAATCCTTGTTGGGAGAAAAGTATGTTATTTGTCCAAAAGCTACATACCTGCCTGAAAATAAACCATTATTATCTCTGGGGTTATCACCATTCGGCGCAGTATAAGATAAACCTAATTGAAACTGTTTACCGAGTTGCTGGAGTATGGCAATTCCTGGCCCTGTATCTCCATAGTTAAAGACCATATTCCGCCGTGAAAATCGTGAAATCCCATTAGAAGCAGCCCCTTCAAACGGGTTTGTCGGACCACTTAAGCCGATTTCATTGGCTCCATCGGACTGGGCAAAAATATTGAATTGGGTATCTTTAGTAAGTAGAAATCGATAGCGGATTCCAGCGATATAAAGCTGATTGGGTCCAAAACTAGGACTGGCATTATCGGCAGTTCTTCCGTCAAAAGTTCCAAAAAGTCCACCTGTCGGATTACTGGTACTAAGTCCAGTCCCAGTTCCTCTCGGATTAGGTAATCCACCTAAAGATGTAATATTTCCACCTACGAGTGTTAGCCGTAGTTGGTCTTGACCAGTAAAACTGGTATTTAATGCTATGCGAACCTGGTCTCCAATGGTATAGCTACGGGGTACAGGTCGCTTGGTGACGACGTTATTACCCGCTAGAACTCCTTGAGCCACAAACTGAGCATAACCTGTGAGTACAGTTGTTGTTGAGAACTGATTCGCTTGTATTTCTGTTGTTCGTGCATCTAAGCTGTCTAATTTTCCCCGCAAAGCTGTTAGTTCATTGGCGAACTCTTCTTGCAGTTTTTGCAAAGTAGCTAAGTCTGTTTTTGTTGCTGCATTCTCACTAGCATTTAAAATGACTTCGTTAATCTTATCGAGGGCCACATTCAAACCAGCAGCAAATTCATAGCGAGTCAGGGTACGGTTGCCTTGAAATGTACCGTTTGGCAATCCTGTAATTACACCATAGCGTTCTACTAGAGACTGTAACGCTTGAAATGCCCAATCACTGGGCTTCACATCTGATAATTGCGATACAGAAGTAACTTGCTCTATTGAATTTGGTGAGTTAGGGGAGTCTGGGAGGGAGGGAGTAGGGAAAGATAAGGGGGTAATAGTAGTATTTTCTCTCTCCTTCTTATCTCCCTTGTCCCCTGCCAGTACTTGCACTGTTGTTTCAGCTATATTCTGTTCAACTGCACTAGCTACTGAAGGCAGGACTAAGAGTCCACTGGAAACGACTGGCATTGCTAACAAATGATTCCACAAAATTTTAGGCATTGTTGAAAGTTCCTCACACAAAAGTATATTGCTCTCTTCGTAACCCCGCAGATATCTTTGCCTGGGCTTTTTTTTGCCCTTGCAGTCAACCAAATTATTAATTAGGTTTTGGAAAAAGCAAGCAACGTAGTCGCAAAAATGGAGGGATTCTCTACTGTCCCATCCAAATTAAACTGTAGGGGAGCTGGAAAGAGTGCGCGATCGCATCCCACCCTAGATTTAATTTTGTCTACTTACTTAATACTGCTTCTTTCCCGTCGCTAAGAGAACTCCTTTACAGTTTCAACAGAACTTACCCTGCCTCTTAATACCCTGCTTATTGGCAGCCGATAACTTAAATACTGAGTAACAATTGTCAAAACTCACACACAGCATAAGTCCCGATCAATGTAGATGTCCTTAACAGGAGTAAAGTCTGTTGCTATTCTTTTGGGATATTCGCTTTTTAAAAACTACGGTAAATCGATAGGGTTTTAGTAGTTTTCTTAAATTGGATACTGCCACATTTAGTTTGAAAACACAACTACCTTAACGATGGTTTTTAAACTTTTGTCAGAATATATTTGACGATACGGGCACGATATATTTACATCTATGGAGTATCGCAAACCTGAAAATTATTTGATTAACCACTTGCTTTTTGTGCTGAATTGTGAAAAACTATGTTTTGTGAGAAACTACGGTAAATCAATCGAGTTGCAGTAGATTAAACAACAAAATTCTAGTCTATGGAGCAATCTGAGTGAAATGGATATCAGAATTATGTTTAGTAAGCTGCCAAGTGAAAGGTAATAAAAAGTTTTTTTATTACGTGTAGCGTCGGTAGGGTAAAAACCCTGAAGACTTTATCGGTGGGAGAAGAAATATTTATGGTTAAAACTTTGACAGCCGATTTTGACATTAATTTAGAAGCTGATGTACTTGTGATTGGGGGTGGACCAGCAGGTACTTGGGCGGCTTGGAGGGCTGCATCTAGTGGCGCTTCAGTTATTCTTGTAGACAAAGGATATTGTGGCACTGCCGGATGCGCTGCGGCATCGGGTAATGGTGTTTGGTATGTGCCAGAAGAAGCCGAAGCACGTTATAAGGCAATAACGAGTCGGGAATCTTTGGGTGGATTCTTGGCAAATCGTCAGTGGATGGAGCGGGTTCTAGAGCAAACATACGCGAATGTGAATTTGTTGGCAGAGTGGGGTTATCCTTTCCCCACTGATGACGAAGGCAAACCCTATCGGCGCAGTCTGCAAGGTCCGGAATATATGCGGTTGATGCGGAAGCAGATTAAACGCTTTGGGGTGCAAATTTTAGACCACAGTCCAGCCTTAGAACTGTTGGTCGATAATGATGGTGGAGTTGGGGGTGCTAGGGGAGTCAACCGTCAAACCGGAAAGCCTTGGTCGGTGCGATCGCGCTCCGTAATCATTGCTACTGGGGGTTGTGCTTTCTTAAGCAAAGCCTTGGGCTGCAACGTCCTGACTGGAGATGGGTATTTAATGGCACAAGAAGCAGGTGCAGAGATGTCGGGAATGGAATTTTCCAATGCATACGGTATCTCTCCCGCCTTTTCTTCAGTTACCAAAGGTTTGATGTATACTTGGGCTACTTTTACTTACGAAGATAAAACTCCAATTCCGGGGGCAAGTTCATACGGACGTTCGGCGATCGCTAAAACATTATTAGAGAATCAGTCGGTTTACGCCATTTTGGACAAAGCCGCACCATCGATGTACAGTTCAATGCGTTTAGCACAGCCTAACTTCTTCTTACCTTTTGACCGTGCTGGTATTGACCCATTTACTCAACACTTTCCGATCACACTGCGTTTGGAAGGAACAGTACGAGGGACTGGTGGAATTAGGATTGTAGATGATACTTGTGCAACTTCCGTGCGGGGACTTTATGCTGCTGGAGATGCCGCAACACGAGAATTAATTTGCGGCGGATTTACTGGTGGCGGTAGTCACAATGCAGCTTGGGCAATTTCCTCTGGTTATTGGTCTGGTGAAGCGGCAGCAACATATGCTCGTAGTTTAGGTAATAAGGGACAACGCCACCTTCGAGGTGCTGGCGAAGCCGTCTTAAAACCGAAAAAAGAGCAATCCTGCTTAGCCGTAGATGAAGTTATTAAGGCAGTACAAGCAGAAGTCTTTCCCTATGACCGGAATTATTTCCGCACAGAGCGAGGATTATCTGAGTCTCTAGAAATATTACAGAGTCTTTGGAAAGAAATACGTAATAGCCCGGTAGAAGAAAACCAACTGATTCGGGCGCGGGAAGCAGCCGCAATGGTAGCTACTGCCAGATGGATGTATAGCAGTGCCTTAGAACGCAGAGAAACTCGTGGTATGCACAAACACTTAGATTATCCTGAACAGGATGCAAATCAGCAACATTATTTAATTAGTGGTGGCTTGGATCGAGTTTGGGTGAGAACACAGTCTCTGAACAATGGCAAATCTAAAGTTTTGAATTCAAACTTGAAAATAGGAGAAGCAGCGTGATTGAGTTGGTAAGCGCGTCGCGGTGTATAAACTGTAATCTCTGCGTGAACGTTTGCCCGACAAATGTATTTGATGCCGACAGTAATGCACCTCCAAGGATTACCCGACAAAGTGATTGCCAAACCTGTTTCATGTGCGAATTGTATTGTCCCGTTGACGCTTTGTACGTAGCACCCGAGAGCGATATACAAACTCCAGTCAATGAGGCAAAATTAGCAGAAACAGGTTTATTGGGCAGTTACCGCGAAAATATTGGTTGGGGGTACAAGCGAACATCCACAGCCAAGAAAGATGAAACATTTCAACTTCTCAAGCAGATGAAATAAGTAGCAAGGTAGCCACTACCTGCCGTCTAGGGAAATGATTGCTAGTACCCATCCTTCTATGTAATAGCAGACAGTGGAAATTAACCGCATTGATTCCTCTAGTTTTCCCTCTAGGTTTCGGTAGCGTTGCTACTTTTCCCCAAACAATAATCCAGGATAGTTCAGTTATGGTGCTAGATATTGCCAAACCCAAAGATTATTATATTGATATAGCAGCTTTATTATCAAAAGAACTTGCCGAATCGGCTGTAGAACGCGATGCTAAAGCTGGGATACCAAAGGAAGAAATCAATCAATTGCGCTCTGCTGGCTTGCTTACCTTGGTAATTCCCAAAAAATACGGTGGGATTGGCGCCACTTGGATTGATGCCTTCAAAATTGTCCAAGAACTTTCAAAATCTGATGGTTCAATTGGTCAGTTATACGGTAATCATCTTAATTTGACAACTTTGGGTCACGTTTCGGGAACTCCGGCTCAGAAAGAAAGATATTATCAAGCCACTGCCCAAAATAACTGGTTTTGGGGGAATGCCATTAATACCCGCGATACCAGACTAAAAATATCCATAGATGGGGAGAATTTTCGGGTCGATGGGGTGAAAAGCTTTGGTACAGGTATAAATGTTGCCGATTTGCGAGTTTTTTCAGCTTTGCAAGATGGTGTGGAATTGCCTTTTGTGTTTGTAATTCCTAAAAATCGAGAAGGTTTAACCTCAAATCAAGATTGGGACAATATCGGGCAACGCCGCACTGATAGTAACAGTTTTACATTTGATAACGTTTTGGTATACAAAGATGAGATTTTGGGGTATCCCAACCCTCCAGATAATGCGTTTTCGACATTTCTTGGTATCATTGCCCAACTCACAAAAACCTATGTTTATCTAGGAATTGCCAATGGTGCTTTTGAAGCTGGTAAAGAATATACTCGAACGAATAGTAGGCCTTGGATTACATCAGGGATTAAAAGTGTTACTGAAGATCCCTACATTCTGCATCATTACGGAGAGCTTTGGATATCCCTCCAAGCAGCAATCGGGTTTGCAGACCAAGCTGCCCAAAAGGCACAAATTGCATGGGAAAAAGATACAGCCCTCACCCATGAGGAAAGGGGAGAAGTTGCGATCGCAGTTTTTGCAGCCAAAGCCTTGGCAACCCGCGTCGGTTTAGACATTACCAATCGTATTTTTGAAGTTACAGGCACTCGCGCCACAGCTACTAAATATGGCTTTGACCGTTATTGGCGGGATTTGCGTACTTTTACTCTACATGACCCTGTAGATTACAAACTTAGAGGTGTAGGTGATTGGGTACTCAACAATCAACTACCAGTAGTTACTCAATATTCATAAATAGTGGTCTGTTTCATAAATTCCTAGAAGCTATAAAATCCAAACTTTTTAAACATTCGGGATCTGACGGATGCAATATGTCATGTATTAATTATAAACTCCATGCCTCTTCACTACTAAATCTGAAATTAAGCTGTCTACTTTCATAGTCGTGGCAGTATCTACTCACTGCCTACCCGACTTTATTTAGTCAATATTTGATCGCAACTTGAGTTAATTAGCAACTGCATATGAGCCAAAAAACACTTCCTACTTACGATTCAACACTTTTTGAAGGAGCAGCCAGACAATATGCTCAATATAGAACCAAATATCCACCTGCTGTATATGAAAAGCTTGCCCAAATTTTTAACCTCAACGGTCGGGGACAACTACTTGATTTAGGTTGTGGGCCAGGGCTAATAGCAATTTCTTTACAAAACCTATTTGAAGAAGTAGTTGCGATCGATCCCGATCCAGAAATGCTTAAAGAAGCCAAACAACAGGCGAACTCAGCAGGTATAACAAATATTACTTGGCTTGAACAAGGCGCAGAATTCCTTGACTCAAGTTTAGGAACATTTAAACTAGTCACCATTGGTAGAGCCTTCCATTGGATGGATCGAGAACTTGTGCTTCAGCGCATTTATGAACGACTTGACGATGATGGAGGATTAGCGCTTCTCGACACCAATGAAAACCCTTGGGAAAGTTCTCATCCTTGGAAGCAAGCCACTATTAAAGTTGTTAAAAAATGGTTGGGTGAACAACGACGTACGGGCAAACGCGGTGAAGGTGTTTGGAATTATCCTGATCCTCCCCATGAAAAAGTAATTGCCTCAGCTTTTGCTCGTCAAGTTTTGTATGAAGTGTCATACGAGCAATCTTGGACAATCTCAAGTTATATTGGCTACCTATATACAACAGCCTTTGCTCTGAAGATTTTCTTTGGTGACAATGCCGAAGCATTTGAAGCAGACTTGAGGGAAGCATTATTGGAGGTTGAACCTTCAGGACAGTTTACAGAGATAATCAACGCTTCAATTTTAGTTGCTTGGAAGCGAAATTTAGCCTTTTTGCGATAGGTAGTATCATTGGGGTGAAATCTTGCCCCTTTTTTTTTCAATTAATGCGCCAGAGTTTAATATATAGCATTCCTAAATTGCAAAGTGAAAACTACAGAAACCCGATATCTTAAAGATACCAAGTTTCTAGCCACCGCGATTTTCACGAACAATATAAGATTGCCATGTAAGATTTTGACTATTCTTATAAAGAAAAAATTATAAATAAGTTTTTTTATAATTCTCAAATAAATGTAGGTTTTCTAACATCTTATTTTCAAAGAATACTGTTAAGATAGCTATCAAAAGAAAAAGCATTCAAACATATTAATCAGAGAGTTATTAAGGCAATTTTACTAAGTATAGTCCTAATAAATTTTCCAAGGTTAATATATTATGCTCCAGAAAAGTTTATTGTTAGTCACAATCATTACAGTGCAAAACAAGTATTTGCAATAACCGTAAATTATAAGTTAAGGAGAAGTAAAAAATCTATGCAACTTTTAAATAAGACAATTGAGTCTTTAGGACGTAAGCAAAAAACTGGCTGTCACTTATTACTTGCTATGGGATACAGTCTTGTACTATCAACAACTCTATTTGGTTGTAGTACGCAAAGCAAAACAAATTCAGAATCTAGTACTGAAACACCAAATGCAACTACAAACTCGACAGCAACTGAAACAAAACTCATACGTGTTGTGCGCTCTAAACAACTCACTGGTCTTGCTGCTTTAGAAAACAAGGGTGATTTAGAAAAAAGATTGCAACCTCTAGGTTATAAAGTCGAATGGCTAGATTTTGCCGCAGGACCACAACAGCTAGAAGCGTTAAATGCTAATGGACTTGATATTGCATCTACCGCAGAATCACCCCCAGTGTTTTCACAAGCCGCAGGAGTACCCTTAATTTACTTAGCTGCTTTACCGTCGAGTGGCAAATCTATATCGCTGCTGGTTCCACCAAATTCACCTGTTAAAAAATTTGCTGATTTAAAGGGCAAAAAAGTTGCTTTTCAAAAAGCATCTATCGGTCACTATTTATTAGTTAAAGCTTTGGAAAAAGAAGGGTTAAAACTGACCGATGTACAGTCAGTTTTCCTAGCACCCTCTGATGCAAATGCGGCACTTAGTCAAGGAAAGGTTGATGCTTGGTTTATTTGGGAACCCTTTGTCACTAGAAATGAACAAAAGAAAATAGGTCGCGTTCTCATAGACGGTGGTGAGTTGAGAGATACTAACGGTTTTTTCTCCACTAATCGGAAATTTTATGAGGGCAACCGCGAGGCAATTAAAATATTTTTTGAGGAAGTAGATAAAGCAGATAAGTGGGTGGAAAAAAACCCCAAACAAGCAGCAGAACTTCTAGCTCCTGTAACTCAACTTGATGCGCCCACACTGGAAAAAATGCACGCAAAATATGAGTGGGGACTGCGACCAATTACTGAGCAAACAATCAACAAGCAACAAGAGGTTGCAGATAAATGGTTTAGTCTCGGACAAATACCTAAAAAGGTAAATGTTAAAGATGGGTTTTTAACACCTGAACAGTATGCTGAAATTACTCCTCTGGAAGTGCAAGCGAAGAAATAATCATCTGATTTCTTACACTTTGATGTTTAATTTTTCTGGTTGTTACTAGCTACATAATCTTTTAGGAGAATATTATGACTGCGATCGCGTACCCGCGCTGTGCTTCACTTATCGCTGTTCCAGTTCATAGTAGAACACCTCAATTCATCCCTCTATTATGCAACGCCGGAATTTAGAGTGTCATGATTAGCAAGGTGATCAAGATATGTCTAAGTCCAAAAACTCTTGAATTGTTAAAATTGAAATACCTTGAAACGGATGCAACACTAATAAATCATTATCTCCACTGACAATACAAGTTGCTTGCCCACTCACTGCTAACTCCAGATATTTATTATCTTTCGGATCTCGGCAAGTCTCAATATTTTCATTTACCTCTACAAACTTAACTGTTTTGGCAAAACTTGTCAAGAATAATTTTCTCTCTATTACTGTAATATATTTATCAAATTTTGCTCTGTATAAAACTTCTTCAATTTCTAATAAAACAGGCATTGACATCAAAATTATACCAAATATATCAGCCTTATCTAATGCCTGACGCGCTTTGCTATTTTTAATAATAACGGCACTAATAATGATATTCGCGTCCAGAACAAATAGCCTTTCAACGTTCATTAAGAATAGACTCCAAAATTTCTGGCGTTAAACCTCTGGCTGCGGCTCTATCACTAATTAAATCCATAATTTCTCGTAATAAAGCAATATCTTCATCAGCTGGTTTTTGAAGCAATATACTAATTAATGATTGAATTTTTTGACGTTCTCTATGAGATGCAGACTGATATGCATCTGCTACTTCTGGAGTAACTTCAATAATAATTTGTTTCATAGTGCTATCATTCTTTATCTTAGATTTGGGTACATAAAGATTTTAGCAAATATATATCAGCATACCATAGCAAGCGCTACTGCCCCCTACAAAGGCACATCATCTCCCAATATATAGGAATCCGGTTTGATTATTGAAACATACGTAGGGTGTGTTATGCCGAAGGCTAACGCACCGTCCTAACATATCTCGGTGCGTTACGCTTACGCGGTAACACACCCTACAGTACCTAATTGTGTTCAAAAATCAAATAGTAGTCCTATAGTACTTTTCTCTGTTATTTGGTTACATGAAGCTATCACGTGCGATCGCCCTTTTTGCTTCCAACGCAGCTCCCAAGTTACCCGTATCACCCTCAACAATGGCAATCTTGAATTTTATTCGGTAGGACGTACCACACTTATTAATTTACCTAGCAGAGGTTCCGCAGCTGTAATTATTGCATCAATTCTTTCTGCAAGCTGTTTTCTATTGGCGTCATCTGTGCAAATAATAATACCAGCATGAACTATTTGGGAACGATGTAAACGTTTGAAGTCCTTACGATTTCAAGTTAAAACAATCCGTGCATTATCGTTAGCAAACGCAAGAACTTCATCATCTGGTATTTTTAAATTAGCTTTTCCGGCTTCCTGCACCGTCAGCACATCATGTCCTAAATCACGTAAATTTTCGACATACAAACGAGCCATTAAGCTTCTTCATTCTCCCTAATAGCTGTTTCAATTTCCTCGGAGTATATAGAAGCGTAAACCCAAGCATTTATCAAGTCAGTTGCAGATAAAGTTGGGTAATCTTTCAAAAGTTGAGCTTCGCTAATACCTAAATTACGTGCATTGACTAACACCCAAACAGGAATACGAGTACCTGAAATACAAGCATCTCCACCACATACCCCTGAAGTTTTAGTGACACCACGCCATATCATCTAATCCTTGAATTTCGTAATAATTAGTAGTTAACCGTAGCTAAATCCATCTTTTGAATGAATTTTTTGAAATTCATTTAACCTTCCCCCAATGCGTTTTCCACCTACTCTTATTTC
>Ga0224723_1000374_pt1 | contig 31024 bp, 32 predicted proteins | sample Balambano_FR2_Me_FD_161647 | JGI IMG/M metagenome (GOLD analysis project Ga0224723, IMG submission 161647) | Freshwater sediment microbial communities from Lake Towuti, South Sulawesi, Indonesia - Balambano_FR2_MetaG | ecosystem: Environmental > Aquatic > Freshwater > Lake > Sediment | place... | reverse complement strand
CGATTAATCGCTTAAAGCAGTTTCGACGCATTGCTACCCGCCATGAGAAGCGGGCAGACAATTATCTTGCCATGCTCACCATTGCTTCCATTCTGCTTTGGCTTTAGGTTTTAAAACACGCCCTAGCTTGAACTTTGTTGCTATTGAGCAGGATACGCCTTTTCTTCTCCTTTTCTCATACACCACAAATAACCATAGCTCGGGGTGATTGCCTTAACGACATTGTTCCTGGTGCTGCAAGGGGTGCAAGTAGTAGCTTCAGGCAAGCGTCGTCAAGTGGATGCTCACTGGCAGCGAGGCATGAGTTATCTCAAACTGGGGTGGAACTGGATTCGCCTTGCTATTATTCACCAATGGAAGATTCAAGTTTTTCAGTTCTTATCGAGTCTGCTTGACCCTCAACCTGCCATTGCTTCCAAGCGACAACAGGAGGATTCCTTTAGGCGCGAATTCACCGTCCTCAACCGCATTCGGCTTCTTAGTTTTGTCAGTCAAGCAGGTTGATTGCCTTGTTTTGCCCACCCAAAGGTCGCTTACCGTCCTACAGCACGATTCGACGTGTCTTGTTGGGCTTGGACTACCAATGCTATTCCACTTGCTTAGCTCGTTTTTTTACATTGCGCCGTTGCCTGGAGAAACGAGTCACCGATGGCAAGGTACTGCGTGGGTGTTCTGAAGCAATTTAGTCATGACCCAGCAGTAGATTCCCATCCAGCAATTATGCTCGTCAGTGCCTACATTGTTGAACGAGGGTTGATTCTTGAACCCTGTGAGGTGGAGTCAAAAACCAACGAAATCACGGCATTGCCTGTGTTTATTGAGCAACTGGCAATCCAGGGAGTGGTGTTTGCCTTTGATGCTATCAGCACCCAAAAAAACGGCTCAGACCATTATCAAGAGCCAAAATGATTACTTGGGCGCACTTAAAGGAAATCAATCAGGTTTACTCGATGCGGTGCAAGTGCATTTTCAAGCCCAACAAACGGTGCAGCAAATTAACAAAGGGCACGGTCGGATTGAGAAACGCACTATTAGCATCAGTGACAACATCGAAACAGCGCAAGCGTTTGCTGAGCGGATTCGAGGGTATTGGGGGTTTGAAAACAAGGTACATTATGTTCGAGATGTCACCCAAGGAGAAGATGCTTCTCGCATTCGGACTCCGCCCTTAGCGCAGAACTGGGCTTTGGCTCGTAATTTCGCACTCAACCTTTTTCGGCACAATGGCTTTGATAACATGGCTCAAGCCCAAAGACTTGCAGGATTCGGTCTCAGCACACTTCTGGCTCTATTTGGAATGAAATAGCCCTGTATTTTCTGCGAACCAACACGCCGATCGCCAGCAAAAGCGGCAAAACAATGATGAGAGAGGTTGCTATCGGATCAACAGCGGTTTGGGAGCGAGTGGCGTTAAACTTAACAGAACTGGGGATGGGTTGAGCCAGGATATAGAGCTGCATTTATTCCCCCATCGCCATTACATAACGCCAGTTCAGGGCGTGAGGTCTGGCATAAACAGATTCAGCTGCGTTTGTATCGCCATAGGTTTCGCCGGGAGCGCAAAATCGCCAGTTGAGTGAACGAGGTTTGCGGTAGGGCTGCAACGCTCTTGCGCCATGTTCGTAAGTGTAACCGCGATAAATGAGTTTCATTGATAAATCCTGAGACAGGGGGTTGTGTGTAATGACTACTTCAACGGAGCGCTTTGACATTACAGCTCAAGTTGTGTGATCTCTCAAATGCAGAACTGTGAGAGCAGTCTGTGACAACCAGTAATATGAGTCAATCGATCGCGTGATGTAAAGCCGTTTCAGTCCAGAGGGTCATGAGCCTCTGAAGCAAACGGTCGTATGGCGCGCCGCTGAGTGAGCGCGGCAAGACTGTCTGCAAGTGAGTTCTGTAGATTTGAGCACTTCCTCAAACTGCTGGCGAATTAGCAGTAACTGGGCTTACGCAAACGAAACCAGAATCGCGCGCCTCCTGTCGCCAGGGGCACATAACCGATCGCGCCGCCCCACCGTTCTACCGTGATGCGGCAAAAATAAAGCCCCAGTCCGGCTTTGCCAGAGTGATCTTCGCCTTGAAAAAATCGCTGAAACAGAAATTTCACCGATTCAGGCGGCACGCCAGCGCCCTGGTCATCAACCGCACATAGGAGAAATTCTTCTTCTTCGTACAGGTTAATCTGCACCGTAGAGCCTTCTGGTGTGTAGCGAAAGGCATTTTCGACGAGATTTGACAGCACTCGTTCCAGCCGCGATCGATCGGCGATGACTTGCCAGTTTTGCGTCTTACTGGCTTCTCCATGCAGTTGAAGCTGTTTGTTTTGCACCTGAAAACTGGGCGCAAACGTATCGATGACACTTTGAGCGCAGTTCAGTAAATTGGGCAATTGAACAGGATCAGTTGTCACCTCTTGCGACGCAATCTCAGCAGAAAAAGCCTGCAAAATCTCTTGCAGCAGCTCGGTTTGCCGCTTGATTTGTCTGCGACCAATGTTTAAATATTCTTTCCCCTGCTCAGAAAGGGCTTCAAAGCTTAATAGCTCGATACAGTTACTAAACGTTGTCACTTGTCCGGCTAAATCATGGAAGATGCAGTGAAGCAAAATTTCTTTTGACTGCATTTCTTTGTGTAAGCGATCGTAGCTCAGCTTGTTTTCTCTAGCGACTTGTAAGAGTGTTTGCTTCTCTTGATATGCACCGTCTGCACGTTTAATTAAAAGGATATTTTTGTTGTTTAATCGAATTGCTAAGGCTTCGAGATGATATTCTTGCGCTTGCAGTCTTTCACTCCACAACCCTGACTCCAGTATAGTCGCAGCGCTCGTTTGCCAGAAGCGATCTGCGTCGATCAAAAAGTTTTCAAGAAACGGAAAAGTCTGCTCCAGGCGCAGACGGCTCTGTGAGGCAGCGGCTTCGGGAAAAACCTGGCTGAACCAGCCTGGTGCTGTGCCAATCAAACAAAAAGACGCAGGATCAATTCTTTCCAGGACAACTTGATCGAGTGTGGCAAATAATTCTCTCGAAATCTCGTCCATGTCACAGCTCACTGCCTCATAAAAGAATAGATTTGAATTGGCTCAGGTTGATCTGGAAGCGGACGATCGACTGCCGCGAAACAAGGCTGCATCGACACAGCCTGGTTAAAGGTATTCGTATCGATTAAAACTTCCCCTGCCTGTGCCTGTCGTTGCAAACAGGCAGCTAAATTGACGTATTGACCGATCGCCCCCAGCGTTTTGTAGGTTTGACCGCCCAGAATTCCCAGAGAAATGGAACCAGAGGCAATGCCAATGCCCACTTCAAAACCGGCTTGCTGCTCAGCTCGTCTAAGCCGGTTGATGTCCTGAATGGCTTCAAGAATTTTGAAGGCAGCCTGAATCGCGTGACAGGCGGCAGCCTGAGACGCAGGCAACACACCAAAGCACGCCATCACGACATCGCCAATCAGCTTATCGACAATGCCTGTCTCACTGACAACCGATTGAATCATGCTCCGCAGGTAGAGATTGAGCGATCGAAACACAGTTCCAGGTTGATTCTGCTCGCTGTAGGGCACAAAGTCGCGCAAATCGGCAAACAAAATCGTTACATCCCGGCGCTCTCCATCAGGCAGCAAAGACAGCAACGGGGGTGCTGCGCCGCTCAACTGCTGATTGAGCACCTGCACGTATTGACTTTGCAGCAGACTCAAATCATTGCGATATTGCTGAAGCAGACTGTACTGAAGTTCATCAAGCGTCGCATCTAGCAGCAGCACCCAATCGCCTTCTGCGCCAGGAAATAAATAGACATCCGCACACAGCCCGTCATCGGTCTTTAATCGCGGCAGAAAGAGTTCTGCATCCAGCGGCAGCAGCCCTTCTAGAAAAAAGACCTGATGGCTGATGCCTTCACCCCGCTGCAAATCAGTGATTCCATAGCGATCGAGCGTACCGCCCCAATCCTTTAAGTACCCGTCTTTTGACACAAACAAATAGGCAGGAGCGCGCTTGGCGATCGTCGTGTCAAACAGGTAGTTCAACACCGGCACAGGCAGGGAAAGCATTTAGACCTCCAGCATTTGGCGCGACAGCGTTAGAAAGGCTTCTTCAACGCCCAGCCCCGTTTTGGCGCTGCTTTTGATCACCGTCCAGCCTTTGTCGATCGCTTCTGTGATCACGCTCTCCTCCAGCTCCCATTCTTGCTGCAAATCCGTTTTGTTTAGCAACAGAACAAACGGCATTGCACCAATTTCCTGTTCGATCTTGCTTTGCAGAATGTAAGCCTTATCCAGAGTAGCGCGGCGCGTGCCATCGGCAACCAGAAAATAGCCAGACGAACCGCGCAGATAAGACAGCCGGAGCTTTTGAAAATCATCTTCGCCGTGCAAGTCCCATAAAACCAGGGTCAGCTCCTGTCCGCCGATCTGCATCTGCTTTTTGTCAATCTTAACGCCCACCGTTGTTTGATAGGTTTCTGAATAAATCGATTGCACAAACCGGGCAACCAAACTGGTTTTGCCGGTCGCAAAAGCGCCGACCATGCACACTTTTTTTTGAATCATGGAATGTCTGTCCTGGCGCGAGAGCCTGTTGTGAAAAGCACTTTAAATGTGACGCTGCGGTTAAGTTGCTCAACGGGAATTTGGGGGTCTGAGAGCGGCTGGCGTGTACCCATGCCGATCGCCGTCAGTCGATCGGGCGGCACGCCTTGAGCAACCAGCATTTGCAACACAGCATTTGCGCGATTTTGGCTGAGAATCAGGTTCTGCGCCGCTGAACCCCGCTGATTTGCCCGTCCAATGATTTGAATTTGCACCTGCCGCCGCAGCGCAACGGTAAGCTGAATCAACTGCTGCATTTCTTGCGCGGTTCCATTCAGGGCTTGCGGGTTGTTCAGCAGTTGCGTTGATCCTTCTTTGAACCACAGCCTTTGAGCTTCAATGCGGCTGCGGCTGACTCCCAGGGCTTGCAACTCTGCGATCGTCACTTCGGCTTGAAACTGAGTCACACCCGGAATCACCGGCGCCAACCTGCGGCTGTCTTCCAGCCAACGCTGGTTTGCCAAGCCGCTGGCTCGCAGCACGCCGTTCTCATCCACCGTCAGCGATACGGTTGCAGGCGGCTGCAAGATCTGCTGTGCTCTGGTTTGAACAAACTGCGGGTGCAGCGACAGATAAGGCTGCCACTGGCTAACAACCGTTTCTGAATTCACGGCAGTCATCGGCAGCAGCGCCGCTGGATCAACCGCCAGGGGATCGCGCAGCCCGGAAACAAAGAATTTGCCCCAGCGGTTTTCTGCCTTGTTGACGATGATGCCGGGTTCTGCGCTGAGCCGCTGCACATAATCCGTCCACTGCCGTCGGACTTGCCAGTTGTGGTAGCCCAACCATCCGCAGCCGATCGCCACGCAGGTGAACAACAGCCAAAAGTAAGGGCGGCTTTTGCGCTTTAGCGTTTTGTATTCGGTTTTGAAGCAAGCTTCCAGATAAGGCAGAGCCGCCGCAAACGGGGTAGAGTCGCCTTGAAACTGGGTCAGCGCCAAACCAAACTCTCGATGAATTTGCTCGATCGCCTGACGAAACACCAGCCGTAGTTCCAGCGGAGCCTGTCCGCGCAGCACGCCTGCCAGCACTGCCTGCGAACCCTGCTCAATCCAAACAGTCAGGTCGCCAAACCGCAGCGTTTCCAATTGGTCTCCGGTTTGTACCGTGAAGGAGTCCTGCACAAAATCTTCGATCGCCCGCAGCATCGCAGACACCAGCGCCGGATCTTGAACCGCGATCGTCGGTGTCACTACATGTTGCAGCAGCAGTCCGGTGGTGCGATGAATCAAAAACACCTGCTCGACTCGAAACACCAGGGTTCGCAGCAGCACAACTTCTGCAAAAGATTTGCCCGTGCGAAGCGATTCCAGCTTCCACTGCAACGCCCGTGGCGATAAACTTTGCTCTAGCATTTGATCCAGCCGCTGGATCATGCTTTCGAGCGCAGTGGTAATCGCTTTGCGGGTGGCAGGACCCACGATCGGAGAAATGGCATCGGCGATCACCGTCTCATTTTTTTGCACCGATTCCTGAATTGCCTGCTCAACCGTTGGGGTCATTGCTGCCACAAATAGCACGCGCTGCTCAGGCTGCATCGACTGTAACAAAATGGCTTGCCGTAGAACCTGACCAACATCGACTGCTCGGCGTTCTGGATTTTCTAAGCGCTCTCTGAGCTGATTGAGCTGCGCCTGGTCGAACCCCAGCAGCAGTTTTTGCAGCTCACCGACCGAATCTTGGGGCGCGAGCATTGACTCCGCTAAAATCGCCTGAGCGGTTTGGGGAATGAATGCTGTCTCTCGATCGATCGCAGCGGCAGATTCCGAGCCATTCGTCCCATGCTGATCACCCGACTCAGCAGAAACCGGTGCAACCCAGGCGGCGTCCGCTGGCGTTGATGGAGATTTGGCTGATTCAACGTTCAGCATTTGCAGCAGTTCAGACAGCAGTGCTGAGTCGGGCAACGGTCTGTCCGAGGAGTGTTTTGCACTTTCAGGAAAATCCGCTTCTGTCATATCTGTGGGTTGAAAGTGCGGTCGCGGGGCAGCACGAAACGGGCATCAAGATTCGTTGGCATCATGCTGGTGAACTCGCAGCGCCAGTTCTCTAAACAAAGATGCCAGGGCTGCGCGGTCGGCTTTTTCCGATCGCAGCTCTTGCGTCCGCCGCTCTAACAGCGTCAGAATCTCTTGATAATTCTGGCGAATTTCGTCATCGAGCATTTTTGATTGTTCGAGAACCTGTTGCCGTAGTTCTCGCTGCCGTTGACTCGTCTGGTCTTCTAGCTGATCCAGTTCTTTTTCTAGCGCTTGAGTAACCGCTTTAAACTCTTCATTCAATCCCTTGAGCGCTTGATCGCGCTGCGTCTGTTCGCTCTTGAGGGCACCGTCAAGCGCGTCTAATCTTTGGTGGATTGTCTGTTCGATCGAAGTGAGCTGGTGTCGGGTTTCTTCTCTCAAGCTGACGCACTCTTTGATCAAACGCTCTTCCAAACGGGCAAACCGCTTTTCGTACTCGCGCATCTGAGCACCAAACAGCAGTTCTTTAATTTTGTCGATATTGCTGCCCGCGACCTCTCCGTTGGCAGACGGCAAGCGGTTGGTGCCCTGAAGCGTTTCTGCTGCCGATTGATTAATGGCGAGATGCGCCGTTGATTCCTCTGACATCATGAGTTCACCTCAACAAATAGCTGAATGACATGTGATTAAGACTTCGTGACATCGCTGCTGCTAAAGCCAGCTTTTAGAGTGCAAGAAACTTATCCTAAGTCAACAAGTGCTTACTCGTTAAGGTTAGTTTCTCCAAAACCACACCCCTGTTAAGAATCTGTAATCAAAATCAGCGAAACGACCACAACCCTGCACCCAAGATTGTAGTCGTTCAGACACATTGATTCCAATTCTATAGCGATGTTCTCACTTGAGGGCGCAGAGAAGGATGAGGAGGTTGCTATTTAGCCTTCGCCCCAGCGCTTATCTAAAAATCGCGCGGGTTATTGGGTCGCCTGTCTCCGTTGCTCAACTGCGGACGATCGCCCGGTGACACGGGTTTAGCGGTTCAGGGGTTCAAGCGGCTGAATACGACGAATATAGCCTTCTGAGACTGCGTCTTTGAGGAGCGCCAGCAGACAGCGATCGTGACGCGACAGGTTGCTGGCAGTAGCCAGCCGCTGAATTTGCGCTTCAGCACCGGGAGAAAGTTCCCCTAGCTCCAGTGCAGTCCGAATCGAGGATTCAAGCGTAGCGGTTCGGAAACTGGAGTGAAAGCGGTCTAGCATGGGTTGGAGATTGCAAGTGATGAAAGCAGATTCAATCTTGTGCCTGGGGATTCCTGAAAGGATTGAAGGATTCAGTCTCGCCTCAGCAAAACATCGGCAAAAAGATTATGCTGCAAATGATTCGATCAAAGAACGGGCAGAGCTGCGAAGCTCTACCCGCCAAATCGCTTAATTTTTCTTTGGAGAATTCGTATCTAGGCAGATGCCACTGCCGCTGTTGCGGCTGTCGTTGCCGCTACGGGATAGATACTAATTTTTTTGCGGTTCTTGCCTTTACGCTCAAAGGCAACAACGCCATCAATCAAAGCAAACAACGTGTCGTCGTTGCCTCGACCAACATTGGCACCAGGGTGAAATTTTGTGCCACGTTGCCGTACCAAAATATTGCCAGCTCTGACAACCTGACCGCCATATCGCTTGACTCCAAGCCGCTGAGCATTCGAGTCGCGACCGTTTCGAGTACTTCCTGTTCCTTTTTTGTGAGCCATATCGCCTCCGCTTCGTTCCTTATTTCCAGCTTAATCAGCAGCCTGTCAGCCGTTATTCTGCATCTTCCGCAGCAGTGACATCAACTGTGGGAGTGACATCAGCGGGAGTAACATCAACGGGAGTGACATCGGCGGGAGTAACATCGGCTGTGGCTGCGGCAGGAGCCTGTTGGCTGCCCAGCGCTGAGCCATTCAAGCTGATGGAGTTAATCATCAGGCGAGTCAACTCCTGTCGGTGTCCTTGCTTTTTGCGCGTTTTCTTTTTGGGGCGCATTTTGTAGACAATGATCTTGCGACCCCGCAGATGCCGCATCACAGTTGCTTCAACGGTGGCACCCGACACCAGTGGCTGACCGACAGATACATCGCCGTCGTTGTCAACGAACAAGACGCGATCGATCGTCAGTGAATCTTCGGCATCGACTGCCAGCCGCTCAACATCGTAAAAGCGACCGGGTTCAACCCGCAGTTGTTTGCCGCCGGTCTCAATAATTGCGTAAGCCATTGTTTGTTCCTGGGTAAAGCCGTACAGGTAGCTGGCGTGGCGCGCTTGCCCACCAGCGTTTGTATTCGTGCGAAACCTGATCCGAGCCAATAAATAGCTTTTCGATTATAGCGGCTCTTGCAGTCAGGTAGGGCGGCTGTGCAGTGAATCAGTGAATTCTGTTCGGTGAATTCTGTTCAGCGAATTCGAGTTAAACCACAAAGCTGGTTGTTTCTCCCTGAGCTGCCTGCCAGCTCCGGGCATCGTAGTACAGGTCTTCGAGCGAAATGCTGTAGAGCGCTTCCTTCAGCTTTTGGTGCAGCCGGTGCCAGAGGCTAAACGTCACCCAGTCTTCAGCCAGTTCGCCGTCGGGAGCGTGATGCGGCAGCGGGTCGATCGTTTCACCGACTGCCTCCAAGATTTGTCCGAGCGAGATTTGAGCAGGCGATCGCATCAGTTGATAACCGCCTTGCGCGCCCCGAACCGAAATGACGAGTCCGGCTCGCCGCATTTCAATTAGAAGTTTTTCTAAATATGGGGCAGGAATACTCTGCCGTTGGGCAATCATGCGGACTGAGGTCGGTCCATATCCGGGCTGCAAGCTCAAATCGAGCAGCGCCTTTACGCTGTAGTGCCCACGAGTTGTCAATTTCATTGCGATCGAGAATTGCAGTTGAGCAGGTTTGTTGGTGAACCAACGCGAACTAGACCAACCCAAATATCGTGGCTTTGCCAGGTTGATCAGCGCAAATTGGGCAGCAGGTCAGCGTCAGAATGATGAAGCCAGGTCGATCGTGACTTTTCAATTCTGACTGTTTTGCACCGGGTTCACAACTGATTTGACGCGGCTGCAATCAGCCCCTAAGAACTGCTCAAATTTTCTTGGGAAAGGTTTGCTTAACGGACAATGACTGGGCGAACGGTGTGGGTAATGCGGTTAGTCAAGCCATTCAAAGTCAAATTTAATTCTGACGGGCGCGACACAAGGTCAGGCAATTTTGACATCGAGATTGACGCGGCTAACGGTTTGTTGGGCAAGAAGCGATCGTTGACGCTGACTGATCAGTTGGTTTGGGTTGACTTGATTCGTTGCTGCTGTGTCAAAAAACAATATGGCACCTCTCGATAACGCTCATCCAGACGAATTAAGGTTACTCAAAAAGTCTGAATTCAATCAAAACATGATTAAAAAGTTAGCAGGTTCAGTGTAGTATGTTCACAAGCTGATATGGAACTAAAAGACAACATCTTGCCAGGTATCAGCTAAAATGCCTTTCTATAGACTCCTTGTTGATTCTCACTCAAGTTGATGACTAAAAAGAAAAAAATCGAGCCTTTAACAGGCGAAGCGCTCCTCACAAAGGTTAAGGAACTGGAGCATCTCAGTAAAGAGGAAAAAGCCAAGGAATGCGGCTACTACACCGTCACAAAGAACGGTGTTGAACGGGTCAATATGATGAAGTTCCTGAATGCCCTGATTGACGCAGAAGGCATTCAACTCGATGGCAAGCAAAGCAATAACGGACGGGGCGGACGCAGCGCCAGCTATCGGATTAGCGTGCAGTCCAACGGTAATCTGCTAATTGGCTCAGCCTACACAAAGCAAATGGAACTGAAGCCCGGAGATGAATTTGAAATTTCTCTGGGTCGCAAGCACATTCGTCTCCGGCAACTGGATATCGACAGCCTCGAAGACCAGGATGACGATCTCTAGGGTTGGGTTGGGCTTCACCTCAATCGATCGCAGAGAGGCAGTGGCAATGCGCTGAGTTCTGATGCTGGTCAGTTCGTTTTTGGGTGCCAGCACAGCAGTCAGCGCAGCAGCCGCGATTTGGTATTGAGCAACGATGTTGCTAGTAAATTCTCACAGGCAGGGGTGAAGTCAAAAGCTGGGATTCTTGCCGGATGCTGTTAGACACAGACAGGAGCGAGAAAATTTTCTGGCTCTGCTAGAACCCGCAGTTGATGTTTGATTGACCTGTAGTTCTGATGACGAAAACCTGATTGATCACTCGGTCTTCAACATCTGTTCGCTGCCTGCTGCCGCAGGTCGATCGCAGCCGGTCGAGCACTGGCTGTTATCGTACCGAGATTGTTGCATCAAAAATTCAGCGCTACACCGCACCCCGGTGACACATCCTCAAACCCGACCGATACTGGAGAGTGAATCTACCGCAATTCCGTTGAGTTGGGTTATGGGTGTGCGACCGCATGGAAAGCCTTATGGGGCTGGGATCAAGTGGCTCATCGGTTCTGGGCTGCTGGCGCTAATTAGTCTGGGCGCAGGGTCATATCTGCTGCTGTTTGATCGACCGACAAAACCTTTGCCCGTGCGCTTGATCGCCATTGAACGAGGAACGGTAGAAACAACGATTAATGAAAGCGGCACCGTCGAACTGGGCGGACAGCAAACGCTGAAGTCGCCGACAGAAGGAGCAGTCGATCGCGTGCTGGTGCAGCCCGGTGACCGCGTTACTCAGGGACAGGTACTGCTAACCCTCCGTAACCCCGAACGCCAAACCGCCCTCGCAGACCAGCAGTTGCAGATTAGCCAGCAGGAAGTGACGCTGCTGCGGAGCCGTCAAGAAATCGCTGAGGCGCAGGAACAGCTAGCGGTTGATCAGCAGCAGTTGGCAAATTTGGCTCCTTTGGCGATCGATGGCGCAGTGCCCCGCACCGAAGTGCAGCAGCTTGAGAATCAAGTCCGCGATACGATCGCCGCCCTGCGAACTGCCGAAGCCGCAGCCCGCACTGCTGCCCTGGAGCTGGAAGTCTTGAAGCTTGAGCGTCAGCGCATCCAGCAGCAGCTTCAGGACACAACCGTGACTGCCCCACTGGATGGCGTAGTTTTAGGAGTCAACGTCAAAAATGGAGACGGTGTCGAGCTTCGCACCGATCTGCTGACGCTGGGCAATCCGGCTCAAGAGCTAGTTCAGCTTCAGCTTTCTACCCTGAATGCGGCGCAGGTGCGGGTCAATCAACTGGCTCGCGTCAGCGTCATTGGTGCCAATCCTCAGATTTACACCGGACGTGTGCAAAGTCTTTATCCTCAGGCGATCGTTCCCAGCGCTGAGGCGGGCGGCAGGTCTGACCAGTCAGATCAAGCTGCTGTTCCGACAACAATTCGCCTGGACAAACCCACTCGGACTTTGATCCCCGGTGCTCAGGTCAACGTAGAAATTGTGCTGGAGCAGCGGCAAAACGTTGTGGTTCTAAATATTGAAGCGATTCAGCGCGCTGAGACTGAGCCGTTTGTTTGGGTGCTGGCAGCCGATAACCGGGTCGAACAGCGATCGATCGATCTGGGTCTGGAAGGGTTGATCACCGTCGAAGTTACGTCGGGTCTGCGTCCCGGTGAGCAGGTGGTGCTGCCATCGCCGGATCAATCGCTGGCACCAGGCATGACGGTTATTCCAGAAGACTCGGCTGCGCCGAATTCGCTGCCACCCCAACCCTCTTAAACCCACACCCCTCTTCAACAACGGAAATTTGCTGCCCCAACCCTTGTCTGTCTCCAGTGTATGAGTCTTGCCCCTTTAGATTTGCTCATCTTTACCTATCGATCGCTCAGCGGCAATCTGCTGCGTTCTGCCCTGACCACGGTTGGCGTATTTATGGGAGTCACAGCCGTCAGCGCAACGCTGCAAGTCGGAACCATCAGTCGAGCAGTCATCGCGCAACGACTGGCTGAACGAGAGGCTCCGCAAGTGACGCTGATCCCGCAGTGGGTGCCCGGACCCGATCGCCGGATTCAGCTCAAGCTAGAGGATTTAGAATTTCTGCGACAACGGCTGACTGGGCTGCAATCGATCAGCGCCTGGAATTGGATGAGCGCCGGTCAAACTGTTTTTCAAGACCAGCAAACTTATCCGTCGATGATTGCCGTTTCGCAGGAATATCTGTTGACTTCCGGGCAGCAGCTTGCGGCAGGACGATTCTTTACAGCGGCTGACTTTGCCGATTTTCGCCCGGTGGCAGTCATTGATCAACTGCTGGTGGCGCAGCTGTTTCAAAACCAGTACCCGATCGGGAAGCAGATTTACGCCGCTCGCCAGCCTTACACAGTCGTGGGCGTGGTGCCGACAAAAACGCAAGATGAAGAAGACCCCACCGAAGGGCTGATCATGATCCCGATCGCCTACTACAGCGCTCTCACCGGCAGCCGCGAAATCGACAGCATTCGCATCCGCCCCCGTGAGCTAAAGGATTTAGAAGATCTGGGTGACCGCGCCGAGCAGCTTTTGACGCAGCGATTTCCCAGCCAGCAGTTTTGGGTGTGGAACAACGTCGAAGATATTTTGGAGCAGCAGCGAATTCTGGCATTAACGTCGCAGGCGCTAGCCGCAGTGGGAGCCATCTCGCTGCTGGTGGGCGGCGTGGGCATCGCCAATATTATGATTGCCTCAGTCACCGAACGGACTGCGGAAATTGGGCTACGGCGGGCGATCGGTGCAACTCAGACTGAGATTATGCTGCAATTCATTCTGGAAGCGACTCTGCTCAGTTTGCTGGGCGGATCGATCGCCATCGCCACCGTTCACGGACTGACTGTGGTTGTCACCGACCAGTTTGAGCTACCCTATGAATTCGCAGCCAGCAGCGCCAGCCTGACGCTCGGATCTGCCCTGCTGGTCGGGGTCGGTGCCAGTCTGCTGCCAGCGCTGCGGGCGAGTCAGCTTGATCCAGTAAAGGCACTGCGATCGGAATAGCTGGCGGCGAATGAATGGCTAGCTGTCTCCAGGCTCTAGCGGCACTGCTTTGCCCATCAAATGATATTGCCGTGCCTGTCGCTCGGTTGCTGGCGTGAGCGCAAATAATTCAACGCCCCAATTTGAAGCATATTGCTGAGCAAAGTGCTTTGCGGTTCCTTCACAGGGCGTTTTGAGCAGCAGGTCGCTTGCCAGTTCTGTCGTACCCGGAAAAGCAAATTCAGCAACATACATCAGGGGTTACTCCTTGCAGCTTCGCTAGCGTTTTGATGGACGCGAATCTGTTGATTGAGATCGAAGCTCTTCTGTGACTACCCTGCGATCGAATTGCCAGCCCCTAACTCAGGTATCTGCACTCGCTGGTGTTGAGCGTTAGCTTTGCGGTTAAAACCTTTGAGAAGAACTTTAAGAAACGCATCCCTGCTTAACCTTTGCTTTATCTTATTGCTGTATCCGGCGGGCAACGAGCGCAAGATCACGGAGATAGCAGATCTCAGAAACAACGATGGGAATCGCGTCTGTACTTAGTCACCGATCGTATTTCAGTATTTCTACTGCTGTCGCTGGGGCTATGAAAGATTTCATGAGCAATTCATTCAGCGGCAGTCGGCTTCAGGGCAGCTTTATCAAGTTGCATGTGGCTCAGCGGCTGTTTGCCAATCGCCCACCGATTGCAGCTTCGGTAATTTGCCAGGGAATCGCAGGATCGATCGCCAATTGCCGCGAAACTGCCTCAGCACCGTACTGATTTAAGTGACTGGGGTCAGCAAAATAGCCGTTTTGCGTTTGCCAGCGCTGGCTCAGGTCACGAAAGATAAATTCCTCGCGGGCGGCAAGCTGCTGCATGTGTCGTCGAAACTGCTGCTCATACTGCTGTCGCGTCGAGTCAAGATAGTCTCGACTCAGCGGCAGATTCACAAAAACCAGCGTGATCTGCTGCGCTTGAGCAAATTCTGCCAGGGCGATCGTTGCCGCAGTTTGTTCGCCCTCTAATCGAAAGGGAATGTAGTTGGTGTCATAGCGACCGGCAACTCTGGGGTGTTGGCGGTAGTAAGTCGCCGGGTCGAAGCGGGTAGACACCGCTAAAAAACCGGTTGGCTGCAAATCAGTGACGATCGGGGATACTGCTTGTCCGGCGATCGGTTGAACGCCCGTCTCTAACATCTTGTAGCCGTCAGAAGCCACAATGCCGTTGTAGGTGACATCGGCTCGACCGCTATTGAACGCCCGCGAACCATCTGCCCAGAGAATCAAACGGGGCAACTGTTCGGGTGTGAGAATTCGTTGCAGCAGCAGGTCGATGACCCTTGCGGTTGCTCCGTTGATGCCGAAGTTGTAAATCCTCAGCTCTGGATAGCCCTGTGCAACCAGTGCCTGCTGAAGCACTCCGGGATCAACTCCTTGCAGCGATCGAGAACTGCCGACAATTAGCACATCAGGCACTCCATACTGCCTCAGGTGTGCGGCATAAAGCTGTAGCTGTTCGTCAAGCCGCTGACTGTTAAAAGACGGAAAAACTGGCTCAGACGGTAAAAACAGCTCTGGGGCGGGCAGCGGCGGCAGCGGTTCCTCAAATTCGATCGTCTGTCGCATTGCAGGCAAACTGGCTGAAGCAGACAAGAGCTGAGCTGACGCTGGCTGCTGAGCTGCTGCCAGCCCAACTGTTGCCGCTGACAGCCCCGCCATGAGTTTTATTGCCCAGCGTTTTGTGACCCACTGCCGGGACATCTGCACATGGAAACTGTGCCTGTGCTGTTTGAATTGCCGATTCACGCTGAAGAATTCCTGGTGCCGCAATTCAGCATCGCATGAGTTGGCAATGACCGACCAGACGGCGAGACTGCCATGCCCCGAAGAAGGGCGTGAACCCACACTAACCGCTGTAGAGAACACCCCTTCAGGGTAGCGTCGAACTCAACGCCCAGTCAACGTTGAGTCAATGATGGGACAGTGATGGGACAGTGATGGGACAATGTCGGGACTAACGTTGAGTGAATCTTGGGTCAACGCAGTCGGGTCAACGTCGCGGGCAGTCGATCGCCAGGAGACAGGCAGAGGAATGCAGGCGGTTCGCGCGTGAGTTCCCAGTTACTTGATGATCGCGGGCAACTAGTCGATCGACTCTTTTGCCCCAACCACCATTTGCAGCACGATCGGTCGTCCTCCGGTTTGATGATAGCGGTCTGCCCAGTCGCGAATGATCTGGTCGAGTTCAGCAAATGCCTGATCGATGCGATCGGCTGGGATATCCAATTCTTCGAGAATGCGGATGACCTTGCCCTGCCGGTCTGCCCAATCCTTCATTAATCGAAAATAGCGGGCAGTATCTTCCACCATGATGTAAGTGCGCTCTTCCTCGTCAGCGGGCGAGTAGGAAGCGCGAGTCAGGGCATAAAAGGGCATTCCCCACGGAGATTCAATTCGGGTGACAGTGCCAGAGTAGATCAACCGCCGCTTGATGTGTTCTGCCAGCGCTTCGCTCAATGGCAAGCAGCGATCGGGCGGCACATCTTCTTGAGAGCGGATGTGGAGGAACTCAATGATGTCCATGAACTGAAACGAGTTGATCAGTTGGGCATCAGGCAGTTTTTCCGGCAGTTTTTCCTCGATTTGTCGTCGCTCTTCTGAAGTCAAGCTGGTGCTGGCAACGCGCGATCGTCCTGGCTGCCAGGGGTACTGCTCTAGCCACACATAAGGCAACTGAATCAGGTAGCGGGGTTCTTGAGACCCCAGCATCTTGAGCAGTTTACCTTCGGTCAGCGCCTGCCGGACTTCTTCAACAATTACCTTGACGCGCTTGGGTTCAATGTGGTGCAGATGCCCAGTCATCCGCAGGTTTTGCCCCTGCTCCAGGTAGGTCATATAGATTGCACATTTGGCAGCAGTCGCCGCGGCATCCAAAAAGGCACCGTGGCGATGTCCGCTGGTTCGCATTGCACTAAACGCGAGATATAGCATGATCTGATCCATCGCACTGGGACTGAGGCGTTTGATCAGATCGAGGTCGTTGGTCATTTTATCCAGAAGCGATAGCTTGTACTAATTTGCCAATTTGTGTGGCACTAAGACGATAGATTTTGAGTGCGAGGTCACCCCTATCTCTACAGCCAGTTTGGTCAACCGGCAAAACACCATTAGCTTAAATCATTTCGCTACATTAAACACGAGCCAGCCTGCTGAAGTCTGAGTTTGCTGCATCGGTCTACAAAAGCTGAGACAGGCAGAATTGACTGTTTCCACTCCAAGCCAAACCACGGTTGTGATCAAGCGCCTGCGATCAACTGTCTGGTAATTCTCCTGCCTGCGTCAAGGGTAATTTTCCGGGGAGTTGCTTTTCTTCTCAAGTGGCTGCAACGTAGTTATCGCCTCGCGTCTGTAGCTCTTTTGCTAAGTGCAGTCCAGCCCCAGCCGTCCGCTGCCCCGATGAAAGAACGGGCGATCGAGCGGAGTAGACTTTGCGTGCTTTTGCTGAGAAAAAGCAACAATTGTGTAATTACAATCGCGCACATTTTGAGCGACAATCAGACGAAGCCACAGCAGCAAACCCGCTGAAATTAAGGTGTAGCTGAGCATAACAAACTTTCCGGATCAGAACCTCTATTAACTGATACGGAAGTTAACAAGCAAGATCAGGATAAATTAATCTCACATCCCCTGCTGCCAGGACTCACAACCATGAAGATTTCAACAAGAGGCAGTTCGAGTCAGTCCATCTGTTCGACTAGAACCCAGTTGCCTGATCGGTTGAATCGTCCAGAAACAGTGAGACGTTGTCCGGTGACGCAGGCTTGAAGCTGGCGATCGACTTCAGCATGCAGCGTCACAAGCTGAACCGGTTCAGTTCCGGCTCGTGTCAGCGTGTATTCCTGCCAGCCCTGCTGCTGAACGCTGCCTGTAAACTGCTGCAGGCTGGAATCGAGGGCGAGGCGAGACAGCGGCTGACAGGAACAGTATCCATCGATCGGATAGCGGTCGGGGCGATCGAGATAAAATTGCTGCCAGTACAGCCAATCAGGATGCTCAGGCGGCAGGTTAAACAAGGGCACGACGGCAGCAGGTGCAGACGAGTCTTGCAGCAGCGCTTCCTGAAGCAACCGAATCGGGAGATCGTCAGGCTGACAGGCTTGCTCGATGCACAGCGTCGCTGCCATGCCTGCTGCCTGACCGATGCCCAACACCACGGGCTGAAGCCGGGTTGCGCCATTGGCGATGTGAGACACAGCAATGTTTTTCTCACAAACCAGCAGTCCTGTAGTGCTGAGCGGAACCAGACAGCCATAAGGCAGCGCAAACGGCGTGCCTGTCCAGCGTCCGCCCCAGCGCAGCGACTTGGGCTGCAACGGCAGGGTCATGCCGGGATAGTGGTGATCGTTGGCGTAGTTGCCCTGGGCAATCGCTGCAACTTGTCCCGTAGGGTCGATCGGCAGAGGGGCGACCTGTCCGCCGGTCTGCGGCAGGATATCTTGCTCTCTAACCGTCACGCGTCCCCACAGCCGTCGGCTTTCTCGATAGTAGGGATGCAGCGCAAAAGCGCCACCGCCGATCGCCGCCGTTGGCGATCGAGTCTCGGGACGGGGAAACAGGGAATCCGCAAGTCCGCAGCGGCGATTCAGGTGCGATTGAATGAATCGAGCGTAGCTCTGCGTGTGCCAATAAGCTTCTTGCAGCACTTCCTGTTGGGCTGAGGCAGATTGAATCAGGCGATCGAGCTGATGCCCGTAGTCGTTGCCGCGCTGCGGAAAGTTGATCATAAAGCGGTTACCGGGCAAGCGCCCGTAGTTGAGAAACGCTTCGACCCCGTAGCCCTCCCAGGTGCCGATGAACTGGTCGGGGCGATCGTCTGGCGGAGCCGCGATTTCAGGCGCAGTTGCCTCACCAAACTCTTGCAGCACCACAACCCAGGTGGGAGCCTGCACGGGATAGGTCTGCGTTAGTTGATTGGGGGCAACGGGTGCGCTCGGTTCCTGCCACTCTGACTGCCACTCCCACCCCCAGCGATGAGGAACGTCTGCCAGGGCAAGGAGATCGCCTAACTCGGTGCCGTCCAGGATGATTTTTGCCTGAATTCGGTAGTCGGCAAAGCGAACGGCAGTGATGCGATCGTCCTGCTTGTGAACCTCTAGCGGCACCTGCCCGCGAATCCAATGCAGGTTGGGCAGGGCGTGCACCCAATCAGCAAAAATCTCAGCGCCAATCTGGGGGTCATACGTAAAGAAACTCACCCAGGCATGGTCTAACCCTCCGGGCTGTCGCCGCTGAAGCTCTCGCAGAAACGCGCCCCAGATTCCCGTTTGAAATGCGGCTAGCTCGTTGCCATCGGGGGCAGAAACGCCTGCTGCGGTGAGCATTCCGCCCAGCCACTCAAACTCGCTGACCAGAATCGTTTGCGCGCCCCGCCGCGCCGCCTGAATTGCTGCCGCTGTGCCGCCTGTGCCACCACCAACGACCAGCACATCGGTTTTCAGCTCTTGCATAGCACGGGGACTTTTTGCTCAGGGACGCAGGCGATCGAGCAAAACACCACCTCATGCAGCTTTAGCCTTGAGCGCTGCCGCTGTGGCTCGATCGCCTGTTGCCTAGTTTATGGGATCACGATGTCCGTTCATCCGAGTGGTTATGCTTGAGCGCGATCGGGTTCTGATTTGCGCTGGCGGAGTACGCCAATCCCCAAGCCAATGATTCCTGGCAGCAAAGCCGGTGTGGGAACCGGAACAATCTGACCGCGAATCTCACCTCGCGCTGAAAAGGCTGTGTGAATGTTGAAGTAAAGGTCGCCCTCCAGCAATTCCTGTGCCAACAGGTCAGTTAAGGGATTGGTGAGGTCGTCAAAGCGCCAATCTCCGGTGATCGTGCCTGATGTGGAGCCAGCGATCGGAGCCACATTTGCACCGTCCAGGTCATGCACAATCGGACCGTTGCTGCCAAATGGAGCATTGTGGATGTGAGCAAAAGGACGGGCAATGCTACCGAGCAGACCAGAATAATTGACAGTGTAGTTAAACACGTAGCTGCCAGGATTTCCCGTTAGCGTGCCGATCGCAGTTCCACTGGCGGGCGTGCTGACCGATGGTACTTCCTGTGCGCCGTTAAGGATGCTGTTAAATTCAAATGTTGCTGCGCTGGCGGCAGGCGCGACAGCGAGTGTCAGACCCAAGATTGGTAGAGCAATGAGTTGCTTCAGCATTCGTTGTATGGGGTGAATGGAATAGCGGTGTAATGTCGCCATCGGTACTCTTTGAATCATCAAGCACGGACGATGCCAATGCGCTGATGATATCGCTTCGGTTCGCTGACTCAGTATCATCTCGGATACATTGGCGATCGATTTTCCTGAAAAATACGGCAAAATGTCTGGGCGAACAACGATTCATACTCGGTGTGAACCGCTGACGTGCAGGCAAACAGCATTGCTCACCACTCCACCCCTGTCACCGCCAACGGCAAGCACATCGGTTTTCAGCCATTGCAGTTACCTCGCCTCGTTTAACAATTTCTTCATGACAGCTTTTACAACGGGACGTAACGTATCTGTTCCCAACACTCCTCCTCAAACTCCGACAGCAATAGAATGTCGTGAATCACTTGACCGATCGGTGCGTCTTGTTTGACTGCAACGACCCCCGATACTGGTAATCCTAACGTTAGTCTCTCGTAGAAATGTTTGGTCATTGTGTTAACGTCATGACTAAGTAAGATTCGTTTTTCTCGTGCCGCCCATTCCAACACTATCGGGTCGTCAGCTCCGCGCAAGTTTATATCCTGTATGCTGACAATATCAAGTTCCGGCTGTTGTCGAAGAAAACCTCTAATGATGGAGGCTTTAAAGTTTTCATCAGCAAGAAACTTGACAGGCACAGCAAAAAGCTCCTTAAATCATCAGAAGATCTACACAACTCCTCGAATCACGACCTGTAAGAATATGAGCTTGACGATCGTCACCGACCCAACACCCTTAACAATAAATGCTGATGGGGTTGTAGTCGTGAATGAAACTCGTATTCCACTCAGTACAGTTGTGACAGAATTCAAACAGGGGGCGACAGCAGAAGCAATTGCTGAGCAGTTTCCGTCGTTACGATTAGCAGATGTGTATGTCGTCATTGGCTATTACTTGAATCATCAGGGCGAGGTTGAAGCGTATCTAGAGCAACAGCGGCAATACAGTCAGAAAATTCGCGAAGAAAACGAGCAGCGGTTTCCTAGTCGGGGATTGCGCGATCGTCTCCTTACCCGTCGTCGAGTACAGGTTGATGATATAGACTAGTGCTTAACCAGCTACAGGGTCAAACTTTACCTGAATAGCCGAGTTACGCTTCTGACAATTCCTACAACATCTGATTCAACAATTTGCTGCCGCTTGTACTCTTTCTTACGATTTCGCGGAACAAGAAAAACTCCTTCATCAGTTTTCTCAAATCGCTTCACTGTAAAGTCAATTCCATCAATTAACGCAATAACAATATCTCCGGTGTTTGGACTCAACCAAGATTTGCTCGTTGTGTTGCATATTTCAACAACTAATATAGAGTTTGGATAAATCCCTACATCAACCATAGAAGTACCTGTTACCTTCAGAAAAATTGTTCTCTCTGGTGCTTTAATCAGCAGGTCATTTAAATCAACTTCTTCATAACCACCTGCATCGACATCAGATGAAGAAATAACTCCAAAACTTGCTGCAACTGCTGTAGAGTACATTCGATGAAGCTGCTTACCCGCACAGTGACTTTTATCTTCAAAGATTACACTGACTCCGTAATTTTCTAGAACCGTAGCGAGATCTGTAAAATCTAACCCTGATTGCTCTAACACTGACCAAATTCTCACTAAAGCTTTCTTCTGTCTAGTTTCAGCTAATTCGAACGGGACAGAGATTCTGCTGTCAGGTTTTTTGCCCCAATCCGAATTTCTTCCCTGTTTTCGCCCAGCTCCGCCCTTGGATGACATCATAAGCAGTTAGTACAGACTTACTAAAAATTAATTTTATAGATCATTTGAACTATTAGGCAAGCATGGTTTGAAAAATGGATGGAAATCAATCTCAAGCATTGAGACAGTTGCTGTGCGGAGTCAGCCCCAAATGATAAAGTCACTATCGAAGGGTTAGACAGGTGTCTGGATGAAAGCGCAGGTGTTTCGGGGCGTTAATCAGCTCTGCTATGAGGATGTGCCCGTACCGAGTCTGGAGGCAGATGAAGTGCTGGTGCAGGTGCGAGTGGTGGGCTTGTGTCAGTCTGACATCAAGAAAATTCGCTATCCGCTGCATGAGCCACCGCGCATTTTTGGGCATGAGACGGCAGGAACGATCGCCGCTGTCGGTTCAGCCGTTGAAAACTGGCAGGTTGGGCAGCGCGTGGTAGTGCTGCACCATATTCCCTGTATGCACTGCGGCTACTGCCTCAATGACAATTTCTCAATGTGCGAGGTTTACAAAAATATCACCACGACTGCGGGATTCGCGCCCAGCGGCGGCGGGTTTGCCGAATATGTGAAAGTGCCGGGGCACATCGTGCGACAGGGCGGGCTGATTGAAATTCCCGATCGCGTCACTTTTGAGCAAGCCAGCTTTGTCGAGCCGACAAACTGCTGCCTTAAGGCAGTGAAAAAAGCGCAGGTGGCTCCCGGACAAACGGTGCTCGTGACAGGGGCAGGTCCGATCGGGCTGATGTTTATTATGCTGGTCAAGTATTTTGGGGCGCGGGCAATCGCCACTGATCTGCTGCCTGCGCGGATTGAAAAAGCGCTGAGCGTCGGTGCTGATGCTGCGTTTGATGCTCGCGATCCCGGTCTCCCGACAAAAGTTCAGGCGCTGACTCAAGGCATGGGAGTTGACACCAGTTTGCTGGCAGTTCCCAGCGAGAAAGCGTTCTTGCAGGCGCTCGACTGCACTCGCAAGGGCGGCAAGATTTTGTTTTTTGCTGAGTTTCCCGATGAAGTCGTAATTCCCATTAACCCCAATATTCTCTATCGACGAGAAATTGACCTCATGGGCAGCTACAGCTCGTCGTATCGGGTGCAGGCGCTAGCAGCCGACATTGTGTTTAATCGCCGCATTGATGTAGATGCGCTGGTGAGCGATCGTTATCCCCTGCGCGATCTCGCTGCCGCAGTCGATCGCGCTGTTGCTCCCACTCCAGAAACGCTGAAAATTCTGATCTATCCAGGTGATAAGGATTAGGGGTTCGACCAGCTAATGGCTAACCGCTAACAGCCAGCTCAACAATACGCTGATACATCCTCGTGACACTCGTCTGCCAGATACGATAGCGCCCGAAATCGCAGTCCGACTAACTGCTCATACAGAGGGTTGAGTTTACAGAGCGGCGGAATGTGGACGATCTTGTGCCCAAATAGCGTTACGTCTCGCTCAAACGGACACTGAGCGGGAATCATTTTGCACAGGAATCGTGCCAGTCGGGGGTCGTGAATTTCTAGCTGGTCGAGCCATTCCTGCAGGGGACGCAGCGGCGTAAGGTGAGCAGCGCCAGGGGCGATCGAGGCAGAAGGCGCAGACTGAGCAGCGCTGTGCGGTGGCAAGGTCGATCGCAGCGAGGCTAACAGTGCAGTTTCGAGTTTCAGGGCGGTGCAAAATTCTTGCAGCAGTTGGTCTTCTGGCAGGGAGTAGATGCCGTCGGCGATCGCAACCATGACGGCAGTTCGCAAAAAGTTTTCGGCAGTGTGCGGGTCTTGCCCCAGTCCGGCAGCAAGTTCATTGGCGGTCAGGGGTTCGAGTGAAACGAGCTTCAAGGTAGGGGCAAGTTCTGTCTGGGTGAGTTCAACGATTAAGGCTTTTTCGGCTTCGTCAAACTGCCCGTCTGCCCAGGCGATCGTCAGCAGCCCTCGCAGCCAGATGGCAATCTGTTCGCTGGTGTAGGAAAATTGAATCGCACTCGTCATAGCGGTAAATTTAATCGACTTTTCGTAGAGATTTCGAGTCGATTCTAACTCTGGTTTTAGCCCGACTGGCTGTAAACTAGAAGACTGTGACTTTGGGCGAGGCGACCTGGGTGACTTGGCAAGAGTTTACGTTACTTCTGATGTCCATCCTGACGAGTGTGGCTGGGCAGTTCTTGCTGAAAGCAGGCGCGTTAAAGCTGGGGAAGGTGAACCCAGAAAACGCAGCGAGTCATGTTCTCCGGATTGCAACGACTCCAGAGCTATTGCTGGGGCTTGCCTGCTATGGTTTAGGGGCGATCGCTTATATTCTGTTGCTGACTCGCGTCAAACTGAGCGTGGCTGGACCGGCGATCGCGCTGGTTTATGTGTTCTCCGTGCTGATTGGCTGTTTGATTTTCCGTGAGCCGATTCCGCTGCATCGGCTGGTTGGGCTGGCTTTTATCGTTAGCGGTGTTTTGCTGGTGGTCTGGCAAAAATAAGTGAGCTTTAAAAGACCAGAACCTTTGGAAATCACTGCTGTCGCAACGATTGCGATCGAGCAAGCTCACTACTTAACGACGCAAAACCTCTGGTCAGATGCGCTCCAGCAGCTTTACACCCTGGAAAACCCTTCGCCAGCCATTCTCGAAGCCAGAGCCACGATCGCCGCCGATTTATGTGAATGAGAGCGCTGCCCCCAGCCAGGGGTGGAACCCCTGCACGCCGTCGTCACCCAAGTGACGACGGCTGGGTAGCAGAACTTTCCTCAACCGCTCCACAGACTGACCTTCGGGAGCATTCGATCGCCAGCGCTTAACTGCGCGTTAAATGAGCCGACACCTGCGCTTTGCTTAATTCTCGCACCAGCCGTTGGGCTTGCGGCTTATAAAGCGGCACAGACAGCGTTCCCGGCAACCGTTCCATCAAAGCACGGGCAAGACCGATCGCACAGCCAGAGACGCGGGCGATCGTCTGCGCCCCCTCAAACACCGCTTCCTGCGACGTGGCACGCTCGACGCGCACCAGCCAATCTTGAACTGCCGGAATGCCGCGTTCGACCTGCTGTAGTCCTTCGAGCGCAGCCAGGACAATCAGACGGTCGCTCGATCGCAGGCGGATGTCATCGGATGGCATCAGCTTCACTGGCTCATGCGGTTTTTGATAGAGAATCGGCACGACACCGTAGCCATAGGCAATTTCTGCCAGCAGTCGTCCGTTGAGGCTATCCCTAGATGCGACATGATACTCCGTCACCAGGATAGTTTGATTATTCAGCCGAAACAAGCTGAGGATGTTTTCGCCAAAAGCAGCAGCGGCAAACACTTCTGCCGACAGTGCATAAGCACCTAACACCTTGGCGTAGGGCAGCAACTGAGCGACATTTTCGCTAAACCGCTGGCTAAACACCCGCAGCACCAGATGGCTCTGGGGATTGGCAGCCCGCGCCATCAACCCAATCTCTAGATTTTTGACCTGATCGTCGGTGACGACAACCACACTTTTGGCAGCGGCTAAGTTCACTCGCTCTAGCGCTGTGGTTAAGTTGCCCACCACGAGCGGGAGCTGCGGCAAAACTCCTGGCTCCAAATCAGCAGTGCTCACGCCGACTAACGGCTGCTTCAAATCGTGCAGCAGACTGGCAACTCGCTGCCCGACGCGCCCCAGCCCGATCACCACAACGTGACCGCGCTCTGGAATCGGTGGACGACGCTTGACCAGTTGAAACCGGGCGGTTAGAAGACGCTCGGTTAGCAGGGCGTAGAGCACCCCCACCAGCGCAGTTCCCGCCAGGGTCAGCACAAGACTGAAAAGCTGGAGTCCCCATTTCTGCCCGATGTCTCCATACAGATCGCCGTAGCCCCCCAGCAGCAGCAGCGCGGTGGCAAAAAATGCGCTTAGCGGGCTGTACTCATCGCCGTAGCCCAACCATAGCAACAGAGTGCCAAACCCCAACAAGACGATTACAGTTACTCCACAGACGATCAGGGCGCGACGAGTGCGGCTTTGATCAGAACTCTGCCAAAGCTGCGTCACCTTTTGGCTGAGGTTCTGCACTGTTATATTGCCGATAAACTGCTGCCAGAACTGTCCTCGCTGTACTTTGCGGGCGGCAGGTGCAGCGCCGATCGCCAGTCCTTCGTTGACCTCAATGTGAACGATCGTGTCGCCCGCGCGAATTCGAGCATCTGGCTCCCACTGATGAAACTGAGGTGACGATCGAGCTGCCGCCGGGATGTGACTGAGCACGCGCCGAGTCGAGCTGTTGAGTTCGTGAACTATGCGTCGATCGCACCAGCGATGGGTGGGCTGCACGTCTGTCTTGACCACGCGCAGCATTTGGTTTTCGAGCGGAAAGAAGCCCAGCGTTTCGTCGCCCAATGCCGCCAGCGCAAACGCCGCCGCCGGAAGCTGTGTGGCTTCATAAGCAACAAAATTGCCCAGCGACTGAGCCAGCAAGTCGTTCAAATTCTGCTGAGCCGATCGAATCACCAGCCGAATCTCTGGATTCAGCGATCGAGCAGCAAACGCGGCTTCGACATTGACTTGCTCATCGTCTGTGACCAGCACGATCGTTTGGCAGTGCTGAATTTGAGCTTCTGCCAAAACGCTTGCTTGACGGCAGTCACCAATCACGAGCTGCTCCAGGAGTTTGGGGAAGTCAGGAATGTCCCAAACTCTGTCTTGCAGCTCGATGCCGTATACCTTGACTCCAAACTCTTTGAGCACTGTCGCGCACTGCTGACCGAGATCGCCCAGCCCGCAAACCAGGAACGAAACAAACTCGGACTGCGACAGGTTACTGTTCATAGGCAGAGGGAGAGGGAAGGGTAAGGAAGGATCAGGAATAAAACGGTGCCTTGCGTGAGGCACGCGATAGTAGCGAATTTTAGGGCTGCTCAGGAGTCAGATCGACGGCAAAGCCCCCGATGAGTCAGCGCTCCTTCATCCTTTATTCCTTACCCGCAGATACAGCAGCATCCAGCAGAATTTCCGAATTTTGGATCATCAAAAATCCTTAGCCGAATCGTCCTTCTACGTAATCGCGGGTGCGGGCATCGTGAGCCGTGCGAAAGATGTGCGTCGTTGAACCGAACTCAACCATGTGACCCACGCGGCTTTCGTCGGTGCTAAAGAAAGCGGTGAAATCAGAAACGCGCGATGCCTGCTGCATATTGTGAGTGACGATCGCGATTGCCAGCTCTGAGCGCAGAGCGTGAATCAATTCTTCAATTTTCATCGTGGCGATCGGGTCAAGCGCCGAGCAAGGCTCATCCATCAGCAGCACCTTGGGTTTGACCGCCAGCGCCCGAGCGATGCACAGCCGCTGCTGCTGTCCGCCAGACAGTCCCAGCGCCGATTTATTGAGCTGATCCTTCACTTCATCCCAGAGCGCAGCACCCCTGAGCGCCGATTCCACAATTTCGTCTAGCTCACTTCGCGATCGTCGATTGCCCACTCGCACACCATAAGCTACGTTGTCATAAACGCTCATCGCAAATGGATTGGGCTTTTGAAACACCATGCCAATTTGTCGTCGCAGTCGGTTCAAATTGACGCGGGGATTGTAGATGTCTTGCCCAAAAAACTCGATGGTGCCTTCTACTTTCACCTGAGTTTCTAATTCGCCAATGCGGTTGAGCGCTTTGAGAAACGTGGATTTGCCGCAGCCCGAAGGACCAATAATTGCCGTCACGCACTGTTGAGCGACATCGATCGAGATGCCTTCAAGCACTCGCCGATCGCCGTAGTAAAAATTTAAATTTCTCACTTGCATCGCGGGCATCGCGGCGGCTGAAGCATCCGGTAGCGGCTGAACTTTCTGCATCGAAGGTTGGTTGGGGTGAGAGGGCATGGGCGAGCGTCAGCAAGGTTAAGCGTCAGACCGTTTGCGAGTGATCACGCGAGACACCACGCTCAGCAACAGCACCAGCCCCAGCAAAACCAGCGCAGCCGTCCAAGCCATCTGGTTTTGCTCAACGAACGGGGAATTGGCGTAGTTATAGATGAGCACTGACAGCGACGGCGCAGGGCTAAACAAGCCCCTGGGAAAGTTTTCGGTAAACAGGGCAGTGAAAATCAGCGGGGCAGTTTCGCCCGCCGCCCGAGCGATCGACAGCAAAATGCCGGTCATGATTGCAGGCAGCGCTGTGGCAATCACAATCCGAAAGGTGGTCTGGAGGCGATTGGCTCCCAGAGCAGCAGAGGCAAGGCGCTGAGACTGAGGCACCAGCAGCAGCGCGCCCTCAGTTGCCAGAACGACGATCGGCAGCATAATCACGCCCAGCGCGAAGCTGCCTGCCAGCGCCGAATATTCCTTTGTGGTTAACACAATCACGCCATAGGCAAAGACCCCAACCACGATCGACGGCACGCCGCTGAGCACTGTAACCAGAAAGCGCACGGCATTGGCGATCGTTGACCCCTGACCAAACTCAGACAAGAACACAGCAGTGAGAACACCGATCGGCACGCTGATTAACGTTGCCACCCCAACCATCAGCAGCGTACCGACGATCGCGTTGCCAAATCCGTCTGCCATATCGGTCATGCCCACCGGAGCTGGAAGCGCTGTCAGCGTTTCCCAACTGAGCTGCGGCAAACCGCGCCGGATAATTTCAATCAAAATGGCAAACAGCGGCAGCAGCGCCAGCCCAGTCAGCAAAAAGGCGATCGTCGTCATGCTGTGGCTAAAAATCCGTCGTCTCCAGGGCAGCGGCACCGACAACTCTTCGGGTGCGTCTGCCAGTGAAGCGATCGGCGGGGTCGGACGAGCAGGATTCATGCTGTCAAAGTCGTGGAATCAGATGGGATTTATGAGCGAATGGCACGCACCATCAAGATAGCAGCAACGTTGACTGCCAGCGTGACGACAAACAGAATCAGCGCCAGATACATCAATGCGCCGATGTGTAACACGTCGAGCGCCTCGCCAAACTGAGTTGCCAGCACCGAAGGAATCGTCGAAGCCGGATCGAGCAGCGACAGACTGACAACCGGCGAATTGCCGATCACCATGACGACTGCCATCGTTTCGCCCAGCGCCCGACCCAGCGCCAGCGTTGCGGCTCCCAACAGCCCAGCGATGCCGCTGGGCAGCATCACGCGAAAAATCGTTTCCCAGCGAGTGGCTCCCAGTGCGCCAGAAGCGCTCCGCAGCTCTTTGGGAACAGCCAGCAGCACATCGCGACTGATTGCTGCCATCGTCGGTAGAATCATGATCGCCAGGATGATCCCGGCTGGCAGCAGCCCAGGTCCAAAGGGTTCTGTGGCAAACAGCGGGATCCAGCCCAAGTTTTGGTTGAGCCAAATGCCGATCGGCATCAGGACTGGCAGCAGCACAAAAATGCCCCACAGCCCGACAATCACGCTGGGAATCGCGGCAATCAGCTCCACAATAAAGCCGAGGGGCGATCGCACCCAGACCGGCAAAAAATTCTCGCTGGTAATCAGGGCAACCGCCAGCCCGACCGGCACGGCAATCAGCAAGGCGATCACAGAACTGACGAGCGTGCCGTAGATGTAGGGCAGTGCCCCAAAGCTGAGCGTGCCAATGTCCCAATCCTGGCTGGCGAGAAACCCCAGTCCAAACTGTTGAATGGCTGGAAACGCCTGCCGAAAGATCACCCAGCCCATCCAGAACAGCACCGCAACCGTGCATAGAGCAAACCCTCGCACCAGCCAGGAAAACGTGGCATCGAGCCAGCGAGTTTCACCGTTGGCAGCCGTGAGGTCAAGGTCAACGGCTGTAGATGACAGGGGCGATCGATCAAACCGGTCAATCATAAGGACAGCAGAGTTGAGACAACGGTAGGGACACAACTGAACGTCATGCCCCTACGGGTGAAGGTAGATGACTGGAGCGGCAGGTTATTCTCCCAGCGCCGAGTCAACCGCCTGTCTTGCCCGATCTGCCACATCTTCTGGAATGGACACATAGTCGAGCGTCGGGTTGATTGCCTGTCCCTCGGTCAGCACCCAGTTGACCATTCGCTCAACGGCTGCCTCAGTGCCAGCATCGGGGTAGCTTTCGTACACCATCATCCAGGTGACACCGACGATCGGATAGCCTGCGGCTGGATCGGCGTTGGCTGCCTGGAAGTCTTCTGCGAATTCAACGCCTTCCAACGCTGCCTGCGCCGTTTCCAGCGACGGAGCCACAAACTCGCCGGTGTTACGGTTTTCGATCAGCGCCGTCTGGAGGTTGTTTTGCTTGGCAAACGAGTACTCTACGTAGCCAATGCCGCCCCGTGTGCGTCCGACTTGAGCTGCCACGCCGGGGTTGCCGTTGGCGCGAATCGGGTTGGTTGTCCAGCGGGGTGCGGTGCTGGCACCGACTCTGCCCCGGAAGTAGGGGCTAACTGCACTCAGGTGGTTGGTGAAGATCGAGGTAGTCCCGCTGCTGTCTGCGCGCACCACCGATCGAATCGGCAGGTCGGGCAGCGTTGCGTCAGGATTGTCTGCGGCAATGCGCTGATCGTTCCAGCGGGTGATCTGTCCAGCAAAAATATCAGACAGCACCTCGCCAGACAGCCGTAGCCCTGACACACCGGGCACATTGTAAACGACGGCAACCGCGCCGCCTGCCGTGGGCACCAGGATCACACCTCGATCGCCAACTTGTTCACGCTGCTCATCGGTCATAAAGGCATCGGTGCCGCCAAAGTCAACGGTTCCGGCAATCACCTGACGAATACCAGCGCCACTGCCGACTGCCTGATAGTTGACTTGAATGCCAGACTCTTGACCAAACTCTTGAAAGTACCGCTGATAGAGGGGAGCGGGAAAAGTAGCTCCGGCTCCGTTGAGTTCTGTGACTTCCTGAGCGGTGGCACCCAAGGTCGGACTCAAAGCAACTGTTGCGGCGATCGCAGACGTAGCGACCGCTCGACGAATAACACTCACAAAAAACACCATTTGCTCGTCCTCAAGCGGGGAATTTCTGATACTGAAACGGTTTACAAAGCTATCATCGATAACCGTACTATCAACTTGGTTCCCTGGTAAATTAACGTTAGATTAAAATCATCTAAACCAACTATTAACTCTGCCAGGATTAGCCAGCGAAGATAGCAGGAAATGAAGCAGTCACCTTATTCACAGCCAGGAACTGGCGATCGGGAAAATTTGGAGAGAAACTCAAAAGACGCTGAACGCACTTTGAAGGCTGCCGTCTACCGCCACACCGAAATTCGTTTCCAGGTCTGCTCAGGCGATTGAGTTTTTGCTCTAGCATAACAGTGGAAAGATTGATTCGGACGATCGCTTCACGTCAAAGCAAGAGAACTGTAATTCAGAACACATTTCTTCGCGTTAACTCTGCTGTTTCTGCAATTTCCTTTATGGTTTCGAGCGGCACATTTCAACCTACACAGCAATCTCCGCAGCCAGCGTGGCGCAGTTTAATTCGCCCCATGCTGCTTGCTTCCCTGGCGCTACACGGTCTGCTGTTTTTTATTCCCACTTCATCTGAACCGGAACCAGAGCCGCCGCAAGAAGAAAAAATTAGTTTGACGCAGTTGCCGACGACCGATCAGCCCGCGCCCGCCCCAACAGTGGCGGCAACGCCGAGTGCGGCTGCCACACCCCGCCCGATCGTCACACCTGTGCCCCGTCCGGTGGCAACACCTTTATCAGCCCGGATTCAAGCCCCGGTGATCCG
>Ga0224723_1000373_pt1 | contig 31256 bp, 24 predicted proteins | sample Balambano_FR2_Me_FD_161647 | JGI IMG/M metagenome (GOLD analysis project Ga0224723, IMG submission 161647) | Freshwater sediment microbial communities from Lake Towuti, South Sulawesi, Indonesia - Balambano_FR2_MetaG | ecosystem: Environmental > Aquatic > Freshwater > Lake > Sediment | place... | reverse complement strand
CACGTTCCCGTCTGGTATCTGGTTGCAAAAGATGAAGGACACGGATTCTCGAAGAAGCAGAACATTGATTATCAGCTTTATGCCACAATTCTGTTTATCCAAAACTTCTTGCTGAATCAATAGCAATAATTGATCTTTAATCGCTGGTCTTGATTAAATATTTTTCATTTAATCAACAGGTTGGTTGAATAAGAATCAATTTCTGTAGGATACGTTAGCGACAGCGTAACGCATAGTGGCAGGAAGCTTGAGTGCGTTACGCTGTCGCTAACACACCCTACATCCATGCCGCTTCACAGGAAGCTGGGATAAGCCGTTTTCATGTCGCGATCGAGCAGCCGAGGGAGAGGGATAAAGCATTCATGTAAGCTTAAATTAAAGTTTTAGAAAAGCAAGCCTGTCTGAACATAAGCTTTAATGAAGAGTGACATTGATAGCGGCGAATTAAGCTATCTTGGGGTGAATAAAGTCGGCTACATCACATATGACGGATCGGTTACTGTCTGTCCTGTTTGAAATTAATCAGGCTTTTTCCAGCATCTATAGCGGCTGGATTCTCTGGAATCTGTTTCTGGCGTTTATCCCGCTTGCGCTGAGCTTCATCCTCTTTTGGCGGCAGAGTCGCTTTCGTCCGGTCTGGTGGTGGGTGCTGCTGGTGGTGTTTATTGCCTTCCTGCCCAACGCCCCCTACATGCTGACCGATATTATTCACCTGATTCGGGGCACTCGCGCCGGGCATTCGGGCTGGGTGATTGCGCTCGTCTTTGTTCCCCTTCATGTTGGCGCAATGCTGGCGGGCTTTGTGGCATACACCGTTTCGCTGCTCAACCAAGGACGCTATCTTAAACGCCAGGGGGCAGAGCATTGGGTTCTGAGAGCAGAACTGCTAACCCATCTCCTTTCAGCGATCGGCATTTATCTGGGACGCTTTCGGCGGTTTAATAGCTGGGATCTCGCAGCCGATCCGACCGATGTGCTGGTATCTACGCTCGATGACCTGACCTCTAAAAAACCGATCGCCGTCATCCTCATCACGTTTACCGTATTAACAATTTTCTACTGGCTGATGAAGCAAATCATTCTGGGACTGTACCTGCGGGTTCGCTATGCTCGCCGGGGCAAAGACGTACTCAGCTAGGCATCCTTTCAAACATTCTTAACCTCTGCCTAGACGTTGCCCACTGCAACCAGTTCGCTCTCCAATTCAGGCTCGACTTCCCAACTTGGCAAGCTTGCCAACCGCTCGATTGCCTGATCAATCAGCGTGAGTCCCTGCTCTAGATTCTCGATCACCGCCAGTTTGCCCCGCAGATCTGCCGCATCGGGAAAGCCTTTTGCATACCAGGTCATGTGTTTTCTCGCCTGACGAATGCCGCGATCGCCTTTGTATTCCCACAGCATTTGCAGATGGTCACGGGCACACTGAAGTCGCTCGATCGGGGTAGGGGACTGCCGCAGTTCCCCCGTTTTCAGGAAATAATCTACTTCGCCCACCAGAAACGGATAACCCAGCGTTCCGCGCGAACACATCACCCCATCCGCGCCCGTCATTTCTAAACAGCGAATCGCCGCCTCAACCGAGAAAATATCTCCGTTTGCGATGACTGGAATCGACAGCGCCTCCTTCACTTTCGCGATCCATTCCCAGCGTGCCGACCCGTTGTAGCCCTGAGCGCGAGTCCGCCCGTGCAGCGTCAGCATTTGTGCGCCCGCATCCTGCATTCGCTGAGCAAACTCCACCGCATTAATTTCGCTTTCGCTCCAGCCAATTCGCGTTTTGACAGTGACAGGCACGTTGACTGCTTTCACGACCGATCGCACAATTTCCCCAGCAAGCTCCGGTTGCCGCAGCAAAGAGGAACCGCCGCCGTTTTTGGTGATTTTATTTACCGGACAGCCCATGTTGATATCAACCGTATCGGCTCCCTCATCGACCGCTTTTTGCGCCGCTTCTGCCAGAAAATCGGGGCGACAGTCAAAGAGCTGAATACTGATCGGTCGCTCCTCCAGGTCAATCTCCATAATCTTCGGCAACTGCTTGACATAGTGCAGTCCCGTGGCGTTCACCATCTCGGTATACATCATCGAATCCGGCGCATAGCGACGCACCAGCCGCCGAAACACCAGATCGGTGACACCCGAAAGCGGCGATTGCAGCACCCGGCTCTTGACCTCAAACTCGCCAATTTTGAGCGGCGTGGAGAGTCTTGCCTGAAGGTCGGGGGAGAGGGTGAGCATGGTTGCGATTGGAGAAGTGTGCCTTTTTGATTGTATCGCTGGAGGGTATGAGGAGGGGGAGCCGAGGAGCAGGGAGCGGGGGAGTAAGGGGTGAGGAATTGATTATTTGGGTTCCCAGTAATCGTTGGGGTCTGGATTGTTGTCGTAGTGCTCGATCGCTGTTTTGACATCTGCAATGTGTTGATATGCCCATTCCCCCAGAATTGCCAGTGGCTCAACCAGTGAAGCGCCTAATGGGGTGAGGGAATATTCGACCTTTGGTGGAACGTCAGTCAATCAGGACTCATCCACCTAACCTAATTCAAGTCAAACGAGTTAATCTCCCTGGAAGCGTCTTCTGGCAAAATCCGCAGGCGAATTGTGCGCGAAAAAGTACTCTCCGGGTCGCCCAAGCTGATTTCCAGGACTTCGCCCGTCAGGGGAGCCAGGTGGTTGAGGAGCGATCGCAGTTGGGGGGTGCTGGAGCCGCTGTCGAGATAAACCCGTTCGGCAAGACTGTTAAGCCGTTTCCAGGTGGTGTAGAGTTTGGCGATCGTTTGTTCGAGCTGGGCGGCGTGATTAACCAAATCGGCGGTGCTGTTGAGGCAACCAATTCGCAGTGCCTCTTCAAGCGCAGTTTCCAGTTCGAGGGAGTCCTGATTGAGCGCCTGCACCTGCACGGCTGCGCTGAGATATTTTGCCAGGTAACGGGCTTCGGAGGTGACTTGCTTCACCGTGTCCACGTCTGGATTTTCGGCAATCTCCTCTCTAAGAACGGTCTGATGCGCTTCCGGCAGTTTCTCCATTTCCTTCACGAGCGGAGCCAGATAGCGGGTGGGCAGCGAATGATCTGCCGCTTTTTCCTTCACTGTTTCCGGCAGCAGATCGGAGGTAATCGCCGTCCATTCGTCGGCGAGCTGGCGCACTTCTCGGCGGGTGATTCGATCGCCTTTGCGGGCGGCATCGCTGACCATTTGCTGCACTTCAGGAGCTGCCTGAGCGGTCTCCAGAAACGCCCGCTTGCTGAACTGGTTCACATCTTCTGGCTCTAGCATTCCTTCTTCCAGCAGCGTATCGGCGCTATTTGCCAGCTCGATGAGAGAATAAGCTTGAGTTTTGCTGATATCGCGCTCTTTCAGCCAGTTGAGGAAGCCTGTACCTCGTCCGTCTCCGTTCATTTTCTCTCGATCGCGCACGGTTCTGAGGATTCGCCCGCGCCAGATTTCGGTTTGCAGGTCAAAGCGATCGCAAACTTGCCATGCCGCGTCGATCTGTTTCTGAAACTCGGCTTCTGAAACGCGATCGTCTTCGGGGTCGGGAAGCTGAAAGTTGAGATCGAGTCCATCAACCGCTTCGAGTAAACGCGGGCGTGCGGGAGCGGGAATCGAGTTGTCGGCGGGGTCAAAGGAGGGAAGTGCCTGAACCATAGATTAAGTCGATCGCAGCCGAAGTATTATGACACACCTCAGCGGGAGGTCAAGTTATTCGATCGCTAGATGTAGCGTTCAGAAATCTAATCAGCAGCGGTGAATGGCAAGGATAGCACCTGCCCTTTCCTCCTGCAAAAGCCGTTTTCCTCTTAAGAAGAGTAAAAATCATCGCAGCAGCAGTTCTAATGGGCATACTAGCCCTGCCTGTTTGAACTGAACCCTATGGCTTCTGCACCATCACGCCGAAAACGTTCCCGAAAGTCGTTTCAACCCCTGTCGCTGCGTCTAACGCTCATTGTTCCTTTTGTGGTGCAGATTACTGCTGCCGTGGGTCTGGTTGGCTACCTGTCGTTCATCAATGCTCAGCACGCGATCGGCGACCTGTCAGAACAGTTGCTTGAGCAAACCGATCAGCTTGTGGCGCACCATCTCGATCTCCTTCTGGCAGACCCTCATCACGTGAATCAGGAGATTACGGACTTGCTTGAAATGCAATTGCTCGATCGCAATGATCTGGCTGAAGTAGGAGAGTTTCTATGGCGGCAGACAAAACGACATGCAGGGGTCAGCTACATCAACTATGGATTAATCACAGGCGAATATGCAGGGGCAGGACATTATGGTGAAAACAACAGCCTGAGTATTAGTGAAACTTCGGCAAAAACGCAGTGGAAAAACTTTAACTATTCCACCGATGCGAACGGCAACCGCGTAACATTATTCGAAGTTTCTGAGGACTATGACTATCGGGAGGAAGCCTGGTATCAGGATGCATTGCGAGCGGAAAAGCCAGTCTGGAGCGATATCTACTTGTGGGACGACAATGAAAATAATATTTCGCTGGCAGCAGCACGCCCCCTATTCGACCGAACGGGCAAGTTGATTGGGGCAATCGGGGTTGATTTGCGGCTGAGCCAGATTCAGGAGTATCTGCAAATGCTCGATTTCAGCCCCTCAGGCAAAATTTTTATTGTGGAACGAGACGGCAAGCTGATCGCCACCTCCAGCAGTGAAAGCCCCTATCGGGTCGTCAACGATCGGGCAGAGCGAATCTCAGCAGAGCAGAGCAGCGATCCCACCATTCAGCGAACCGCACAATTTCTCAAGCGGGAATTCGGCAGTTTTGCGACAGTTCAGCAGCTTCAGACGATCGAAATGCGAATTGAGCGCGATCGGTACTTTATTCGGATGATGCCCTGGCGCGATCGATACGGTCTGGATTGGCTGGTCGTGATCACGATGCCAGAGTCTGATTTTATGGAACAGGTGAATGACAACGCCAAGCTCACGTTCCTTCTGTGTTTTGGGGCGCTAGCTGTGACGATTGCGATCGGCATGATCACGGCACGGCGACTGATGCAGCCTATTGTGGGAATGATTCGTGCAGCGGATTCGCTCTCTCAAAACAATTGGCAGCATCCCATTCCTGACTTTGAAGTGCGTGAACTGGCGCAGCTTGCCAGAGCGTTTAATCAGATGGCAAATCAAATTCAGCATTCTTTTCAGCAGCTTGCCTTCACGGCTCATCACGATGCGCTGACAGGGTTATTAAACCGACGTGCCTTTGAGCAAAAATTGCAGGAAGCGATCGCAAAGCGTCAGCATTCTCCCGACTATCAATTTGCAGTTTTATTTCTGGATCTGGATTACTTCAAATTAATCAACGACAGCTATGGTCATTTAGTGGGCGATCAGCTTCTGATTACAGTCACCCAGAGGCTGCAAGATTGCGTTAGAGAAACAGACCCGATCGCCCGTTTTGGCGGTGACGAATTTACGATTTTGCTGGAGGATATTACCAATCCTGAAATTCCAATTCAGATTGCACAGCGCATTATTAAAACACTGCAAGAATCATTTGATTTAAACGGACGAGAAGTTTTCATCAGTACCAGTATTGGAATTGTACTCAGTACATTAATGAGCGATAACGCCGCAGATTTGTTGAGGGATGCTGATACAGCGCTCTATCGGGCAAAGGCAGGCGGCAAGGCAAATTACGAAGTTTTCAACCGCGAAATGCACACGGCGGCTGTGGAGCGACTTCAGCTTGAAACGGATTTACGACGAGCGATCGATCGCAGCGAATTTGTGGTGTATTATCAGCCCATTTTTGACATTGTGACCGGGCAAATGATTGGGTTTGAAGCGTTGGTTCGCTGGCAGCACCCCCAGCGCGGCTTAACTGCGCCAGACAAATTTATTCCGCTGGCAGAAGAGACAGGATTAATTGCTCCACTGGGACAGTGGGTGGTTCAGCAAGCCTGTCAGCAAATGCGCATGTGGCAGCAGGAATTTCAGCTCGATGCTTCACTCACCATGAGCGTCAATATTTCGAGTAAGCAAATTCTGCATATCGACTTTGTGTCGCAACTGGAACAAGCCCTGCAAAAAACTCAGCTCAGTCCGCAATCGCTGAAGCTGGAAATTACAGAAAGCAGTTTTCTCAGCTACGAAGAAATAACGCGAATTAAGTTTGAGCAAATCAAGCAGCTCGGCGTTCAGATCAGCATCGACGACTTTGGCACGGGTTATTCTGCCCTGAGCTATCTGCATCGCTTGCCTGTTCACACGCTCAAAATCGATCGATCGTTTGTCAGTCGCTTGGGTGCGCACGGCAAGAATGTTGAAATTGTGGAGGCGATCGTGATGCTTGCCCACAAGCTAGGAATTGAAGTTGTTGCAGAAGGGGTGGAAACATCAGAGCAAAGCGAACAGCTTCGAGTGATTCACTGCACCCAGGCACAGGGCTATCTATTTTCGCCGCCCATTCCCGCGCCCCAAATTGCCGAACGGCTCAAAGTGCAGCAGCTATCCCACAGCCCCCAGCCAGAGCAGAATCTGCCGCAGGAGAAGCACTGAAACGGCGAGGCAGGCGATAAAAATCAGCAGCAGTCCCAGCAACAGCAGCAGGGCATAGACTCGATTTTGCGATCGCCGTCCAGGCGGCACAATTTTCAGATGGTCTTCAAGCAAACGAATGTTGCGCACATTTGATTTCCAGATTGCATCAAACAGATCGCCAACAAAGGGAATCGTCCCCACCAGCGTTTCTAGAACAACGTTGGATGCCATTCGGGTCAAGATCGCCTTTGAAGCTCCCAACTGCGCCGCTTCCATCACAATATAGGCAGAGAGCAGCAGCCCTGCCGTGTCTCCGCCTCCCGGAATCAAACCAATAATTGGATCCAGCCCAACCCGATACTTCGTCCCCGGAATGCCGATCGCATTATCCAGCCAATAGCTTAATTGTTTGAGGCGCTGCAAACGATTAACTAATGAGGATGGCAAAGGCATATCAGAACGATATTTCGCAGGGATCTATAAAAGATTACTAATTTTTTTCGACTTGCACGCCTACTCAAGGATAGATTCATGTTCAGCCCGCTTTAAAAAGACAGAGGAAAGCCAAGCTTTTACTGACGGAGAGCGAATTTCACACGCCCACATCTTCCCGCTAAACCAGTTTCAATTCCATTTGAATATTGCAGCGATCGTAAGGCGATGGTTGCCCAATAACTCTCTGAAATCCAAGCTTTTGATAGAGCTTAATAGCAGGCTCCAGAATCGTATTGCTCTCTAAATAAACTGTTTTTGCGCCTAATTCACGCGCTTTCTTAATCACAGTTTGTCCAAGCAGCCAACCGATTCCTTTTCCTTGCTCGCGTTCTGAAACTGCCATTTTTGCCAGTTCGTAGGTGTCATCGTTCATTTTAAGTAAGGCGCAGGTTCCGACAATTTCTCCGTTGAGTTGCGCCAGATAAATCTGTCCGCCCTTCTGCAAAATCTTTTGTTCCGGGTAATGAATAGATTGATGATCAGCTTCTTCTAACGTGAAGTATTTTTCAATCCAGGCATAGTTCAGTCGTTTGAAGTCGTCTTGAAACTGAGGTGCATATTCAATAATTTCAATCTGCTGAGATTCACGAGCTTTTCGAGTATTTCTGACGCGATCGAAAAGGCTTTTTTCATTCAACAAGGATTCAACTTCTTCGATCGCCTTCCACAAGTTGTATTGCGATTCAGATAAAAGATTTTCAACGGTTTGAGTTACATCTGCATATTGTTTTTCAATTTTAGGAATGATTTGTTTTCCAGCATCAGACAGCTTGACAACGCTCACTCTCCCATCTGCAGCACTTTTATCAGTGACTGCCACTCCAGCTTTCTTCATTTCTTTAACAATCTGGCTGACTGAAGCGTGAGAATGACCAATTTGCTGAGCAATCTCCGTAATTGAGGCTTCTGACTGCCGGGAAAGAATATAGAAAACTGGAAACCATTTGGGATCTAATTCAACGTCGTACAGACCATAGATCTTTGCTGCGTCCTCGGTCAACCTCTCGCTTAAGCGCCGTAAGCGGCTGCCGATCGCCATTTTGCCAGCCTGAGCGTAGAAATCCATCAATGTAAAACCAGTTACGTAATTGCTTATATATCTACCATGATTTGTCAGTACCAAATCACGAATCGCTCAAAACTGCGGCAAAATGTTAGGGTTCAAGGCGAGGTAAAACCAGGAGCAGGCTTGAGAACGAATGGAGCTTGTTTTGCTACCAGAGGAATGGTCGATCGATTCCTTTAGGAATATGGCTTTGCAGCCTTCCGTCATCTCAGCGATGGTTCTGATTGGCGCAGCGGGGTTGGATTACTGGATTGGCGATCCGTGGGGCTGGCTGCATCCGGTGCAGGTGATGGGCTGGGCAATTCAGCAGTACAGCCGATGGGCGTTCAATTTCAAATCAGCGATCGTTCAGCGGTGGGCAGGGGTGGGCTTGGCGATCGGACTTGTGAGCTTGAGCGGGTTTGCAGGCTGGCTGGTGGTCACGGGAGCAACCTGGCTGCATCCGATTTTTGGCGTAATCACGGCGATCGTTCTCTTGGCAAGCTGTTTTGCGGGGCGCAGTCTCAGACGGGCAGCAGAGAATGTGCTGGCTCCGCTTCAGGCGGGAGATTTGGAAACGGCACGATCGCGGCTCAGCCTGTATGTAGGGCGAGATACGGCTGATCTGGACGAAGCCGAAATTCTGCGGGCGGTGCTGGAAACCGTAACCGAAAATGCGGTGGATGGTGTGCTGGCTCCTTTGTTTTACGCCATTGTGGGATCGCTATTGCCGATCGCTCTACAGTTTCCCGAAGCGGGAATTGGTGCGGTTCCGCTGGCACTGGCGTATAAAGCGGCGAGTACGCTGGATTCAATGGTGGGCTATCGGGAAGCTCCTTATCAGGATTTGGGCTGGTGCAGTGCCCGATCGGAGGATGGCTTAACCTATATTCCCTGTCGGCTCACAGTGCTGACGCTGGCGCTGCTATCGGGTCATCTGCAAAAAGTCTGGCAAATTTGCCGTCGAGATGCGCCTCAAGACCCCAGTCCGAATGCAGGCTGGAGCGAGTGTGCTTATGCTGTGGTGCTGGGCGTTCAGGTGGGCGGCAAAAATCAGTATCGCGGTGTGGTCAAGCACAAGCCGCTCCTGGGAGAGCCGATCCACCCCATCACGCCCGATCGCATTCGGCAGGCGATGAACTGGACAAGACGGATGTTTCTGCTGTGGCTGGCGATCGGTCTCGCTGCCATTCTACTGCGCTAGCCTTTGCTAGCAAATTTCCTACGAGCATGGAGGGATTCGAACCCCCGACCCTCAGAACCGGAATCTGATGCTCTATCCACTGAGCTACATGCCCTCGTAACCGTCCTCATCATAGCAGCTTCGCTGAGCAATGAGCAAACCTTACGCTCTTTGGAATCTTAAAGATCATCAACAGGAATGCAGAATATTTCCAGTGAGGACGATAGAAAGACGATCGCTCCAGGAGGCTTTTAATCCTGTCTGTCTTCTCGCTTACAGCAGTTACACTGCGGCTGTTGTTTTTCCAGACCAGCTTGAATCGATATCATCAGTGAGCCAATGCTGGTTCATAAATAGCGGATTGTGGCTAGTGTTTTAGCCCTCTTCGCGAGTAATTCTCTGTGATTGTCATCTACTTTAGTTCAGCCTGCTAGGTTTACGATAAAGCTAACTCATTGAGCCTGCTCACCCTCTGGCTTTTGGGTAGCAATACGGTAAATTTTTGCTGTTGCCCCAGTATCGGCAAACTGTTTCAAGCCTGACTGCTTGCCCTGTTGCTGATTGATCAATTTACTGACGATGCCATCACAAGCTGCGACATATCGGCTGGAGTAAGGCGATCGTACATCACCTGACCATCGCGGAACCACACAATTCGCCGGGTTTGGCGAGCCACTTCGGGTTCGTGCGTCACCATCACGACTGTGATACCGCTGGCGTTCAGTTCACCAAAAATGTTCAGCACTTCCTGCGTGGTGTGGGAGTCCAGTGCTCCAGTGGGTTCGTCTGCCAGCAAGAGCACCGGACGATTGACGATCGCTCTGGCAATGGCAACGCGCTGCTGCTGCCCGCCGGAAAGCTGAGTCGGTTTGTTGTTGAGTCGGTTTGCCAGTCCAACGCGGGTCAAAGCCTCTGCTGCCCGTTCTTTGCGCTCGCTGGTCGAAACGCCTGCATACACCATTGGCAGCATCACGTTTTCCATTGCAGTCAACTGCGGCAGCAAATGAAACTGCTGAAACACAAACCCCAGCTTACGGTTACGAATGTGCGCCAGTTCTGCATCGGCAATTTGCGATACATCCAGCCCGTCCAGGTAATAGCTGCCGCTGGTGGGACGGTCGAGACAGCCAATCACATTCATTGCGGTCGATTTACCCGAACCAGACGGACCCATAATCGCGCAGTACTCGCCGGATTCCACCGTCAGATTCACATCCTGCAGCGCATGGACGATCGTATCGCCTTCGCCATAGGTCTTTTCGATATGTTCGAGCCGGATAATCGTCTGCATCAAATCCTCCCTATGCGCTCCGCAGCGCCACGATCGGGTCGAGTTTTGCCGCCTGCCGCGCCGGGAACACGCCAAAGAATAAGCCAATGCCGCCCGATACGCCCACTGCCAGCACGATCGCCATCGGGGAAACACCTGCCTTGAGCGGAGTCACCGCCGAGATCAGCGTTACACCACCGACTCCGATCGCCGTTCCCACCACGCCGCCGATCGCCGCCAGAATGATTGCCTCGATCATAAACTGGGTCAGAATATCTTGCTGCGATGCCCCGATCGCTTTCCGCAAGCCGATTTCCTGCGTCCGTTCCCGCACCGAAACCAGCATGATATTCATAATGCCGATGCCGCCGACAAACAGCGAAATTCCGGCGATCGCCGCCAGCATCAGGGTGAGCGCCCCCGTTACGTTGCCCACAATTTCCAGCGCGTCTTTCTGGTTGCGAATGGTGAAATCGTCTTCGTTCGTGACTTTATGCCGCAGCCGCAGCAGGTTAGCAATCTGAAACTGTGCCGCGTTAATGGTCTGCTCGTCCTTGGCGCTGACCGAAATAAAAGTCACTTCTGTCCCGTAAGGCGACTGATTGCCCGTGATCCGGCTCGACATTGTCGTCAGGGGAATAAACACCGTATCGTCCTGGTTGTTGCCCAGAAACGCCCCTTTTGCTTCCATCACGCCGATCACTTCAAAGCTGACATTCTTGACGCGAATTTGCTGCCCGATCGGATTTGTGTCGCCAAACAGCTTGCGTGCCGTGTCAGAACCCAATGCTGCCACCCGGTTGCTGCGCTGTACGTCCAGTTCCGTAAAAAAGCGTCCGCGCTCGACATCGAAATCCCGCACTTCGGTGAAAGCAGGCGTTGTTCCCAAAATCAAAATACTGCTGCGCTTGCTTCCGGTCGTCACGGGCTGCTGGCTCTGAAGCTGCGGCGCAACGGCAGTCACTGTGGGAACCTGCGTTTCGATCGCTTCTGCATCTTCTAACGTCAGCGATCGGGGAATGTCGATCGTGCTGCGGTTTGCCTCTTCGCTGCCCGGAATAATAAACAGCACGTTTGGACCCAGCGACTCAAACTGCTCGGAAGCATATCGCTGCGCCCCCTGACCCACGCCCACCATCGCAATCACCGATGCATTACCGATGATAATGCCGAGCATCGTGAGCGTACTGCGGAGCTTGTTGGCAGTTAGCGTCTTCACTGCCATATTGACGCTTTCTACAATGTTCATTGTTTAGGATTTTTCTGGAGATTCTGATCGGGCGATGAGCGACTCACCAATGAAGGAAGAGGCACCCACCCCCAGAAGGGTCAAGTGGCATTACTGCTGTGGTCTATTCCACTCAGAGTCGGGCGGAATGTCCGTAAACACGCGCTCTCCTGGCTGAATGCCTTCTAAAATCTGGGTCTGGTTGCCGACGGTTGTTCCCAGCACCACCGGGCGGAACTGCGGCTGATCGCGATCGTTTGGAACCAGCACCCCCGATTCACCGTCGCGGGTCACGATCGCCACTGTTGGAACGACGATCGCATCATTCACCGCATCGCCCAGGAAAGTGGTGTCTACATTCATGCCCGATCGCAGCTTGTCTAAACCGCTGGTCAACTCGATCCGCACCTGGAAGGAAGTTACATTTTGCCGCACCACGGCTTCGGGGGCAATCAGGCGCACCCGTCCCTGAAATATCTGATTGGGGTAGGCATCTGCCTGAATTTCCACAGGTTGACCCACACGCAGTTGCCGTACATCCACTTCGGGCACTTCAGCCAGCACTTCCAGCCCTTCAGCCAGCGCGACGATCGCCGTTGAGGTGGCAGAGGTCGCTTCAGAAGCGGAAGTCGTGGGGGTGACAAATGCCCCTTCCGTCGCAAACTTCTGGGTAATAATGCCGCTAAACGGAGCGCGAATCAGCGTGTCTTCAAACTGCACTTCGACAGCTTGCAGATTGCCCCGTGCTTCCTGAAGTTCTGCTTGGGCAGCAGCAATATCTTCACTGCGGTTGCCGCTCCGAACCAGGTCTAGACTGCGGCGGGCTTCCTGCAAACTTGCCTGGTTTTGCTCCAGGGTTGCCTGAATATTGGCAGCATTGCTCAGCACTTCGTCTAGCGCGTCACGCGAAATTGCGCCCTGGTCGGCCAACTGCTGATTGCGGACAACTCGATCCTGAGCGAGCTGGAGCCGTGCCTGAGTTGCATTCACGACCGCTTCTGCCTGCCGAACTCTTGCCTCCGCCTGAGCGATCTCTTCTGGACGGTTGCCTGCTCGCTGTGCCGCTAGCCGCGCTTCTGCCTGAGCCACTCGCGCCTGAGCCTGGGTAAGCTGTGCCTGAACGCTGCGAGACTCCATCCGCGCCACGATCTGCCCCTGCTGCACGCGATCGCCCTGTTCAACCAGCAATTCTGCCAGCACACCAGAAGTCTTTGGACTCAGGTTAACGGTCTGAATCGGCTGCACCGTGCCGCTTGCCGTGATTCGAACTCGCAAAGCCTCAGACTCAACCGGAACCGTCATGCTGGCAACGTCGATCGTTCCCGTATTACGCTGCAGCAGAGCATAGGTGATTCCGCCTGTACCGAGCAATCCGGCAGCAAGTAACCCGATCGCCCAGGGAGCAGGTTGACGGACTTTACCAATCAAAGGAAGTTGCATAGTCATAGGGGGCGGAGTGGGTTTTGAGCAGATGAATTTTGAGCAGAATAGATCTTGAGCAGGAATAATACGGAGAAGCAATACAAATACAGGAAGCAGTACAGGACACAGGACAAGTACAGGACAGACAAGCCACAAATTGACCAGCCGGGGCAAATGAAATTGCTCCAGTTAAAACGATCGCGGAAAGGACTGCTTTTAAGCTAACGACAGAAGAATCTAAAATTAATCGTCCGAATGATTGGATTGCTGCTGCTCTTCATCCCACCGCTGGTCAAGTAAAGGCAGTTCTCGTTCCCAAAAGGCGTGAATATCTCGCATCTCTTTCAGTCGCTCTTTCATGCGAGGGGAAGCACTACCCATGAGATCCATGCCGCGCTGAGCCAGTTCCTTAAAAGCAGTAATCTGAGCAATTCGCTGCTTTGTGAGCTGGGTCCAGGCGTTGGGTTTGATCTGAAAATAGTCGCGTCGATCGCCCGGCAAACTGATCCGTTCTATAAAGCCAATCTGAATGAGCAGCCGCGTCATTGTACTAATCGAGCCTTTACTTGCCCTCAAGACATCTGCAATTTCGCTGTGCGACTGCTGAGGTGGGTCACAGATTAACAGCCATCCAAAAATGCGCCCTGCCATTCGCGGTAAGCCCACCAGCTCGAACATTAAGCCAACTTCTTCAATGAAACGAATTTTTTCAAACGGCGGGTCGCTGCTCAAGGGTTCTGAGAGATCGTTAACGTTGCTTAATTCCAAGAATACCATCTTTAATCCGTTCAGTAAAGATTGAATCTATTGAACGTTTTAGACCTGAAAAAGCTCCTTTGTTTCTGAATATTTCACAATGTAACTTACCTTTCTCAGATTCAGCATCGTCCCGATGGGCTAATCAGCTCAGGTAAGGGCGATACAAAGTAATGCTGCTGTGTTGAGGGCGTGAGGGTAGGCAGCACCTATTCTTACCCTGCTGGAATTCAAGAATTCAGATTTAGACCAGACCCCAACCAGCAGGTATATCGCAAGCAGATCGAGTAGTAGATTCAGAGAGATCAGGCAGATTCATCAGTGAGTGCTTCTTCCTCGCCGATCGCCTCATGCTCAAACAGGCGCACTACCTTTTCAGATTTGCTGAGTTTAAGGACTCGATCGCCTGCATCAGGGCGTTTCAGAAGCGGCACTTTGTCGATCGGCAGTTTTGCTAAGCGATCGGTGCTGGTGAGAACCGTGACTTCTGCGTTGGGCAGAGCCAGGACAGCCGCAGCCAGGGTATCAGTACGAGTCGAGAACTGGATTGCCTGAACGCCTAACCCGCCGCGCGACATCAGCTTGAGCGTTGACACCGGAATGCGTTTTGCATCGCCCTGCGCCGTCATCAGCAGTAAATCATCTTCTTTCAGTGCGGTCACACAGTCTACAAGCTGCTCATTTTTGTGGAGACGCATTGCCTGCTGTCCCTGAGCCGATCGCCCCATGAGGGGAATTTGCTCATCGTTGACTTCAAGCCGCAGCAGTCTTCCGGTCGAGGTTGCCAGAATGAGCTGCTCTCCAGCCTGCGTCAGACGAACAAACCGCAGCTCGTCGCTTTCTTTGAGCTTGAGGGCAGTAATGCCGCGTGCCGTCAGATTGGCAAACTCTGCCAGAGCCATGCGCTTGAGCCGTCCCTCTTTCGTCAGCAGCACTAAATCGAGTCCTTCCAGATCCTCTGGGGCAGAGGGCAGGATGAATGGGGAGACGATCGCCTCTGGGTCGCTTTGAGCCGTGGGGGGCAGCAGCGTCACTAAAGGCGTTCCCTTCGACTGGCGGGAAGTGGTCTGAATTGAGGCAATGCTGGCACTGTAGGCCTTGCCGTCTCTGGTCAGCATCAGGAGGGCGTGCCCCGTATTTGCAGTCTCAGTCTGCACCGGGAAGTCTTCTGCTTCAGTCAGCGTTTGCGATAGAGAAGTTTCCTGCTTTTCCTGGCGTTTTTGATATGCCTTGGGTGTGAACCGCCGCACATAGCCCTTCTGAGTGAATTCCAGCACCACTTCCTGTTCGGCTGTTTCTTCGTCGCCGCCAAATTGCGCCAGTTCTGCCTGGGCGGATGCCAGCTCTGCTGCCGTGATGATGCGAGTGCGTCGATCGTCGGCAAATTTGCGCTTCAGGGTTCGCAGGTCTTTCTTGAGGGATTTCAACAGCTCCTTGCGGTTGTTGAGCAGGCGATCGAGTTCGTCCATCCGATCGTTGAGCTGGTGATACTCGTCCTGAATTTTTTGCCGCTCCATTCCGGTGAGACGGCTGAGGGGCATGGCAAGAATCGCGCTGGACTGTCGCTCGCTAAAGCCAAACCGCTCCTGCATCTGAATTTTTGCGGTGGAACCATCGGGCGATCGACGCAGGATTTCGATCACGCCATCCAGATTGCCGAGCGCAGTCAGCATTCCTTCCAGCAGGTGGGCGCGGGCTTCGGCTTTTTCCTGCTCATAGCGATACTGGCGGGTTAGCGTTTCTTCCCGGAAGTTGAGGAAATGCTGCAAGAGTTCCCGCAGCGACATTTGACGAGGTTGACTATTGGCGATCGCTAGCATGATCACGCCAAAGTTAATTTGCAGCGGCGTCAGTCGATAAAGCTTGTCGAGAATTTGGGCAGGCTGCCCTTCCCGGCGCATTTCGATGACGACGCGCATTCCGTCTCGATCGCTTTCGTCGCGGATGTCGGCAATGCCGTCGATTTTGCCCTGGTTGACCAGTTCTGCGACTTTCTCGATCCAGCCTGCTTTGTTGACCTGGAAGGGAAGCTCGGTGACGACAATCGCCAACCGCCGATGTCTGCCGCGTCCCAGCACAATTTCTTCCAGCTTGGCAACGCCGCGAATCGGAATGCTGCCGCGTCCGGTGCGATACGCCTCACGAATGCCGGAGGTGTCCAGAATCTCGCCGCCAGTGGGAAAGTCGGGCGCAGGAATGAGACGAAACAGCTCATCGTCGGACAGTTCGGGGCGATCGATCAGGGCAATCAGTCCATCGACCAGTTCTCCCAGATTGTGCGGCGGCACGTTGGTTGCCATGCCTACCGCAATGCCGGAGCAGCCGTTGAGCAACAGGAAAGGGAGCTGGGCGGGGAGGACGATCGGCTCTTGCTGCGAGTTGTCAAAGTTGCCGATAAAGTCAACCGTTGCTTCGCCAATCTCAGACAGCAAGCCCTCGTTGCCCACGGCTGCCAGGCGGGTTTCGGTGTAGCGCATTGCTGCAGGCGGGTCGTCATCCACCGAGCCAAAATTGCCGTGTCCTTCCAGCAGCGGATAGCGGCTCGAAAAGGTTTGCACCATGCGCACCAGGGCATCGTAGACCGCCTGATCACCGTGGGGGTGATATTTACCCAGCACATCTCCAACCACACGGGCGCATTTCCGGTAAGGGCGATCGGGCGTTAAGCCAAGTTCGTGCATGGCATAGAGAATGCGGCGATGCACAGGTTTTAAGCCGTCGCGCACATCGGGTAATGCCCGACCCACGATCACACTCATGGCGTATTCCAGGTACGATCGCTGCACTTCGGTATGCAAAGCAGTGGCGATCACCTGTCCTGAATTTAAGATGTTGAGTTGTTCAGCCATGAGTCAGATTCCTTTGCAATTCGCGAGTCATAAAATCACGACGGTTGAGGCTGGTTGCCAATTGCCGTGAGAAGTTTGCCAGAAAGTTGTCAGTAAAGTTTACCTATCGAGGCGCAGAGCCTCCCGATCGCTGCTTGATCCGATCGTTTATTGAAACCGTTCATTGAACCCCTTTACCAAACGATCCACTGATTTAACGAACCGATTCAACTATCGGACATGACGATCATCCACGCTTGGACTAAGGTTAGAAAAGAGCTAACAGAGAGAAAACGATGAAAACCGTTCTGATTGTGGAAGATGATTTGATCAATGCGCGGGTGTTCTCCAAGATATTGACAAAACGGGGCGGACTGGAAGTCAAACATACCGAGAATGTCGATGAGGTCATGAAAATTGCCCAGGCACAGGAAGCAGATATTATCCTGATGGATGTTTCTCTGTCACACAGCATGTATCAGGGCAAGCCCGTAGACGGCATTAAGATCACGCAGATGCTGAAGTCCGATCCTCAGACGGCTAGTTTACCAATCATTCTGGTCACGGCACACGCGATGGAAGGCGATCGGGAAAATTTTCTTCGACAGAGCGGTGCAGATGATTACATCTCGAAGCCCGTGGTAGATCATCAGCAGTTTGTGGATCAGGTAATGGCATTGCTGCCACAAGATTGACATTGAAAAATTGCCATTGAAAAACGGAGTAGAACTGATGCGATCGGTCTAGCGAATGCTCAAACTGAGTATATCCGTACTATTCTATTTTGCCAAAAGTTTGACCAACTGACCGTTCTAGAAGCCTGAAAGTGATTCGTGCCCCATTCTGAAGCCTGAATTACTGCCTATCCACAAACTAGCTCAGAAACAGCTCAGGCAGATCGTTTGGATTTAGAAAAACCGAGTAGTTGAGCGTTGGATAGGCGATGGGTGGACGCTGCCAGAAGTAAGTAAAGCACATGCCGCTGTCTGTCCCCGCACCAAAAACCATGTGCTCCCAGCGATCGGGCAGGGTTGACAGAGCCTCCAGCAAGTAATAGTGGCGGCGATTCATTCGCCTTGATTTCAGATCGCAGCGCTCCACTGTCCCCAGCTTGCGAAGAATCTTAAGATCCACTAACCCGCTTTCCTCTGCCACTTCCCGATAAAGGGCTGCTTCGATCGACTCTCCCGGATCAACGCCGCCACCCGGAATTTGCACCGGAGCTTCAACACAAAGCGGATGGTGAAAGAGCAGCAGCTCATAGTCGTTGTGGGCATTTTTCCGCAAAATAAAGGCGCGAACTCGTTCGGAAACTGAAGCTGAGTGAGGAAGATTCATGCCGATCGGATTCATGAAACGCGGGAAATCGTTCAAGTCTATTGTGCTACATTGCCTCTTCAATCTTGCAAGATCAAAAGATTGCGGTAAAACGACTAATATGACCCGGATTACCCTTTACGAACCTCAGTTGTCGCAACCTCAATCGTTTTTCACCGGAGGACAAGCCCCCATGAGCCTTGATAGCTATACGTCACCTGTTGCCGCCCTGCTCACCTATGCCGACTGCCGCGACCTTGACCGCAAGCACCCTGACTGGATTAATTATCCCCAACAGTTTGGGTTGACTGCTGCCGACATTCCAGAGCTAATTCGGCTGGCAACCGATCCAGAAGTTAACCAGCTCGACAGCGATCGCATCGAGGTTTGGGCATCCATTCACGCCTGGCGGTCACTGGGACAGCTTCAGGCAGAGGAGGCGATCGAGCCGCTGATCTCGCTATTTGAGCAGGACGACGACTGGATTCTGACCGATATGCCTCAAGTATTCAGCCAGATCGGGGCGGCCGCCGTTGACCCACTGATTGCCTGTTTGTCGGATGACGATCGCGATGTAGAGGCACGCATCTTAGCCTCCGATTGTCTGACGCGAATCGCGAATCAACATCCTGAACTGCGGGAAGCTTGCGTTCAGGCGATCGTGCATCAGCTAGAGCAGTTTGAGACAAATCCAGAAGACATCAATACGATGCTAATCAACAGCACCCTGGATCTGAACCTTGCGGAAGCTGCGCCCTTGCTGGAACAGGTTTTTGAGTCGGGTCGGGTGGATCAGTTCATGGTTGGAACCTGGGCATCGGTGCAGGTTGAGCTGGGGTTGAAACAACGGGAAGATTTTTCGGCAAAAGAGCTGCGCCCGCCCATGCCCGAAGGTCTGATGAAAATGATGAACACTGTGAAAACGATCACAAACTGTGCCCACAAGCCAGAAGGGTTTGGCAGTGCGCCGATCGCCAGCCCGAAGAAGAGCAAAAAGAAGAAAAAGAAATAAGCTGAGAAGATAGCTCAGAGGTCAAGATTGCCTTCCCCTGGGACAGCACCGTTCTGCGTTGCCTCAGCCAAATTGGCGGAGGGATGGTTATGAATGGGGAGAACAACCATAAACATCGTTCCCTCCCCCGGCTTGCTTTTGACGTTAATTGACCCACCGCTGCGCGTCACCAACTGCTGCACGATCGTCAGTCCCAACCCGACACCGCTATCATCCCCAGACTGACGGGCACGGTAGAAGCGATCGAAGATGCGGGGCAGTTCACTAGGGGCAATGCCGACTCCCGTATCGCGAAACTCCATCAGAAGCTGATTGCTCTGCTGTCTGGCTCTGACCCAAACCTGACCGCCTCCGGGCGTAAACTTGATGCTGTTGTGCAGCAGGTTGATCACAATTTGCCTCAGCCAATTGAGCGAACAGGCAACCGGAGGCAAATCTTCTGGAACGGTGTAAGCCAACCGCACGCCCTTTTCCTCGGCAAGCGGTTGATAGGTGCTGACGACACCGGGCACGACTTCGCTCAACCGCAGCGGCTCCTGACTCTCTTCGACGGTGTTTTCGATTTGCAGCAGCGATAGACCGCTTGAAATCAAGTACTTCTGCCGATCGCACTCCCGACTCAGCATCTCCATATATTTCTGTCGCTGGGGCGGTTTGAGGCTGGGTGAATTGAGCAGCGACAGCGCAGTCTTCATCGTGGCAAGCGGGGTGCGGAGTTCCTGCCCCAGATTTTGCATAAACTCGTTTTTTTGCTGAAGCAGCGTCAGCAGTTGCTGGTTTTCTTGCTGCAGTTCAGCCGTCTGCTTTGCCCGCTGTCGATCGATCGCCCCACTGCGCCAGAGGTCTTCCTGTCGCTGCACCTGCTTGGTCAGGAGCTGGGTGAGCAGCAGCGGATCGAGACGCTGCGCCAAACCCTGTGCCTGAAGCTGCTTCCAGGTGAAAGGAATAAATTCTGGCGATCGAGCTGACTCTCCGCAGGCGATCGCCTGATTCACACCCTTAAGCACCGATTGCAGCAGCACCTCATCAAAGGAATAGAGTGTTAAAAGCGGGTGCTTGCGCTCCAGCCCTTCTTCCAGGTTTCCCGTCTGCCCACTCAGCAGTTCGCTGGAGGCTCCACTCTCAATGCTGCTGTTGCTGTTGTTGCGGCTCAGTCGCGGACGATGTGCCAGAATTAGCCCATAAAAATCTGCACTGACTGCTAGCAAAAAATACTCTCGTTTGAGCTGAGTCTCGGCAGCGAGCGTGAGCGGGCAGACCTTGCCGTTGCCAACTCGCTCTGGTTCGGCTTTTGAAACAGGCAAGCCAATGACCGTGACATCCATCAGGTCGCCCGTCCAGTCTGTTGACTGCTTTACAGGAAGTGGCGGAAGTGGAGGCGTTGAGACCGATCGCGGCGGTTTGTCGGGTTGTGGGGTTTCTTCCAGCAAATCAGCCTGGGTTTGCAGCTGGTAGATCTGATGCGGCAGTTGAGCCATCTGACAAAAGCGATCGAGTTCGGTCTGCCAGGCTTTTCCCTTTGGCAGTTTGACCCAAATCACAGCAGGTGACTTTTGCTCTAGCAGAAAATCAAGCAGCAGCCCCACCATAGACTTAAAAGTTGTGGGACTGAGTTGCAGGGAAGGAGCAGCAGAGATAGCCTGAGTTGCTAGCTCATAAAGCGATCGGTCAACCGGGGGCAAAGCAGTCATTAGATTTCGAAGATAGAAAGGGAGAAACGTTGAGGGTGGGACTACTTATATCGATTGTGTTATATCGATTGTGCAGCCCACTGAATGAAATTCGTATTTTTATCTATTAACTTTCTCCATCCTTCCCCTTTAAAGGCGTTAATGCTGCAAAATCGATTTTTTTTCCCTCGTCGATAATACCAGCCGTGCCTGTTCGCGATCGTCAAAATGCACCTTTTCTGTTCCCAGAATCTGATAGTCTTCGTGTCCTTTTCCGGCAATCAGCACGCCATCTCCGGGCTGCGCTTCCAGAATCGCAGTTTCGATTGCCAAGGCGCGATCGGCAATCACGGTTGGCTCTGCGGTTTTGGGAATCCCGGTCAGAATGTCCTGCAAAATCCGATTCGGATCTTCGGTGCGCGGGTTGTCGGAGGTGACGACTACCCAGTCTGCCAGTTCTGCGGCAATGGCTCCCATCCTGGGACGCTTGGTTCGGTCACGATCGCCCCCACAGCCAAACACACAGATCATCCGACCCGGAATAAACGGACGCGAAGCCCGCAGTAGATTCTCTAAGCTATCGGGGGTGTGGGCGTAGTCCACAATCACGCTAATGTCCTGTTGGGCACTGGTTTGCACCCGCTCCATGCGTCCCGGTACACTGCTGAATTGAGGCAAAGCCTGGGCGATCGTCTGCAGATCTACGCCGAGATGTAAAGCTGCACCCACGGCAGCTAGGACATTCGCAATGTTGTACTGTCCCATCAGGGGCGACTGAAAGGGAATTTCGCCCGCAGGCGTATGCAAAATGCCCCGCACTCCGTTGGACTCATATTCCAGATTGCTTGTCCACAGATCAGCAGCGGCATCGGTGACGCTGTACGTCCAAACCTGGTTGCCATCAAGTTGTTCGATCAAACGACGCCCATAGGGGTCATCCTGATTCACGATCGCCCGACCCTTCAAATAATCAGGGCTAAACAGCAGTGCTTTCGCGTTGAAATAGTCTTCTAGATCTTTGTGATAGTCGAGGTGATCCTGGGTCAGGTTGGTAAACACGCCCACCTCAAACGGACAGCCCCAGACCCGACCCTGCGCCAGCGCGTGCGAGCTGACCTCCAGAACGGCAACTTCAGAACCTGCTTTGGCTGCCTCGGCAAGCTGTTCCTGCAGCTCAACGGCAAAAGGCGTGGTGTGAACTGCCGTTTGTTGATAGCCTGACCACCGGGCATAAAGCGTTCCCAGGAGGGCGGTCGGTTGCTGTGCCTGAAGCAGCAAAAACTCGATCAGGTGGGTGGTCGTCGTTTTGCCGTTGGTTCCCGTTACCCCAACCAGACTCATTTTCTCTGCCGGAAAGTCGTAGAAAGCCGCTGCGAGACGGGCACAGGCTTGCCCCATATCGGGATAGGGAATGACGCAGGAAGAGGCATTCGCCTGGGATTCAACCGCTGAAGCTGATTTTTCTGCGATCGTGGCTTGAAATGCGCCAGGGGAGACGATCGCCGCGATCGCCCCGGCAGCAACGGCACTTGACCAAAACTCACCCCCGTCCACACGAGTTCCCGGCATACCGATAAACACATCGCCGGGCTGGCAGGCATGGGAATTGGTCGTTAAGCCTTTGACTTCAGCTTCTAGCGCGGGATGGTCGGACAGGGCTGGCAGTGCGGGCAGGTGGGACAGCAGTTCTTTCAGCTTCATCATCGACAGCTCCTCCTGGAATTGCGATTATTCTGCCTTATTTTTCAAACTCTGCAATAGGGTCTTTTGCAACAATCGCTCGATTTGCTCAACCGAAGCACGCGGAGAGGCACGCGGAACCAGGACAGGCGGCTGATCGGGCGCAGCAACCAGATAAAGAACAGGAATTTCGTATTGGTATGCCTGAAACCACTCGTCGCGGGTGGTGATGTCGCGCACTTCCAGGTCAAATTGCAAGCTGTGAATCTGCTCCAGCTTTTCCTGAAGTCCTTCACACAAATGACAGCCCGGTTTGCTGAAAAGAATCAGTTTCATGCTAAGAAAAATGAAGGTTCAGCGATGAGAATTCCTGATTTGCATCAGGCGATCGTTATAAAAATCCTATATTTCCGACCGGTTTATGTGCCTTTCTACGGTAGAATGAATTTTGCTATACAAGATTAAATCAGCCTGAAAGAGCGGGTTATGACAAGTTATTCCCCTGAAGCCAAAGACGGACAGCGCGCTGTTGATATCAGTCAATTTGATCTGGAAGAGCTAAACCGTCGCTTTGATACAGCCCATCCCCTGGAAATTCTATCGTGGTGTGCGGCTAACATTCCGAGCGGGCTAGTGCAAACCAGCGCCTTCAACATCGACGATATGGTGATCACCGATATTTTGTATCGTCAGCTCAAGTTTGCTGCACCCGTGCCCGTTATTTTCCTGGATACGCTGTATCACTTCAAGCAGACGCTGGAGCTAGTTGCAAAGGCAAAGGAAGTCTACAACCTGAACCTCCAGACCTACAAAATTCCTGATGTTGATTCGCGTGAAGCGTTTGCTGCTAGGTACGGCGAGGCGCTGTGGGATACCGATATTACAAAATTCCACCACCTGACCAAAATTGAGCCGCTGCAGCGCGGACTGGATGAGCTGGGGACGATCGCCTGGATCACCGGACGCAGACGCGATCAGGCAGTGACTCGCGCCAATATGCCCGTGTTTGAGCTGGACAATCAAAACCGCCTCAAGGTGAACCCGCTGGCAGCCTGGACACGCAACAAGTCCTGGGAATATGCAATGGAGCACAAAGTCATCTACAACCCGCTTCACGACCAGGGCTATCCCAGCATTGGCGATGAGCCGATCACCACTCCCGTCGGCGAAGGCGAAGATGAGCGGGCTGGACGCTGGCGTGGCACAGGCAAAACCGAGTGCGGCATTCATATCTAGTTCTGTTCTGGCTGCTGCGACGGCAGAGTTGCCAACAAGTTCAAACAAATACGAATTCTGATTGGGTGGGCAGTTCGTCCACCTTTTTTAGTTTCAACAAGAATTTTAATTTTTCTTTAGTAAATGTTTATCTGGGATTGGAGTAGGGAAGTCTTGCTTATATCAATTTTGAGAATTTTTGCTCGAACTGCCTTGAGACACAGGTTTGGTCTTCCCCATCCAGATATTCCTCATTCAGATGCATACCCCTCTGATCAAACAACTTAAAACCGGGCGCTTTCAGGTCGATCGCAGGCTGTTGCTTGCAGTTCTGGTTCTATTGCCGATACACTTTGCGCTTGTTAAACTTTCCACGCTCTTTGCTTTTCCTGACGGCACTGCTCCCATTTGGCCCTCATCCGGTATATTTCTGGCGATGCTTTTGATGGGGGGAAGGCGGTTTTGGGTTGTCGTCTGGCTTTGCGACGTTTTGGTGCTTCAAGCACTTTTCTATAGTAATCCCCTGCTCAGCATCAGCATTGCATCGATCGATACGGCAGAGGCACTGATGATCAGTGGGTTAATCTGGCGATTTTTGCCGCGCTATCCGTTTAATCGGGCGATCGATGCAATAAAATTTGTTGCGCTTTTGATTCCCTATCCAATCTTGAGTGCGGTCATTGCCGTTACGGTTCAATGCGTGGGGGGCTTCAGTGCCTGGGAAGATTTTGGCATGCTCTGGCGAAGCTGGTTCACAAGTTCAATTGTCAGCATGCTGGTTGTCACACCAGTGTTACTTTCGTCGTTCCAGGGTGACTCACGACGTTTCGTAAGTCCTGTATCTTGTCGATCGTCGCTTCAACGGCTAAAGCTGGAACTCCTGAAAATCGGGGAGTTTTTGCTGGCAGTGGGGGCGCTTTCAGTGATTGGATATTTTTCGTTCTGGGGAGATGTTTCGATCGAGTACATGATAATTCTGCCGCTGCTGTGGACGGCGTTTCGGTTTGGACAGCGAGAAGCTACTTTAATGATCCTGTTTGCGATCGGAACTGCTGTTGTCGGGACAGCCCAGAATCATGGTCCCTTTATTAAGGAATCCATTGCCCAGTCAATGGTGTTGCTGCAGTCGTTTATGAGTGCGCTGACGATCGCGACTCTGGTATTGGCAGCGGCTGTTCAAGAAAACCGCATCAGTGCCGCTCAGCTCAAACAGGCAAACGATGAACTGGAAGAACGGGTGAATGCCCGCACAGTTGAACTAACGCAAACGCTGCAACAGCTTCAAACCACACAATCGCAGTTGGTGCAGCAAGAAAAGATGTCGAGTTTAGGACAGCTCGTTGCCGGAATTGCACACGAAATCAATAATCCGATCAACTTTATTCATGGCAATCTGACGCATATTCAAACCTATACCCAAGACCTGCTCAGCTTTATCCAGTTTTATCAAACGCACTATCCGCATCCGGCTCCTGAAATTGCAGCAAAGGCTGAAGAAATTGACCTGGCGTTTTTGCAGCAGGATTTAGCGAAAATTCTTAGCTCAATGAAGATGGGCAGCGATCGAATTCGGCAAATTGTGCTGTCGCTCCGCAACTTTTCTCGCATGGATGAAGCAGAGTTCAAACGGGTTGATATTCACGAAGGCATCGACAGCACACTGCTGATTCTGCAACACCGTCTCAAAGGCAAACCCAATCAACCAGAAATTGCAGTCATCAAAAACTATGATTCAGTGCCGAAAGTTGAATGCTTTGCGGGACAGTTGAACCAGGTTTTTATGAACATCTTAGTGAACGCGATTGATGCTCTGGAGGAAGCTGCAGGGATGGGTCGCTGGTCACTGGCAACTGTTGATTCGCAAGGAGTAGATAACAGGTCGAATGTGACCGTTCCGACCATTACGATTCGTACCAAACTGCTGAATGCTAGATGGGTACAAATTACGATCGCGGACAATGGCACTGGCATGAGTGATACAACTCGCCAGCATCTTTTCAACCCTTTCTTCACCACCAAGCCGATCGGCAAAGGCACGGGAATGGGAATGTCGATTAGCTATCAAATTATTACGGAGAAGCATGGCGGTAAATTAGACTGCTTCTCGACGCTTGGAAAAGGAACTGAATTCATCATTCAAATTCCGCTTCGATCGAACTAACCACACGACTTGCGTGAGACAGCGCAGGATGGGATTATCTCTATCGCGTTTCCAGGGGCAAAAAGACCGTCAGAATTTCGCCCTGCTGCGGGTGGTGCTTTACGATCAGCTTGCCGCCCAACACCTGGAAGAGGTTTTTGGTAACGCTCATATTCAGGCTCAGGTTGCCCGTCTCCGGCTGGAACATCAGCAGTTGACCGATCGATTTCAGCGTTGGCATCACGCCAAATTTCACGCCTTCTTTGCCATCCTTCGATTTGCCTTCCGGGTAGGACTCAAACTGCAGCTTGAGCTGATGTCCTGCCAGCGTGACGCGCACATGAATATGGCTGCCAGGGGGAAGGCTGTGGGTAATGCGATCGACCAGTCCCGTGAGTGCTTGATCCAGCATTGTGGGATCGGTGACAACCATCGGCAGCTTTTGCGGCAGACTGACTTCGAGCGTATGACTGTGCTGCGTTGCCTGCTGCTGCCAGCGAGTAACGTTTTGCTGAAGCACCTGCGCCAGGGAAATGGGTGACAGCGGACTGAGCGGGGCACGGGTTTGGCTCGTTTCCAGTTCGGCGGCACGGAAAATCAAGTTAAAGCGATCGATTTGCTCGGTGCATTCGCGATCGATGGTTTCCAGTCTTTTAATCACGTCTGGACTCAGTTCTTTGCGCTTCAGCAGCAGGCGGGTCAGAGTGCGAATAGTCGTGAGGGGAGTCCGCACCTCGTGGGCGATCGCCTGAAGCAGCTCTGTGTCAAAACAGGAACCGTTCTGGTTGCCATTGCCCTCTGCGGTGTGGGAAAGAATTGGCTCAACCGAAAAAATCTGCTCGACCTGCTGATTTGACCTTTTCCCCCGCTGCTTAGAAGACAGAGGTGCTTTAGCAGGCTGCACGGTTTTATACACAGCAGGCTTGACGACCGGAGCCGCAATGCTTTCAACCTGTTTGCGATCGTCGGCTTCCAGTTCCATCGGGTCGGGAAGATGGGTCAGCATGAGCCGTGTAAACTGCATCACAGTACGGTAGTCAGGCGCAACCGGGGCGAATTGCTCGACGAGCAACTCCAGATTATTGAGGGCAGGCGTTGAAATCAGCTTCAATCTTGCCTGAATCGATCGCCAGGCTTGCCACACGATTTCTGGTTCAAAAGAAAACAGGAAAGTAGGAAGTCCTGCGGCGGTTTCGCCAACTGCCATCACCAGGCTCAGGGTTGGCGTTAGCACGAGGCAAAATTGCTCTGCGGCAAGCGGATCGCTCATCGTCAAAGGCAGGGTGGGCGGTGTCAGATTTGCGCGATCGATCGGCAAATTTTCAGCAGCGGGAAGCTTGAGCCGCTCCAGAGGAGAGGTAACCGTCAGCGTCCAGGCAGCAAACTGATGCACCAGGCACTGATCCAGCACCGCAACTGGACCCGACAGCACAATTCCTGATACTGCTTTGTCTGCGTTGGCGGAATCGGTGGAATTGGAAGGCTGCAATTGCAGGAGTTCATTCAAGGCAGCGATCGCCCCACTCCACTCGCGTTCTGCCCGGACTTGCTGCTGTGCCGGAAAGCGGGCGGCAGAATTTGGCGCGGGGGACGCACTCAACGCCAAAATTTCACTGAGAGTTGGCAGATACCACTTATACACGACGCTTTACCTATCCGACCTACGGCAAGAGCGAGGAAGAGACACTGAACACAATATGACACTCAATAAAGCTTGCCGTGAAGCCTGATGATGACGGTGGGCTATCCAGGTTCAACGGAGTAATCTCTCTCCCGCTAATACGACGATACCGAGATTTTTGCGATCGAAACAACCTCAGAACCGTACTCTGCAGGTCGCAATGTCCCCCTGTTGGGTGGGTGAGTGAGTGGGTAGGTGAAGGGTAGGGGAGAAGCATTTGGATAGGAAGGATAGGGTGAGTCGAGATTTTCGTTCCAAATGCTTCGCCCAATGCAGGACGTTTGCAGCTCCTCAACGATTCTCCTAGAGAATCTCCCGCTGTAGATAAGGCTGCAATGCTTCTGGAACTTTCACCGCTCCATCCGGCTGCTGATAGTTCTCCAAAATCGCCGCCATCGTCCGACCGACCGCGAGACCAGAGCCATTTAGCGTATGAACAAACTGCGTGCCCTTTTTGCCTGCCTCTTTGAAGCGAATATTGCCGCGCCGCGCCTGAAAGTCTTTGCAGTTCGAGCAGCTTGAAATTTCGCGATACTTGCCGGACGAGGGCAGCCACACTTCCAGGTCGTAGGTTTTGGTTGCCGAAAATCCGAGATCGCCCGTACAGAGCTGAATGACGCGATAGGGCAGCTTTAATCCCTGTAAGATTGCTTCTGCACTTTTCAGCAGCTTTTCATGTTCTTCCTCTGACGTTTCCGGCAGAACAAACTTATACATCTCGACCTTATCGAACTGGTGTAGCCGAATCAGTCCACGAGTATCTCGCCCATAGCTGCCTGCTTCGCGTCGAAAACAGGGCGTGTAGGCGCAAAAATGCTTGGGTAGCTCAGAAGCATCCAGAATCTCATCCCGATACAGGCTGGTGATCGGCACTTCTGCGGTGGGGATCAGCCAGAGGTCATCGCGATCGCACTTAAAGCTTTCCTCGGCAAACTTGGGCAACTGTCCCGAAGCGGTCAGGGTTTCAGAATTCACCAGGAACGGCGGCAGCACTTCGGTATAGCCTGCGGCGATGTGCGTGTTGAGCATAAACTGAATCAGGGCACGTTCCAGTGCGGCTCCTGCTCCAATCAGCGACACAAATCGGCTCTGGGCAATGCGAGTCGATCGCTCAAAGTTGAGAATCCCCAGCTTTTCGCCAATTTCCCAGTGCGGCAAAATTTCTAGATTGGTCGGCAGATACTCATCGCCCCAGCGATACAGCTCCACGTTTTCTTCTTCGTCTTTGCCGATCGGCGTACTGGGATCGGGAAGGTTGGGGATCGTTAGCACAATTCGCTCCAGTTCTGCCTTGATCTCGCGTTCCTGCGCTTCCAGTTCGCTAATCTTTGCCTTGAGCTGGTTGCCTTCGTCTTTCAGCGATCGAATTTCGGCGTCGTCTGGCTTTGCCCCCGATTTCATTTTCTGCCCAACCAGTTTGCCAATTTCGTTGCTGCGGGCTTGAAGCTGCGATCGATTCACCTCAATTTCGCGCTGCTGGCGATCGAGGGAAAGCAGGGGAGACAAATCAAATTCGCCTCGCAAACTGAGCTGTGCCTGAAACGCTTCTGGACTTTCCCGTAGCTGCTTGAGGTCGATCACAACGGCTCCTACGACAATTTCAACCGGACAATTTCAACCAAATCTGTGCCAATAGATCAGGATAACTTGTCTTGGGCTGAAGCAGTACCTGAATGTGAAAGCCTGGCTAATGCAGACGGCATTGGTGCGGGAGATTTAGGCAACCGTCAAGATTTCTACGCCTGTTTCTGTCACGGCAACGGTATGTTCAAACTGAGCAGAAAGCTTTTTATCCTGCGTCTTCACCGTCCAGCCATCTGCTAAAAATCTAAGTTTGCAGCTTCCTTCATTGATCATTGGCTCCACAGTGAACACCATGCCTGGACGAAGCTTTAAACCAGTGCTCTTTTTGCCATAGTGGGGAATTTGCGGCTCTGTATGAAACTGGCGACCGACCCCATGCCCAACCAGGTCGCGAACCACTGAGAACCCGTTTGCCTCCGCGTATTCCTGGATTGTCGCTCCGATATCTCCGATTCTTGCACCCGGCTGAATGGCAGCAATTCCCCGCATCATCGCTTCCTGACTCACCTCAACCAGTTTTCGCGCACTCGGCGATGGATTGCCCACCAGAAATGTTCGAGACGTATCCCCGTGATAGCCATCCAGAATCGGGGTTACATCGATATTGATAATGTCTCCGTCCTTGAGAATTTGTTTAGGACTGGGAATTCCGTGACAAACGACTTCGTTAATGCTGGTACAAATCGCACCCGTAAACGGCGGATGACCGGGAGGAGCGTAGCCCAGCGTGGCACTTTTCGCGCCGTGGGACTGCATCCAGCGATCGGCTTCGTCGTTGAGCAATTGGGTACTGACTCCCGGCTGCACCATTGGCTCCAGATGTTTGAGCAGTCTGGCTGCCAGGTTTCCAACGCGCCGCATTTTGTCGAGTTCTCGTGAGGAAAGCAGGACAATCTGGCGATCGATCGGCTGCGGTGAAGCGGTTCCGCGAGTTGAAAGCAGGTTTTGGCTGTGCATGATTTGCGATCGGGTTTGCGATCAGGTTTGCTATGCCATGCTAGCACAGCCTAGCCCAGCACACCACAGGCTAATATGTTGCTTGTATGCTGAATTGAAGAGGTTGTTTGAGAAGTGGCAGAGATCCTGCATTGCCCCCTAAATCCCCCACGAGTGGGGGACTTTGAAATTCTTAGGTCAGCGAGTTTGCCCGTGATTGGGGAAAGGGGGAGGTTCAGATAACGATCGTGACTTTTCAACCTCCCTTCCACTAGCAAGCGTAAACTTGAGGCTGAAAGCAAGATGGGCGGCAAAACAGATTTAGACAGAGTTGTTGCTTACATTCCTTCTGAGTGGAAAAAAGAGCTGGAGGAATGGGCAGAGGCAGACGAGCGATCGGTTTCCTGGCTGGTTTCAAAGCTGATTGACAAGGCTTTGCAGGAGCGGCGGAGTCAGCAAAGCCCTTCAAAGATCGTGAATTTGCGCTGAAAATTGCAACACAAAATCGGCTTTTTTGAGCGCTTGCTAATTGAAGACAAGCAATTGAAGACAAGCAAGAGTCACCTAGCAGGCTGTTCCGAATTTTGCCCCAATCATCACTGCTTTTGCTGGTTATCCTGTAATTCTTAACCCGACGCCAACTTTTCAGCTTTGTTCTACACTCCTGCTGTTTTTAGCTCGATCGCTGTAATCCGAACCGCCCCCTAACCCCCCAACTCGCGCTTTAAGCGCGGCAAACCACAAGTGGGGAACTTCCGAACCGCTCAAATTTATCTGTATTTCAAAGTCCCCCAGAATGGGGGATTTAGGGGGCGTGCAAGATCTTTGCGACTGATCAAACAGCCTCTTAATTAGTCGAAAGCTTTGCTGCTCAGGAGCCTCAGTCTTCTAATTTGTGGCGATCGATCAGTTCTCTCGCAGGGTCAGATTCCAGATAGAGATCGATTGCTTCACCAACCACCCGATTCATTGAAGTTTCTTTAACCCCTGCCAAACGCTTCAACAGACTGTAAACGTCCTCAGGCACCGTTATTTTGAGTTGCTTCTGGTCTGCTTTCCTGGCATTCATATCCAAAACAGGAGTTGGAGTCTCAGTTATTTTCCTGTACGCTGTGAGGTTAGTGGTGTATATGCACCACTTTTGAACATCTGAACTATAGAGGCAATGCCCATGATTACCCTTTCCGATGACGAGGTCGCCCTCATTCGTTCTCTCCTGACTTCCATTCGATCGATCAAAGTGCGCGATATCGATAAAGCCCTGGTGATTCTCAGCAAAGCAGAGCGACTGTCAAATAATCGA
>Ga0224723_1000372_pt1 | contig 31323 bp, 28 predicted proteins | sample Balambano_FR2_Me_FD_161647 | JGI IMG/M metagenome (GOLD analysis project Ga0224723, IMG submission 161647) | Freshwater sediment microbial communities from Lake Towuti, South Sulawesi, Indonesia - Balambano_FR2_MetaG | ecosystem: Environmental > Aquatic > Freshwater > Lake > Sediment | place... | reverse complement strand
CAGTTGGGTGGCACAAATACCTACCGGGGCCAGGTTAAACAAAAGCCGTTGCTAGCAGAGCCTATTTACCCAATCACCCCGGCCCGCATTCGGCAAGCGCTTAACCTCACCCAGCGGGCGGTGCTGGTGTGGCTGGCGATGGGGTTAACAGTGATAGTTGGCTTTTACACGCTTTGAGCCTCTGCCGGAGTCAGCAGAGCGACCAGGGCCAAATGGACTTTGCCTTCTTCGGGCTGTTGCAGGTCAGCACGAATGCTGGGGCCAAAGAAGGTTTCGATTTTGGCCTTCTTGTCTACCCAGGTTGAAAAGGGCACCGTGGGCGAGTTGAACTCCAGCACTAGGGTGTAGCTGCCGTCCATTTCCACTTCGCGGATGCCCACCAGCTCAGGACAATCCTCTCCTGACGGGCTGAGTCCTAGCTTTTGCAGAGCCACATCCAGGTGTGCCTCCTGGCCATAGCGGTAGCGGGTGACATCCTGACGCACCTGGTTTTGGGTGGGAGTGGCCATCGCTTCCCGCAGTTTCAGTACATCCGAGGAAGTGGGTTGACTGTAGGGCACTGGCTCTAGTTCAGCCGCGCGCAGAGCCAAACCGCCCAACAAAATTGGAATGCCGTAGAAAAACCCGGCCAAATTAAGGGTGGCATTATCTTGAAAGTACGCAACAAAGCCAATGATGGTCAGCACACTACCTACGGCTAGCAGCACCAGGCTTAAATTAATTCGCCCTAACATAGCGTTCTCGAATCTACGACTGTCCTTATCATCCCCCGTTGACGGCGAGAAAGGTAGGGGAAAGGGAGGATTCACTGAGAAAAGCAGAGGCAGAGGAATGGAGGCTCAGGGAAGAGGGGAAAGCGGGAAGATGGGCCTCTAGGGGAGCATTGTGTTGTACCCAGCATGTGATTTGCGGTGGAGGGATGCAGCGGCGGGCAAAGTTGTTTATGCTGTCGAAGGAGAGTTGGCAATTACGCTATGGAAGTTCAGGCTATTCGCGATCGCGTCGAGACCATCAAAGCCAAGCGGGGAGCCCTAATTCGCCTGCTAGAGCAGCCTAATTTAGGCACCCTTCGCATTGATGTGAACCAGGCCCTAGAAGAAATTGACGATCTGCTTGACGAATTCGATCGCACCTTCCCAAACCAGTAATCCAGCCTTGCTGAAACCAGGGAGGTACACCAACGACCATCCGCCTTTTAACTTAGAGGACAGGTCACACCTCACCCGGCCGGGAAATGCGGTAGGTTGGATGACTGGACGTTATTAACCCCCTGCATCCCCTATGGCCACTAGCTACACCGTAGAAATTTTCCATCAGGGCACCTGCCAAACCATTGCTGTGCCTGAAGATAAAACCGTTCTCGCTGCCGCCCAAGAAGCTGGTCTAGAGCTTCCCTATTCCTGTAGTGCTGGGGTATGCACTACCTGCGCTGCCCTAATTCTAGAAGGCGCGGTAGATCAGACCGATGGCATGGGGGTCAGCCCCGAACTCCAGGCGGAGGGCTATGCGCTACTCTGTGTGGCCTATCCCCGCTCGGATTTGAAGATTGAGACAGAAAAAGAAGACATCGTCTACCAGAAGCAGTTTGGCCAGGGGTAGGGGATTTTGAATTGAGGATTTTGGATTGGCGATTTGCGGACCGTTGGCTTGGCCTGTCAACTTTTTGCTAAACCCCATCTAAATTGAAGCCTACAACACTTAACCTAGACTCCGATTAGCCAAGCTGACAGAACTACAGGAAACGCTACGATCCATGACGTTAGAGACTTACTTCTTAAGCCTGGAGATTGCTCTACCGGCGGGAACCTATGACATAGTGGCGCTCATAGAAACCGAGCTACGCCGTCACGGTGAGCCACTGCGCTGGGCCATTACCCAAGTGGACGAAACCACTCAAACCGCTACCCTAGAAGCCGTCGTCACCCGCTCCTCTGACCCCTAAATATCCCCAAAACCCTCTAACCTCAGGTCATTTTTGACTTTGGATTGGCATTTTCCGCCCGCGTTCCACGCTTCCCGACCTCATCCCCTTCTGTCTCCTGTCTCCCGCCTCCTGTCTCCTGCCCTCCTCTCTTCCCCATGCCCCCCTCTCCTTTCCATCGCCCCTACACCGCTGTGCTGGTTGTGCCTACCGGCATTGGAGCCGCCATTGGCGGCTATGCGGGGGATGCGCTGCCAGTAGCGCGGGCGATCGCCACCGTTGTGGATACCCTGATTACCCACCCCAATGTTATGAACGGGGCACAACTCTACTGGCCTCTAGCCAATGCACTCTATGTCGAAGGCTACGGATTAGACCAGTTCGCGGCAGGGCGGTGGGGCTTGCGTCCGGTGCACCGCAACCGGATTGGGTTGGTACTGGATGCCGCTATCGAAGAGGAACTGCGCTGGCGGCACCTGCAAGCGGCTGAGGCGACTCGCGCCACCTTAGGGCTGGATCTAAGCGACTACGTTATTACAGATGCACCCCTGGGCGTGGATCTGCGTACCGCTGCATCGGGAGCCACCTGGGGCACCATCCAGCGACCCGACAGTTTGCTGCGGGCAGCAGAGCAAGCCATTCAAGCGGGGGCTGAGGCAATTGCTGTTGTCGCTCGCTTCCCAGACGATACCGACGACACCACTTTGCAAAACTACCGTCAGGGGCAGGGTGTCGATCCCCTGGCAGGAGCTGAGGCGGTAATCAGTCACTTAATCGTGCGGACTTTTCAGGTTCCCTGTGCCCACGCCCCGGCCCTTAGCCCTCTGCCGCTAGATCCGTCGATTTCTCCCAAGTCGGCGGCTGAAGAAATTGGCTATACCTTTTTGCCCTGTGTGCTGGCTGGGTTAAGTCGGGCTCCCCACTTTGTCACTACGCCTCCAGTTCAGGCCAGCGACCTCTGGGCCGACCAGGTCGATGCCATTCTAGTGCCCGCCAGCGCCTGCGGAGGCAGTGCTGTGCTCAGCCTCAGCCAAACCAGTACGTTGGTGATTGCGGTAGAGGCTAATTCCACAACGTTGGAGGTTCCCCTCACGGCGTTAGGACAGCGTCCGGTGCGGGCGGCCTCCTATTTGGAAGCCATTGGCCTGTTAGTGGCCCACAAAGCCGGCGTTCATCCTCAAGCGTTGACCGCTCAATTGCCTCGGTTAAACCGTTTTGGGAAAAATATTCCCCCTTTCGGCAGATAAAACTAAACGTATTGATTTTTACAATAGTTATTGATTGGAGATAAAGGATTACCCCTGATTGCCCAGCAACCCAGACGGTTTCTGGTGGAAAGGCTGAGAAATCATAAACGTAGCCGGATTTTCTCAGATTTGTAGGTAGTCTGATTTTGACCGTTGTTACAGGAGCAGGATGATGCAAGAGCGACCCATCAACGTCTTACTTGTAGAAGATGATGAAGTAGATGTTATGAATGTGCAAAGGGCGTTTAAGCGGAACAACATTACTAATCCCCTCTATGTGGCCCACAACGGTTTGGATGCGCTGCAAATGCTGCGGGGGGAGGGCGTTCAGGAACCAGCGATTCCTGACGATCGCCGCATGATTCTGCTAGACATCAACATGCCAAAGATGAACGGCATTGAGTTTTTGCAAGAACTGCGGCAGGACGAGACGCTCAAGTCTACTCCCGTTGTTGTGCTGACGACTTCCGATGCTGACCAGGATCGGCTCAATGCCTATCGCCTTAATGTGGCGGGTTACATCCTCAAACCGGTTACCTTTGCAACATTTTCAGACGTAATTGCCGCCCTTAATCGCTACTGGGCACTGTGCGAAATTCCTTGATGCTTCCCTCTCCCCTGTTTCCTCCATTGCAGTCCTGAGCCCGGTCATGACCAAAGTTTTACAACTCCTCCTGGTAGACGACGATGAAGTGGATCGGATGGCCATTTGTCGGGCGCTTAACCAGGCTGAGATTGCCGTACAGGTGACAGAGGTAACACATGCTAGGCAGGCCATCGAGCGGCTGCGGAACGAGACCTATGATTGTGTCTTTCTCGACTATCGCCTGCCAGAGCAGGACGGCCTCTCGCTGATTCGCCAACTGCGAGCGGAGGGCGTGGTTATCCCTTTGGTGGTGCTAACCGGCCAGGGAGATGAGCAGATTGCCGTAGACCTGATGAAAGCCGGAGCTAGCGATTATCTAGTTAAAACTCTGGTGTCGCCCGATCGCCTCTCTTTGCTGTTGCGCAATGCCCTGCGGGTCTACGCTGCCGAACAGCGTGAAGCCAGAGTCCAGGAGGAACTGCGGCAAACCAATAGCCTGCTGATCCGGCAAAACGAGGAACTGGAGAACCAGCGTCGCTATATCGAAGACCAAAACCTGAAGCTGCTAGAAGCCTACCGGGTCAAGTCTGAATTTTTGGCCACTATGTCTCACGAGTTAAGGACACCCCTGAATGCCATTTTGGGGTTTTCACAAATTCTGGAAAGCCAGTCTAAGGGCAGCCTTAACCCCCGGCAGGTTGAAATGGTGAACCGCATTCTCACCAATGGCAAAAACCTGCTTAATCTGGTTAACGATGTTCTTGATCTTTCCAAGCTAGAAGCCGAGCGCTTGACTCTGGCTCCCGCTCCTATTGACCTGCATCGGCTCATTCCGGCAACGCTGTCTGACCTCCACTCATTAGCCAATGGCAAAGCCCTAACGCTGGAAAGCCGCCTCAACCTAAGCGACCCCGTGGTAATAAATGACGAGCATCGGCTGCGGCAGGTCTTGACTAACCTAGTTTCCAACGCCATTAAGTTTAGCGATCGCGGCTTTGTGCGAGTCACTGTTCAAGACACGACCCCTGACCACATTGTTCTAACTGTGGAAGATACCGGCATCGGCATTGCCGCTGACCAACTGCCCCATATTTTTGAAGCCTTTCGCCAGGTCGATCAAAGCATCCGGCGGCGGCGTCCGGGCACCGGGCTAGGGCTGGCCATTGTCCACTCGTTAGTGACAATTATGGGTGGCACAATCACTGTGGCCAGTCAGCTAGGGCAGGGGTCAACGTTTTCTATTCACCTACCCCGCCGCATTCAGCCACTACCCCAGCCCCTAGCGCTGCTGATTGATCGCACCGCTGCAATAGAGGCAGGGTAAAACTGCCGTGTAGAGATAGCAGCCGCAAAAGAGCTACAGTGCGGGCTATAGTGTGAAAACTGGCTCATGAAGACCTGGAAGTCAGGTCTAAACTTATGGCTTGCCAAACAGGTCGAGCTGTCCGGAGGGGTCGTAGGGGGCGGCAGCTTCCTTGGTGCGGCGGTGGGGTTTGCTGGCTCTGGGCACCTCTCCCCGCAGGCCTACGGCAATGGTGCTGTGGCGTTCAATTTCGCGCATCACGTCGCGGGCGCGCTGAATCACTGAGGGGGGCAATCCAGCCAGCCGACCCGCCTCAATGCCATAGGATTTATCTGCACCGCCGGGCTGCACCTGGTGCAGGAAGATAATTTGCTCCGGCATTTCCTTCACCGTGACCTGGTAGTTGGCAACGTTGGGAATAAGCGCGGCCAGTTCATTGAGTTCGTGGTAATGGGTAGCAAAGATAGTGCGGGCCTGAATATCTACGGCCAAGTGTTCAGCCACAGCCCAGGCAATGGAGAGGCCGTCGAAGGTGGCCGTGCCCCGGCCAATTTCATCCAGCAGCACTAGCGATCGCGAGGTCGCATGGTTCAAAATATTGGCCGTTTCGTTCATCTCCACCATAAAAGTAGATTGGCCTGTGGCCAGGTCGTCCACCGCCCCAACGCGGGTGAAGATGCGATCGCACACGCCCAGCCGCGCCGCTTTAGCCGGGACAAAACTGCCCATCTGAGCCATTAGTTGAATTAGCCCGACCTGGCGCAGGTAGCAGCTTTTGCCGCTGGCGTTGGGGCCAGTGAGAATGATGAGATCCTGAGGCTGTAACGCCTCTCGATCTGCCGGGAACGTACCTAAATAAATGGAATTAGGGACAAAGAAGCCTGCCGGAAGTAACTGTTCCACTACAGGATGGCGGCCTTCAGTTACGGCAATTGTTCTAGAGTCTTCAATGTCTGGGCAGCAGTAGCCCTGGAAGACAGCCACTTCTGCTAAACCGCAGAGCACATCAGCAGCGGCCACCGCTGCGGCGACTTTGCGAATCAGTTCCACCTGTTGACCTACTTGCTCTCGCAGTTGGTTGAAAATCTCGTACTCCAGGGCGTTGATTTCTGACTCCAGGTTAAACAGCCGCACTTCCCGCTCCTTAAGTTCTGGAGTGATGTAGCGCTCTTCGTTAGTCAGGGTTTGCTTGCGGATGTAGTCTGCTGGGGCCTGCTCAGCCTTGGCACGGGAGATGCTGATGTAGTAGCCAAAGGCTTTGTTAAAGCCAACTTTGAGGGTGGCAATGCCAGTGCGCTCGCGCTCGGCGGGCTCCAGTTCAGCAATCCATCGCTGGTCATCCACAACTTGCTGACGCAGACTATCCAGATGGGCGTTCACTCCATCGCGGATCAGGTGCCCTTCAGTGAGGTAGAGGGGCGGGGTTTCCACCAGGTGCAATCGCAGGGTTTGGCCCAATTGCTCTAGCTCCGGCGGCACATACTGAAGCGCTTGCAGATAGGGGGAGGTCGCCTCAGCCGCTAGGGCCGCCAAGTCTGGCAGCCGCAGAAAGGAATCGGCCAGGGCTACCAGATCCCGCGCATTGGCCGTACCCGAACCAGCCCGACCCGCCAGCCGTTCCAGGTCGTAGATTTGCTTAAGGCGGTGCTGCAACATCTGCCGCAGAGTGCCGTCCTGCAACAACTCCGTAATGGTGGCCTGGCGCTGCTGAATCCCCTTCACATCCAGCAGCGGTTGCAGCAGCCAGCGCCGCAGGGTGCGCCCGCCCATCGCGGTGACAGTGCGATCCAGCGCCCAGAGTAGAGAGCCACTATAGGTGCCATCCCGCGCTGTCTGGGTAATTTCCAGGTTGCGGCGGGTCTGGTGGTCAATTACCAAATAGGCCGACAGGGTATAGGTACAGAGGGGCTGGAGGGGAGCCTGCACCGTCTTCTGGGTGTCTTCTACATAGTCTAATAGTCCGCCTGCCGCCCGCACCGCCAGAGGCAAATGGTCGCAGCCCAAGCCTTCCAGGGAACGCAGACGAAACCGCTGCAGCAATCGCTGACGGGCCTCGCCCTGGCTGAAAGGGCCTTGGGGACGCAGGGTGTAGCAAAACTGGCGGGGCAGATAATCGGGCAACTGATTCGATGACTCTCCCGGTCGCAGCATGGCTCCAGGGTTGGGGGCATCGGTGGGAAACAGCACTTCCGCAGGCTGGAGGCGTAGCAGTTCCTGGCTGAGTTGTTCCAGGTCTTCGCCCTGGGTGGTGAGAAATTCTCCCGTCGAAACATCGGCATAGGCCAGCCCCCAGTGATGCCCCGCTACCACCACCGCCGCCAGAAAGTTGTTCTGGCTGGCGCTCAGCATACCTTCCTCCAGCACTGTGCCGGGGGTAATAACGCGGGTGACTTCCCGCTTCACTAGTCCCTGGGCCACGGCAGGATCTTCCACCTGGTCGCAGATGGCAATGGCAAAGCCCCGCTCTACCAGCAGCGTACAGTAGCGGTCCAGGGCATGGTGGGGAATGCCAGCCAGGGGCACCCGGCCAATGGTTTTACCGGCGTCTTTGCTGGTCAGCACCAACTCCAGCTCGCGGGCAATAGCAATGGCATCCTGGAAAAACGTCTCAAAAAAATCCCCCACCCGGTACAGCACCAGGGCGTGGGGGTATTGTTCCTTGATTTCAACGTAGTGACGCATCATCGGCGTCAGCTCGTCCCAGTCCACCGAGCGGTGGTCGGCGTAGCGAACGGTGTGCTTGGCCAAGCGTTCGGGGAGGGGGGGCGGCGCGTCAGCGGAGGGAGATGAACCAGGCATGGATAGCGTTAGATACTAGCGTTAACCGTCGTCTACGGCCTCCTAGATTTAAGGAAACCGAACCGTTTCGACATCGTTGCATATTTTATCGATATTTTTTATGGCAAAGTGGCTGCCAAATATTGTGTTGCTGATTGACGGACAAAACTTGTTAGCCAGATCCTCAAAAGCCCTCTCCCCTTGAGAAAGGGAACCAGAGAGGTGGTTCGGCTCCCCACCCTTCGGGAAGTAAGCTACGCCCTCTGGGAGAGGGGTTGGGGGTGAGGGCCATAAACTTTTGTCAGTCAACCAGGCGGCTTCGATTAGCACAGCTTATTGAGAGTATCTTGACTTGCCTCGGAAATGCTGATTTCATCCTTCAAAAATTTCAAATCGGTAATACTTAGAGTTATCTGAAGCCAAGATTTTAATCAACGTTTGCATTAACAAAGGTAGTAATTGTCCCGGCTGTCACCTCTGGCTTCTCCAGATGGGGCACATGGCCGCACTCAGGGATCCACACTAGTTCACTATGAGGAATAGCCTGCTTAAACCGAAGGGCGTCCTGAGTGCCTAGGATGCGATCTTGCTCGCCCCAAATGATGAGCGTGGGGTGAGTAATTTGGGTAATTTTGTGGCTCAAAAAGTTATAGCCGCTGCTTTTTGTAAAAATAATGAGTGCTTCTTTCCACCGCGGCGCTTGCAGATGCAGAGCCGCGCACAGTTCAGAATCTGCTGTTACCAAGGCTTTGTTGAAATAGGCTTGGCGGCTAATGCTACGGCGCACTCTAGGGCTGCGTAAAAAAGCTGTGGCTAAACTATCCAAAGGCGGCACCATAAATCTATCCATAGCAGGGCCAGCGGCAAACCCGGCACTGTCGATAAGCACCAGCGCCGTCACGGCTTCTGGATAAGTCAAGGCAAAGTCTATGGCGGCGGCTCCACTCATAGAAGCTCCTACCAGCACGGCTGGGCGACCTATCATCTGTTGCCAAAAGCTATAGAGGTGGAGTTTGATGGCCCCGGGAGAAAGCGTAGGGCTGAGCGCGCGATCGCTGAACCCAAACCCTAGCAAATCTACCGTCCAGGTTTGCCGATAGACCCCTAACAACGGCCATAGCCGTCGAAATTCTAGCTGAGAGCTGTCGAAGCCATGAATTAGCAGTAGTGGTGGTTCTCCCTTACCTGCTGCGGCGTAGGCCGTGGGGATGCTCTCGGTAATCAGAGGGGTTTTCACCTCGACTGTCTGAATAGCTCTGGCCATTGCTACCGAGGTAGCCTCCGTAAGTTCCTGATAGGCGGCGGGTAAAACCGAATTACTCATAGCAGGCAAACAGGCTATCCAATTCCTTTTGCATAATCCCACGAACTCGCTCGTAGCAGCTATTCACATAGTCGTCATCGTGGGCGGCGGTAGGGCCATAGCGCTCAAAGGTAATGGGTGGGCAAACCCGCGTGTGCAGCGGCACCGGCAAGGGAATATTGGGCAGCGGCCCTATTGCCAACCCCCAGGGTAGCCCCAAATACAAAGGAAAAGTGCCGAGATCAAACCCCAGGGGCCAGGGCCAGCCCCGCTGATGCAGAGCTTCTACTTGGGAATGAAAATCGGCCAGTACCCACAGCGTATCGTGGGCACCATAGGAAATCAGCGGCACAATGGGGGCATGTTCCATCAGGGCCAGCTTGACAAAGCCCTTTTGTCCAAAGAAGCAGACCTGATCTCGCAGGCTGTGGGGCCGAAACACGTCTCGTGCCCCACCAGGGTAAATCAGCACCGCAGCCTCTCGCCGCAGCGCGTGGACGGCCAGGGGAGATTCGGCCCGCACACAACCTACCCAGGTGGCCATCCGCGCTATCCCTGGAAGCACACGCCACATACTGGGTTCCATTAGCGCGTAGGCCGGGCGCTCAGTACCAAAGCGGCGCAGCCAGTCGTAAGTCATCATGACTGTGTCGGGGGCGGCTAAGCCACCGTTGTGGGAGCCTACCAGTAGCATTCGCCCGCTTTCGGGGATGTGCTCCCAACCATCGGTTTTAACCCGAAAGTAATGGTGATAAAACCAGTCAAAAAAGGGCAGCATTTGCTGGATTTTGGCCGGGTTGCGATCATTCAACGACCAGCCATTGAGCTGCTCCTTGGGAGTCAACGACGCTTGCACGAAGAGTTGCAACACGGTCGCAGTAGCTGGCCCCAAAGTCGCCCAGGTAGTCTGGGGGAGTAACGGTTCAGTAATGGACGCAGGCATGGGCATTGGACGACAGAATCGCTTCCCATACTCCCATGTTAGGGCTTACAAAGGCTGGCTTTCTATGCTTGCAAGGGAATATCGATAGGTTCTCTCTCGGTAAGTAAATACAGCCCAGCCTTACTTTTGGCACTCTGTGGAAATGTTCCTGATGCGGAGGCTTAATTTAGTAACGAATAGTAGCTAATGCTGATAATTTCCCCATTCTTTAGCTCAAATCCCAGCCGAGAGCTATCGTATTCAACAATATAGGTAAGAAAGCGGCGATCGCCTTCAGTACCTTGATCGTGGGGCGGGCCATAGGCCTCCAAAACAGTGTGTTCTCCATCCCCAACCCGAACTCCTGCCGCAGTGGCTACTTCAGGACTGATCGTTTCTAGCGAGTAAATCACCATTTCACCAGGTTCAATGCCTTCGACCAGCCCAATCGATAGGGTAGGATATTCTAAGTGGCGCAGCAGGCCACAGCAGCCCGTTTCCTCATCCACAACGCTTAGTGGTTCGCCCAACTGTTGACGAATCGCGGCCTCATCCATATCTAGAGCAATGCCGCCAATCACAACCTCCTCAATGGCCAGATAGGGCGGCCCAGATTCTTGAGTGGAAGAGTGATCAGACAAGGCACTCCGATCTACTGCCGATATTTCATCCCCCAAATCGGCGCCTGCTTTCTTAAATGCCTCCAGTAGCGGTGGGATGATTTCCTCTGGCACACCCAGGCGTAGTAGCGTGCTGGCCTGGCTGCCGGTAAAGTCCTCGCCGGTGTGAAGTTCTACCACTGTCCAGAGATCGTTGTGATGATTGAGCAAGGCATGGCCTTCGTTGACTAAGTCACCTCCAACCACGTACCACTCAGCCAGTCCATAGCCAGCCACTACTGCAACGGCTCCAACATTCAGGCCAGCTTCTATCCCAAACTGCTGGCTATACTCCTGCACAGTCTGCTGAAGTCTGGGATCTTTAAAAACAGCCTGTCGTAGAAGGTCAGGATCAGTATGACTAGAAGCCCTCTGACTCGTCATTTCTGCTACATCAGAAGCTTGAGTCTGCATCCCATTGGTGGCTTGCCCTTCAGAAGTTGTTATGCAGGAACAGGCTGCCAAGCTGAGTATCAGCCCCCTTAGTAGCGTCAAAGACATAGAATAGATTTCCGCCATATTAAGTTGAGTACTAGGATAACTATTGCTTTTATACAGGAGTCACGCGCTTTATCCCGGATGCTTGCCTAGTATGCCCAACCCGGTTGAACCATTTAACGATGGGCAGATTAACTATAGAAACGAGCAAATAACTATAAAGATTAAAAAAAGTCATCTAAAAACAAGTTTAAATTCTTGTTGTTTGACGTCAAAGTAACCACAAAGCTAAAGATAATCCTTCACAATAAAGGCGACTTCCCTGTCTGGAGTGATGCCAATGCTTCACCCATCTAATGGTTCGAATCCCCGAACTCAGGCTAAAGACCAGTACTCAGATTGCCCAGTACACTATGTGCTTTCGTATATTGGTAGTAAATGGGCTATTTTAATCTTGCAGGAGTTATTTCAGGGTAATCGCCGCACGAATGAATTTTTGTCGGCGCTTCCTGGCATTAGCACGAAAACCCTAACTGCTCGCCTGAGAGAGTTAGAAAGCTACGGTTTAGTTAAGCGCACAGTGTTTCCAGAGGTGCCACCTCGGGTTGAGTATTCGCTTACATCAAAAGGGCGAGAGGTTCAACCCATCATGGTGGCGCTTAGCCAGGTTGGGCAGCACTGGTTGTCACAGAGAAATGCCGATAGCCCAGCGCCATCCCTGAGTTCTCAGGGCTAAGGACTGGGCTAGATGTTAGTGGCCCGGTATCAGGCAACCCAAAGCTTGGTACTGGGTGCTTGGACTGAAAATTTAGGCTGGTCGCAACTAGCTGGCCGAATAGCTAATCATTGCTCCAGGTTTCGCAGGTGAGCAAATCACCAATGCAGTCTCTTAAAAGGTAGTCATACTGCTCTAGTTCAGACTCAACCAGCGGCCATTCGCGGGCGGCAATGTAACCACAGAGCGTGAAGATGGGCTGTTGACGAGTCACCACTCCGCTTTCAACCAGTTGCTTGGCTTCATCACGGATCATATCCATTGTGTAATGCCGACTGTGGGTCTGTGGCATGGGAGTTAACTGGGTTGTGGTCATGGTCGTAGCCTCCAAGCCCAAGGCGCTAGGGGAATAGTCAGATCCTAACCTGTATTTACAGGGCGTAGTATGAATTTTTGTATTGCACTACACAGTTTTCAGGCTGCTTCCCTCTTCTCCTTTCCCTCCTCTGCCGCTTCCCTGTTCCTGCCTTATGTTGGCAAATAGAGCGTGAAGCAGCTTCCCTGACCAGGGTTAGAATTCACCCCAACTAAGCCACCGTGGAGTGTGGCAATCCGCTGGGTAAGATGTAGGCCCAGGCCATGCCCAGCCCGCCGATGCTGGCCCTGACGAAACCACTGGAAAATTTCTTCCTGGTCGCTGGCTGAGATGCCAATGCCGGTGTCTTCTACAGCAAGTAAGAGCCAGCGGTTGGCCTTAGTTGAAGATAATGGCTCAGCCACGGCTGGCGGGAGTTGGTGGCTTTGGCTCAGAGTAATAGTGATGCTGCCGCGGTCAGTAAATTTAATCGCGTTATCGACTAAATTGGTAACGACTCGACGCAGTTCCAGGTAGTCGCCTCTGATTTCCCATTGAGGGGAGTTTGCTGCCGCTGTGGGTAGGGTGATGATCTGGCAGGTTAATCCCTTGGCGGTGGCTAGAGGACTGAGCTCCTGCACAACAGTTTCAGCTAGTTCAAGCAAGTTAACTGGAGAACGAGTCAACATTTTGTGGCCAGCTTCATGGCGGTAGACTTCGAGCAACGTGTTAACCATGTTGAGCAGGTGATTGTTGCTGTCGATAATGCTGACCAGAGCCTGATCAATCTCCATCGAAACGGGGCCAAAGGTATTTTCTCGGCATAGCTTTAGCATGCGATTGGCTGCTACCAGAGGCGTGCGCAGGTCGTGAGTGAGGCGTGCTACAAAGTCATCGCGCTGACGCATCATATGGTTTTGAGCATCCATGCTGCGCTTAAGGCGAAGAAGAGATCGCACCCGTGCCCGCAACTCGTTGACATCTACAGGTTTACGAATGAAATCATCGGCTCCAGCATCCAGCCCCTGCACTAAACTAGACTGGTCGTGAGCAGTAATTAAGAGAATCGGAATGTAGGGTAGGTCAGGCTCTTGTCGGATAATACGAGTTACTTCGTAGCCGTCTAGTTCCGGCATCATCACATCCAGCAAAATAACATCGGGCGGCGCTTTGCGAATTAACGCCAGGGCGTCCTCACCACTCCCTACCGAGGTAATCGAATAGTTGGGGTCGTCCAGAATTGCCTCAATTAAAAATAAGTTGTCAGGAGAATCGTCTACAGCCAAGATGTTACAAGGGATGGACTCAGTTTCCGAAGGCATTAAGGTGTCGTTAAAGGACAGCATTGTAGATAGTACTTTTAATGTTGATTAAGGCACAACCAGTTACGGATCACCTCTACCATTAGATACATTGCTGATTAAATCATTGCCGTAAGCAGGATACAAAGGAGCCTACAGCGTTTTTGAAGCCAGTGAAGTACATAGATAGCCATAAAATCCTTACCCTCAGGCAGCAAGCTGTACCTCACTGCACAAGGAAATGCTATAAGCGCTAGGGCCTGTCCAGTTGCACTACACCGTATCGGCCAAGGAATTACCAACCATAATGTTGAATGTCGCCTGCCCACAAGTTAGTATTTATATACTATAATTATTGGGCGGCTAGATAAGGTTCAGTAATCCAGTTGCACAATGGCTGAGTCAACACGTGAAATTACGCTTCGATCCGCTACCCCTGCTGATGCTCCGCGGCTGCGTCACTGGGACGAACAACCCCATGTCATTGCGGCTGATCCCAATGATGAGTGGAACTGGGAGATAGAGCTAACCTGCACTCCCCCCTGGCGAAAGCAGTGGATCGCTGAACTAGTGGGTCGTCCAATTGGCTTTATCCAAGTGATCGATCCGGCGCAGGAAGAAAGTCACTACTGGGGTGAGGTCGCTGCTAACCTACGGGCGATCGACATCTGGATTGGAGAAGCGACTGATTTGGGCCAGGGCTATGGCACCCAAATGATGGAGCTAGCTTTGGCCCGATGCTTTGCCGATTTATCTGTAAACGCTGTACTGGTTGACCCACTGACCAACAACAGTCGCGCCCATCGCTTTTACGAGCGACTGGGGTTTAAGTTCTTGGAGCACCGACGGTTTGGCGATGATGATTGCTCGATCTATCAACTCACACGGGCCGATTGGGTGGGTAGACCAAAGGCATACGATTCCGGTTCTTAAATTTGAGGTAGCGTTATGCAACTGAGTCCTTATTTGTACTTTGATGGTCAATGTGAGGAAGCCTTCAAGTTCTACGAACAAGTGCTAGGCGGTAAGCTAGATGCTCTGCTGACTTTTGCCGGATCCCCTGCAGAAGCCGAAGTGCCCGCCGAATGGGGCAGCAAAATCATACATGCTGACTTCATCCTGGGTGATGGGGTTTTGATGGGGTCTGACTGTCCTCCAGGCCGGTACGAAGTCCCCAAAGGATTTTCAGTATCAATCCAAATTGATGATGCCGCTAAGGCCGAGCAAATCTTTCAAACTCTGGCTGACGGTGGCACTATTCAAGTGCCGTTTGCAGAAACCTTTTGGGCCAAGCGTTTTGGCATGGTGGTGGATAAATTTGGCACCCCGTGGATGATTAATTGCGGTTAGACCGCTGCTGAGTAAAACACCCAACTCTCCTTAGAATTCGTTATCGAACTAGGTAATGCAGGTGTAGAAACTGGGGGTTCTTTTTGGGTTGCTCCATAGAGGCCCAATTTCTGTTTATAGTGTGCCGATGGGGTAGCTTGCCATCCCCCTAGTTATCGTGTAGCATAATGTAGTATGACAAAAATACTCATCTTCTACGGTTGTAGGTGGTGAAGTTCAGGTACTTCTCAAGCGGCTATCAGCAGCTTGGCTGTGAAATTTAAGGGAGGTGGCAAATGTCCAAGCATCTGAGTGTTAAGCCAATTCTGAATTGATGCAACCCTAAAAATTAACGATTCACCTGTAGAACTCACCTGTAGATAAGTCACCTGTAGAACTCACCTGTAGATAAAAGCCTGCCTTTGCTAAAGCTTTTGCCTGGGCAACGGTTAAGGGATTCTTTAATAATTTTTGGGACTGGTCGGTTTTACTGACACAACCCGCGCTTCATGCCATTGAATCGCTGAATACTGCCGCAAACAACAGTAGCTTTGCGGGCTGATATCGCTTTGTCAAAACCTAATGGCAAGGGCACGGTTGGCTTGGGTTAAATCAACACATTGTTCGATGACTATCGCAAAACTATCGCAACTAGAGGCCCTATGTTGTTCTACATCTACCGCTTAAATCCAGCTCGTAACGAAGGTTCTAGGTCTTTAATGCCACCGTCAGCTTCAGATCTAGAACATATATCCCAGGAGCAATGCCACCAAATATCCCAGGAGCAATGTCACCAAAGAGAAGTCAAGAGAATTTATCAGGGCGCTCAAGAAAATCACTTTCTAGAGCGGCGTTTGTTTCTTTAAACTGGTTTGGACTTAATCATATTTCAAACACTCTCTGACTGTGAAAAATAAAAGTGCCTGACCCCTAAAAGCCCCCTGGGATCAGGCACGTTTACCTGTGAGAATGCTGTCTAGGCAGAGATTTGCTAATGCCCAATTGCCCCCAAGTGGACCGTAGCCATCGCGTACCTGCATTCTCCAGAATTGACTCCATTCTCTTGAGAACGACGGCTGACGACTTCGCGAAAATTACCGAATCCGCCATTGTCTAGAGCTGTTGATACCTAGCAGGTTCGGTAAGATCACCCAAGTCAAGGAAATAGGCCGTCTAAAAAATCGTCAAGTCCCACTCGGCGTCGCTAAAGTGCTCAGGGCCAACTAAATCAGCCCGAATGGCCAGGTATCGGCTGCAATAAATCGAAGATTGCTTGAATCGAGGATTAGGGCAACCTGCTCTGGCGTCTTGCTCGGCATAGGCTTCGAGGTATTCGGGAGCAATGGCGCGGGTATTAGCGTGAACAGATGGTGAGTTTGAGGTAGACATACTCCCCCTCGCAGGAAACGCATTTTTATTTTCCTAACGATAAGCTCGCTTGTCTGGTAGGTGGCTGAGCTTTTGAAAGGTTTAAGTTTCCCTTGTGCTTTTGGTAAGGGGGGTACTTGTAGGTGAGCCGTGCCCACCGGCCCCATCTAGGTGGTATATTCTGCGTTGATCTTCACATAGTCGTAACTCAGGTCGCAGCCCCAGGCTTGCCCAACCCCTGGGCCATTGCCAATGCTGACCTGAATGGCCACGGTATCAGTTTTAAGATATTCGCCACTACAGGCTTGCTTAAGGTAAGCGCTGGCCGCGGGCCGATCAAACACTAGGGGTTGGCCGTGCTCCATTAGTAGGATGTCGCCCAGTTGCACTTGCAGGTCATCTTGGTCAAAGGTAACGCCAGCCCGACCAGCCGCGGCGGCGATGCGGCCCCAATTGGGGTCGTGGCCAAAAATAGCCGACTTAACCAGGGACGAACCAGCAATGGCACGGGCCACCTGGTTGGCGGCGGCAGTGTTCACCGCCCCTAAAACATTGACTTCAATCAGGCAGGTGGCTCCTTCGCCGTCGCGGGCCACGGCTTTGGCCAGGTATTGACAGACGGCGGTTAGCATGGCTTCGAGTTGGTCGGCTTCGAGTCCTTCGTCGGTAATAGCCGGAGTACGCGATTCACCATTGGCCAGGGCAATCAGAGAGTCGTTAGTGCTAGTGTCGCCATCGACAGTAATTTGGTTAAAGCTGCGATCAGCAGCGCGGCGCAGCATATCCTGCCAGAGAGTTGGGGAAACAGTGGCATCGCAGGTGACAAAGGCCAGCATAGTAGCCATGTTGGGGTGAATCATGCCAGAACCCTTGGCCATGCCACCAATCCGAACCGGGCGATCGTGGAGCAGGGCTTCCATCGCCACGGTTTTTGTCACCAGGTCGGTGGTGATGATGGCCCCCGCCGCCGCCTCAGCCCCATCAGACGACAGAGTGCTAACCAGTTTGGGGATACCAGCCTTGAGTTGCGCCATCTTAATCCGCTGGCCAATCACCCCAGTGGAGGCAATCAGAATGGTTTCTGCTGGTAGATCAAGAGCCGCTGCCAGCGCTTCGGCACTGTCTACGGCATCCACCCAGCCCTGGTTGCCAGTACAGGCATTGGCCTGGCCTGCATTAATTAAAATGGCCCTAGCACTGGCACGAGCTTCGAGCCGCTGGCGGCAGTAGTCTACACAGGCCGCACGGACATGGCTGGTGGTGAAGACTCCGGCTGCAATCGCGTCACACTCTGAAAAAATTAGTGCCAAGTCCGCTGCTCCCGAAGGCTTTAGCCCGGCTGCAATGCCAGCGGCCTGAAACCCCCTTGGAGCTGTGATGCCACCCTCAATCACCTGCCAATCTGCCATTGCTCTAACCCCTGCATAGATATTGCAGGGGATTATACCAAGATTGGAAATGAAAGCCAGAGCCCGGTCTACAATGCCATCACAACCCAGAGAGCTGTATACCAATGTTGTTGAACTAGTGGTGAGACCCAACCAACGCAGGCTGCTGGGCAGGTTTCACCACTGGATTGCCGTCGTCTTCTACGTCTAGCAGAGCCTTATCGCCATCGACTAGGGTGCCAGCCAGAATGGCTTCGGCCAGGGTATCTTCTACTAAGCGAGCAATGGCGCGGCGCATGGGGCGAGCCCCGTAGCGCTGGTCATAGCCTGCCTCGGCTAGCTTGGCGCGAAAGGCATCCGAGAACGTCACGACCATCTGGCGGTCGGCTAGGCGCTTGTTCACCTGGTTGAGCATGAGATCGGCAACCTGATTCACTTCCTCGCGAGTGAGCTGCCGGAAGACGATAATTTCATCCAGGCGGTTTAGCAGTTCTGGGCGGAAGTACTGCTTCATCTCTTCGTTGACCAGGTTGCGAATGTTGTTGTACTGGCTGTTGGCCGCATCAAGGCCAAGGTCGAAGCCCAGGCCACTACCGCCCTTTTCTATGACCTGGGAGCCAATATTAGAGGTCATGATAATTAGGGTGTTCTTAAAGCTCACAGTGCGCCCCTTAGAGTCGGTCAGTTGGCCGTCGTCAAGCACCTGTAGCAACAGGTTAAAGATATCAGGGTGGGCTTTCTCGATTTCATCTAGCAGGATGACGGTGTAAGGCTTGCGACGCACAGCCTCAGTCAATTGGCCGCCTTCATCGTAACCAACGAAGCCAGGAGGAGAACCAATCAGTTTTGATACTGTGTGGCTTTCCATAAATTCTGACATATCCAGCCGAATCATGGCTTCTTCGGAGCTAAACAGAGCAACGGCCAGCGCTTTTGACAGCTCGGTTTTACCTACCCCGGTGGGGCCAGAAAACACCAGGCTAGCAATGGGCCGATTGGCACTGGCCAGACCAGAACGGGCGCGACGAATGGCCCGCGATACGGCAACAACAGCCTCATGCTGGCCAATCACCCGCTCGTGCAGAACATCTTCCAGATGCATCAAGCGAACCGATTCGGTTTCGGTCATGCGGTTTACCGGAATGCCTGTCCAGGCAGCGACTACATCGGCAATGCTGTCTTCGTCTACCGCAGGCAGGGTGGGCAGAGCAGCGTCTGCTTCGGCATATTCGGGGGTATCGACCTGGAGTTGCGCTAACAGCGCTTGACGCTGACTACGAAGCCTAGCGGCTTTGCCAAAGTCTTGCATTTGTATGGCTTCGTCGATGTCCTTGGTTACCTGGCGGAGCTGCTGCTTGAGTTCTTGGGAGGGATACTTGGGCATAGACCGCAGCTTTACCTGAGAGCCTGCTTCGTCAATCAGGTCGATGGCCTTGTCGGGCAGGTAGCGATCGCTAATATAACGATCCGACAGCCTTGCCGCAGCAACCAGAGCCTCGTCTGTAATAATGACTTGGTGAAATTGCTCGTAGCGGCTGCGGATGCCCTGAAGAATTTCAATCGTGTCATCCACTGAGGGAGGAGCCACTATCACTGGCTGGAAGCGACGCTCTAGGGCAGCGTCGCGCTCGATATACTTGCGGAACTCATCCAGAGTGGTTGCACCAATGCACTGCATTTCGCCCCGCGCTAAGGCAGGCTTCAGCATATTAGCCGCATCCATGCCGCCTTCCAGGGAACCCGCGCCGATGAGGGTATGAATTTCGTCAATGACCAGCACAATATTGGGATCCTTGCGAACTTCATCCACAAGTTGGGTCAGACGCTCTTCAAAGTCGCCCCGGAAGCGGGTGCCAGAAACCAGAGAGGCCATGTCCAGGCTAATCACGCGCTTATTGAGCAGGGCATCGGGCACATCTTGATTGACAATGCGCTGGGCCAGCCCTTCGGCAATGGCTGTTTTACCTACGCCCGGTTCGCCTACCAGAATGGGATTATTTTTGGTGCGCCGACCAAGAATCTGCACGACTCGCTCAATTTCTTTGGCCCGACCCACCACCGGGTCGATTTTGCCCGTAGCCGCCAGCTCAGTTAGATCAGTACCAAACTCGGCCAGAATTTTGCCGCGCTTGCGGGCCGGTTCGCGATCTCGACCTCCCTCGGTGCGCCCCGCTGGTACAGCCGCCACTTCGCCCAGTTCTTGAATGATGCGCGTGCGCACTTTAGCTGGATCAACTCCCAGATTGGTCAGCACGCGGTAAGCTACGCTCTCTGTATTTTGGGTGAGGCTAAGCAGCAGGTGCTCTGGCTCAATGTAGGCCGCATCCATCTTACGGGCTTCCTGAAACGCCTGCTCAAAGACCTGTTTGACCTTGGGCGTGAAGGGAATTTCGGGCGGTACGCTACCGCTGCCCCGGCCAATAATGGCTTCAACCTCGGATCTGGCATCATCAAGGTTAACCCCAAACTCGTCTAGCACCTTGGCCGAAACCGTAGCGCTTTCTTTAATCAGCCCTAGGAGCAACTGTTCAGTGCCCACAAAGTTGTGGCGCAATCGACGCGCCTCTTCTTGGGCTTTCATGATGACGGCGATAGCAGCATTTGTGAAATGTTCAAACATGGCAGTTAGGGGGTATCCAGTGCGGTGAGGGGAAAAATGAACTAAGCGAGGGAGTTAAGTAAGATCAGCGGGCCAAACTCAGCTTTGAACCTAATCGCCTGCAGCGGCATTCGGGAGCATTAATGAACAGGAGTAATCAATAACACTTCGTCTTAGTAATACTTTACGTAATTTAGCGACCTCCGAGGGTAGGGAGATCCGTAGTAAGCCAGTCGGGTCAAGCCTTAGGCCATACTCTGTGAAAGTATGAGAAGCCAAAGGATGGCTAACTGCAGAACCACTAATTTGCAACAATAATTTTTCCTTAAAAGAAAATTTACATTACTTAATATGATTTTACTGCTTTAGTGCTCACTTGCGCAAATGCTCAGGCAGAGCTTGGCTAACTGGCGTTGACGACTCTCTGAGCGACTGTAATTGGCTCTAATTACATCATTTCAAGAAATGCAAGGTTGTGTTGAGATCGTCGTCTGAACACCGCGGTTAGCGCAACACTAGAGCTAGAACATCACGCTTTGTCGTGGTTGGTCATGGCGATAGCGTCTAGCCCCTTGGCGGAGATTCTCTCCGCAAGCCATAGGGTTACTCATTAGGCAACCGCTTCACCTGTCATCTCCAAGGTGTCCCTTTCTCTGACTTGTTCGGGGAAAGGGCTTTTTTCCTGAATATTTAACGTAATATCAGAACACTTGCCCCAAATAGGCTCAGAATCGTTCTGTGCTGGGTGAATGCATGCACAATAGGATGTAGTACAAATCATTCTTTCGCGTTGGCGATCGCGCAGCCCCCGTCTATGGAGTTTTCTAGTTCAGAAGCCTTACAGTCGTTTTTATCGCGCTGGTTAGAAGAGCATGGCCACAGCGTCCATCGACAAGTGCCCTCTCCAGCAGGCGGCGAAATTGATATTTTGACCCAAGATTACGCCATTGACTGCCCTCACATTCTGACTCAAGCTGCCCTGTGGAGTGCAGCCGATGACATGAAGGCTCAGGTGGCTCATTTCCCTGATCAGCGTCTGGTAATTGCCGGGCTAACCCCCGAACAAGATTGGGAAGAGGCTTACAAAGTGGCTGAACAATTAAAGACGGCTGGCATTGAGGTCTGGTTTGTGGACCAAATGCCGCCCTTTGTCAATTACTATGCGAAAGTTTCTAAAGGGGCTAAGCTCAGAGGCAAAGGATCCTTTGATCGCAATAGCCCTCTAACGGGTTGCCTGATTTCCCTGGGCATGGCGGCTATTTTAAGCGTAAGCTTCTGGCTGGCCTACAATATCCTGGCGCGGCACCAACTCAATGTGGCCAGCAACAGCCGCGAAAGCCGGGACTGGGAGAAACTGCATGCAGCCGTCGAAGTGTGGGACTTAGACACAGCCCTCGGCAGTTTGGAGCAGTTGTCTAGAAGCCGTAGCCGCTGTGTTGCCAAATTTGCTGATCGGTTCCAGATGACTTTAGAGCAGCAAGGCTCTGACGGGTTTCGGGATATTAACCCAATTAAGCGGGCTCTCAACCAGCAGGATGGTTGCAACCTGGACATGCGGGAGTATGACTTTTCACCATGAGGCCATTGCTAGTAAGCCTTTTCCTTGAGGATAAACGGTGCCAAGAATGGCGGCTCAGTTCCAGAAAATCTGATTTAAAGAATCTGAGACAGGAACTTTTTTGTCCGTTCTTCGCTGGGATTGTTAAAAAACTCCTGGGGAGTGTTTTCTTCGACTAAGTAGCCACCATCCATCAACACCACTCGGTCAGCCACTTCACGGGCAAAGCCAACTTCGTGGGTAACGCACACCATGGTCATACCAGAGTTGGCCAGGGTTCTCATGACATCCAGCACCTCGCGCACCATTTCTGGGTCGAGGGCTGAGGTGGGTTCGTCGAACAACATGACCTTAGGCTGCATGGCCAGGGAACGAGCAATGGCCACCCGCTGCTGCTGACCACCGGAAAGCTGGCCTGGAAACTTGTGAGCCTGCTCTAAAATCCCGACTCGCTCTAGCAACTGCATGGCCACTTCCTGAGCCTTGGCCTTGGGCCAGCGCCGTACCCAAATGGGAGCCAGGGTTACGTTTTGCAAAACCGTCAAGTGAGGGAATAGGTTAAATTGCTGGAACACCATGCCCACTTCTCGGCGGATGGCCTCGATATTCTTAAGGTCGTGAGAAATGGTGATGCCGTCTACTTCAATGCTGCCTTTTTGGTAGGGTTCCAATGCATTGAAGGTACGGATAAACGTAGACTTACCTGACCCAGACGGCCCCATAACCACCAACACTTCCCCCTTGTACACCGTCATGCTGACGCCCTTGAGGACGTGGAAACCATTGTCGTACCACTTTTCCACATCCTTGGCGATAATTACTGGCTCGGTACCGGTCTGCTGTGCAGCGGGTTGCTCCGTCTGAAACTGTGTCATGAAGTGCTTCCTCTCAATGGTGACTTTCTTAGCCACTAACAGTGTGTGGATAGATAGACAAACCTAGCTAAGCCCTGATTAAGCTATGTATTGCTATTTTGCCTTAACCCTAAAGGGTTTCTGAGTTTAAGACTGTTAACTGTTACACGCAGAGACATCGTGATAGAGAAGGCTAAAACCCACCAGGTATGACTTTTAGACTTAATCTTTCCGCTTAGCTTGCATCAAGCGGGGTGTTGAGTTGCCAGTGTTTGCACTCTGAGACCATCGGCATGGGCATTGTCGGTGTTTAGCTTTTCTTCAAGCCTGCGGCTGCCAAGAGACATGGCATAGCAGAAAAACCAGTAGATAACCGCCAAAAACAGGTAAACCTCAGCATATCGTCCTAAATAGGTTGGGTTAGCCAGAATTGACTTGCCAATACCCAGTAACTCTGCCAGACCCACGATAGCCAGGAGGGTAGTGTCTTGAAACAGGCTAATGAACTGGCCAACAATAGCTGGAATGGCAATTTTAAGCGCTTGCGGCAAAATAATTAGCCCTAGAGACAGCGGTGTATTCAACCCCAGAGACATGGCTGCCTCTCGCTGTCCACGGGGCACGGCTTGCAGCCCAGCCCGTACATTTTCAGCTAAATAGGCTGCACTGAATAGCGATAGGGCAATAATCGCCCGCAGTACCCGATCAGGCCGCGACCCCACAGGTAAGAATAACGGGATCATCACCTGTCCCATAAATAGAAAGGCTACCAGGGGTACGCCTCGCACCAGTTCAATGTAGGCTGTGGATAACCACCGGACTACGGGTAAGGCGCTGCGACGACCCAAGGCTAGCAGCAATCCTAAGGGAAAACAGAGAGCAATTCCGGTTACGGCCGTAAATAACGTGAGCACCAAGCCGCCCCAGTCGTTAGTAGACACGCGGGTGAGACCAAGGCCGCCGCCAATTAACCACAGTGTTACAAAATAGGACAAAAACCACGATAGCGACACCCACTTACCCACACCAGGGAATTTCCGCCCTACTTGCCGCCCCACGGCTGCCATACCTGCTACCAGAGCGACTATGGGCAGTAGCTTGAGAGAACTAGGCCGGGTGGGTGGAAAAAGAATGATAAGGGCACAGACAAGGGCGATGCCAATTAAAACATTGCGGCTAAACAGCGTAGATAGATTGCGCCCCAATACTCCCCAAGAAAACCCGGCCAGAGCGCAAATAATGGCCAGCACCGTCCAAATACGAACGTAAAGTTCAGGAGGATAGGTACCTGTCATAAACAGGCCAAAGTTGTTGGGAATTACCTGCCACTGGGCAGCCGTAAAGGCCCACTTAATCAGGCTAAAAAGACCCCAGCCAAAAATCGTTACAATGACCACGGTTAGCAGGCTGTTGGCCCAGTCGCTAAATAGATGCTTTTTGACCCAGGCCCTAGGCCCCAGGCCAATTTGCTGCGGACGGGTGGAGGGAAGAGAATCTGGTGTTAGGGTAGTCATGCTTAGCGCTCCTTAAGCTGAACAGCCTGGTTAAGCTGGTTCATTACCAGGGTGATTAATAAGCAAAGCGTGAGATAAGTAGCCATCAAGACCAAAAACACTTCCACCGGGCGGCCTGTTTGGTTATAAGTAGTGGTGGCGATGGAATACAGTTCTGGAAAGGCAACTGCAAAAGCCAAGCTAGAGTTTTTGGTTAAGTTCATGTACTGGCTATTCATGGGTGGAATAATCACCCGTAATGCTTGAGGAAACACCACCAAGCGCATCACCATATCGGCGTGTAGGCCAAGGGAACGAGCCGCCTCCCATTGCCCCTTGGAGACAGATTGAATGCCAGCTCGAACAATTTCAGCCACAAAGGCAGACGTATAAACCACCAGAGCTGTTAGGGAGGCCACATACTCCCGCGACAGTCGCAAACCACCCGTTACACCACCGCCCTCAACGCCTTCAGGAACAGTCCAGTTCATTCCTAAGGTAACGATGGCTAGCCAAAGCAGGCCCAATACGACCAGGGCAATGGACTGAGGTTTGCCGCTCGTGCCCGTTTCGATCCGAGTCTTAGTGCGCCATTGCCACAGATAAAAGGCCGCAATCGCAGCCCCCACCGTTGCCGCAATTCCCAATAGAGCTAGCAGGGCATTGCTGGCCCAGGGAATGTAAACCCCTCGATTGTTGAGATAGGCCAACCCCAAGATATTAATTTGATTCTCAGGCTTGGGTAGGGTGCCATAAATGGCGAAATACCAGAAAAAAAGCTGCAACAGCAGCGGAATATTTTGCACCAGCCCCACATAGGTACGGCTCAACTTTTGTACCAGCCAGTTTTTAGAAAAGCTAGCAATACCTGCTGCTGTGCCTAACAACGTGGTTAGGGCAATGCCCGCGATTACCAGGGTAAGGGTGTTCCCCAACCCCACCATCAGTGCGCGCCAGTAGGGGTCGTTGGGACGATACTCAATAGCGCTTTCGCCAATGCTGAACCCGGCGGGGTTACGCAAAAAGCTGAAGCCAAAGGACTGACCTTGCTGAGCCAAGTTGCGGCTCAAGTTGCCAATGAAAAAGCTGGCCAGAGCAATTACGACGAGCAACGTAATCACCTGGAAGGCAATTTTCCAGAAGCGCTCGTCTCGTAGCATGGCCTTCAGATTGAACTGCCTGCCGCCGCTATCGTGAACCATTGAGTTACCTGTGGGCTATCTGTGATGACGCTGTAAGCAAAATAATCCAGGAGGGATGTCAAGAAAAGTTCAATTTGTTACAAGGATTTATAAAAAAAGGCGCAGCTTAGCTGCGCCCACGTAACAAGGAAAACCGAAAGACAACGGGTAACTAAGCAAACTAACCGTCGCTTAGCGTCAATGAGCTTAACGGAAGGGAGGGGAATACATTAACCCGCCCTCGGTCCAGAGAGCGTTTTGGCCCCGCTCCAGCTTGAACTGAGAACTCTCACCAACGTTCCGGTCATAAATCTCACCGTAGTTGCCCACGCTTTGAATGACAGGAACCATGAAATCGTTGTTGAGACCCATATCGGTACCCAGCGTGCCCTCTTCACCCAGGAAGCGAGCGATGTTGGGATCATCGCTGCCCTTGAAGGTGTCGATATTCTCGGCGGTAATGCCGAACTCTTCGGCTTGAATCAGGCCAAAAGTCACCCACTTCACTACGTCGTACCAGGCCGAGTCGTTGTTAACAGTTACAGGCCCCAGGGGTTCTTTAGACATGGTGACTTCTAACAGCGTGTGTTCATCGGGGTTTGGCAACGTACTACGGCGAGCCACTAGCTGAGACTTGTCAGAGGTCATCCCTTCACAACGGCCTTCGTCGTAGGCGGCGTAGGCCGCATCAGCGTCCTGGAACACAACCGGCTCAAAGTCAACCCCCAGCTTTCGCATTTGGTCAGTCAGGTTGAGTTCGGTAGTGGTGCCCGTTTCAACACAGACAGCCTTACCTGCAAAGTTTTCCAGGCTTTCAATACCGCTATCCACACGCACCATCATGCCCTGACCATCAAAAAAGGTGGTCGGGGCAAATTCTAGACCTACTTGAGTGTCGCGGCTGATGGTCCAAGTGGTGTTGCGCGACAGCATATCGACTTCGCCGCCCGCCAGAGCCGTGAACCGCTCAGTGGAGTCTAGACGACGGTATTCAACGGCTTCCGCATCACCTAAAACAGCCGCAGCCACAGCTTTACAGATGTCTACGTCTAGGCCGGAAAAAGTACCACTTTCATCCACGAAGCTGAAACCAGGAATACCGCCATCAACGCCGCAGATGAGTTGGCCTCTTTCTTTCACTACATCTAAACGGCTACCGCCTCCCGCAGGAGCCGTGACTTCATCACCGCCAGTAGTCGTTGTATTAGTTGTGACCGTGCCACCGCCGCAGGCGGCCAGAGTTAGTCCCAGAGCCGCGGCCAGCAAACCCAACTTGCGCATAAACTACACCTCACTCACAAAAACTATTACAAAATATTAAGCTAGCTATTGGAATGTTGAACAAACTCAACATTCCAATGGTTTGGATTTCCATTTTGCATCAGAGATAACACTATATGACCAAAGCGAGACCAATGGCCAACAGTTAACTCTAGCGGCCTTGAGCTAAATCACGAATCAGGGGCAGCTTAGTACGAATGTATTGGCTGAGCTGAGCTGTTTCGGCTTGGTCAATAGGTTGCTGTACGGTGAACTGCTCAAGCAACCAGTGCACCAGACCGTTGTCATCCATTGCCAACAGTTGACTGCTGTGGGAGCGATCTACCAAAGACCACAAGTGGCGCAGAAGCTGGGGGTTCATGGCAGCACTTAAGAATTTCTTTAGATTTATACTAAAGCACTCGACCCGTACTGTACAGACGAATGATGGGATTGTTTATGTTTCTGATACAGCCAGTCTCAAACCGCTTAGAGCGCCTTGCCCAACCCCTGCACCCAGTCTTGCCCAAGCTGAATGGTAATGTCTGAGTTGAGGGCACCCGTGCTTTCTACGCGGGCTTCGCCAATGCCTAGAAACCGCTGCACCATCTCTGCTGTGGCCATGTCGCCCCGTTGGGCCACAATCCGGCTGATTGGTAGAGATTCACTGAGGTCACGATCCATGTAGATATTGGTATAGCCACTATCCCCCAAGGCGTTGAGTAAGGCTTGCACGGCTACCGGGTCACCAGTGCTATCTTGAATGGCAACTCGTACCTGGCTGGGATCGGTATTAACAGCCACTTGCTGAGTGCCATAGCCAAAGTACTGGTCAACCATGCTGTCAATATCACCGTAACTTGGCAACCAGTAGCTCAGGGAAAACTCCTGAGGGGTACTAAAATCGCCCGGCAACATCAACATTTGCACGTTGGAGCGGTTAACCTGTGTAGCGTAGCCCACCAGCGCCAAGAGTTCTTCTACCGAAAGGTTGGTATCAACATTAGATTGAACCACCGAAAGAATTTTAGGCAAGCGGGCAATGGTGGCCGGGTTTAGGGTTTGCTCGGCCAGAGCACGCATAAACATTTGCTGTCGTTGGATGCGACCAATATCGCCCTGCGAGTCGTAGCGAAACCGCAAAAATTGAAGGGACTGGTTGCCATTCAGTTTTTGTTCACCAGCCTTGAGGTTGATGTAGAGATGCTGGCTATCGTCCTGGTACTTCATGTCTTGAGGTACCGTCACCGTAACACCGCCCAGGGCATCAATTAGTTTTTCAACGCCCTGCACATTAATGCGCACATAGCGATCGATGGCTACGCCACCCAGCAGGTCACTAACTGACTCAGCAGCTAAGGCAGATCCACCATCGCGGTTGGCCTCATTGAGCTTGGTGAGGCGGCCCTGTACGTAGGTTCGAGTATCCCTCGGTAGTGACAGCACAACCAGTTGCTCAGTCTGAGGATTGAACCGAATCAGCAGCATCGAGTCGGACAGGCCGTCAAAAGAGTTAACCAGAGCGTGATAGCCAACATCCTGCAGTTCAGTAGGCACTTCCTCGATATCGGAGGTCAGCACCTTGATGCCCAGCACCAAAATATTGACAGGCCGGGTCAATTTCGGCAGGCGCAAGTTCCCGCCAGTAGAAATTGGGTCGCCCTGCCCAAAAAAGGCCGCCTCATCAGCAGCCAACTGCTGCTGGAGCGGAGTGGAGGTCAGCGAGACGGCCAGCAATGCCCCTGCTGTAGCCGATACACTGGCTACCCCAGCTAGGACAATTCCTAAACCCACTAACCGGGGCAAACGCCAGCGAGGTTTTTGAGTAGTGCTGGCCTTAACCTTGACAGGCTTTGACCAAGTGGCTGGTACCTGTGGATGAGTGGGCACCTTGTAGCCCTTGGGTTGGTTGGGTTTGCGGGGGGACACTAGCGACCTTAGCCTCTAACAACGGTGGAAATCAGCGAATTATAGGTCAATTTTCTGACTTTAATCTATGGTTCAAGCTTTCTAACCTAGTCAGGTAAAGAGAGTACCCCTGGTTTACTCTGATGAACTATGTAAACAATGAAAGGGGTCTGCGAGAATTAACCGAAACCCTTTTCAGTACTAAAGTATCACGTACTAAAGTATCATATTGACACGCCCCTAGAAACCATAGACTAACTCCAAGGGTTAGTAACATAGTATCGGCGATTTCCCTAAGCTGGATAATCTACAGCGTTTCTAAGGCCGGGCTAAAAAAGGCGATCGCTAAGCCGACTAACCCCTGGCAGTTTTACCGATTTACCCTGAAGCAGGCGCACCATCAGCACTAAGTTAGTGAGGGTGTAGCCTGTGGTAGCTAGCGTATTGGTAATCAACAACCGCAAAGATAATCCTGGCGACAGGTGGCTGCCTGCACTCAGCAACGCATAAATCATCACCCAGCTCAGGGCCAGCGTGACTACCAAGCGGCTAACCGCTTGTGTCTGGCGGCTGCCCTGCTTTTGCCAGAGACTATAGGCTGCAGGCACCACGCCAAACACTGGTACCAGGTAAATCGTTAACTTTAAGCGTTCCAGGGTATCGCTAGCGGGTGAGGCAGGGGGTTTCATATCTCTCCATCCACAGTAAGGTCTTGGCTGAACCAGATGTAGAAGCCATAGGCCATCTGTACCACTAGCAGAGCCATTAGCATGAGTTGCAGAACAACAACATTAAGGCCACTGCCCAGATTGCCCAATAAACAGGCCATTAAACCAGCCCCTAGCTTTAAGCCTGGGCTAAGACGGGGGTGGGTGGGTTCGTCTGCAGTGATTGCCAGGGTTAACTCAAGCAATCCCATAACGATTAGGGAAAACCCCACCGACAGGCTAATAAGCCAGCTTACATTGACCGACAAGATTTGATCGGGGGCGGCAATCACATTCAAAATACCAGCCCCTGTAGCCGCAATGGAAATTACCAGGGGCAGATGTAAATAGGCCCAAGCAAAGGCCCAACCAATTTGGGGCTTGGGCGGACGGCGATTAATGAAGTCGAAATAAATCCACCACATGCCAAAGGCCAGGGCGATCCCCAAGATTCCGGTGATGGCGGTAAACCAAGTTAGGGTGTCCTGGGCAGCTAACCCTTGAACAGTGCCAACTATCGATTCTCCCAAAACAATAATCACTAACAGCCCAAACCGCTCGGGCAGTTTAGACGTGCTGAATCGGGGTAGATGGCTCTGGTGGTTGACAGTAAGCATGGGGGTCAGGAGGTCTACCAGTAGTCCCAATCCCCAAAGCCAAAATCGTAGCGGCGGGGCCACGAACACCGAAGCTACAAACAACAAAATTGAAAAGCTGAAGCCCGCCACAAACCAGCGCGCAGTCGGACGAAAGCGCCGGTCGTAGCGTCCTCCTTGCGCCCAGAGATAGGTGATAATCAGCCGGGCTAGGGCATAGCTAAGGGCAAACTCCACAGCCGTTTTGCCTAGTGCATAGTGGGCAAAGACGGCCATGCTTGAAATTGGGATCATCTGCAAAAAGGTAAATAGGCGATTTTCAAACCCATCGGTTTCAAACCGCTCGTTGTAGTAGGTGGCACCAATCCAAACCCACCAGACGGGTAGAAATAGAAATACAAACTGCGCGGCCCCTGCCCAAGAAATATTCTCTGCCAAGCTATGGGCTAGCTCGGCAATAACTACAACAAAAAAGAGATCGAAAAACAGCTCTAGCCAGGTGACTCGTCGCTCGTGGTGGTGCTCTTCATCCGTTCTAAGGGTGGGTTTTTGCCACCAGACCCGCCTTGCCATACTGCCCCCTTATGTTTTTGATTCACGAGTGAATTAACAAAGGCTATGGTAAAAGTTTAAGGGTCTAGGGTTTAAGAAGTCGCCCATTCCCTAAGGGCGGCTCCCTTGACAAAGACTACGGCAAGCTGTCGAAAATGCGGTGAGCCATTTCTAGCTTTGAGCATTGGGGGATGAGCACTTTCTGGCCATCGCGGTGTAGCACGATGGCCTGGTTTGTGTCTGTGCCAAAGCCGCTACCAGCGACATCTACCGGATTGGCCACAATGGCATCTAACCCTTTGCGATGCAATTTTTCTAAGGCAGGAGGCAGGATATCGCCGGTCTGGGCAGCAAAGCCTAGTAATTTTTGATGGGGCTGTCGCCGCTGAGCCAAGTCTGCCACAATATCTGGCACAGGTTCTAGGGGTAACTGTTCAGGTAAATCCGCTTTGGCCAGCTTGGTGTCAGATTGCTGGGCGGGGCGCACATCGGCTACCGCTGCCGCCATGATGACCCAATTGGCCTGGGGGAGGTGAGTGAGCATGGCCCGGTGCATATCGGCAGCCGTTGTCACGGGGATCAGCTGCAGACCGCTTAAGCGCTCTTGCAGGGCAAGTTCCATTGGCCCATGTACGAGGGTAACGCTGGCTCCCCGGTGTTGTGCGGCTTGGGCAAGTGCGACTCCCATTTTGCCGCTAGCCGGATTGCCAATGAAGCGTACCGGATCAAGGTGTTCGCGGGTGCTGCCGGTGCTAATTAGCAAATGCCGACCGGCCAAATCGCGCTGTCCTCTGGTGTGCAGCAGGGAGTAAATGTAGGGCAGGATGTCTTCGGGTTCAGCCATGCGCCCGGTGCCGACGCGATCGCAGGCCAGCACCCCGCTTCCTGGCCCGACGCTGTGAAATCGAGGATCTTGCTGAACAGTTTGCCAGTTGCGCTGCACGGCCACCTGCTGCCACATATCGGTATTCATAGCGGGGGCCAACAGTACCGGACAGGCGG
>Ga0224723_1000371_pt1 | contig 31335 bp, 27 predicted proteins | sample Balambano_FR2_Me_FD_161647 | JGI IMG/M metagenome (GOLD analysis project Ga0224723, IMG submission 161647) | Freshwater sediment microbial communities from Lake Towuti, South Sulawesi, Indonesia - Balambano_FR2_MetaG | ecosystem: Environmental > Aquatic > Freshwater > Lake > Sediment | place... | reverse complement strand
GGGAGGGAGTCTGCCTGCTCCCTCCCCCCTTGCGGGGGAGGGTCGGGGAGGGGGGCGGTGCCGCACCCTCGACCTTGCCGCTCACGCCTTCTCCAGAAACCGGTCGAGCAGTTTCTTCTCGCCTGCCTTCTCGAAACTCACATCCACCTTCTCGCCATCGACCAGCGTGACGCGGCCATAGCCGAATTTCTGGTGGAACACGCGATCGCCGACGGCCAGCGCGTCATCGCGCGCGGGGCGGGCGGCGGTTTCCCAGGCGCCAGCTTCGATAAGGCGCCCGGGGCGCTGGCCGGGCACGAACCAGGATGGCGCCGAGACCGCGTGCGCGCGGCGGGCGGCTTCCGCGCCGATGCGCATGATCTGGTCTTCCGGCAGTTCATCGATGAAGCGGCTGGGGATCGAGGCCTGCCAGTTGGCATAGATGCGCCGGTTGGCGGCGCAGCTGATGGTGGCGCGGCGGCGCGCGCGCGTCAGGCCGACATAGGCCAGCCGCCGCTCCTCCTCCAGCGCGCGGCCGCCGCCTTCGTCGAGCGCCCGCTGGTTCGGGAACAGCCCTTCCTCCCACCCCGGCAGGAACACGGTGTCGAATTCCAGCCCCTTGGCGGCATGCAGCGTCATTACCGACACGCGCTCGCCGTCGGCGGCCTCGTCGTTTTCCATCACCAGCGCGACGTGTTCCAGGAATCCGGCGAGGTTCTCGAAGTCGGCCAGCGCGCGCACCAGCTCGCGCAGGTTCTCCAGCCGTCCCGGTGCCTCGGGCGATTTGTCGTTCTTCCACATGTCCGTGTAGCCGCTTTCGTCCAGCATCGCGGCAACGGTGGCGACGTGGCCGGCGCCGGCAATCTGCTCGCGCCAGCGCGTGAAGTTGCGCAGCAGCTCGCCCAGCGCCTCGCGCACGCGGCCCTTCTGCGATGGCGCCAGTGCTTCGGCCGTGGCGTACAGCGGCACGCGATGCGCGCGGGCATGCGCGTGGAATGTCCGGAGCGTCGTGTCGCCAATCCCGCGCCGGGGCAGGTTGATGATGCGCTCGAACGCCAGGTCGTCGGCCGGCTGGTGCAGCACCCGCATGTAGGCCATGGCGTCGCGGATTTCCTGGCGTTCGTAGAACTTGGCGCCGCCGACCACGCGATAGGGGATGCCGATCGCCACGAACCGCTCCTCGAACGCGCGGGTCTGGAAGCCGGCGCGGACCAGCACGGCGATCTCGCTCAACTGCTCGCCATCGCGGCGGAACTGCTCAATCCGCCCGCCGATGGCGCGCGCTTCCTCGTCGGAATCCCACAGGCTCAGCACCTGCACCTTTTCGCCCGCCGTGTCGTTGCCGGCCGCGCGCAGTGTCTTGCCAAGCCGCCCTTCGTTGTTGGCGATCAGGTGCGACGCGGCGGCCAGGATCGGTGCGGTGGAGCGATAGTTCCGCTCCAGCCGGATGATGGCGGCGCCCGGAAAATCCTTCTCGAAGCGCAGGATGTTCTCGATCTCGGCGCCGCGCCAGGAATAGATCGACTGGTCGTCGTCGCCGACGCAGCAGATGTTCTTCGATCCCTGCGCCAGCAGCCGCAGCCACAGATACTGCACCAGGTTGGTGTCCTGGTATTCATCGACCAGGATGAAGCGGAACTTCCGATGGTAGTCCGCCAGCACGGCCGCGTCGGTGCGCAGGAGCTCCGTGACCGAGAGCAGCAGGTCGCCGAAATCGGCGGCGTTCACGGCCAGCAGCCGCGCCTGGTAGTCGCGATAGAGCTCGATCAGCTTGCCGCCGGCGAAGTCGGAGTCGGCCTCGGCCGGCGTCACGCGATCCGGTGTCAGGCCGCGGTCCTTGAAGCGCTGGATATGGCCCATCACCGCCGGCACCGGCCAGCGGCGATGATCGATTCCGGCCGCCTCCATCACCTGCTTCAGCAGGCGGTTCTGGTCGTCGGTATCCAGGATGGTGAAATTCGGCTTCAGGCCGACCGCTTCCGCGTGCCGGCGCAGCATGCGCGCGCACAGGGAATGGAAGGTGCCCAGCCACAGCCCCTCGGCCGGGCGATCGAGCATGGCGGCAACGCGGCCGGCCATCTCGCGCGCGGCCTTGTTGGTGAAAGTCACGGCCAGCACCTGGCCCGGCCAGGCGCGGCCCGACAGCAGGATGTGGGCGAAGCGGGCGGTCAGCACGCGGGTCTTGCCGGTGCCGGCGCCCGCCAGCACCAGCACCGGCCCATCCAGCGTCTCGACCGCCCGGCGCTGTTCGGGGTTCAGCCGAGCGAGATAGGCCGGCTCCGGTGGGTGGATGGGCGAGTCCGCCATGCCGGCATTGTCGGCCGGTGCGGTCGCTGCTTCAACCGCGCTACTGGCAGGTGCCGATCGAGCCTTCGGCGCAGACCCGCTCGCCATCGAGCCAAGTCGCGCCCGAGAGCTGCACGCCGTTCAGATCGGTGCCGGTCAGGTCCGCCTTGGTCAGGTCGGCGCCGCGCAGGTCGGCCCGGAACAGTTGGGCGCGGCGCAGGTCGGCTTCGCGCAGCACCGCCTTGCGCATGTTGGCCCGCGTCAGGTCGGCGTTGCGCAGCACGGCGCGGGTGAAATCCACGCCTTCCAGGTTCGCCGAGTTCATCCGCACGTCGATCCCGTCGATCTCGCGCAGGATCGCGCCGGTCAGGTCGGCGCGCGGCAGGTTGGCGTCGCGCAGGATCGCGCCGGTCAGGTCGGCATTGCGCAGATCTCGCCGGTCCAGCAGGCATCGCCGCCAGTCCACCCCTGGCGCAGGTGCGGCGGTGCACTGGGCGGCGGCGGGAATGGCGACGATCATGACAGCCATGAAGGCGGCGGCGAAGGGGAACTGCATGGCCCGGCGGTATAGAGGCAGGATGATCCTCGCAAAAGCCCTTGACTGGGAATGATTCGCCTCTGGCTTGAATTCGGGCTTCGGCATGGCGGCGCGCTGCTGGCCGCCTCGCTTGCCGTGGGCATCGCGATTCCGCCACTGGCTGCCGCGGTGCGCCCGGCCATCACCTTCGTGGTGGTGACGCTGATGGGCCTGGTGCTGCTGCGCACCGATTTACGCGCCATCCTTGGGCTGGTGCGGTCGCCCCGGCTGATGATCTGGCTGGCGGTATGGCTGATGATCGCCTCGCCGCTGCTGACCTTTGGGCTGACGGTGCTGTTCGGCATTGCGGGGTCCGACCAGGCCGGCCTGGTCGTGCTGGCGACGGGTTGCGCGGCGACCAGTGCGCCGGCCTTCGCGCGGCTGGTCGGGCTTGACCCGCAACTGTCGATCGTCGCCTCGGTCGGCTCGACCCTGCTGGTGCCGGTCACGGCGCCGCCGCTGGCGCTGGGGCTGCTGGGCATCGACCTGGCGCTCTCCCTGCCCGCGCTGATGACGCGATTGTCGCTGGTGGTCGGGCTGCCGCTGATGGCGTCCCTGGTCGTGCGCCGCCTGGCGCGGCCCGAGGCGCTGAACCGCTGGGGCCGGGCGATCGATGGCGCGGCGGTATGGTGCGTGGTGCTCTACGGGCTGGCGGTGATGGATGGCGTGCAGGCGGCGGCGCTGGCGCGCCCGGCCGAGTTCGCCCGGTCGCTGGCGCTGGCCTTCGCCGGCGGCTACGGCCTCAACATCGCCACGGCCCTGGCCTTCTGGCCGTTCGGGCGCAGCGTGGCGCTGACCACCGGGCTGCTGTCGGGCAACCGCAACATGTCGCTTTATCTGGCAGTGCTGCCCACCACCACCGATCCGGGCATCCTGCTGTTCCTGGCGCTGTGCCAGTTTCCGCTGCTGCTGAGCCCGTTCCTGCTGCGCCCGGTCTATCGCCGGCTGATGCCGCCCCGGCCGGCCCCGACATGAGCCGGGCGCTGGCTTGGCTGGCCGGCCAGGGCAGGCTGGCGTTCCCGCTTGCCCTGGCGATCGGGCTTGCCGTGCCCCCGGTGGCGGCGGCGATCCGGCCGCATCTGTCGCTGGTCGTGCTGGCGATGACGTTCAGCATCCTGTTGCGCACCGATCTTGGCGCGGCCGCGTCGCTGCTGCGCCGGCCCGCGGCGCTGCTGGCGGTGCTGGCGGCCACGCTGCTGGTCTCGGCGCCGATCGCCTGGGGCACGGCCCGGCTGTTCGGCCTTGATCCGGGCCTGTCGGCGGCAGTGGTGATCACCGCCTGCGCGCCATCGATCACCAGTGCGCCCGCCTTCGCGCGGATCATGGGGCTTGATGCCTCGTTCGCGCTGGCCGCCGCGATCGTCGGCATGGCGATCACCCCCTTCACCGCGCCGCCGATCGCGCTGTCGCTGGCGGGCGTCGATCTGGCCCTGACCGTCGAGGCGATGATGGCCCGGCTTGGCCTGTTCGTGGGCCTGCCGATGCTGGCCGCCATGGCCGCGCGGCGGATCGCGCCGGAGTGGCTCGCCGCCCGCGGTGCCGCGACGGATAGCCTGACGGTCGGCCTGCTGTGCGTGTTCGCGGTCGGCGTGATGGACGGCGTGACCGCGCTGGCGCTGGCCGCACCCGGCCGTGCTGTCGAGATGCTGGCGGTGGCGTTCGGGCTGAATGCCCTGCTGTTCGGCCTGGGCTGCCTGCTGTTCGCCGGTGCCGGAGCGCAGCGCAGGCTGACCGCCGGCCTGCTACTGGGCAACCGCCAGATGGCGCTGATGCTGGCCGTACTGCCCGAAGGCGCGCCCCGCGACGTGACGCTGTTCCTGGCGGTGGCGCAGCTGCCGCTTTACCTGAACCCGTTCCTGCTCAGGCCGCTGCTGCGCCGGTGGCTGCCGCCGCCGCCCTGAGCGGCCGCACGCCCAGGATATGGGCAATCGCGAACACCAGGTCGGGGCGGTTCAGGGTGTAAAAGTGGAACTCGTCGATGCCGTTGGCTTGCAGCAGGCGCACCTGCTCGGCCGCCACGGTCGCCGCCACCATGCGGCGCGTTTCGGGATCGTCGTCCAGCCCCTCGAACATTTTTGCCAGCCATGCCGGCACGCTGGCGCCGCACATTTTCGAGAACTTGGCCACCTGCGCGAAGTTCGTCACCGGCAGGATGCCCGGCACGATCGGCACGGTGATGCCCGCGGCCATAGCAAGGTCGAGGAAGCGCAGATAGGTGTCGGTATCGAAGAAATACTGCGTGATCGCCCGCGCCGCGCCCGCATCGATCTTGCGCTTCAGGTTGTCGAGGTCGGCAAGCGGCGAGGCGGCAGCCGGGTGCGTCTCGGGGTAGGCCGCGACCGAAATCTCGAACTCGGCGATGCGCCGCAGGCCCGCCACCAGGTCGGCGGCATAGTCGTAGCCGCCGGGATGCGGCGTGTAGCCGCTGCTGCCGGCCGGCGGATCGCCGCGCAGCGCCACGATGTGGCGCACGCCGGCGTCGAAATACATCCGGGCAACGGCATCCACCTGATCCCGCGTCGCGCCGACGCAGGTCAGGTGCGCCGCCGGCACCAGGCTGGTCTCGCGCAGGATGCGGGTGAGGGTGGCGTGCGTGCGCTCCTGGGTGGAGCCGCCCGCGCCGTAGGTCACCGAGACGAAGCGCGGCGCCAGCGGCTCAAGCCGGCGAACGCACGACCAGAGCTGGGTTTCCAGCGCCTCGGTCTTGGGTGGGAAGAACTCGAAACTGAGTTTTGGGGCAGGCGCACGGTCGTCGCGCATCGGCAGCCCGCCCCGGCGCGGGGCCGCCAGCCAGGTCTTCAGCGTGGCCTGGTCGGGCGCATGGGCGGTGGCGGCCGGGATTGCGGCGGTCATGGGCAAGGCTCTCCTGACGGGGCCGGGGCGGCACCCGTGGCACATCTGCCGGCGGATCGCGGCATCTTCAAGGGCGAGGGACCAAGCCGGTGGCAGGTAGCAATATTGAAACCTGACAATGCGATAGTGTTCCCATGCGGTGACCGTTCCCGTATGGTCCCGCGGCCCTGCCTGCCGTCTCAGCCCTGCCTGCCGTCTCAAACGTCGAGCCGAAGCATGATGGATCGCCACACTCCCCGCCGCCTGCTGCTTGCGCTTGCCCTGGCGGCGGCGCTTGGCGCCTGCGCCACGCGGCCCGACCCCGCGGATACCGAGGCGACGGCCGAATTCTGGCAGAACAACGACCCGCTGGAGCCGCTGAACCGGGGCACCTTCTTCGTCAACCAGGCGCTGGATACGCTGTTCGTCCGCCCGGCGGCGGAGCTGTACCGCTACATGATCCCGGCGCCGATCCGCCAGGTGGTGCGCAATGGCCTGGCCAACCTGCGCGAGCCCGTGACCTTCGCCAACGACGTGTTGCAGGGCAACATGGGCCGTGCCGGCGACACGGCCGCGCGCTTTCTGCTGAACTCCACCGTAGGGTTGGCTGGCGCCTTCGATGTCGCGACCGATTTCGGCCATCCCCGCCAGCGCGAGGGGTTCGGCGACACGCTTGCCGTGTGGGGCATGGATTCCGGCCCCTATCTGATGCTGCCGCTGTTCGGGCCTTCCAGTTTCCGCGACACGCTGGGTTTCGGCGTGGACTGGTTCAGCGACCCATGGGGCTACATCTTCACTGGCAACACCCGCGATGTTTTCGCCGGACGCACCGGGCTGGAAGTGCTTGACCTGCGCGAAAACCTGATCGAGACCATCGACCAGCTGAATCGCACGTCGCTTGACCCATATGCGGCGGTGCGCAGTGCCTTCTGGCAGCGCCGCCGTGCCGAAATCGAGAATCGAGTGCAGCCCTTCTCGGCCCAGCCGGTGACCCGCATCGAGAACCGCTGAGTTTTTGCCCATGCCCCCTCTGCCCGCTCCACGCCGCCGTTTCCTGCTTGCCGGCACCGCCTGCCTGGTGCTCCCCAGCCCCGCCTGGGCGCAGGCCGATCCGGCGGTGGCCTTCATCCAGCGCAAGGGCGAGGAGCTGCTGGCGATCGTGAACGGCAGCGCACCCAATGCGCAGAAGAAGCAGCAGGTCGCGAAACTGCTGACCGATACGGTCGACATGGAAGGTGTCGGCCGCTTCGTCGTCGGCCGGTATTGGCGCACCGCCACGCCGGACGAGCAGCGCGAGTTCCAGAAGCTGTTCCAGGACATGCTGCTGGAGACCATCAGCGCGCGGTTTGGCGAGCTGCGCGGGCTGAAGTTCCAGGTGACCGGTCCCACCCGCCGCGACGAGGAGAGCCAGGGCGTGGCAACCGTGATCGAGCGCCCGGGCCAACCGCCGGCCGCCGTCGAATGGCGCATCGCCGGCAACGGCAACAGCATGAAGGTGATCGATCTGATCGCCGAGGGCACCAGCCTGCGCCTGACCCAGCGCGGCGAATACACCGCCGTGCTGCAGCGGAATTCCGGCCGGTTCGAGGCCCTGCTGGGCGCGATGAAGCGCCAGCTCGCGCAGCTGCAGCAGGGCTGAGCCGCCCAAGCGGCCGATGCCGGCCGCGATCACGCTGACGCTGGATCGCGACTCGTCGGACCATGTGCGCGCGCTGTGGCGGGCACTGGCGGATGCCGGACTTTCGGCGAGCATGCCGCAGCTTGCGTACGTAGCGCACGTGACACTCGTGGTCTGTCCCAACGCCGCGGCCGAAATGCTGGCCAGCGACCTGCCCGCGCTTGCGGCGATAGCGCCGCCGACCGTTGCGGCCGGCACGTTCGGTGCCGCGCCCGCGGGCGTGCTGTGGCTTGGCGTCGTCACCACCGAGGCGCTGCTGGCACTGCACGCGCGCGCGGCCGCGCTTGGCGCCGGCGAGGTTCACCCGCATTACCGCACCGGCGCCTGGATGCCGCACATCACGCTGGCAACCGATATCGCGGCCGGACGCATGGGCGAGGCGCTTGAGCGGGTGGTGCGCGGCTTCGTACCGTTCACCGCACGGCTCGCTTCCATCGAGGCCGTGACGTTTCCGCCGGTGCGCGTGCTGGCACGCCAGCCGCTGGGGTGAAGCTAGCAGGGGGCTGAAGCGCAGCCATGCGCCGGGCGCGGTTGACCGGCCACGTTGCCGCTGCCATGCTTATCCATATAGTTAAGTATTAGCGGTTGAGGACAACGCGATGCCGAAGCAGGTTTTCGTCAACCTTCCGGTCAAGGACCTTGAGCGCTCGAAATCTTTCTTTGGCGCGTTGGGGTTTGGCTTCAATCCGAATTTCACCGACGCCAACGCCGCCTGCATGATCATTGAGGATGGCAGCAACTACGACATGCTGCTGGTCGAGCCGTTCTTCTCGACGTTCACGAAGAAGCCGATCGTCGACGCGCGGACATCGACCGAGGTGCTGATCGCGCTGTCGCTGGAAAACCGCGGCGCCGTGGATGCGATGGTGGCGAAGGCGCGCGCGGCGGGCGGCACCGTGCCGAACCAGCCGAAGGATTATGGCCTCATGTATCAGCATGGGTTCGACGATCTGGATGGCCACAGCTGGGAAGTGTTCTTCATGTCCGGCGACCCGCCGGCAGCCTGAAGGAGGGGTGTTGATGCGCGTGATCGTGCTGGTGAAGGCGACAGCGGACAGCGAGGCGGGCATGCTGCCCTCGCCTGCGCTGCTGGAGGCGATGGGCAAGTTCAACGAGGAGCTGGCGAATGCCGGCATCATGCTGGCCGGCGACGGATTGCGGCCATCCTCCCAGGGCAAGCGCGTGGCGTTCGACGGCGCGTCGCGCCCCGTGCGCGACGGCCCGTTCGCCGCGACCAGCGAACTGGTGGCCGGGTTCTGGATCTGGCAGGTCAAGGACATCGATGAGGCGGTGGCCTGGGTGAAGCGCTGCCCCAACCCGATGCCCAGCCCCAGCGAGATCGAGATCAGGCCGCTGTTCGAAGCCGCCGATTTCGGCGAGGCACTGACGCCGGAGCTCGCGGCGCGGGAGGAGCGGTTGCGCGAGACGCTGCGGTGAACGGCTGACGCGGCGGCGCCGCTTCGGATCACGCGCCGCCGTTCAGCGGAAGTAGCACCGACGCCGTGCGCACGATGCAAGGGCATCTATTTTACAGACGAACATAACCTCTTGCATTGTCATACAAATGTTCTTACATTCGATCCAGAAGGCAACAGGCCATGACCGCACACGCCAAACTGACCAAGCAGGGCAACAGTACGGGCACCACCTTCCCGCGCGAGGTGCTGACCACGGCCGGCTTCAAGCGGGGCGACGAGCTGGCGGTGCACGCCGCGCCGGGCCGGATCGTGCTTACGCCGGCCGACAGCGCCTATGCAAGGTCGATGCGGGCGCTGGAGAAGGGCTTGGCCCGCTATGGCCGCACCTTCGCGCTGCTGTCGAGGTGAGCGACCCGACTTGGCCCCCGGCCGAGGCACTGATCGACGCCCATGCAATCCTCATCGAACGCGACGGCGGCGCACCGGGCATCCGCGACGAGGGCGGCATTGCAGCCGCGCTTGCGCGTGCGGAGAACCTCGCCGCCTATGCGGGCGAGGCGCGCATCACGCACCTTGCCGCCGCCATCGCCTTCTCGCTGTGCCGCGTGCGGCATCCGTTCGTTGACGGCAACAAGCGGGTTGCCTTCGCGGCGCTGCTGATAGCGCTCGACCTCAACGGCCTCGCGCTCGACGCGACCGAGCAGGATGCCTTCGAGACAATCCTCGGCGTGGCCAACGGCACGATTGACGAGTCCGCCTTTGCCGCCTGGGTGGAGGGGAAATCCCTGCCGCTGAGCGCGGACTGAACCCGCGCCATCCTGACTGGATGAACACCCCCTCCCCGACCCTCCCCCGCTGCGCGGGAGAGGGAGCGGGACGCGTTGCCACCGGGACTTCCTCTCCCGCGCAGCGGGGGAGGGTCGGGGAGGGGGTGCTTGGTCCGGTCGAAGCGATCCCGCTTCAGGCCCGCACCAGCGGCTTGTACTTGATGCGGTGCGGCTGGTCGGCGTCGGCGCCCAGGCGGCGCTTCTTGTCGGCCTCGTAGGCTTCGAAGTTGCCCTCGAACCACACCACCTTGCTGTCGCCCTCGAACGACAGGATGTGCGTGGCGAGCCTGTCGAGGAACCAGCGGTCGTGAGAAATGATCACGGCGCAGCCGGCGAATTCCATCAGTGCCTCCTCCAGCGCGCGCAGCGTGTCGACGTCGAGGTCGTTGGTCGGCTCGTCCAGCAGCAGCACGTTCGCGCCCGACTTCAGCATCTTCGCCAGATGCACGCGGTTGCGCTCGCCGCCCGACAGCACGCCAACCTTCTTCTGTTGGTCCGACCCCTTGAAGTTGAACGCCGCCACATAGGCGCGGCTTTGGATGCTGCGCTTGCCAAGATACAGCACCTCCTCGCCCGAGGAGATCTCCTGCCAGACGGTCTTGTTCGGATCGAGCGAATCGCGGCTTTGATCGACATAGCCGAGCTTCACAGTCTCGCCGACGCGCAAGCTTCCCGCATCCGGTGTGTCCTGGCCGGTAATCAGGCGGAACAGTGTGGTCTTGCCGGCGCCGTTCGGCCCGATCACGCCCACGATGCCGCCGGGGGGCAGTTTGAAATCCAGCCCCTCGAACAGCAGTTTCTCGCCATAGGCCTTGGCCAGACCCTCGGCCTCGATGACGGTGTTGCCCAGGCGCGGCGCGGGCGGGATCACGATCTCGGCCTCGCCGGCCACGCGTTCCTGGCTGGCGGCCAGCATGTCCTCGTAGCGCTGGATGCGCGCCTTGCTTTTCGCCTGGCGCGCCTTGGGCGAGCTCGCGATCCACTCCCGCTCCTCGGCCAGCGCGCGCTGCCGGGCGCTTTCCTCCTTCTCCTCCTGGAACAGGCGCTTCTGCTTCTGCTCCAGCCAGGCGGTGTAGTTGCCCTGGTAGGGGTAGCCGCGGCCGCGTTCGAGTTCGAGAATCCAGTTCGTCACGTTCTCCAGGAAGTAGCGGTCGTGGGTCACCACCAGCACCGCGCCGGGATATTCGCGCAGCGTGCGTTCCAGCCAGGCGACGCTTTCGGCATCCAGGTGGTTGGTCGGCTCGTCCAGCAGCAGCATGTCCGGCTTTTCGAGCAGCAGCTTGCACAGCGCCACGCGCCGCCGCTCGCCGCCCGAGAGGTTTGCAACCTCCCAGTCGCCGGGCGGACAGCGCAGTGCATCGAGCGCGATATCGACCGTGCGTTCGAGCTCCCAGCCGTTGGCGGCCTCGATCTTCTCCTGCAGCTCGGCCTGTTCGGCGAGCAGCGCGTTCATCGCCTCGTCGTCCATGGGTTCTGCGAATTTCTCGCTGATGGCGTTGAAGCGGGAAATCCAGCCGGAGAGCTCGGCGAACGCGCCCATCACGTTCTGCGACACGGTCTTGGTGGGATCGAGCTGGGGTTCCTGCGGCAGATAGCCGACGCGTGCCCCATCGGCGGCCCAGGCCTCGCCGCCGAAATCGGTATCCAGCCCGGCCATGATCTTCAGCAGCGTCGATTTGCCCGCGCCGTTCACGCCCAGCACGCCGATCTTGGCATCGGGCAGGAACGACAGCGTGATGCCCTTCAGCACCTCGCGGCCGCCGGGATAGGCGCGGGTCAGGTTCTTCATCACGTACACGTATTGCCAGGCAGGCATGGTCGCGGCTCGCTACGGGGGTGCGGGGGAGTTCCGCGGGGATGTAGCGCGGGCCGTGCCTTCGCGTAAATGCCGGTGGGCCGGGCAGGATTCGAACCTGCAACCAAGCGGTTATGAGCCGCCCGCTCTGACCGTTGAGCTACCAGCCCGCCGGGGAGCAGAGAACGGCAGCGGCCGCCCCTGCGCAAGGGGCGGCCGCGCCGGCAGGCGGGCGCGTCAGCCGAAGATCAGATCGGCAAGCGGCGTGGCGACGGGGGCGCCGGCACCGTAGCTGCCGGAGATGATGTAGAGCTCCCTTCCATACGCTGCTCCTGCGTCGTCGCCTGGGCTGCCGCCGATATCGTACCCGACGGACCGCACGCTGCCATCACCCATTGCGAAGTTCGCGCCGCCGGTGTGCTGGCTGGCCGCCTCGAAATCGGTGACCAGCGCATAGTCGTCGCCGCTGCTGGCACGCGCCACGGCGGTCGTGAAATGCAGGTCCTGAAACGAGACCTTGCCCGCGCCACCGCCGTTACCCGCCCCATGCGTTGCCGCGGCCGGATTCTCCGCGGTGACGATCCGGCCATCGACGATCACGTCGTCGGCAGCCGTACTACCGACGGGCTGGTTCTCCGCGGTGATGATCCGGCCATCGACGATCACGTCGTCGGACACGCTGCCGCCGGTCCTTCCCTCGCCGGGCCGCGACGGGCCCAGCAGGCCGCCTGGCGCGTCGTCGGCCAGCGGGCCTGCCTCGTAGCCGAACAGCACGCCGTTGTTGATCGCGGCCTGCAGGTCGGCGCTCGAGATGCCGTCGAAGGTGGCGATCGCCTCCCAGCCCTCGCCCTGGATGTTGGCGAGCAGCAGCGAGTCGTGCGCGCCGGAGTTGAACACCAGCAGGTTGTCCTTCAGATCGCCGGCAGCCAGGAAGCCGGGGCCGAAGGCGACCTTGTCGATGCCAAGTTCGAAGTCTGACACCTCATCAAGCCCCAGATCGCCCGCCTCCCAGCGGAAGGTGTCGGCCCCCTCGCCGCCATGCAGCCGGTCGTTGCCCGCCCCACCGCGCAGCACGTCGTTGCCCGTACCCCCGTTCAGGTAGTCGTTGCCGGCGCCGCCTTCAAGGAAGTCGTGGCCAGCCATGCCTTCCAGCGTGTCGTCGCCACCCTCGCCGGCGAGCCAGTTGGCCAGGCCGTCGCCGGTGAGGAAGTCGCCGCCGCTGCCGCCGCGCACATTCTCGATCTCGGAGAGCGTGTCGGCGCCGAGCGCGCCGGCGGAGGTGCCGGTGGTCAGGTTCACCACAACCGGCGCAACCACGCCGGTGTAATGCGCCCAGTCGGTGCCGCTGCCGCCGATCAGGGTGTCGTTGCCCAGGCCGCCTTCCAGCACATCGTTGCCGCTGCCGCCATTGATCGTGTCGTTGCCGTCCTGGCCGTACAACGAGTCGTTGCCGCTGCCGCCATCGATGATGTCGGTTCCCAGGCCGCCGAAGACGATGTCGTCGCCGCCACCTCCCTCCAGGGTGTCGTTGCCGTTGCCGCCCCACAGGATGTTGGCGTTGCCGTCGCCGCGGATCGTGTCGGCCAGCGCCGTGCCGTGCACATTCTCGATCGAGACCAATGTGGTATTGGCGAACTCGTTGCCGTTCATCCGACGGAACGCGGTGCCAAGTGCCAGATCGACCTCGACGCTGCCGTCCGCGACGTTGGCGAACGTCACCAGGTCGGTGCCGGCGCCGCCGTTGTATTCGTCGGTCAGGCCGTCGTCCTGCTCGTTGGCCGGTGCGGAGATCGAGTCATTGCCGGCGCCCGCCATCACGATGGACCAGCCCGGCACGTCGACCAGTCCATCGTTCAAGTGCGTGCCGGCGATGAGCTGGGGGGCCTGGCCGGAGGCTGCCGCCGGTGCCGGATCGAAGGTCACGCTCAGCGCGGTCACGCGCGAGCGCTGCGCCGCGCCGGCGCCGCTGTCGCCATCAAGATCGGAAGCTGCGATGCTGAGGCCGCCGCGGCCGTAGAGAATGTCGTCACCGTTGCCGCCCACGATCACGTCGCTGCCGTCGCCCGGATCCCACTGGAACACGTCGTTTCCGGCACCCAAGAGCGCCACATCATTGCCGTGCTGCCCGTCGATGAGGTCGGCGCCGGGGCCGCCGTGGTTGCCGGCCGCGCCATCGAAGGTCCTGACATGCGGGCCGCCGCCACGCCCCGCGGCAACGATCACGTCGTCCACCCCGTCGCCGTTCAGGTCGCCTGCCGCGACCCGCACGCCGCCCGTGAAGGCTAGGTCGAACGTATCGTGGCTCGTCCTGATATCGTGGCTCGTCTTGATGAAGTCGATGGGTACCTTCTTGCCTCCACCCGGCGACGACGACGCGTCCGGCGACGCGATGATGGAGGGGAACTCGCCGTGTACCGTCTGGCCGGCGACGAGCACGTCGCCTGCGCTGCCCGGGCTTGAGTCGTAGCCGCTGTTGCGGGTAGCGCTGTACAGCACATCCGCGACAGGGCCGGCGAACACCTCGTTGCCACCGCCCAGCACCAGCGTGCCGGGGCCGCTCTTCACCGGCCCGGTGCTTGTCGCACCCGCGCCCCATGGGGCGTAGTCCGCCACCCAGCCACCGATCTGCCCGCCTGCCGCGTCGGTGTTGACCCTGGCCCATGTCAGCACGGGCTTCGCATGAATGATTGCCATCTCACGCACTCCTTGTTCCGTAGGTTTCAAGTGTTTCCGGCCACGGACACATCAGAAACAAAAGCCACTTCTGCATTTCAGCCCCACCCGTCAGTATTTCCACACAAACGGTGTGTCACGAGGACGGGCAGATACTGTAGAAATGCGCTGGATTACGGAATGCGCAGGCGCGCATGCACCCGATGCGGATTTGCGGCTAAGGTCGGCGCGGGATGGCACTCAACTGGGACGACCTGAAGATCCTGCTTGCGGTCAGCCGCGCCGGATCGCTTTCCGGCGCGGCACTGCAACTCGGCATCGACCAGGCCACCGCCTCGCGAAGGCTCGCGGCGCTGGAGGCCGACCTGGGCGCCATTCTGTTCGCCCGGGCCCGCACCGGCCTGACGCCAACCGAGGCCGGCGAGGCGGCGATCGCGCGCGCGATGGAGATCGAGGCGCGTACGCTGCGCCTGCCCGAGGAGGTCGCCAACACCGGCCAGGGCGCGGCCGGGCTCGTGCGCATCATCGGCAACCCGTGGACGCTGATGCGGCTGGCCGAGCACGGGCTGCCCGACTTGCTGCGAACGCATCCGCAGCTCGATATCCGCACGGTCGGTACCTTCCAGTATCGCAGCATCGCTCGTGGCGAGACCGCCATTGCGCTGTGGTTCGAGGTGCCGCCCGCCGACACGGCGTTCGCCATCAAGCTGGGCGACGTGCCGTACGCGATCTACGCCCCTGCCGGCGCCGATCCGGAAACGCTGGGGTGGGTAAGTTTCTGGGACGACGACGCGCCCCGCCGCGCCCCCATCCGCTGGATCGAGAAGGTGAGGAAGCCGGGCGAGGCGTTGCGCGTCACCGCGACCGACTCATCCGTGCTGATCGGCGCCATCCGCGCGGGCCTGGGCAAGGGCCTGCTGCCGATGTGCCTGGCCGAGGGCGATGCGCGCCTTGTGCGCGTAACCCCCGGCCCGCCCGACCTGGTGCGCGCGCTGCACGTGCACGCCCACCCCGACACGGTGCAGACCGCGCGCATCCAGGCGGTGATCGCCTGGCTGCGCGAATGTTTCCCGCGGGTCTATTCGGTGGACGGGATCGCTGCCGCCGCATGACACCGGACCGGCCGGCGACGTGGTAAAAGGAGGCAGCCATGCCGATCACGCTGCACTACCTCTCCGGCTCGCCATATGCGTGGCGCGTTCAGCTCGCGCTGGAGCACAAGGGCCTTGCCTACACGATCCGCGCGATGTCGTTCGATGCCGGCGACTTCAGGAAGCCCGACTTCGCCGCGCTGAACCCGCACCGGCGCGTGCCGGTGATCGAGCATGACGGTTTCGTGCTGTACGAGTCCGCCGCCATCGTCGAGTATCTGGAGGACATCGCGCCCGATGCGCCCCGCCTGTTCGCCGCCGACCCGCGGCGCCGCGCGATCCAGCGCCGCCTGGTGCGCGAGGCCGACCAGTATGTGGCACCCGCCCTGGAACACCTGGTGGAAGCCGTGCTCTTCACGCCGCCCGAGCGCCGCGAGCCGCCACGCATCGCCAGCGCGTGGCAGACCCTGCGGGACGAGGTCGCGCTTTGGGAGGGGTTGATCGAGGGTGCGTTCCTGGCCGGCGACCTCTCGGCCGCCGACTTCACGCTGTTCCCCGAGCTTGCGCTTGCACGCCGCATCGCAGCCCGCAACCCCGATCTGGTCCAGGGCACCCTGACCGGGCCGAATCTTGCCGCCCGGATCGCGCGGATGGAGGCGTTGCCGGCCGTCCGCCGCACTTGGCCGCCGCACTGGGGCGCGCCGCCCGACGCATGATCCGGGCCGCCACATGCCACCGCGCCGCCGGCCATCGCCACGACGCCACGCCCATCGCATACTGAAAACACCGTGCTTGCCGACGACATCGACCTGTTGCGCGTCAGTTTCGCTCACCTCGCCTCGCGCGAGCGTGAGGTTGCGGCGATGTTCTATGATCGGCTGTTCGAATTGCATCCGCTGTTCCGCCGCCTGTTCGTCAGCGACTTGGAAGCGCAGGGCGCAAAACTGATGAGCATGATGGGCGCGATCGTCGCGCGCATCCACGATCTGGATGCGCTGGCGCCGATGGTTGGCGACCTGGCGCGCCGGCATGTCGGCTATGGCGTGCAGCCGGGACATTACGAGGCCATGGGCGACGCGCTGATCGCCACGCTGGCGACCGCGCTCGGCCCCCGCTTCACGCCGGAGATCGAAGCGGCCTGGCAGCGTGCCTACGCGGCGCTCAGCGAGATGATGATCGAGGCGGCGTACCCGGCGCCGCCCGGCTGAGCGGGCGCCGCCGGATCGACTCAATCGACGATCGCGCTGTGCACCAGCGTCTGCACCAGGCGCCGATGCCCGGTGCGGCCCAGGCTGGGCGCCGCACTCATGAACACCACCGCCAGCTGCTCCTGGGGATCGACCCAGAAATAGGTGCCGCCGTAGCCGGCCCACATGAACTGGCCCTGGCGGCCCGGCACGCCGGCGATGCCATCGCTGGTGCGCACCGCGAGGCCCAGGCCGAAGGTGTAGCCGGGCGTTCCCATCACGCCGGCATAGCCGGGTGCCGGAATGCTTCCCAGGTGGTCGCTGGTCATCAGTCGCACGGTCGTGGGCGACAGGATGCGCACGCCATCCAGCACACCGCCGTTCAGCAGCATCTGCGAGAACCGAAGGTAATCGGCCGCCGTCGAAACCGCGCCAGCCCCGCCCGAGGCATTGCCGGGCGGCCGCGAGACGTCGATCATGTCAACGCGTGCATTGTTCGCCGCCCAGTCGGTTCCCAAGTGCGCCGCCAGCCGGTTCGCCTTCTCACCCGGCACGAAAAATGCCGTATCGGCCATGCGCAGGGGGCGGAAGAGCCGCTCCTCCAGAAAGGCGTCCAGTGTCTTCCCGCTCGCAGCCTCGACGACGCGGCCGAGCACGTCGGTGGACTGCGAGTACTCGTACACCGTGCCCGGCTGGTGCGCGAGTGGCGCGGCGGCGATGCGCTGCGTGAATTCCGCCGGACTCATGCCGCGATTGTCGTAGCTCTGCGGCCCGGGCGCGAACAGGCCCGCCGCCTGATAGGCGTTGCGCACTGGCATGTTTGCGGTGATCTCGCCATACGCTAGGCCCGAGGTGTGGCGCAGCAGATCCTGGATGGTCGCCTGGCTGCGCGCCGGTTCCATCCGATAGGTGATGCGCGCGAAGGCCGGATCCACTACCGGCACGCTGACCTGCTGATTCGCGAAGGCCGGCAGCCAGCGCGACACGGGATCGACGAGCTGAAGCCGGCCTTCCTCCATCAGCATCATCGCCGCGACCGAGGTCATCGGCTTGGTCATGGAATAGATGCGGAAGATGGCGTCGGCCGACATCGGCGCGTTGGCCGCACGGTCGCGCTGGCCGACCACGAGGCTGTAGGCGAGTTTGCCGCGCCGGGCCACCATCAGCACTGCGCCGGGAATGCGGTTGGCCTCGATCTCGGCTTCCAGCACGGTCTTGATGCGGTCAAGGCGCGTGGGATCAAGCCCGACCTCGCCAGGGGCGGCGGTCGGCAAGGGCTGGGCGTAAAGCGAAAGCGGCAGCGAGACCGCCACGGCAAGCAGCGGGGCCGCGAAAAGGGCGCGTCGATGCATGGGTTTCCTCCCGGTTGGCGGCGCGGGGGCTCGGCGGGCGCCGCGGGTGGAACGATAGCGTCCCGCAACGCCCGCGTGTAGCGGAATCAGTTCGCCAGCAACGCCCTGATCTGGTCCGATACCTTCGCCATGCTGACCACGCCTTCAAGGTGCCCGAGCGGGCCGGAGAGGTCAGCCACCGTCACCTGCTTGCCCAGTTTCCTCAGTCGTTCCTCCAGCACCCGGTTCATCGCGATCGGAAACACATGGTCGCCGACGCTGGGCACCACCAGCCAGCGCGCGTTGCTGCGGGCCAGTGCCGCTTCGCTGCTGGGATACTCGTTCAGGAACAGCTGGTTCGCGCGCACCAGATAAAGGAAGTGGTTGGCATCGCTGATGCGCGCGCGTGCCGCCGCGGCGTCATCCAGCCACTTCTCGACGGCGAATTTCTGCGCGATCGACTGCGCCGGGTTCTGCCCTTCGGCCGGCTTGCCGGTGAACTGTGACGCCCAGGGAGCATCGCGGGCATGCAGCGTCACGACCTTCAGCGCATCCGCCAGGCCCGCATTCGGCGGCGTGCCGCCGTAATAGTCGCCCTCGCGCCAGTTGGGATCGAGCCGAATGGGCGAGGCCCACACGTTCAGCCAGGCGGCCACCCAGCCATCCATCTCACCGGTGCCGATCACCGGCATCACCCGCGCCACCATGTCCGGGTAGGCGGCGGCCCACTCGATGCTTTGCAAGGCACCCATGCTGGCGCCCGCCACCAGCACCAGCCGCCGCACGCCGAGCGACTCCAGAAGCAGTTTCTGCGTCTCGACGAAGTCGCGGATCGACATCACGGGAAAGGACAGGCCATAGGGCCGACCGGTGGCAGGGTTCACGCTCGCCGGGCCGGTGGTGATCGTGTTCGGATCGCCGGTGTTCAGGTTCACCGGCGTATCGGCGCTCACCACGAAGTAGCGGTTGGTGTCGATCGGCTTGCCGGGGCCGATGATCGCATCCCAATAGCCCGCCGGACCGCCCGCGACATAGCGGCCGAAGGCGTGGGAATTGGCACTGAAGAAGTGGGGCACCAGCACCGCATTGTCGCCGGCTGCGTTCAGCGTGCCCGCCGTCTGGTAGCCGATTCGCATGTTCGCCACGACCTGGCCGTTGCGCGCGGTGTAGCGCTCGATGGTGAACGCCTTCTTCTCGACGATCAGGTCCTGCGCCGCGGCGGGCAGCGCGAACCAGGCGGCCAGTGCGGCCAGCAGCAAACTCCGCCTCAGCATCGAACACTCCTCCCTTGCCTTTCCGGGGTGATGCGCGATGGTGGCTTGCCCCACCCGACCGGCGCAAGGAGCAAGCATGGACCTGTCGCAGATCCCCATCGGCAAGGAGCCGCCGAAGGACGTCTACGTGATCGTGGAAATCCCCCAGGGCGGCGTGCCGGTGAAGTACGAACTCAACAAGGAAGCGGGCGCGCTGTTCGTGGACCGGTTTCTGCACACCGCGATGTATTATCCCGGCAATTACGGCTTCATCCCGCACACGCTGGCCGAGGATTCTGACCCGATCGATGCGATGATCGTGACGCAAGCCGCGCTGGTGCCCGGCTGCGTGGTGCGCTGCCGGCCCGTTGGCGTGCTGCGCATGGAGGACGAGGCGGGGCCCGACGAGAAACTGCTGATGGTGCCGGTGGACAAGCTCCATCCGTTCTATTCCGGCATCGCCACGCACGAGGACCTGCCGCTGATTCTGCGCGACCAGATCGCCCACTTCTTCCAGCACTACAAGGACCTGGAGAAGGGCAAGCTGGTGAGGAACATCCGCTGGGAAGGCCCCGACAGCGCCGAATCGCTGATCCTGGAGGCCATGGCGCGCGAAAGTGCGGCCAGGGATGCGAAGCTCAGGGGGTAAGCGGGCAGAATTCGGCTTACGTCGGGGCGCAGTTCCCTGAGCGTTGGTTGATCGACACAGAGCGGGCAGTTAGCCTCACCGAAGGAGGTGCAATTCGGGAATGAGGGAGCCAGCCGGGGGGATCGCGATCGGCAGCATCGTTCGGCAGTATCATGATCCCGCTTCGGTCGGGGTCGTAGACGCGCTTGCCGTTATCGCCGATCGCCTTTACGCAACCGTTCGATTTCCCAACTCAAAACGGCGAATTCCACTGGAGCAGCTTGAGCTGGTTCCCTTCTCCGACGAGGGACCGCTCGATCTGCTGGCGGCGGGGCGGCTGACCGATCCATCGCGGCTGCGCCAGGTATTGGCGCACGTTCGGCTGACCGGCCGCCTTGCCGACATGATCTACAGCATGGAGGCGACCAACACCGACTTCCACGCTCATCAGTTCAAACCCGTGCTGAAACTTTTGGGTTCGCCCGGCGGCGGACTGCTGATCGCCGATGAAGTCGGCCTTGGGAAGACGATCGAAGCCGGACTGATCTGGACGGAACTCCGGGCCCGCTACGATTCGCGTCGGCTTCTGGTGGTTTGCCCGAAAGTGCTGACCCGCAAGTGGCAGATGGAGCTGGGAGAGAAGTTCGCGGTGGATGCGCAGATCCTCGGCGCATCCGACTTGCTGGCGCTTCTCTCCGACCCAGCGCGTGTGCAGCGGGGCTTTGCAGCGATCTGCGGTGTTCAGGGCATCCGTCCGCCACGCGGCTGGGATGACGACGAACCAGGGCCCGCTTCCGCTTCTGCGAAACTGGCACGGCTTCTCGAGGAACGGGCGGCCGGCGACCCGCTCATCAATCTTCTTGTCATCGACGAGGCGCACCACCTCAGAAATCTGCAGACGCAGAGCCACAGATTGGGCGAACTCCTTCGGCCCATCTCAGAACACCGGGTATTCCTTTCGGCGACTCCCATCCATCTGCAGGACCGCGATCTGTTCGCATTGCTGCGCCTGCTCGATCCGGACAGTTTCGCTGCCCAGTGGCAGTTTCAGGCGGTCATGGAGGCGAACCGTCCGCTGGTCTGCGCCCGCGACCTGGTGCTTCGACGCGGAACCACGATCCAGGAACTCCGCGAGGCGCTTGCGCGGGCGGGGGCCGAACCGCTGCTTGCCGAAAGCCGGCAGCTCCGGTCGCTGATCGACGAACTCGATTCTGAACGAGACCCCATCGCGCCCGCCCGGCGTGCCGCCATCGCGAACCGGCTGGAGCATGTCAATCTGCTCGCCAACATCGTCACCCGCACGCGCCGGCGCGATGTCGAGGAACTGCGCGTGGTCCGTCAGGTCCATGTGGAGAAGGTGGAGTTCCACCCGATCGAGCGCGAGGTTTACGACGCGATCAGCCAGGAGGTTTCCGCCTATGCGCCGAACCTGGACGCCAACGAGCGCTTCCTGCTGGCCACGCCGCAGCGGCTGCTGTCCTCCTGCCTGCCGGCAGCCGTCGGGCATTGGCGGGCAAAACTGACCGATCCGGGCGACGAGGACGACGAGACGCTGCCTGATGACGCCGAGGGCCAGGATCAGCAGCCGCTCGTCGCGCGCATCGCGCTCCGCTGTATAGCGCTGCCGAGCGCCGCGGAACTCGAGGCCGTGGACACCAAGTTCGACAGGCTGGTCGATGTGCTGCGCAGGCATCTCTCCAACACGTCCGGCGAGAAGGTGGTGGTGTTCTCGACGTTCAAGCCGACGCTGAACTACCTAGCCCGCCGGCTTGCGCGCTGCGGGATCAGCTGCGAACTGATGCACGGCGACATCAAGGAGGATCGCAGTGACTTGATCGCCCGATTCGCTGGCCCTGATGGCTCGCCCGTGCTGCTCTCGTCCGAGATCGGCAGCGAAGGCATCGACCTTCAGTTCAGCCGCATTGTGATCAACTACGATCTGCCGTGGAACCCGATGCGGGTGGAGCAGCGGATCGGCCGCATCGATCGCCTTGGCCAGTCCTCGCAGACCGTCTCGGTATGGAACCTGATTCATGCCAAGACGATCGATGAGCGCATCTACGATCGCCTTTATGACCGCCTTCAGCTCTGTCAGTCCGCCCTTGGCGGGTTCGAGGAGATCCTTGGGGCGCAGATCCGTGAACTCACCGCCACGTTGCTGGCCGGGGGGCTTTCCGCGCAGGAGGAGGCCGGGCGCATCGACCAGACCGCTCTCGCCTTCGAACAGCGGCGGTCCATCGAGACGAAGCTGGAGGAGGAGGCCGCCTCGCTGCTCGCGCATGGTGACTTCATCCTGAAGTCGGTGCGGCAGGCGCGTGAGCTGAACCGGTGGATCTCAGCATCGGACCTGATCGCTTACATCGGCGACACGCTCAACAGCTTGTATCCAGGGTGCGTCGTGCGCGAGGCGGAGGACGAGCGCTGCGAGATCATGCTGACCGGCGAGGCGCAGGACGATTATGCGAATTGGGCGGAGCAGCGATCGCTGCCAGACGCGGGGCGGCTTGCCAGGGAGCGTGGCCCCGTGCTGCTCCAGCTAGGCCCCCAGGCTGGCGGGCGTCGCCGCCGCAGCCGCGCGGAGCCAATGGCCCAGACGCACCCCTTCGTTCGGTTCCTGGCCGGACGGCTGGATGAAAGCGAGGCGCCGCGCCTGCGTCCCGCGGCGGCGGCGATCGTCCCTTCCAACGCGCTGGCACGGAAGCTCCCACCTGGTTGCTACGTTCTGATGGTGCAGCGCTGGATGTTCCGCGGGGAAACGACCGAGGAACGGCTCGGCTATGCCGCATGGTCGATCGCCGAGAATCGGCTGATCGGCGATGACGAAGCGGAGGCGCTGGCGATGGCCGCCGCATCGGCGGGCCGCTATTGGGCTGATGGGGCACAGGCGACCGACACGGCGGCCCTCGGTGCTCTCGCCGAGTCGAACCTCATTCCAGTGCTGACGACCCGGTTCAAAGCGTTCGTGGAAGCAAAGCAGGTCGAGCAGGAGGATCGCGTGGCCATCCAGCGGCGTGCGATCGAAGCCGGCCGGACGCGCGACGTGCAGAAGCTGCAGGCCCAGCTCGATGAACACCAGCGGAAGGGGCGTACCAGCTTGGTCGCCGCAACCAAGGGCCGGATGGACGCGGTTGAACGTCGGTTCAAGCGACGGCTGGAAAAGATCGAGGCCGGCCTGAAGATGACCGAGTCAGCCGAGGATTTGGCAGCCGCGCTGGTCAAGGTCGTGCCGTGAGGGGGCGGGATAAGGACACGAGCCTTGGCGCAAGGCTGCCGGAGGAGCAGCGCCGGAAACTGGAGAGCCGCGCCATGGCGGCAGGACGCCCAGACGCTAGCAGCGCTCGTGCCACTGAGCAGCGTCCTGGGCAGCCGCCACGCGACGGACCAGGCAGTCCGCATCGCAAGCTCCACGGCGCGCCAGAGCATCCCAAACGCCAGAAGGCGGGCCCTCCGGCAACACCCCAGAAGATCAAGCCCCACCACGCCCACCACGGCGGACGGAAGGATAAATCCGCGGCCAAGGCGAGACCCGAACAGAACCGCCCCGTGAGGAGCGCGGCCGGCCGAACGCAAGCGAGCAAGCCGGTGCGCGCAAAAAGCCCCGATCAGATTGTCCGGGAGGAGCGCATCGCGCTGTTGGCCCACCTCCTCACTCTTGACACGAGCTCGCGCGAGCAGCAGTCGCGCGAGGCAGTCAATCATCATGTCCCATCTGACGCGTTGCGCGATCTGCACCAGCGCGATCTGCTGGGCATGCAGACCGCGTTTCCGCAAGGCCGCGCCAACGGGCCACCGGTGCGCGTGGTGATGGGCCTGGATTTCGGCACGTCGTGCACAAAGGTGATGATCCGGGGCCCCGACATGCCGCAACGCCGCGCGGTAGCGGTGCCCGTACCGCCATTCGCTCGCGCCGACGCCCATCGCTTCCTGTGGCGCTCTTGGGCGTGGCTTGCCCCGGACGGGGCGGTGTCGCTCGCGCCCGTGGGCCAGGGCAAGCCGATCTGTGGCATCAAGGCCGGCCTGATGAGGGAACGGCCGGCCAGCCTCGCCCTGGCCGCAACCAACGGGCACACGGTCACGCCGGTCATCGCCGCCACCGCCTACGTCTCGCTGATGATCCGCCAGGCGCGCGGCTGGTTTCTGTCGACGCGAAGAGAGTTCGATCGCGGGCCGCTCGAATGGTCGCTCAACATCGGCTTCCCGGCGGCGACCCTGGAAGACAAGGTCCTCGCCGATCTCTATCTCCGGGTTGCGCGGACGGCGTGGAGTTTGGCCGGGTCGCCCGAGCCGGTGACTGTCGACGCCTGCCAGCGTGCGTTACGTGCGGCTGCGTCGTGCGAAGCCGACCCAACCGCCATCAGCGTCGTGCCCGAGATCGCCGCAGCAGTGGCGGGCTTCGCGCAGTCGTCGCGGCGCGAGGACGGCCTCTATGCGCTGATCGATGTTGGGGCGACCACACTCGATCTCTCGACGTTCAACCTGCATGCCGACCGCGACGGGCTGGACCGGCTTTCGGTGCTGGTCGCAGATGTGCAGCGCTTCGGCATGGAACCGTTCCGCGCCTGCGCGGCCGATCTGCAATGGGATCCGGTCTTCCGGCGTCAGGGCGCGATCACCGTGCGCTACGTCATCTGGGATACCCGCCGTCGCCGTGATCCTAACAGCGCGCGCTGGCGCGATGGAGGCAGGCTGCCGGTCTTCGTGACCGGCGGCGGTGGGGATTCGGAACTGCACGGCGCGATCGCGCGGTCGCTCGACGGCTGGCTGCGGCAGCACAGTGGCCAGCGCACCAGGGTCGATATTCGTCCGCTCGACGTGATCGAAGGGCTTTACGCCGAAGCGTCAGGCTACGACCTCGGCAGGCTGGTCGTGGCCAGTGGCCTCAGCCTGCCCAGCGAGGAGATTCCCAAGGTCACACTGCCGAGCGACATCCCCGACGCCGATATGCCAGTGGTCAGCGACAACGGCGGCTTCATCAGCAAGGACCAAGTCTGAACCGTCCAGCCCCGGAGGTCGCCCAACATCGAGGGCCAGGATACGGCCGAAGTCCCGCCTCACCCCACCGCCGCCTTCAGCGCCGCCGCCCCCTGCACCTCCGCCAAGTGGTCGAAGCGGTGGGTGTAGGTGCCAAGGCCCATCGTCATCGAGCGGAGTTCGGTGATCATGCCGAAGAGTTCCGCCTCGGGCACCAGCGCCTTCACCTCGTCCCAGCCCTGGAAACCCTCGCGCTCGGCGTAGCCCAAAATCTGCCCGCGCCGTTCCGACAGCAGCCGCTGCGCGGCGGCAGTGAAGCCATTGGGCACCAGCACGGCGACCTCGTGGATCGGTTCCAGCAGCACGGGCGATGCCTTCGCCAAGCCCTCCTGCATCGCCATCCGGGTTGCGGTGCCGAAGGCCATGTCGCTGGAATCGACGCTGTGGAACGTGCCATCCATCAGCCGCACGGCGACATCGACCACGAGCTGGCCCAAGGGACCCTTTTTCAACGCATCTTCGGCCGCCTCCTCCACCGCCGGAATGAAGCGCTTGGGCACCACGCCGCCGACGATGTGGCTCTCGAACGAAAATCCCTCGCCGCGGCCGCGGGGCTCGATCTCCAGCGTGACGTCGGCGAACTGGCCATGGCCGCCGGTCTGGCGTTTCAGCCGCGCGTGCTGGCGCACGGGGCGGCGGATGGTTTCGCGATAGCCGGTGCGCGGCTTCGTCGAGACGACCTTGACGCCGTGCGCCTTGGCAAGGCGCGCCATCGCGGCCTGAAGATGCAGCTCGCCCTGGCCCGCGACCACGAGCTGACCGAGTGCGGCATCGTGATGCACGGACAGCGCCGGGTCCTCCTCGTGCAGCCGGCCGAGTGCGGCGGAAAGGCGCATGTCGTCCTTGCGGTCCTCGGTGGTGATGGCCAGCGCGTGCACGGGCGGCGCGGGTTGCGGGAAGGGCAGGGGGTCGACGCCAATCGTGCGTCCCGTGGCGATGGGATCGAGCCGGCCCAACGCCACCACCTCGCCGGCCGCGGCTTCGGGAACCTTCTCGGGTTCGCCGCCGGGAAAGCGGCTGATGCCGCCAAGCCGCGCGCCTTCCACCATCGTGCCGTCCTTAAGTGTGCCTCGCCATAGCCGCGCATAGCTGAGTTTCCCGCCATGGCCGGCGTGGACAGTCTTGAACACCTGCACGACCATGCCGTCGTCCGTGGCCAAGCCACGACGCGCCGCGGTCTCGGCCACGTCGGGCGTATCGTGGCGCAGCGCCTTCCAAAGCCGCCGCACGCCATTGCCGCGCTCGGCCGCGCCGATCAGCACGGCGTCGGCCGCGCCATGCACCAGATCGTTGTGCATGGCGCGATAGAGGTCCTGCGGCGCCGCGATGGCGTCCTCCAGGAACTTCTCCATCAGGGCGTCGTCGTGATCGGCCAGCGCCTCGGTCATGGCACTGCGCGCTTCGCGTTCGCGATCGGCCACCGCGTCGGGCATGCGGATCAGCTCGGAAGCCTGCCCGCGGCGATAGCGATAGGCGCGCTCGGAAACCAGATCGACATAGCCGGTGATCGCCTCGCCCTCGCGGATCGGCACCTGGCGCAGCACCAGGGTGCGGCGGGACTGTTCCTGCAAGGCCGCCAGCGTATCGCGCACGCGCGCATCGGCCAGCGTGTCGATCTTGTTGATGAACACCAGGCTCGGCACGCCCATCGCTTCCAGCGTGTGGAACAGCGGCGCCAGCGCGATCGCGCGCTGCGCCGAAGGCTCGCACACGACAACGGCAAGGTCGGCCACGGCAAGCGCCGTTTCCGCCTCGTAGGCGAACTCGATGGAGCCGGGGCAGTCGAGCAGCGCGAAGGCATCACCATCCATCGTGCAGTGGGCCAGGCGGGTCTCGGTGCCCATCGCGCGGTCGCGTGGGTCGCCGGCGCGGCGCAGGGTGTGACCGGCGGCGGCTATCAGCGCGTCGAACAGGGTGGTCTTGCCAGCCCCTTGCGGTCCCACCAGCGCCACCGCGCGCGGGCCGTGTTGTCTGCCGTTGGTTGCCATGCGCGTCCTCCCCTGGCCGCCCTTGTCTCGTGCGGCATTGCCGATCGCAGGGGCGCCCGGGCCTGTGGCGGGCAGGTGGGCGCGGACGCTCCTGCCAGGGGGGAGTTTAGCGGCTCGCGCGCGCTTGTCAGGTCCCTTCGGCGAGCGCGTGGCGATAGCCGGTGCGTCGAGCGGGAGGCAGCGGGTGGCGCGCGCGCACCCGATCGAGCAGCAGCGCGGCATCGTCGGCCAGGCCCGCACTCACCGCGGCATCAAGGAAGAGCTGCTCCAGCACATCCTGCTGCGCATGGCTGCCGCCAAGGCGCGGCATGTCGGGCAGCACGGCGCGCATGTGTGCCACTGCCTGCGCATGGTCGCCCTGGCGATGCGCCAGCACGGCCCGGCATACGGGCAGCGCAACCTCGCGCAGCAGCCGCGCGTGGGCGGTATTGCCGGCGGCATCGCGCGCCATGGCCTCCAGCATTCTTTGCGCGGCTTCGAACCGTCCGTCCGCGGCCAGTGCCATCATCCAGTGCGGCAGCGTGAACGCGGAGAGGTGATCGCCGATCCGCGCCTCTGCATGGTCGGCCAGCTCCTTCCATCGTGTGCCCACCGCGATGCCGCGCAGCTCCAGCCGCAGCAGGGTCGACGCGGCATTCTGGATGTCGATGTAGAGATCAGGCATCGCCTGGGTCAGCGGTGACGCCAGGTCGCGGAAGCCGCGGTCGTACAGCGCCAGCACCTGGTCGAACTCGGCCCGCTCGAAATGGTATAGCGCGCGGTGCCAGAACAGGTGGTGTTTGAGGTTGTTGCCCCCTTCCCAGTTTGGCTCCAGCGTCGTCAGCCAGGCGATGCCCTCGGCGTGGCGGCCCTGCATCTCCAGGATGTGCGCAACCGCATGCGCGGCCCACATGTCGGCGGGGTCGATCGCCACCGCCTCGCGGCCGTAGGCTTCGGCGCGCAGGTATTCACCGCATTCCTCCAGCGCGAAGCAGCGGCAGGCCAGCACGCTGCCATGGCCTGGATCATCCTCGGTGAAGTGGGGTGCCGTTGCCTCGGCGCTGGCGGCCATGTCGCCCGGCCGGCCGGCCCAGAACGCCGCGAAATGATGCAGCCGGAAGGCCAGGATATCGCGCGGATACTCCTTCAGGATGTCGGCCCAGGCGCGGGTGGCGCCGGGCACGTCGTTGGCGATCCACTTCTTCAGCGCCACCATGTGCGCACGCTCGCGCGGGTTGGCGTGCAACGTCTCGGCGGCGGCAAGACACTGCGCCGCGAAATCGAGGTTCGCCGCCTTGTAGCTCAGCATGGCGAAGGTGCCGCGCAGCACATGCGCCATCGGCATCTTGGGATCGGCCACCAGCGCCGCCTTCAGCCGGTCGGCGGCATCGGCGCGGTATTTCAGGTAGCCAAGCTCCGCGTGATCCAACGCCGCGGCGGCGGCATCGGAGGCGGCGGTGAGCGCAAGGCCGTGCAAGTCCTGGGGCATGGCCGAGATGCTAGCAGGAGCGGAATGGCCTGTGAGCACCCGCCGTTGCGGGCAGCAGGCCGCGTGCGCGGGGGTCGGGTTCCTCGATCACTGCCTCGCGCTCGATGGTGAAGCCGCGCGCCAGGTAGTGCCTCAGCGCCGCGGGATGGTCCAGGTCGCAGGTGTTCACGGTCAGGCGGCGGGGCCGTTCGGCGAAGGCGATGGCGATCGCGTGTTCCAGGAAGGTGCGGCCAAGGCCGCGACCGGTCGCGTGGGACGTCAGGCCGAAGAAGGCGAGCTCGATGTCGGGTGTTGGCCTTCGGTCGAGCTCGAAGAATCCGGCCGGCTGGCCATCCATGTAGAGCACGTGGGTCGAGTGACGTGGGTCGTGCAGGATTGCGGCGATCTCGGCATCGGTCATGGCACGGCGCGACCACCACAGCCACTCCTCGCCCACCGCGGCGAACAGGAAGCGGTGGAAGGCGACGGCGGGCTTTTCGACCCGGTCGATGCGCGCGTTGTCGGGCAGGCGCGGCGGCGCGCCACAGGGCGCATGGTCGAGCGCCAGCCACCACTTGCGCACGGCGAGCATCGCTGGCTTAGTGGCGGCGTCTATCTCAATGATCATCTCTCCATTCCGGTCGCCGATGTCATCGCCAGGAAATCCGCGGGCGTGACGATGCGGATGCCCCGCCACGGGTCGAGCGCGAACAGATCGGTATCGCCGGTCACGATGGCGAACGCTTCGGCCGCCAAGGCAAGCTCCAGATATTTGTTGTCCTTGGGGTCACGACAATCGGTGACTCGAACGGCGGGCATCAAGTGTCGCGCTTCCTGTTCGAGAAGCGCCAGCAACTGCTCGACTCTTGCGGCACGTATCCGACTGCGAAGCCGTGGCCGAGCCGAAACCTCGGCAATCTCGGCAAGGACCTTTGCCGAGACACACACGCGACAAGTCTGCAGAGCCGCGATCACCGCCTGATCGGGAATCGATCCGCTTCGCAACAGCGCGCTGACGAGTACGTTGGCATCAATAACGACGTTCGGCTTTGTGGGCGGCAAGTTCGGCTTCCAGCTCCGCTTCGCTGATCCCGCCGGCTGCTTCAACCTCCGCCTGGATCTTCCGAATCAGTTCAAGCAGCCGGTCCTGACCTGAGCCGCCGCGGACAATCCGGACGATCTCGTCAACAACGAATGCCCGCTTGGCTTGATCGGCAAGTTGCGCCGCCACGTCGGCTGGCAACGGAATTTCCACCAAGACTGTCTCGGCCATGGCACCGTCCTTTCGGCTGCGACGTTACCACACCGCTGTGCCGAAAACCTCAATCATCCAGGAAGCTCCGCAGTTTCCGCGACCGCGACGGATGCTTCAGCTTGCGCAGTGCCTTCGCCTCGATCTGGCGGATGCGTTCGCGCGTCACGCTGAACTGCTGGCCCACTTCCTCCAGCGTGTGGTCGGTGTTCATGCCGATGCCGAAGCGCATGCGCAGCACGCGCTCCTCGCGCGGGGTCAGGGTCTGCAGCACGCGTGTGGTCGCCTCGCGCAGGTTGGCCTGGATCGCGGCATCCAGCGGGATGATCGCGTTCTTGTCCTCGATGAAGTCGCCAAGGTGGGAATCCTCCTCGTCGCCGATCGGGGTTTCGAGGGAGATGGGCTCCTTGGCGATCTTCATCACCTTGCGCACCTTCTCCAAGGGCATGCCGAGTTTCTCGGCCAGCTCCTCGGGTGTCGGTTCGCGGCCGATCTCGTGCAGCATCTGGCGGCTGGTGCGCACCAGCTTGTTGATGGTCTCGATCATGTGCACCGGAATGCGGATGGTGCGCGCCTGATCCGCGATGCTGCGCGTGATGGCCTGCCTGATCCACCATGTCGCATAGGTCGAAAACTTGTAGCCGCGGCGGTACTCGAACTTGTCCACCGCCTTCATCAGGCCGATGTTGCCTTCCTGGATCAAATCCAGGAACTGCAGGCCGCGATTGGTGTATTTCTTGGCGATCGAGATCACCAGGCGCAGGTTGGCCTCGATCATCTCCTTCTTGGCGCGCGCCGCATCGCGCTCGCCGCGGCTCACGGTCTGGAACACGCGGCGGAACTCGGCGATCGGCAGGCCTGCTTCGGCGGCGATGGCACCGAGTTTCTGTCGCGCCTCCTCGTGGTCCATCTTGCAGCGCGTGGCGAAGCTCTTCCACGCCTTGCCCTTTTCGGCCATCCGCTCCAGCCAGCCGGGATCGAGCTCGTGGCCGCGGTACTCCTTCAGGAACTCCTCGCGGCTGACCTTGCAGCCTTCGGCCGCGCGCAGCAGCGCGCCGTCGATCTGCATCAGGCGGTGATTGATCGCGCGCAGCTGCTCGACCAGGTCCTCGATGCGCGCGTTGTTCAGGTGCACCTTCTCGACCAGCTCCACCATCTCGTGGCGCTGGGCCTCGTATTTCTTCTCGGTCTGCGGCGAGGGTTTCTTGCCCTCGTTCAGCGCCTCCAGGCGCTTTTCCTGGGTCTTGTGCAGCTTGTCATAGGCCGCCTCGATCGCTTCGAACTGGGCGATCACGTCGGGCTTGAGTTTCTCCTCCAGCGCGGAAAGCGAGAGGGCCGCGCCCTCGTCCTCGCCCTCCGGGTCGAACTCGCCGGGGGGCGGCGCGGCGTCGTCGGCCTCGGCCGTATCGGCGGCCGCCTCGGGGGCCGCCTCGGCGGCGGTCGCGGCCGCCGCGGCACCGCCGGCAGCCCCGCCGCCCTGGGTCGCTTCCAGGTCGATGATGTCGCGCAGCAGGCGCCGGCCGTTCTTCAGCTCCTCGTGCCAGCGCAGGATGGCGCGGATCGTCAGCGGGCTTTCGCACAGGCCGCCGATCATCTCGTCGCGCCCGGCCTCGATGCGCTTGGCGATGGCGATCTCGCCCTCGCGGCTCAGGAGCTCCACGCTCCCCATCTCGCGCAGGTACATGCGCACCGGGTCGTCGGTGCGGCCGAGCTCGTCTTCGTCGACGTTGCCGCCCTTCTCATCCTCCTCTTCCTCCTCGTCGCCCTTCTTCTTCTCGGCAACGGGCTTGGGCGCGGCCTCGACGTCCTCGGTCTCTTCGGATTCGACGATGTTGATGCCCATCTCGTTCATCTGGGCCATCACGTCCTCGATCCGCTCGGAACTCACCTGGTCCTGCGGCAGGGCGGCGTTCAGCTCGTCGTAGGTGACGTAGCCGCGCTCCTTGGCGCGGGCGATCAGCTTCTTCAGCGCCGCGGCCTCGAGATCGACCAGCGGCCCCTCCGGCAGGTCGGACTCGTCGGTCTTGGCGTCGGCGGCGGTGGCGGGCTTCTGGGCCATGGG
>Ga0224723_1000370_pt1 | contig 31357 bp, 25 predicted proteins | sample Balambano_FR2_Me_FD_161647 | JGI IMG/M metagenome (GOLD analysis project Ga0224723, IMG submission 161647) | Freshwater sediment microbial communities from Lake Towuti, South Sulawesi, Indonesia - Balambano_FR2_MetaG | ecosystem: Environmental > Aquatic > Freshwater > Lake > Sediment | place... | reverse complement strand
GCCGAGACCCTACCCGAGGCCGCGCCCGGCGAGCCCGCGGCCGAGGCCGCTCCGGCCGAACCCGCGCCCGAGGCCGCGCCGGCCGAACCCGCAGCGGAAATCGCCCCGCCGCAGCCTGCACCCGAAGTCCCGGCGCAGCCTGCACCCGAGGCCCCCACAGAGCCTGCATCCGATACCGTGCCAGAACCCGCCCCGGCCGAGCCCGTGCCCGAGGCGGGGTTCGTCGATCCTCCCGCCGACGCCGCCACGGAACCCGCCGCCGAAGCGCCGGCGGTCGATGTGGCGCCGCCGCCGACGGCCGAAGAGGCGGCTGTGATCGACACGCTGATGGCGGACCCGGCCGTCGCGGCGGCGGTCGAGACGCTGGACCAGTCGCTCGCCGCCGCCGGAGCGGCCGCGCCGGGCGAGGCGGTGCAGGCCGCCGCTGCGGCCGCGGCCGGAACCGGCGCGCCCGCGCCCGCCGCCGAGGTCGTCACCCGGACGCTTGGCGCCGACCAGGCACGCAGCGCGACGCAGGACTTCGCGAGCGCCGTCACAACCGCCGTGCCCGCGGCCGCCGAGCCGAAGGACGGCCTGACCGATCTGGAGAAGGCCGGCCTTCTGGCGCTCGGCGCGGTCGCCGTCGGCATGCTGATCAACAACAACCGCGTGGTGGCGAATTCGGGCGACCGCGTGGTGGTGGACCGCGGCAACGGCGATCTGGCCATCTGGAAGGACGACAACGCCAACCTGCGCGCGCCCGGCGTGGTCGAGACGACGCAGCGGTTCGACGACGGCTCCACCCTGACCACGCTCGAGCGGCCCGACGGCAGCCGGATCGTCACCGTGCGCGACGCCACCGGCCGGGTGCTGCGCCGCGACCGGGTGAACCCCGACGGCAGCCGCGTGGTGCTGATCGACGACACCCGGGAGCCGGCGCCGGTCGAGGTGTCGCAGCTGCCGCCGCCGCGCGTGCCGGAACTGCGCTTCATCGACGGGAGCGACCCGGCGCTGATCCGGGCGCTGCTGGAGCAGGCCGAGCAGCCCGGGATCGGGCGCCGCTTCAGCCTCGAACAGGTGCGGCAGCTGCGCGAGCTGCGCGAGCTTGCGCCGGAACTGGCGTCCGACCCGATCACCTTCGCCACCGGGTCGAGCGCGATCCGCCCCGAGGAAGCGGGCAAACTGGTCGCGCTGGCGCGGCTGATGAACGATCTGATCGCCGAGGACCCGGGCGAGCTGTTCCTGATCGAGGGGCATACCGACGCGGTGGGAAGCGCCGCCTACAACCTCGCCCTGTCCGACCGCCGCGCCGAGACGGTGGCGTTGGCACTGACCGAATTCTTCGGCGTCCCGCCCGAGAACATGGTGGTGCAGGGCTATGGCGAGCGCTTCCTCAAGGTGCCGGTCGCGACTGACGAGCCGGCCAACCGCCGCGTCGCGCTGCGCCGGATCACCTGGCTGGTGGAAAGCTGACCGCGCCGGCAGGGGCCCCGTGCCCGGGGGACCGGGCGGCCGGCGCCCGGGTACAGCCGCCGTGCCGACAGGACCCGGGCCCGGACCCGGGCGGCGGCGTTCCGCACCGTCACCCCGCCGCCCCGCGCCGGTTGACAGTCCGATCCGCAGCACCCACGTTAGAGGGCCGCGAGAGGGGAAGGCCGGCGCTGCCGATGACCGGGGCCCAGGGCCTTCCTGCCAGACGAAGGAAACCGCATGACCGACAGAACTCCCCCCAGCTACCCGGTGCTGCCGCTGCGCGACATCGTGGTGTTCCCGCACATGATCGTGCCCCTGTTCGTGGGCCGCGAGAAGTCGGTGCGGGCGCTGGAAGACGTGATGGCCGAGGACAAGCAGATTCTGCTGTCGAGCCAGATCGACCCGTCCGAGGACGATCCCGCCGCCGATGCCATCTACCGGCACGGTGTATTGGCCAACGTGCTGCAGCTTCTGAAGCTTCCCGACGGCACCGTGAAGGTGCTGGTCGAGGGCCGGACGCGCGTGCGCATCACCCAGTTCGTGCCGAATGACCGCTTCTTCGAGGCGCGCGCGGTGGAACTGGCCGAGGTGCCGGGCGACCCAACCGCGGTCGAGGCGCTGTTGCGCACCGTGGCCGACGAATTCGAACGCTACGCCAAGATCAAGAAGAACATCCCCGAAGAGGCGCTCTCGGCGGTGGCCGAGACCCGCGCGCCCGAGAAGATGGCCGACCTCGTTGCGGGTCACCTCGGGATCGAGGTCGCGCAGAAGCAGGAACTGCTGGAGACGCTGAACGTCGCCGAGCGGCTGGAGAAGGTCTATGGCCTGATGCAGGGCGAAATGTCCGTCCTGCAGGTCGAGAAGAAGATCAAGACCCGCGTGAAAAGCCAGATGGAGCGGACGCAGCGCGAATACTACCTCAACGAGCAGATGAAGGCGATCCAGAAGGAACTGGGCGATGGCGAGGACGGCCAGAACGAGATGGCCGAGCTCGAGGCCCGGATCGCCAAGACCAAGTTCTCGAAAGAGGCCCGCGACAAGGCCGAGGCGGAGCTGAAGAAGCTGAAGTCGATGTCGCCGATGAGCGCCGAGGCCACCGTGGTGCGGAACTATCTCGACTGGCTGCTGGCGGTGCCGTGGGGCGTCAGGTCCCGCGTCAAGAAGGATCTGCACAAGGCGCAGGAGGTGCTCGACGCCGACCACTACGGGCTCGAGAAGGTCAAGGAACGGATCGTCGAGTATCTCGCGGTGCAAGCCCGCTCGGCCAAGCTGAAGGGTCCGATCCTGTGCCTCGTCGGGCCCCCCGGCGTCGGCAAGACCTCGCTCGGCCGGTCGGTCGCCAAGGCGACGGGGCGCGAGTTCATCCGCATCAGCCTGGGCGGCGTGCGTGACGAAAGCGAGATCCGCGGCCACCGGCGGACCTATATCGGCTCGATGCCCGGCAAGATCATCCAGGCGCTGAAGAAGGCCAAGACCACCAATCCGCTGATCCTGCTCGATGAAATCGACAAGATGGGGCAGGACTTCCGGGGCGATCCGGCGAGCGCGATGCTCGAGGTGCTCGACCCCGAACAGAACGCGACCTTCACCGACCACTATCTGGAGGTCGAGTACGACCTGTCGAACGTGATGTTCATCACCACGGCGAACTCCTACAACATGCCCGGCCCGCTGCTGGACCGGATGGAGATCATCCCGCTCGCGGGCTACACCGAGGACGAGAAGCGCGAGATCGCCAGGGGCCACCTGATCGGCAAGCAGACCGCCAACCACGGGCTGAAGAAGGGCGAGTTCCAGATCACCGATGCGGCGCTGACCGAGATCATCCGCACCTACACCCGCGAGGCCGGGGTGCGGAACCTCGAGCGCGAGATCGCGAAGCTCGCGCGGAAGGCCGTGACCCAGATCGTGAAGAAGTCGGTCAAGGACGGCGGCGGCAAGGTCGTCATCACGCCGGACGTGCTCGAGGACTATCTCGGTGTGAAGCGGTTCCGCTACGGGCTGGCCGAGGCCGAGGATCAGGTGGGCGTGGTCACCGGTCTGGCCTGGACATCCGTCGGCGGCGAGCTTCTGTCGATCGAGGCGCTGCGGCTGCCGGGCAAGGGCCGGATGAAGACCACCGGCAAGCTGGGCGAGGTCATGAAGGAATCGATCGAGGCGGCGTCGAGCTTCGTGCGCTCGATCAGCCCCGAGCTCGGGGTGAAGCCGCCGAAGTTCGAGACGATGGACATCCATGTCCACGTGCCCGAGGGCGCGACGCCCAAGGACGGGCCGAGCGCGGGCATCGCGATGGTGACCTCGATCGTCTCGGTCCTGACCGGCATCCCGGTCAGGAAGGACGTGGCGATGACCGGCGAGGTGACGCTGCGCGGCAACGTGCTGCCGATCGGCGGGCTGAAGGAGAAGCTGCTCGCGGCGCTCCGGGGCGGCATCCTGACGGCACTGATCCCGCAGGAGAATGCCAAGGACCTGGTCGAGATCCCCGAGAACGTGAAGGCGGGGATGGAGATCATTCCGGTGTCGAACGTGCGCGAGGTGCTGAAGGTCGCGCTGGTCCGCACGCCCGAACCGGTCGAGTGGGACGAGGCGGCCGAAGAGGCCGCCGCCGCGGCCGCCCGCCGGACGCCGAACGAGCCGCCGCCTGCCGCCGTCGCCCACTGAGGCGGGGCGGGACGACCGGACGGGGCGTGCCGCAGGGGGCGCGCCCCGTCGCCTTCCGCATCGGCCGCCGGGCGGGCACCTTGGCCCTTGCGGCGGTCTCCGCGGGACGCTAGAAGGCGCGCCACGGGTGATTAGCTCAGTGGTAGAGCGCTTCGTTCACATCGAAGATGTCAGCGGTTCAAATCCGTTATCACCCACCATCTTCCGCATGCGCCCGATCCTGCCGTGCGGCACGCCGTGCCTGCGGGTCTCCTGACCTGGGGTGATTAGCTCAGCCGGTAGAGCGCCTCGCTTACACCGAGGATGTCGGGAGTTCGAGCCTCTCATCACCCACCACCGCCGCGGCAAGGCGCACCTGCCCCACAACCGGCAGATGGTCCGAAGCGCGTTGCGCGAGGGCGGTCCGGTGCGCTGCGACCCCCGAGAGGTCGGCGCCCCGGCCCGCCATGATGCGGTCGAGCGAGAGGACCGGAAAGCGCGCGGGAAAGCTCGGCACCGGCGGCGGCAGGTGGAACCTCCGGCGGAAGGTCCGCAGCGCGCCGCCATCGCCGCGCCATTCGTTCAGGTCACCCATCAACAGTTCCGGCAGCGGGTCGAGCCGGTCGAGCCGCTCGACCAGCGCCCGCGCCTGCGCCGCGCGCGAGGCGGGCCAGAGCCCCAGATGCGTGCCGACCACCCTGAGCCTGGTGTCGCCGATCGCAAGATCGGCCAGCAGCGCGCCGCGCGGCTCGAGGCCCGGCAGGTCGATCGGCTGCACCGCCAGGGTCGCGGCGCCGCGCGCCAGGATCAGGTTGCCGTGCCAGCCATGCGCCGGCCCCGCGCCCGCCACCGGGACGGGGTGGAGCCCGGTGGCGCGTTCCAGCGCCGGCAAGTCGAGGAGACCCCTCCGCGTGCCGAACCGGGTGTCGGCCTCCTGCAGCGCAACGATGTCCGGGGCGATCTCGGCGATCACCGCCGCCGTCCGCCCCAGATCGCGCCGCCGGTCGGTGCCCACGCCCTTGTGGATGTTCCAGGTGGCGACCCGCAGCACGCCGCGGCTCACAGCACCGGCCCGACCACGGCCAGAGTGTTGTTCCAAAGCTGCCGCGGCAGATTCCAGCCGGCGACCTCGGCGGCGGTGACGCGGCGGCTCTCGGCGATGTAGTCGTGTTGCCGGCGCCGCATCGCCGCGGTGACGCCGGGATCGTGCAACAGGATGTTGTTCTCGAAGTTCAGCGCAAAGCTGCGGCAATCCATGTTGGCCGAGCCGATCAGGGTCACCTCGCCATCGACCGTCACCGACTTGGCGTGCAGAAGCCCGGGGCGGAATTCGTGGATCGCCACCCCGGCGGCGAGCAGGTCGCGGTAGTAGCTGCGCGCCGCCGCGCCGACCGCGAAGTCATCGTTGCGGGCGGGCAGGACCAGGGTGGTGGCGACGCCGCGGTTGGCAGCCGCGCGCAGGCCCGACTGGATCGAGTCGACCGGCACGTAATAGGGCGTGGTGACGATCAGCTCCGCCCGCGCGCTGTAGAACAGGCTGGTGAACATCTCGGGCGCGGCCGAGGGGCGGATCATCGGGCCGGTGGCGATCACCTGGGCGGTGAAGCCGGGGCCCGGACCGGCCTCTGCCGGCGGCAGTGGCGCCAGCAGCAGCGCCTCGAGGTCATCGTCGTTCTCGCTCATCCAGTCGAGCGCGAACAGGAGCTGGTTCTGCCGCACCACCGGGCCGGTGATGCGCATCACCGCATCGACCCAGGGGCCGTATTTCGCCTTCGGCAGGAAGGCCGGGTCGGCGCAGTTCTGGCTGCCGCAATAGGTGACGCGGTTGTCGATCACCAGGATCTTGCGGTGGTTGCGCAGGTCGATCCGGCCCGTCATCGTCAGGACACGCAGCAGCGGATTGCCGACGACCAGCGCGCGCGACAGCCGCACGCCGGCCGCGCCCATCGCCGCCCAGAGGCCGGACGTCACCAGCGCCCGCGAGCCGAGGTCGTCGACCATCGCCCGGCAGATGACGCCGCGCCCCGCGGCGCGGATCAGCGCCTCTCCCATGCGCCGGCCGTTGCCGTCGGGCAGCCAGATGTAGAAGATCAGGTGCACATGGTCGCGGGCGGCGTCGATGTCAGCCACCATCGCGGCGATCGCGGCATCGGAATCCGCCAACAGCTCTGCATGGTTGCCACCGACCGCCGCGAAGCCCGAGATCGACTGGCCGACCACGAACAGCGGCTGGCGCCGCTCCGGCGTGTCCGCCGCCGCGACCGCGGCCGGATAGCCCGCGATCCGCGCCGGATCGGGCAGGCGCGCCCGCGCCGACGCCCGGCGGGCCTCGCGGCGGCGCCCGAGCCGCCTTTCGCCCAACAGCAGGTAGGCGACGATGCCGATCACCGGCACCGCGAGGATCACCACCACCCAGGCGATCCGCGAGGCGGGCTCGCGGTCCGGTCGCAAGAGCGCCCGGACGATCAGGGCGGCCTGAACCAGCAAATGCAGAAGGACGATCATCGGCGCGGCACCCGGGGCTGGCGATGCCACCCGGGAAGGACCCGCCGTCCGGCATGCTCTGGCTATCGTCTAGCGCAGGATGACTCCCGATGGAAGCGGCCCCCGCCGGGGCGGGCGCCGGTCGCTGGCGGCTCTGGCCGCGCGGAGCGCTGCCGCGGGAGCGGGCCGGCGAGGGGGCTTCGGCCTGTCCCGCGCAGGCCGGGCGACGGGCCTGGGTCGGTTTGCCCCGCCCGCGACCGATCCGCGGTTCCGAACCGGCCGCTGCGACTGTCCGGTGCGGGCAGGGCACGGCAGAGGGTTTGTGCGGCGGGCCGCGATTTGCTACCTCGGGGGCAAGGCGGGCCGGGCGAGCGGGAGGCGAGCGGGCGTGGAGGGGCAGGTCGGGCTCGGTCTGGCGGGGCTGGTTCCGTCGCACGACCTGCGGCTGGTGGCGGCGGCGCTGGCGGTGGCCCTGATGGCGGGCTTCACCGGGCTGTCGCTGACGCGTGGCGCGCAAGGGCTGGCGCCGGGGCCGCGCAAGGCGGTTGTGTCGATGGCCGCGGTGGCGCTTGGCGGCGGCATCTGGTCGATGCATTTCGTCGCCATGCTGGGCCTGCAGCTGCCCATCCTGTTCTACTACGACGCGCTGGTGACGCTGGTCTCGGCGCTGGCGGCGATCCTGATGACGGGCGCGGCGCTGCTGATCCTGCACTTCCGGCCGCGCAGCCGGGCCAACCTGACGCTGGCAGGTGCAATCCTCGGGGCCGGCATTCCGGTGATGCATTACATCGGCATGTCGGGGATGGAACTGTGCCGGCCGGTGGCGGGGCCGGCCGCCGTCGCCGCCGCGTCGGCCGTCTCGATCGCGCTCGGCATCGTCGTGGTGCGCATCGCCTATGGCGACCGCGGGCGGCGGAGCATCCTTCTGGGCACGCTGGTGTTCGGTACGGCCGTGGTCGCGGTGCATTTCCTCGCCCTCGCCGGCACCGACTTCGTGGCGACCGGCGAGACCCGCATCGCCGGGCCGCTGATCGGCAACGCGGTGCTGGCCTTTCTGGTCACGCTGTCGGGCTTCGCGATCTCAGGCGCATTCCTGCTGACCGGTGTCACCTTCGTGCCGGTGCCGGCTGCGGCCGCGGACCCTGTCAAGCCGCAAGCGCCCCGCGCCGAGCCTCCCGTGCCGCCCGCCGACGCCGCCGGCCGCACGGCGGCGCTGCCGGTCCGGGTGCCCTACGAGCGCGAGGGCCGCATCCACTTCGCCGACAGCGCCGCTGTTGCAGCTCTCCGGGCGGACGGGCACTACACCACGCTGCATCTGGGCGCCGAGCGGCATTTCTGCCCCTGGTCGATCTCGGAGGCGGAGGCGCGCCTCGCCGCAGCCGGTTTCCTGCGCGTGCACCGCAGCTTTCTGGTCAATCCGCGCCATGTCTCGGGCTTTTCCCGCGACAAGGATCAGGGCTGGTGCAGCTTCGAGGGCGCCCCCGGCCTCGGGCGCGTGCCGGTCAGCCGCAGCCGCCTGCCCGACCTGCGCGCGGTGCTCGGGCTGTAGCCGGGCGCCGTTCGTGCATCCATTTCGCCGTTCGTGAAATTCTCCGCTTCGGCCGCGGTGCGGGACTGGGCGGCGGGGCCGGATCGCTTAAGCTTCGATCAATGGCGAGCGGGACTCAGATTCCGGGCGTAGGGGAGGGTGAGACATGATCGCTGCGGCGTTCGAATACCATCGTCCGGTCGACATCTCTGCCGCCTTCGGGCTTCTGGCAGATCACGGCAGCGCCGCCCGGGTGATCGCGGGGGGCCACAGCCTGATCCCGATGATGAAACTGCGGGTGACGGCCATCGACCATCTGGTCGATCTGCGGGATGTGGCCGAACTGCGCGGGGTGGAGGTGTCGGGCGATCGCGTCCGGATCGGGGCGATGGTCACGCAGCACGAGATGATCGCGCACGCGGGCCTCGCCGCCGCCGCGCCGATCCTGCGCGAGGCGGCGTTGCAGATCGCCGACCCGCAGGTGCGGGTCCGCGGCACCATCGGCGGCAACCTGGCCAACGGCGACCCCGGCAACGACCTGCCGGCGGTGATGCAATGCCTCGACGCCGCGTTCACCCTGGCCGGTCCCAGGGGACGGCGGACAGTGGCCGCGCGCGACTTCTACCGCTCGGCCTTCGTCACCGATCGCGCCGACGACGAGATCCTGACCGAGGTCACCTTCGCCCGGGCGCCTGGCGGCCACGCCTATGAAAAGCAGAAGCGCAAGATCGGCGACTATGCCACCGCCGCCTGTGCCGCAGTGGTCGCCAAGACCGGGGACCGCGTGAGCGCGGCCGCCATCGCCATGACCAACCTCGCCGACCGCCCGGTCTGGTCGGCGGCGGCCGCGGCCGCGCTGGTCGGCACCTCGGGCGATGCCGCGGCGATCAGCGCGGCAACGGCGGCGGCGCTGGCCGCCATCGACCCCGCGGACGACAACCGTGGCCCGGCCGCGTTCAAGCGCCATGTCGCCGGCGTCATCATCGGCCGCGCCATCGCCCGCGCCCTGTCGCGCGCCTGAGGGAGAGCCGCCATGCCGAGGAAACAAGCGATCAGCCTGACCGTGAACGGCGAGATCCGCGAGCTCTTGGTCGAGCCGCGCGAGCTGCTGATCCATGTCCTGCGCGAGGGGCTGGGGCTCACCGGCCCGCATATCGGCTGCGAGACCAGCCATTGCGGCGCCTGCACCGTCGATATGAACGGCGGTTCGGTCAAGGCCTGCACCGTGTTCGCCGTACAGGCCGACGGCGCCGAGATCACCACGATCGAAGGCCTGGGCAGCCCCGGCGCGCTCCATGTGCTGCAGGAGACTTTCCGCGAACATCACGGGCTGCAATGCGGCTACTGCACGCCAGGCATGATCACCCGCGCGCACCGGCTTCTGCAGGAAAACCCGCGCCCGACCGAGGCCGAGGTGCGCTTCGGCATGGCCGGCAACCTCTGCCGCTGCACCGGCTATCAGAACATCGTCAAGGCAATCCTGGCGGCCGCGGACCGGATGGCGGCGATGCAGGAGGCGGCGGAATGAACGACCTGTCCCCCGAAGACCGCAAGGCCGCGCTCAAGGGCCTCGGCACCTCGCGCAAGCGGGTGGAGGATGTCCGCTTCACCCAAGGCAAGGGCAACTACGTGGATGACATCCGCCTGCCCGGCATGCTGCACGGCGATTTCGTGCGCTCGCCCTACGCCCACGCCCGGGTGAAGTCGGTGAACGCCGAGGCGGCGAAGGCCGTGCCCGGCGTGGTGGCGGTGCTGACGGCGGCCGATCTCGCGCCCCTCAACCTGCACTGGATGCCGACGCTGGCCGGCGACAGGCAGATGGTGCTGGCCGACGGCAAGGTGTTGTTCCAGGGCCAGGAGGTTGCCTTCGTCGTGGCCAAGGACCGCTATGCGCTGGCCGATGCGATCGAGAAGGTCGAGGTCGATTACGAGGACCTGCCGGTGATCGTCGATCCGTTCCAGGCGCTGGAACCGGGCGCCACGGTGCTGCGCGAGGATCTGACCGAGCTGACCGGCGCGCACGGGCCGCGCCGGCACCCCAACCACATCTTCCGCTGGGAGGCGGGCGACCGCGAGGCGACCGAACAGGTGATCGGCGCGGCCGATGTTGTGGCAAAGGAGATGATCCACTACCCCCGCACCCATCCCTGCCCGCTGGAGACCTGCGGCTGCGTCGCCTCGATGGACAAGGTGAACGGCAAGCTGACCGTCTGGGGCACGTTCCAGGCGCCGCATGTGGTGCGCACCGTCGCCTCGCTCCTGTCGGGGATCGAGGAGCACAACATCCGCATTGTGTCGCCCGACATCGGCGGCGGCTTCGGCAACAAGGTCGGCGTCTATCCGGGCTATGTCTGTGCCATCGTCGCCTCGATCGTCACCGGCGTGCCGGTGAAATGGGTCGAGGACCGGATGGACAACCTGATGGCCACCGCCTTCGCCCGCGACTACTGGATGCAGGGGCGAATCGCCGCGACCAGGGACGGCCGGATCACCGCGCTCGACGTGCATGTCACCGCCGACCACGGCGCCTTCGACGCCTGCGCCGACCCGACCAAGTTCCCGGCCGGCTTCTTCCACATCTGCACCGGCAGCTACGACATTCCGGTGGCCCATGTCGCGGTGGACGGCGTCTATACCAACAAGGCGCCGGGGGGCGTGGCCTACCGCTGTTCGTTCCGCGTCACCGAGGCCGCCTATTTCATCGAGCGGATGATCGAGGTGCTGGCGATCGAACTCGGCATCGACTCGGCCGAGCTCCGCCGGCGCAACTTCATCCGCAAGGACCAGTTTCCGTATCAGTCCGCGCTCGGCTGGGAATACGACTCGGGCGACTACCACACCGCCTGGGACAAGGCGCTGGCGGCCGTGGGCTACGACGCGCTCCGGGCCGAGCAGGCGCAGCGGATCGCGGATTTCCGGGCGGGAAAGACCCGCAAGCTCCTCGGCATCGGGGTCGCGCATTTCACCGAGATCGTGGGGGCCGGGCCGGTCAAGAACTGCGACATCCTCGGCATGGGCATGTTCGACAGCTGCGAGATCCGCATCCACCCGACCGGCTCGGCCGTGGCGCGGCTGGGGACGATCAGCCAAGGGCAGGGTCATGCCACGACCTATGCCCAGATCCTCGCCTCCGAGATCGGGCTGCCGGCGGATTCGATCACGATCGAGGAGGGCGACACCGAAACCGCGCCTTATGGTCTTGGCACCTATGGCAGCCGGTCCACCCCGGTTGCCGGGGCGGCTGCGGCCATGGTCGGCCGAAAAATCCGCGCCAAGGCGCAGATGATCGCGGCCTGGATGCTGGAGGTTCATGACGGCGATCTGGACTGGGACGTGGACCGCTTCGTCGTCAAGGGCGCGCCGGAGCGGTTCAAGACGATGAAGGACATCGCCTATGCCTCCTACCACAGCGCCATTCCGGGGCTGGAGCCGGGGCTGGAAGCGGTCAGCTACTACGACCCGCCGAACATGACCTACCCGTTCGGCGCCTATGTCGCGGTCCTGGAGATCGACGTCGATACCGGCGTGCACGAGGTCCGGCAGGTCTATGCGCTCGACGATTGCGGCACGCGGATCAACCCGATGATCATCGAAGGCCAGGTGCATGGCGGGGCGACCGAGGCCTATGCGATCGCCATGGGGCAGGAGATGGCGTATGACGAGATCGGCAACTGCAAGAATGCCACGCTGATGGACTTCTTCCTGCCGACCGCCTGGGAAACGCCGCATTACACCACCGACCACACCGAGACGCCCTCGCCGCACCATCCGATCGGGGCGAAGGGGGTGGGCGAAAGCCCGAACGTGGGCGGCGTGCCGGCGTTCTCCAACGCCGTGCACGATGCGTTCCGGGCCTTCGGGCTCCGGCAGAGCCACATGCCGCACGACCATTACCGGGTCTGGAAGATCGCGCATGACCTGGGGATGCATGGCTGAGAGGGGGCAGGGTGGTCTCGCCGGATTCGGCCCGCGCAAAATCCGGCCGCGCCCGACCGCCCCACGATCGGGCGCGAGTTCGCACCCGCCCGCGGTCGCGCGCGCCCGGATGGCACCGTCCGGTCTTGCGGCACACCCATTGCCTTGCGGCTTGCGCCTTCGGGCAATCGGACCGGGCAAACCTGCACCGCAGCTTTGCCTTTCGGCCCTCAGTTCTGCCCCGCGATGACCGACTGGCAGACCCTCACCGCCGATCTTGCCCGCCACGGCTACATCGCCGCCCCCGATCTCGCCATGGCGCTGCACCTGTCGCTGGCGCTCGGCCGGCCGCTCCTGATCGAGGGCGCGGCCGGGGTCGGCAAGACCGAGGTCGCCCGCACGCTCGCCGCCGTGAAGGCGACCGAGCTGATCCGGCTGCAGTGCTACGAGGGGCTCGACGCGGCGCAGGCGATCTATGAATGGAACTACCAGCGGCAGCTGCTTGCGATCCGGGCTGCCGCCGAAGCGGGCGAGACCGGCCGGGCGGTCGAAGAGCGCCTGTTCTCGGAGGCGTTCCTCTTGGAACGCCCGCTCCTGCGCGCGATCCGCCGGCCGGTGGCGCCGGTCCTGCTGATCGACGAGATCGACCGGGCCGACGAGGAGTTCGAGGCCTACCTGCTCGAGATCCTGTCCGACTTCCAGATCACCGTGCCCGAGCTGGGCACGCTGGCGGCGGTGACGCGGCCGATGGTGATCCTGACCTCGAACGGCACGCGCGAGCTGTCGGACGCGCTCCGCCGGCGCTGCCTTTACGCCCATGTGGACTATCCCGACCGCGCGGCGGAGCTGGCGATCCTGGCGGCGCGCTGCCCGGGTCTGCCGGAGCAGCTGGCGGGGCAGATCGTAGGTTTCGTGCAGGCGCTGCGCCGCGAGGATCTGGACAAGAAGCCCGGCGTCGCCGAGCTGCTCGATTTCGCCGCCGCCCTGTCGGGGCTTGGCATCAACGACCTGTCGGGCGATCCTGCGGCGCTGCAGGCGGCCTTGGCGACGCTCCTCAAGACCGAGGCCGACCGGGCGGCGGTGCCGGCCGAGGTGGCGGCGCGGCTCGCCGGCAAGGCCGCATGAGCCGGGTCACCCGCTTCGCCGCGCGCGACCCTGGGCCGGCGGCGCGGGTCGCGGGTTTCATGGCGCATCTCAGGGCGAACGGCTTCCGGCTGGGCGTGGCCGAGACCGAGACGGCTTTGGCCGCGCTGGCGGCAGTCAGGGCGGCGGACCCCGGCGAGGCGCGGACGGCGCTGAAGGCGGTCGCTTGCGGATCGGCGGAGGATGCGGGCCGGTTCGACGATCTGTTCGACGCCTACTGGCGAAATGGCGGGCGGGTGGTGCAGCGGGCCGCGACGGCCGGGGCCGGCAGCGGGCGCACCACGCGGGAGGGCGACGGCCGCGCATCCGGCGCCGGGCGACTGCACGCGCCCGATGACGCAGGGCGGGGTGGCACGGCCGAAGCAGCGGGCGAAGGCCGGCGGGTCGCCTCCCGCGCGCAGGCGCTGATGCGGCGCGACCTGCGCGAGCTTGTCAGCCCGCAGGACATCGCGGCGGCCGAGGCCGTCGCGCGGCGGCTCGGCGCGGCGCTCCGCGACCAGCGCTCGCGCCGCCGCAAGGCCGCGCGTCAGGGCCGAGCCATCGATCTCCGCCGCACCATCCGGGCGAGCCTTGCCACCGGCGGCACGCCGCTCCGCCTCGCCCGGCGCCGGCGACCCGACCGGCCGGTCCGGATCGTGGCGCTCTGCGATCTCTCCGGCTCGATGCTGGCCTTTGCCCGGCCGTACCTCGCCTTTCTCGCCGGGCTGATCCGGGCGGACCGGACGACGGAGGCCTGGCTGTTCCACACCCGCCTCGTGCGCATCACCGATGCGCTGCGCGACGCCGACACGCTGGCCGCGCTGAACCGGGTCACGCTTCTGGCGGATGGCATCGGCGGAGGCTCGCGGATCGGCGGCAACCTCGACCGCTTCGCCCGCGGCCCGGCACGGCAAGGCGTGAACGGCCGCACGGTGGTCATGATCCTGTCCGACGGCTATGACAGCGACCCGCCCGCGGGCATCGATCAGGCGCTGGCGCGGCTGCGGCGGCGCGGCGGGCGGCTCGTCTGGCTGAATCCGCTGAAGGGCTGGTCCGGCTATGCGCCGGTGGCGGCCGGGATGGCGGCGGCCCTGCCGCATCTCGACCTGTTCGCCGCCGCGACGACGCTCGCCGACCTCGCCGCCCTCGAGGCGGACCTGGCCCGGCTGTGACGCTGCCCGCCCCCGCCCGCGCCGCGCTCGACGACCTGGTGCGCCGTCTCAGCGCCGAGGGGCGGCGCTTCGCGGTCGCCACGGTGGTGCGCACCGTCGATGCCACCTCGGCCAAGCCCGGCGCCCGCGCCGTGGTGCTGGAGGGCGGCGCGCTGGCCGCGGGCTGGGTGGGCGGCGGCTGCGCCCGCGCGGCGCTCGCCTCGGCCGCCGCGGCGGCGATCGCCACCGGCCGGCCGCAGTTCCTGTCGCTGCGTCCGGGCGACCTGCTGGAGGCCGAGGGCGTGCAGGCCGGCGAGGAACGGGCCGGCGTGCGCTTCGCCGAAAGCCGCTGCCCCTCGCACGGCTCGATGGACATCTTTGTGGAACCGATCCTGCCGCAGCCGCGGCTGGTGATCCTGGGCGCCGGGCCTGTGGCCCTGGCGCTCGCGGATCTCGCCGGCCGGTTCGACTTGCACCGCACCCTGGCCGCGCCGGGGCTGGCGCCCGAGGCCGCGCCGGCGGTCGAAGCCCTGCAGGCCGGCTTCGACTTTGATACGTCGGGCCTGGCCGAGGGGTTCGTGGTGGTGGCAACGCAAGGACGCGGCGACGAGGTCGCCTTGCGCGCCGCGCTGGCCTCGGGCGCCGCCCGGATCGCCTTCGTCGGCAGCCGCGCCAAGTTCGCGGCCCTGTCGCAGCGGCTTCAGTCGGACGGCATCGCGCCCGCACGGCTGGCCAACGTGGCCGCCCCCGCGGGCCTCGACATCCACGCGATCACGCCCGAAGAGATCGCGCTGTCGATCCTCGCACAGATCGTCGGCTGGCGCCGGGCCGGGCGGCGCGGCGGGCCGCCCTCCTGAGCAGGCCGCCCACCGAGGTCCGGGCAACCCAGAAAAAGGGGGCGCCGCCGACGGCACCCCCCGCTCTGCCCCGGCCGGGGGACAGGTGAACCGGAGCCGAGCCCGCTGCCCTTACATGGCCGGCAGCAGCACGGTGTCGATGACGTGGATCACGCCGTTCGACTGTTTCACATCCGCGATGGTCACGGTGGCGACATTGCCCTGACCGTCCTCGATCATGATCTGGCCGCCGTCGGTCATGGCGGTGAACTCGCAGCCGCCCACGGTCGCGATCGGGTGCTTGCCGCCGTCCGCCTCGACCATCCCCATGATGGCCTCCGACATCGCGTCGGCCGCGACCACGTGGCAGGTGAGGATCTTGGTCAACATCTCCTTGTTCTCGGGCATCAGGAGCGTGTCCACCGTGCCCGCGGGCAGCTTCGCGAAGGCGTCGTTGGTGGGCGCGAACACGGTGAAGGGGCCGGCGCCCTGCAGCGTCTCGACCAGGCCCGCGGCCTGCACGGCGGCGACCAGCGTGGTGTGGTCGGCCGAGTTGACGGCGTTCTCGACGATGTTCTTGTCCTCGAACATCGGCGCGCCGCCGACCATCGGGTTGGCGGCAAGCGCCGCACCGGCGCAGAGGCCGATCGCAGCGGCGCTCGCAAACATGCGGATTGTCAGGGTCATGTCTATCTCCTCGTGGGATCAGGTGCCGGGCTCGATCGCCCTCACACCGGCAGCTACGGGGCGGCCGCGGGCGGAGTTTCAGGTCGGCCTGCCGGTAACGGAGTCGTTACCCTTCAGCGATCACGCCGGTGACGAGGACCGGCCCGGTCGGCTGGCCGGTGGGCGACCCGCCGGCCGGCTCGAGGCTGACGGCCAGCACCTGGCCGGGCGTGAGGCCTGCCGCGGGACGGGTGCTTTCGGCCTCGCGGATCAGGCCGAGCGAGGCGGGCACGCCATCGGCGCCGATCACCCAAAGCTGCAGGTCCTGCCCGGCCTCGGCCGGTGCGCCGCCGGTGCGGATCAGGGTCAGGGTGCCGTCCGCCGGGTCGATCCGGGCCGAGAAGGCGAGCGCCTGGCCTTCGGCGGCCAGCGATGCGGTCAGCGGCGCGACCTCGGGCACCGGCGGGGGCAGCACGGCGATTATCGCGACCGCCAGCGCGGCGGCGGTCAGCGCCCCCGCGAAGGGGGCGAACCAGCGCCGCCGCGGCTGCTCTGCCACGGGGAACAGCCGCGCCTCGATCGCCGGCAGGAGGTTGCGCACCGGCACCTCGTCGAAGCCCGCGTTCAGCGGCGACAGCCGATTCTCCCATGCGGTCACAGCAGCGGCGAAGGCCGGCTCGACGCGCCGCCGCCGTTCGGCGGTGGCACGTTCGGCCGTGTCGAGCAGACCCAGCACATATTCCGCCGCCAGCGCGTCATCCTCCGGGGGCAGGGGGGCGAAGTCGCTCATCCCTCCATGCACTCCTTCAGCTTCAGGAGGCTCCGGCGCAGCCAGGTCCGCATGGTGTTGAGCGGCACGTCGTGCCGTCGGGCCAGCGCCTGATACGAGAGCCCCTGCAGATAGGCGCCCTGCACGGCGGCGGCCCGGCCCGGCTCGAGCGTGGCGAAGCAGTCGGCGATGCGCTGCGCGTCACCGGCCGCGACGATCCGGTCCAGAACCCCGGGCGTGTCGTCGGGCAGCGCGTCGAGCACCTCGTCGTCGGACTGCATGGCGGGGGGGCGGGCACGGAGGCGGTCGATGGCGTGGTAGCGCGCGATGGCGATCAGCCATGTCATCCCGGCGCCCTTGGACGGATCGAACTTCCGGGCGTTGAGCCAGACCCGCGTATAGACTTCCTGCACCGCATCTTCCGCCTCGGACCTTGTACCGAGGATACGCAAGGCGACGCCGAAGAGTTTCGCCGAGGTGGCCGCATAGAGCGCGCGGAACGCGGCGCGGTCGCCCGATCCGACGCGCGACAGCCAATCTGCGACCGGATCCTCGGCCATTCACACCCCGGATGGGGCGCTGGACCGCCCCGCCGGAGGCAACCTAGTGCAGGAAGGGCCCGGCGGGAAACAGTGTTTTTCGGCAGCGCCGAAGCGCGCGCCCCGCGGATCGGGGTGTCAGCGGCGCCGCCGCCGGCCGCCTTCGGCACTGCCGGCGGGGTTGAAGCCCACCTCGGGCAGGTCCACCACGCGGCGCAGTTCGGCGAAGGGCGCGGTCGCGTGCGGGATCGCGTTGGCGGCGACGAAATGCTCCTGGAAGCGCGGCTCGATCGCCGTCTCGACCTTGTGGATACGCCCCACCGTCGCCTCGATGCCCGCGCGCGCGGCCCGGTTGCAGAGCGCGATCCGCGCGCCGGTGCCGGCGGCGTTGCCGGCCGAGGTGACGCGGTCGAGCGGCACGTCGGGGATCATCCCCAGCACCATCGCGTGTTTCGGGCTGATATGCGCGCCGAAGGCCCCCGCCAGCACCACGCGGTCCACGGCATCGACACCGATCTCGTCCATCAGCAGCCGCGCACCGGCGTAGAGCGCCGATTTCGCGAGCTGGATCGCGCGGATGTCACCCTGCGTGACAAGGATGCGCGGGCCGCCCGCGGCGCGGCCGTCGTGCAGAAGGTAGGCGTGGGTGCGCCCCTCGGCGATCATCCGTTCGCTGCCGGTCTGTTCGGCCGAGCCGATCAGGCCCGAGGCGTCGAGAAGGCCCGCCATGCGCATCTCGGCCACCGCCTCGATGATGCCCGAGCCGCAGATGCCGGTGATGCCGGTGCCGGCGGTCGCCGCGGCAAAGCCCGGATTGTCGGACCAGAGATCGCAGCCGATCACCCGGAAGCGCGGCTCCTTCGTGACGGGGTCGATCTCTACCCGCTCGATCGCGCCGGGGGCGGCGCGCTGGCCCGAGGAGATCTGCGCGCCCTCGAAGGCCGGGCCGGTGGGCGAGGAACAGGCGAGCACGCGCCGGTGGTCGCCGAGCAGGATCTCGGCGTTGGTGCCGACGTCGACGATCAGGACCAGATCGGCCGAGGTTTCCGGCGCTTCGGACAGCGCAACGGCGGCGGCATCGGCGCCGACATGGCCGGCGATGCAGGGCAGCACATAGACCCGCGCCGCCGGGTTCACGTTCGCAAGGTCGAGCGCGCGGGCATCGAGGCTGAGGCTGCCGGAGGTCGCGAGCGCGAACGGCGCCTGGCCCAGTTCCACCGGGTCGAGGCCCAGGAGCAGATGGTGCATCACCGGGTTGCAGACGAACACGATCTCGTAGATCGCACCGGTCTCCACCGCCGCCTCGGCCGCGATGGCGGCGATCAGCCGGTCGATCGCCTGCCGCACCGCGCGCGTCATCTCGACATCGCCGCCGGGGTTCATCATCGCATAGCTGACCCGGCTCATCAGGTCCTCGCCGAACCGGATCTGCGGGTTCATCACGCCCGAGGAGGCGAGCACGGTGGCGTCGCCCAGATCGCAGAGATGCGCGGCGATGGTGGTGGAGCCGAGGTCGATCGCCAGTCCGCAAAGCCGCCCCTCGTGGAAGCCCGGCCAGAGGTCGAGGAGGCGCGGGCGCGCGTCGCGGTGGCCCTGGTGCAGCGCGACCGTCACCTTCCAGTCGCCGCTGCGCAGGGCGGGCTGCAGCCGCCGGAGGAGGGCCAGGTCGGCCTCCACCTCCGCCACCTGCCACTGTTCCCACAAGGCCCTGGCCAGACGCTCGAAATCGCCCGAGGGTTCGTGCATGTCGGGTTCGGCCACCTCGACGTAGAGCAGTCGCGTCGCCGGGTCCATGGCGATATCGCGCATCGCCGCCGACTTGCGGATCACCTGCTTGTGGACCTGGCTTTCCGGCGGCACGTCGATCACCACGTCGCCCATCACCTGCGCCTGGCAGCCGAGCCGCCGGCCCTCGGCCAGACCGCGGATGCGCTTGTAGCGGTCTTCGGTCGCGTTCCACGGCGACAGGGCGCCCTCGGCCACGGTCACGCCGTGCTTGGGGAAGGCGCCGTAGCCGGGCGTGATCTGGCAGCGCGAGCAGATGCCGCGCCCGCCGCAGACCGAGTCCAGATCCACCCCCAACTGCCGCGCCGCCGTCAGCACCGGCGTGCCGCATGCGAAGCGCCCGCGCTTGCCCGAGGGGGTGAAGATCACCAGCGCGTCCTCTGTCATGGCTTGGACCCGTTCCTGTTGCCGCGCCTCCGATGTAAGCCCGCGCGCGGGCGATACCATGCCTGTTCGCGGCGCAAGGGCCCGTGTCCGCGTCATCGGCCGGTTCCGCTCAGCGCAGAGCCGCGTCGAGCAGATGCACCCGGATCGCCGAGGCGAGGCCCGCGCCGGGCTCGCGCCCGTCGTCGATCTGTTCGGCGAGCGCATTCAGCGACATCCCGCGGGCTGCGGCGAGCGTGCGGAACGCCTGCCAGAACGGCTCTTCCAGCGACACCGAGGTGCGGTGCCCGTGCAGCGTCAGCGACCGCTTGACCGGCCGGAGGCTGCCGGGCCGGCGGCCGGCGGGCGGCCGGGTCATTCCGGCCGGTCCGACGGGTCGCGCCGATGGGCGTCGAGATCGCGCGCGGCCTTGTCGGCCAGGGCGGCCTCGTGGTTGCGTTGGGCGCGGCTCCTGCCGAACTTCGCCGCATTGGCATCGGCCTCGGCCCGCTTGCGGTCGCGCGCGCGGGCCTTGCGGGCACGCGACAGGCTGACGATCTCGGCCATCCTCAGCCCTTCGGTCCGATCATCTCTTCGGGCCGCACCACGCGGTCGAAGGTCTCGCCATCGACGAAGCCGAGCGCGATCGCCTCTTCCCGGAGCGTCGTGCCGTTGCGGTGCGCGGCCTTGGCGACCTTGGTGGCGTTGTCGTAGCCGATGGTGGGCGCGAGCGCGGTCACCAGCATCAGGCTTTCGCGCATCATCCGGTCGATCCGCGCCGTGTTGGCGCGGATGCCGACCACCATGTTGTCGGTGAAGCTCATCGCCGCATCGCCCAAAAGCTGCATCGACTGCAGCACGTTGTAGGCCATCATCGGGTTGTAGACGTTCAGTTCGAAATGCCCCTGGCTGCCGGCAAAGCCGATGCCGGCGTCGTTGCCCATCACCTGCGCACAGACCATGGTCAACGCCTCGGCTTGGGTCGGGTTGACCTTGCCCGGCATGATCGAGGACCCGGGCTCGTTCTCGGGCAGGATCAGCTCGCCGAGGCCCGAGCGCGGCCCGGAGCCCAACAGGCGGATGTCGTTGCCGATCTTGAACAGGCTGACGGCGACGGTCTTGAGCGCGCCGGAAAACATCACCATCGCGTCATGCGCGGCCAGCGCCTCGAACTTGTTCGGCGCGGTGACGAAGGGCAGCCCGGTGATCCGCGCGATGGCGTCCGCCACCCGCACGTCCCAGCCGATGCGGGTATTGAGCCCGGTGCCGACGGCGGTGCCGCCCTGCGCCAGCTCGTAGACCTCGGGCAGCACCTGCCGCACGCGGTGGATGCCCATCTCGACCTGGTGGGCATAGCCCGAGAACTCCTGCCCGAGCGTCAGCGGCGTCGCGTCCTGCGTATGGGTCCGGCCGATCTTGATGATCTCGCGGAATTCGGCGGACTTGGCGGCCAGCGCGCGCTGCAGCTTCTCGAGCCCCGGCAGCAGCAGGTCGCGCGCGGTCAGCGCGATGGCGACATGCATGGCGGTCGGGAAGGTGTCGTTCGACGACTGGCCCATGTTCACATGGTCGTTCGGATGCACCGGCGCCTTCGAGCCGATCACCCCGCCCAGAAGCTCGATGGCGCGGTTCGAGATCACCTCGTTGGCGTTCATGTTCGACTGTGTGCCCGATCCGGTCTGCCAGACCACCAGCGGGAAATGGTCGTCGAACCGGCCGTCGATCACCTCCTGCGCCGCCGCCTCGATCGCGGCGCCGAGCGCGGGGTCGAGATCGCCCTGCGCCACGTTCACTTCGGCGCAGGCCTTTTTGATGATGGCGAGCGCGCGCACGATGGCCACCGGCTGGCGTTCCCAGCCGATCGGGAAGTTGATCACCGACCGCTGCGTCTGGGCGCCCCAGTAGCGGTCGGCGGGAACCTCCAGGGGGCCGAAGCTGTCGGTCTCGGTGCGGGTGGCTGTCATCGGCGGACCTTCGTGTTGCGGCGCTGGCGCCGTCATAGGACGGCGGGCGGCGGCGATCAATCGCGGCCCGGGGGGCATTGCGCCCGAAACCGGGGAGGGCGGCCGCCACCGCTGCTATTTGCGGAACTTGTCGAGGCTCACAACCTCGGCCTCGCGCGGCGCGGCGTCCGGGGCCTCCGCGGCCTCGGCCTCGCTCTCTTCGGCCTCCGCCTCGTCGTCCTCGCCATGGGTCGCAAAGCGCAGGCCGAATTCCACCGACGGATCGACAAAGGTGCGCACCGCGTCGAACGGGACCACCAGCGGCTCCGGCTGGTTGCCGAAATTGAGCGTGATCGCGAAGCCGTCGTCGGTCACCGCCAGGTTCTCGTACCAGTGCTGGATCACCACCGTCATCTTGTCGGGGTAGCGGGCATGCAGCCAGTCGGCGATCTCGACACCGGGATGGGTGGTGTCGAAGGTGATGAAGAAATGATGCGCCCCCGGCAGACCATGTTCGGCCACGTCGGCCAGCACCGTCCGGATGAGCCCGCACATCGCGCGGTGCATCAGGTTGCCGTAATCGATCGCCCGCGCCATGGCCGTGCCTTTGCCGTCGATGCGGGCAGCATAGGGGATTCGGGGGCCAAGGGAAGGGGCCGTGCCGTGTTTTCACAACCCCAGGGCAAGCAGGATCGTCGCGGAGGCGAGTGCCGACAACGCGAGGACGAGCGGCAGCGACCAGTGGCGCCAGAGCAGCAGCCAGCCCGCGGCGAGCCCGACGACGACCGCCACCTGCTGCAGGCTGGACCAGTCGGGGAGGATCAGCTCGAACGGCCCGGCGGAGACGACCGGTACCGCGGCGAACACCACATGGGCAGCGAACCACAGCGACAGGTTGGCGATGACCCCCACCACGGCGGCGGTGATCGCCTGCAGCGCCGATTGCAGCGCCGGCCGCCGGGTCAGGTGGTCGAGCCACGGCGCGCCGGCGAAGATCCAGAGAAAGCAGGGGGCGAAGGTCATCCAGGTGGTCACGACGGCGCCGGCAATGCCAAGCCCGATCCCGCCCTGCTGCCAGGCCGCGAGGAAGCCCACGAACTGGGTCACAAGGATCAGCGGCCCGGGCGTGGTCTCGGCCAGCCCGAGCGCGTCGATCATCTGTCCGGGCGTCAGCCAGCCGAACTCCTGCACCACCGTCTGGGTCATCCAGCCGAGCACCGCGTAGGCGCCGCCGAAGGTGACGACCGCCAGCTGCGAGAAGTAGACGCCGAGGTCCGTCAGGATGCCGCCTTCGACAAGCGCGAGGAGCGCGAGCGGCAGCAGCCAGATCGCGCCCCAGATCGCGATCACGCGCAGCGTCGGCGCCAGCGGCGGCGCCGCCGCGGGCAGGTCGGGGGCGGGCGTGCCGCGGCCGCGCAGATAGCCCCAGAGCGCCGCCAGCACGATCACCAGCGGGAAGGGCAGCGCGAACAGGAACAGCGCGACAAAGGCCAGCGCCGCGATCAGCCAGTCGGTGCGCCCCTTCAGCGCCCGCCCGGCGACCCGCTGCAGCGCATGGATCACGACCGCCACGACCGCCGCCTTGACCCCGAGGAGCAGTGCCTGCGCCAGCGGATGCGTGCCGACCAGCACGTAGAGGACCGCCAGCCCCAGCATCACGAGCGCGCCCGGGGCCACGAACAGCAGCCCCGCGATCAGCCCGCCGCGGGTGCCGTGCAGCTTCCAGCCGACATAGGTCGCAAGCTGCATCGCCTCGGGGCCGGGGAGCAGCATGCAGAACGACAGGGCGCGCAGATACTCCTCCTCGGTCAGCCAGTCGCGCGTCTCGACGACCTCGCGGTGCATCAGCGCGATCTGCGCCGCCGGCCCGCCGAAGGACAGGACGCCGATTCGCGCGAAGACGCGGGTGAGTTCGGACAATGTGGGGCCCGCGGCGACGGCGGCGGGGACCGGCGCGACGGTCATGCGCTGCGCCCCGCCGGCCAGTCATGCCCTTCGTCATGCGCGTCGCGGGCCCATCGGTAGAGCGCGTCGTACAGCGGCATCGCCGCCTCGAGCTGGGTCAGGTCGTCGCGGTGGAGGCGCGACAGCCCGACCGACAGCGCGAGCAGCCCTGCCGCCTGCGGCGCCAGGTCGTGCCGGTCGGTATCGGCGCCGCGCACCACCAGCGACAGGCGGTCGAGCGCCTCGGTCCGGAGCGCGAAATCGTCGAGCAGGGTGTCGAAGGTGCAGAGCTCGCCGCGATGGGTGAAGGGCGCGCCCTCGATGTCGAAGGCGGCGGCGCCGAAGTTCGCGGCCACCGCCAGCACCTCGGCGGGCGCGACGAACAGGAACACCGCCGTCGGATCGACGAAGCGGCGGATCAGCCAGGGGCAGGCGATGCGGTCGATCTTGGGGCGGTGGCGGGTGACCCAGAGGGGCGACGGCGGCAGGGCGGCGGCCGGGATCGCCGGCAGCCCCGCCTCGGCCCAGGCGGCGAAGCCGCCGTCCAGCACCTCGGCCGCGGCGCCGGCCGTGCGCAACAGCGCCGCCGTTCCTTCCGAGATCTTCCGCCCGCCGGCGCAGACCGCCACGCAGCGCCGGCCGCGAAACGTGGTGGCCCAGTCGGCGGCCGTCAGGTGCGACCGCCGGGTCGCGCCGGGGATCAGCCGGGGGTCGGCGTCGAAATCCGCCTCGGTCCGGACGTCGATGATGTCGGGCGCGTCGGGCGTGCCGATCAGCCGGGCAAGCTGCAGCGGGGCGATCGTGTTCGGACCGGGCACAGCGGGCATCCTGTCTTGACGGACCTTCGGGGGATGCGACACTTGGGCTGGCGCCTCGCGAGGCGTTCGCCACCCCGTGCCAGCAGCTTCGCCGATGCCCCGACAGGCGTCAAGCCGATCAGCCGATCACCCGGGACAGCTCGCGCAACAGCTTCTCGCGGATCGCGCGGGGATAGTCGGCCAGACCCCGCGCGGTGATCACGAAGCCGCCCCGCGTGATCACCCATCGCCGGTAGAAGGCCGAGATCGGGGCAGAGGCGCCCATGTCCTCGATCGCGACGGCGTTGATCTCGATGCCGGCCCGCTCGGCCGTGCGGCGTTCGCGCCCGACGGTGAAGCCCGCGTTCTCGGGCCCGTCGCCCGAGATGTCGATCACCCGGCGGCGGCAGTCGGACACGGCGGCGAACTGCGCGGCGGCGAAGGCGATGGCCTCGCCCACCGCCGTGTCCGAGGCGGTGAAGGCGCGCGGCAGGGCGCGGGCGGCGGCGGCGAAGCGGTCGATCTCGGCCGGCGACAGCATCCGCCGCCAGGGCAGCACCAGCGCCTGCCGCCCGACGCCCGACCATTGCACCACGGCGAGTGCGACCTGCCCGCGCAGCAGCTCCTCGCGTATCGCGGCATCCTCCAGCGCATCGGCCAACCCCTGCACCTGCAACGCATACTCGCCCGCGTCGATCGACCCCGAGATGTCGATCGCGAGCAGCAGCGCCGTCTCGCAGGCCGGGGCGGCAGCGGGCAGGATCAGGCTCAGGGCGAGGGCGCGCAGCATCTGCGAAGGGTGTCGCAGCACGGACGGGGCCACAAGCGAAACCTTGCCGACCGGCGGATCAAGGGGCGGGAAGCGGAGAGGTTGGATGCAGGTTTCTGTTGCCAGGTACCTGCGGACCCCGCCTTACGCGGCTAGGCGCAAGGGCTTAGGTTTGGTCTTGCGAGCCGCTTACGCAGCCAGCGCCACCGGAGCACGGTTGTCATTGGCAACTGTGATCATGGACCGATAACGGTGGTACCTCACCGAGCGAAAGCTGGCCCCTTTAGACGTTCGTCGATCCTGTTTCGGCCCCGCTGCCCGCCATGACGGGTGTTTGGTGGAGCCGCCGGGTACCGCCCCCGGGTCCGAGCCGCGTATTACGGGTGCGTTTATCGCCATAGCCGGAGTTGCCCCCGGCCCAATCAATATAGGCCCGGCTGCACCGGCGCACAAGCCGGCGCGCGGGCCGTCAGGCATCGGCCAGGATCGCCGCCAGCGCCCGGCCGTGCCGGCGCATGGCGCGCGCGGAGCCCGCATCGCGCAGCCCGAGCAGGGTCTTCCACAGCGCCCAGCCCCGCGCCCGGTCCCAGGTCGCCGCATCCGCCGGCATCGCCTGCCGGAACGCCTCGGCCGCCGAGCCGGCAAACCACATCCAGCGGATCGCCAGATCGCAGGCCGGGTCGCCCACGGCCGAACAGCCGAAGTCGAGGACGGCCGCCAGCCGACCCTCGCGCAGCAGAAGGTTCCCGGGCGCCACATCGCCGTGCACCCAGACCGGCGGGCCGCTCCAGCGGGTCGCAAGGGCGCGCGCCCAGACGGAGCGCATCGCCTCGGCCTTCGGACCCGTTGCCATCGAAGCGATGCAGGCTTCGGTCTCGGCGTCATAGACCGCCAGCGCGCCGCCGCGGTGAAAGCTGTGGACGCCCGGCGCCGGGCCGCCCGCCGCCGGCGCGCGCTGAAGCGCGGTCAGAAAGGCGGCCAGGTCGCGCGCGAGCTGCAGCGGGTCGCCGGCCCCGGCCCGCAGGGCGGGCGTGCCCTCGATCCAAGCCATCACCGACCAGTCGAACGGATAGCCCTCGCCCGGGCGTCCGCGCGCCAGGGGCTGCGGGATCGGCAGCGGCAGGTGCGGGGCCAGACGCGGCAGCCAGGTCTGCTCCTTGTCCACCTGCGCCGCATAGCGTTCCGCCGAAGGCAGGCGCAGCGCCATCGCCTCGCCCAGCCGGAAGCTGCGGTTGTCCCAGCCGCCGGGGCGGATGCGGCGGATCGGCAGGTCGGACCAGTGCGGGAACTGCCGGCGGACCAGGCGGCGGGCCAGCGCGGTCGTGACCGGAACCATGCCTTCGCCCCGCGCCCCGTCAACAGGCGAACGCCCGGGACAGGTCCCGGGCGCGCTCACGGCCGAGCGGCCGGATCAGAAGCCCGACTTGATCAGCTCGAACTCCTGCAGCATCCGGTCGCGCAGCGCCGGGTCGAGCGGGGTCTGCGCCAGAAGGGTCGTGTCGATCGGGTTCACCTCGCCGGCGGCGAGTTCTTCCGGCGTGATCGCGGCCATCGCGGCGTCATTGGCATGGGCGTAGCCCACGGTCTCGAGCAGCACCTTGGCGGTCGGGTGCGACAGCCAGGCGTTGATGAAGTCATAGGCCTTGTCTTCGGACCCGGGCGCGTCCTTCATGTTGACGAAGCCGCAGAAGAACGACGCCGCGCCTTCCGCCGCCTGCCGCTGGAAGCCCACGTTGAAGCCCTCGGCGCGCAGGATCGGCACCACGTCGTTCCACGACCAAGCGACCAGCACCTCGCCCGAGGCCATCAGCTGCGCCAGTTCGGACGGATCGGTCCAATAGGTACGCACGTTGGCATGGGCCTGCCGGAGCCAGCCGGCGGCGGCCTGGAACTGCTCTTCGGTGGTCGTGGTCCAGTCGGTCACGCCGGTGGCCAGAAGCGCCAGCGACCAGACGTCATCGGTGTTGTCGGGCAGCGAGGTCCGGCCGGCAAACTTCGGATCGATGAAGACGTTGAGCGAGGCCACGTCCTCGGGCGTCACCTCGTCCTGGTTCCAGGCGATGGCGGTATAGGCGTAGTCGGTCGGGATGTACCAGACCCCGGCATCGTCCTGGTAGATCGCCGAGTTCAGGAAGCGCGGCGCGATGTTGGCAAACTCGGGGATGCGCGAGACATCCCAGGGTTCGATCAGCCCGGCATCGCGATACCGCGAGACCATCTGCGAGCACGGGTGGGTCACATCGACCTTGAAGCCGGACGAGACTTTCTGGAACGCCTCGTCGTCGTCGCCGAACAGCGCGAAGGTCGGACCCTGGCCGTGCTTGGCGACATAGTCGGCCACCAAGTCCTCGTTCTGGAAGCTGGCCCAGTCGAACACGATCAGTTCGGGATCGGCGGCGCGGGCGGGCGCGCCGAGAACCAGGGCGACGGCGGCAGACGCAAGAAGCACGGTGAGGCGGGACTGGGGCATACGGTTGGGTTTCCTCTGCTGTCGGGTGTCGTGTCGTTGTCGGACCAGCGCCCTCAGGCGCCTGCGCGCGACAGGATTAGGCACTGCCCGTCGCATCCTCAAGACATCGCTGGCCGCGCGGCCACAAATTTTTGCGAGATCGGCACGTTCCGCAAGCTCCTGCAAGATAAACGGGCAAAGCGGCAATGCCCGCCGGTCGGCCGCCGCGCCGGTCCGATCGTCGCTTGTGGCGGCCCGCCGCCCGGCGCTACACCGGCGCGGCACCCGATCCCGGAGGGCCTGTCCCGATGCCGCTTGACCTCGATTTCGTCCGCAGCCAGTTCCCCGCCTTCGAAGCGCCGGTGCATGCCGGCCGGGCGTTCTTCGAGAATGCCGGCGGCTCCTACCCCTGCCGGCCGGTGGTCGAGCGGCTGGGCCGCTTCTACCGCGAGCGCAAGGTGCAGCCCTACGGACCCTATCCGGCGGCACAAGCCGGCGGGGCCGAGATGGACGAGGCCCGCGCGCGGCTCGCGGCGCTGATGGGCGTGGCGGCAGACGAGGTGTCGTTCGGCCCGTCCACTTCGGCCAACACCTACGTGCTGGCGCAGGCGGTGCGCGGCTGGCTGCGCGGCACGGATGGGGCGGTGGTCGTCACGGATCAGGACCACGAGGCCAATTCCGGCGTCTGGCGGCGCCTGGCCGAGGACGGGGTCGCGATCCGCGAATGGCGGATCGATCGCGACACTGGGCATCTCGACCCGGACGGCCTCGCGCGGCTTTTGGCCGACGGCCGGGTCCGGCTGGTCTGCTTCCCGCATTGCTCGAACGTGGTGGCCGAGATCAACCCGGTGGAAGGGATCGCCGCCATGGCCCGGGCGGCGGGCGCCTTCACGGTGGTCGATGGCGTCAGCTATGCGCCGCACGGCCTTCCCGATATCCGGGCGCTTGACGCCGATGTGTATCTGTTTTCGGCCTACAAGACCTACGGGCCGCATCAGGGGATCATGGTCGTCGCGCGCGCCTTCGCCGAAAGCCTGCCCGCGCAGGGGCACGGGTTCAACGCCGGCACCCTTTACAAGCGCCTGACGCCGGCCGGGCCGGATCACGCGCAGGTCGCCGCCTGCGCCGGCATGGCGGATTACCTCGACGCGCTCCATTCGCGCCACTTCCCGCCCGAGCCCGACCCGGCGGCGCGCGCCCGGGCGGTGCACGGCCTGATGCGCGCGCAGGAAAACGCGGTGGTGGCGCCGCTGCTCGACTATCTTTCGGGCCGGAACGATCTCCGCCTGCTCGGCCCGCGCCGGGCGGCGGATCGCGCGCCGACCGTCGCGGTGGCGCTCGACCGGCCGGCCGAGCCGGTGTCGGCGGCGCTGGCCGCGCGCGGGATCGACTGCTGGGCGGGGGACTTCTATGCGCCGCGTCCGCTGGCGGCGATGGGGGTTGATCCGGCAAAGGGCGTGCTGCGGATGTCCCTGGTGCATTACACCAGCGCCGACGATGTGGCGCGGCTGATCGCGGCGCTGGACGCGCTGTTGTGAACCTGCGGTCTGATCCGTCAGCGGAGCTATGGCGTACCTGTTGCATGCTGCGCCCTTGCCCGTGCCGATGACGGCCCCGCTGATCCTGTGGTTCCGCCGCGACTTGCGGCTGGACGATCATCCGATGCTGGCGGCCGCGGTCCGCACAGGCCGCCCGCTGCTGCCTGTGTTCATCCTCGACCCGGAAACGGAGACGATCGGCGCCGCGGCGTGCTGGCGCCTCGGGCTGGCGGTCGCGGCGTTCGCGCAGACGCTGGCCAGGCGCGGCAGCCGCCTGACCGTGCGGCGCGGGCCGGCGCTGGCGGCGATCGAGGCGCTGCTGGCCGAGACGGGGGCGGCGGGGGTGTACTGGAGCCGCGGCTACGATCCGGCCGCGCGGGCCCGCGACGGCGGCGTCAAGGCGGCCCTGAAGGCGCGCGGGATCGAGGCCGCGAGCCATGCTGGCGCGCTCCTCCACGAGCCCTGGACGGTGGAGACCGGGCAGGGCGGTCCGTATCGGGTCTATACGCCGTTCTGGCGCGCGGTCCGCGACCGCGATGTGGCGATCCCCGATCCTGCGCCCGCGCGCCTGCCTGCACCGGACCGCTGGCCGGCCTCGGATCGTCTGGACGACTGGCGGATGGGGGCGGCGATGAACCGCGGCGCCGACGTCTTGCGCCCCGTCCAGACGGTCGGCGAGGACGCCGCGCTGGCGCGGCTCGAGGCGTTCATCGCCGGTCCGGTCGACCGCTACGCCGAGGCGCGCGACTTCCCCGCGAGGGACGGCACCTCGCGCCTGTCGGCACACCTGACCACCGGCGAGATCGGCCCGCGGCGGGTCTGGCATGCCGGCCTGGCGGCGCTGCAGGCGGGGCGGAGGGGCGCCGAAACCTTCCTCAAGGAACTGGTCTGGCGCGACTTCGCCTGGCACCTGATGTATCACACGCCGCATATCGCGACCGCGAACTGGAAGCCGGAATGGGATGCCTTCCCCTGGCGGGACGACAACCCCGAGGCGCTGGCCTGGCGGCAGGGCCGGACCGGCGTGCCGCTGGTCGACGCCGCGATGCGCGAGATGTACGTGACCGGCACGATGCACAATCGCGGCCGGATGATCGTCGCCTCCTACCTGACGAAGCACCTCCTGACCCACTGGCGCGTGGGGCTCGACTGGTTCGCCGACTGTCTGACCGACTGGGATCCGGCCTCGAACGCGATGGGCTGGCAATGGGCGGCCGGCTCCGGCCCCGATGCGGCGCCCTATTTCCGTATCTTCAACCCCGACGCCCAGGGCCAGCGGTTCGATCCCGACGGCAGCTACCGCCGCCGCTGGATCGCCGAACGGTCGCCCCGGCCGGGACCCGAGGCGTTGGCCTTCTTTGACGCCGTGCCGCGATCCTGGGCGCTCGACCCGGGTGCGCCCTATCCGCAGCCGGCCTGGCCGCTGGCCGAGGGGCGGGCGCGGGCGCTGGCCGCCTACGGGGCAAGAAATGCTTGAGCAACACGGCCTTATCCGTCAGCATGCCGGAAAAGACGAGACCGAGCGGGGGACATGGACGCATTGACCACCACCAGGGGCCAGACCGGCCTGCCGCGCTACTTCGCCGCCTGCCTGCAGATCGCGCAGCGGCTCGAGACCGGACGGCTCGACTTCGTGCTGCCGGACGGGCGGCGGTTCCGCGCTGAGGGCTCCCGTCCGGGACCGGTGGCGGAATTGCATATCCACAACCCCGACACCTTCGCCCGGCTGATCCGCGAGGGCGATCTCGGGCTGGCCGATGCCTATCTGGAGGGCTGGTGGTCCACCCCCGACCTGCAGGCCTTCATGGACGTGGTCCATACCGGCAATGACGCCGTCTACGACGGCTTTCCGGGCATGCAGCTGGTGCGCGCCTACGAGCAGCTGCGCCACTGGCTTAGGGCCAACTCGCGCCGGCAGGCGCGCCGGAACATCCGCCATCACTACGACCTTGGCAATGATTTCTACCGCCTCTGGCTCGACGACACGATGACCTATTCGAGCGCCCTGTTCCGGTCGGGCCAGGAGAGCCTGGAGCGCGCCCAGACCCAGAAATACGCGAGCCTGCTGGACCGGATCGCCGCCCGGCCCGGCGAGCACGTGCTCGAGATCGGCTGCGGCTGGGGCGGCTTCGCCGAATATGCCGCGAAGGAGCGCGGTCTGAGGGTGACCGGCCTCACGATCAGCAAGGCGCAGCGCGACTACGCGGTGGACCGGATCGCCCGCGCCGGCCTCGCCGACCGGGTCGAGATCAAGCTGCAGGACTACCGCGACGAGCGCGGGATGTATGACGGCATCGCCTCGATCGAGATGTTCGAGGCGGTCGGCGAGAAATACTGGCCGGTCTATTTCGGGGTGCTGCGCGAGCGGCTGAAGCCGGGGCGCAATGCCGCGCTGCAGGTCATCACCGTGCAGGACCAGCGGTTCGAGATGTACCGCAAGGGCGTGGACTTCATCCAGAAGCACATCTTCCCCGGCGGCATGCTGCCGAGCCCGTCGGTGCTTCGGGCCGAGGTCGCCCGGGCCGGGCTGAAGGTGCTGGGTTCGAGCGAATTCGGCGAAAGCTACAGCCAGACGCTCAGGCGCTGGCACGAGATGTTCAACGACCGCTGGGACGAGATCGCGCGGATGGGCTTCGACGAGCGCTTCCGGCGGATGTGGAACTACTA
>Ga0224723_1000369_pt1 | contig 31476 bp, 25 predicted proteins | sample Balambano_FR2_Me_FD_161647 | JGI IMG/M metagenome (GOLD analysis project Ga0224723, IMG submission 161647) | Freshwater sediment microbial communities from Lake Towuti, South Sulawesi, Indonesia - Balambano_FR2_MetaG | ecosystem: Environmental > Aquatic > Freshwater > Lake > Sediment | place... | reverse complement strand
CCTACATCCTTCAAATTGTAGGTTTATTCGCGTATAGGTTCAGTAGGGGCCGGGCGGCGGATGCCTCGACAGTCTTCGTCTTGGGTGGCGGGGAGGCGACTGGGGGAAGGGGCGATCGCCGGATTTACAGCGGCACCTGCACCACTGGGCAACATTCGTAGCGGCTCACCTAAAGGGTCGTCTTCTGCCTCGTTGAGCGCTTCTAGCTCGGAGTCGGGGTTAAAATTAAGTCCCAAAGCTGCCACGATGCGATCGGGGTTAGTGCTAAGGTCTACGACTAGCGGCAGCAGTTGAGTTAAACGGGGTTCCAGAATCGATAGGGTCGCCAAAATGAAGCTAGACGAGGGGCGGCGCTGCCCCTCACAATTCACCCAAACGCCCAAACGAATGAGCCATGAGCGGTTTTCGCGGTAGTAGTCCAGCCACTTTGCTCGGACGGATTGACGCAGTTGCTCAACGTTCACGATCAGCCTCAAAACGATGTAGATCGTCCCAATTTAGTCGCTTCTCATGCCAACAAAAGCTACGCCAACGGGTCATATTGCTCTTCCTCCTGAGTATCAGGCAGCAGTCGAGACAGGTCAGCCTCTGCACTGCTAGAGCGAACATTCACCGTTGTTCCGCTTTCCTTAGAGAGTTCCATATCCGGATCGAAATTCAATCCCAACACTTCAACTAGGGCATCTTCATTGGCGTTGAGTCGATAGAAAGGCACCATCAGGTTGCCTAACTTTGGCTCGATAGCGTTGACGACACCCAAAATCAAATAAGAAGACGGTCTACGACCTCCATCGGGAGTGCGGACGGAATGATTTTCCATTTGCAGACTTAACCAACCCCGATTGGTTTGAAAATAGTCCAGCCACTTTTGCTTAATGGAAGTCGTAAAGTTCTCAAAAAATGCCATATTCTCGATGCTCTTAAGCTTGCTGAAGGTATTAGTTTGAATGCCTTAAGACCTGTAGTCAAGACCTATCAGTCTGTACAGCATCATACTGTGGAATTTACCCACGCAATTGGCAACGCTATCAGGTTTAACGCAAAGTAGTAAAGTTTTAAATCCTGAGGTTAGAACTTGCAATCGCCTCAAAAATCAAGTTTCAAAACTTTAAAGCTTTCTGCTTAAACCATCATGAGATCTAACTCTTCTTCTGCTCTTACTTGAGGTTGTACAGGATTGAGGTAGAAGTCAGACAGCAGCGAGAACAGTTCGCGGTCAGGTGAATCGTTGGGCACAACGCCTTCTGGCTGCGCCAAGATTTGATCGGCAATGTTGAGATAGTAGTCGCAGACGTAGCTGAGTGACGGATCGGTTTCTGCCATCTCAAACAGCGTTTTGCCTTTGACGCGAGAGACACGAATGTCTTCGATCAGCGGCAAGATTTCCAGCACGGGCATGGGCACGGAATCAACATATTTGTCGATCAGGTCGCGCTTGGAGGTGCGGTTGCCGATCAGTCCAGCCAAACGTAGTGGGTGAGTCCGGGCTTTTTCGCGCACCGAAGCGGCGATTCGGTTGGCGGCAAACAGGGCATCAAAGCCGTTGTCGGTGACGATCATGCAGTAGTCGGCGTAGTTGAGAGGAGCGGCAAAGCCACCGCAAACCACGTCGCCCAGCACGTCAAACAGAATTACGTCGTATTCATCGAAGGCGTTGAGTTCTTTGAGCAGCTTGACGGTTTCTCCGACGACGTAGCCGCCACAGCCTGCCCCTGCGGGTGGGCCGCCTGCCTCGACGCAATCAACGCCGCCATAGCCTTTGTAGATTACGTCTTCGGGCCAGACATCTTCGTAGTGATAGTCTTTTTCCTGAAGCGTGTCGATGATAGTGGGAATGAGGAATCCGGTTAGGGTAAAGGTGCTGTCGTGTTTGGGGTCGCACCCGATTTGCAGTACCTTTTTACCGCGACGGGCAAGGGCGACAGAGATGTTACAGCTTGTTGTGGATTTGCCGATTCCACCTTTTCCATAAACTGCTAATTTCACGCTGGTTATCTCCTGGTGATTCTTTAAACGGGCTGGGTGCTAACGGGTCTGGCGCTAACCTTTTCCTCAGCCTTAGATTTCTTTGGGTTGATCGCATTATGTCGAAGCCACTGAGCAAAAGAAAGGGCCCTTGAGAATGGATCAAGGCGCTAAACAGAGCTAAGCACTATCTAAGCGAATGGATTCTATAGAAATCACCCTAATTCACTCTGGAAGCTTTTGGAACCCATTAGAGAGAATTTGTAACCTAGATTTTATAAAAATCGGAACAAAAACAAATGTGAGGGAGGCAGATCTGCGACTTCTCAAAGAAGTCGCAGATCTGGGTACTTTGTTTTTACCTGTTAATTGGCTTAATTGGCGGCTCTGGGGAATAGGCATCTTGCCTGTTCGGGCGGGTGAGACATCTACCCCACGAGTATTTAGGTTTATGGTGTTAATTCCTCGGAAGTGAGGCTGGGCGATCGCCCCAAAAACTCCCTTACTTTGACCCCACTCACGCACTTGTTAAAAATAATAAATTTTAGCGATCGCCCTCATTCCCTTTTGCTTTTCCAGCCTGATGCTCTTTAACTGCCTGCGTCAGCAAATAAGTCACCAAGCTGCTAACTGAGCGACTTTCCTCAGTAGCCCATTCTTCTAAAGCCTTCTGAATTTCTTCCGGCAAATATGCGGTTACACGTCCGCGTGAAACCATCGGTTTCTTAAATCTCCTACTGCTGCTGAGAATTTCAAGGCTATCTACTAGTGCCTGAAGCTAGCAAAGTTGACGTTTACGTCAAGGTTATGATAAGACTAAAATGTGAACGAAAAAATGCAGGAGAAGCCGTCACCATAGTTGGTTAATCCAGTAATAAGGAGTAGACACATATGCAGATTGAGCGCAAGAATTATCCTCATCTTGATGCACCTGTAGGTCCATACGTTCATGCAGTAAGCTACAACGGCTTACTTTTTCTTTCAGGTTTGACTGCGTTCAATACGCCCGCACAAGACGGAGATCTCGCAATTCAAGCTGAAGCAATTTTCAATCAAATGAAGAGCATTCTTGAAGCAGAAAAGGTTAGCTTTAGTAACCTACTCAAAGTGACAATATTCGTAACAGAGTTTGAGGAGATTGATAAATTCAGAAACGTTCTATTCAATCGCTATAAAAATAACTTGCCAGCAAGTTCACTCATCCAAGTTAAGAGCCTTTTTGCGCCAGCATTGAAAATAGAGGTTGAAGCTATAGCAGCACTAGCTAGTTCGTAAGCAATTCCTGCGATTCGCAACCTAACAACGCCCATGAACCCGTCCATTTAGAGGTTGTTGATTAATTTGAGAGGTTCTTTGCGGCGGGTTATGGGCTGCATCGTTAGACTTCTGGTTCAATGCCAAGCGATCGCAACTGCTCTGCCAACTGCTCTGCCCGCTGCTGTGCCTGTTCTGCCCTTTGCTGTGCTTGCAATGCCTGTTGCTGTGCCTGAAGTGCTTGCTGCTCTGATTGTAGGGCATCCTCTTCGGGCGTTAGAACCAATTGTCCTTCAGGGTCAAAGTAGCGAAGCTGTCCTTGATGAACGCTTAGATACAGATTCAGGCTTTCGCTCCAGAGGAAACTTGCTGAGTTGGGGGCAATCGCCTGATAGCGCTGACCAATCAGCCGATAACCTGCCAATTCTAGAGTATCTGGCGAAAAATAAAAGTATTCAGGGGTGCGGAAGCGATCCTGATAAATCTCTTTTTTCAGATTTCTGTCATTACCAGCCGTTGAGTCAGAGAGCAATTCAATGATCAAATCGGGGTATTTGCCGTCTTCCTCCCAGACGACCCAGGAGCGACGCGGGCGTTTTTGCGTTTTTTTCACCAGGAAGAAATCTGGGCCGCGGAAGTCCTGAGTTTTAAGCTGTTGGCGGCTGAAGTAAATAGTCAGATTTGCGCCAATGAAGAAATCATTGCGATCGCGCCACAGCCATTCCAGACAGGCAACTAGCAGCGCCAGTTGAGCATAGTGCAAAGAACTTTCCATTTCTGGCTCAACGCTCTCTAGCTGCGTGGCATCCGGCATTAGGTCTGCTAATTCTGGAGCAGTCAGGGCCATGGATCAATCCTTAAACAATATTCTCAGACGATATCGTTGAAGACCTGAGATTTCAACCTGGCTACAATCTACAATTTACAGCTGATTCAATTCTAGAAGCTCCATAAGCTGAAAAAATAGACAGTTAATAGACAGTTAAGATTGGCGATCGCCCTCGTTCAACATGGTTTATGCAATCGATTTTGGCACCAGCAACACCGTCATTGCCCGCTGGAATGCAGCTACCCAGCAGCCCGAAACTTTAGCTTTAGCAGATTTATCCTTTCGGCTGGGGCAAAACCCGCCGCTAATTCCCAGTCTGGTTTATGTGGAGAATGCTGCTGACGGCAAGGTGATCGCGGGTCAGACGGTGCGCGATCGCGGATTGGATTTAAGCAGCGACCCTCGCTTTTTTCGTAACTTCAAACGAGGAATTGGGGCTGAAGTTCAAGGATTTCTGCCAGAGTTGGACGGACAGACGGTGAGGCTGGAGCAAACCGGACAGTGGTTTTTAACGCAGGTCATTCAACAACTCCAGAGCCGCGACCCAGATTTTGATTCCCTCGTCTTCACAGTTCCGGTAGACAGCTTTGAAGCGTATCGAAACTGGCTATCTGGCGTTTGTCAATCGCTGCAAGTCGAGCAGGTGAGAATGCTGGATGAGCCGACCGCTGCTGCTCTGGGCTATGGCTTGGCTTCTGGAGAAACACTGCTGGTGATCGACTTTGGCGGCGGCACGCTGGATCTGTCGCTGGTGCAGCTTCAGGGCGATCGCCAATCCCAGTCGAAACCGCTTGGCTTCATTCTCAAATGGGGACAAAAAACGCTGACCGAATCCAGTCAACGTCCTAAAATTGCCCGTGTTCTTGCCAAAGCCGGACAAAATTTGGGCGGTTCAGATATCGATAACTGGCTGGTCGATTACTTTGCAACTACACAGGGCTTAGCCGTTACCCCTCTAACTCTACGACTGGCAGAACGACTCAAAGTGCAGCTATCTGAGCAACCTGCGGCGACCGAGGCTTACTTTAATGACGAAACCTTTGAAAGCTACGAGTTGCAGCTAGACCGCGATCGCTTCACCACCATTCTGCAAGCACACCAGTTTTTTGAACGCCTAGATGAGTCGATGACACAAGTGCTGCGGCAGGCAAGACGGCAGGGGCTAGAAGTGTCTGACATCAACGCTGTTTTGCTAGTCGGCGGCACCGCCCAAATTCCCGCTGTGCAAGACTGGGTAAAACAGTATTTTGAGCCTGAAAAGATCCGCTCAGAGCGTCCATTTGAGGCGATCGCCCAGGGTGCCCTGCAAATTCATCAAGGCATTAACCTGAAAGATTTTCTCTATCACAGCTATGGCATCCGCTATTGGGATCGACGCAACAACTGCCACAACTGGCATCCTCTAATCAAGGAAGGACAGCCCTACCCGATGCCCGATCCGGTTGAACTGGTGTTAGGTGCATCCACAGAAAATCAGCCCAGTATTGAACTGGTGATTGGTGAACTGGGGGCCGAATCGAGCGGCATGGAGGTTTTTTTTGAAGGCGATCGCCTCGTCACCCGCAGCCTTGCTAGCGGCAAAACTCAAGTGCAGCCGCTGAATGATCAAGCGAGTACAATTGCTAAACTCACGCCTCCTGGCTCTCCAGGCAGCGATCGGATCAAGGTGCTGTTTTGGGTGGATGGCGATCGCTTCCTCAAAATCACTGTTGAAGACCTATTTACCGCTGAAACGCTACTGGAAAATCGAGCGGTGGTGCAGTTGAGTTAGGTGAGAGGTGGTAGGTGGTAGGTATGGGATTTATCTGGGGACTTGCATTGGTCTGATCTGTTACCCAATGTCCTGCCCTGGAATCAATTCCGGGCTAATCCCTTAAGTCAGTTGAAACTGACTAAGGATCATGGATTAATAACCTCTGTGGGGTGGGTGTCTCACCCGCCCGGACGGGCAAGATGCCCATCCCACAAAATGTACAGTTTATTTAATTCTCATTCCTAAGACGTTTACTAGAAGCTTGTTCTAACTCGTTTCAACGAGTTTTAGCTTTAAGCCTGAGATTGATCTCAGGGCTCTGGTGCAATCCCTTCTGCTACTGGTGCAAGATCTAAAATCTATCTGCTAAGGAAACGTATGAATAGCTGTTCAGATGTTAGTATTATGGAGAAGTCGATTTTGGTAAAAGCTATGGCAACTGTCACTCAGATGAAATGCGCTTGTGATGCTTGCGTTTGCGTTGTGGCAATTGAAGAAGCAGTAAAGAAAGATGGTAAGAACTATTGCAGCGATGCCTGTGCCAACGGACACCCCAATGGTGAGAACTGCGGGCATCAGGGTTGTGATTGTTAAGTGAAGGGGGCGATCGCCTTCTCACCTGTAGTGTCTAATAAACTCTAGATACTCTTGTAGAGTGCGTCGTGACGCACTCTACCGCTGCCTACTAAAAAATTGAGGCTGTGAGGCGAAATTACTTCGAGTTTTCTATATATTTTCGAGGGTTGTTCGTTACTTCTTTTGATGATCGAGTTGAGGCTTGAGCGATCGCCCTATACTTCAAGCAAAACTTATAGGTGCTTCCACTTCAAGCAGATCCTCTTTACGGAAATATAAGCAGCCTCTAAATATGGGCTGAAACGCTTAAACTCACCTTATAAACTTTTTGGCTGAACTCAATAACCCTTAAACCACACTAACGAACGTTTGAGTCTAACGGTTCTGATAGCTTGCGACTTACCAGATGCTTAAGCAAAGCTTATTACTGGGCAATGGTTCAGGATTAGAGCAAGTTGGATTTGTAGAATAGCTTTCAGGTTAAAGCGGATGCGTAGGTTGGAATGGGAGCGATCGCTCTCAAAGCTATAAGCTTGGACTTTACCTCATCAAATCAAGAGGCAGAGTTGCTGCAACAGCCAATTCCTGTTCCAAAATGGATTTAGCTCAAGCAGGATTTACTATTCTGTTTGGGTGAAAGCTTAAGAACCGCCTCACTCAATCAAAATCAAGATTTCTTCGTTCCTCTCGGCTGCTTCAAGATAAAGGTTTCTCAACCACATGAACTGATCCCGGTAGTATCTCCCCTCATCTTCTTGCTCGGCAAAAAGAGTATCAGGATCTATCTCTCGCAGTAGTCTTGCGTCTTCTTGAACTAACGACAATGGAACAGACATCATACCGAATCTATAGTCTTCGCTTGACAGATGTGGCGCAAAGTTTTGCACACCGTCTATCAGTCTTCTAATTCTTTCGCTAGCGTTTTCGACCTGCTGTTCTGCTAACTTTTGGGATAGTCGCCTTTCAATTCTAGCTATAGATTCAAGCATGGTGCTTCGGTCTTCAATTCCAGGATAGGCTTCACGAGTGCGTCTTATCTCTTCTCGAAACTCCTCAATCCATGCAGTTGTTTCAGATTCAGAGCCTAAAATGTTTTGATACCCTTCAATCACATCGCTTAAGATTTCATCTACCTCAGCGGGTTCAATTTCAAAAAAGTGGAAGATACCATTGCCGTAGGGAAATAGTCTTTCCATCAACAACATCAGCGCTCTCTCAGTTTGAAGACGCTGATAAAGGCTGCTTTCCACTGGAATGGTACTGTAAAAAATAGAAATACTCATAGATCAGGCTGTCAAGATATAGCTGTAGTCGGCTAGGTTAGGACATGGACATTTTGGTGGCGCGGCGGAGCCGCGCCACCAAAATGTCCTAATCAATATGGCTACCGCTATAAATTGTAGCGATCGCCAATCCAGTTAAAGTTAGCGATCGCTATACTATGCCAAATTCTATTTGATCAGTGACCTAGCGGAGTTGGCAGAATTTGCGATCGCGATCGGACTGCGGCTCTTGCCAGGAGTAGGCAAAGTGGCTAACAGAATTGATTTGCGGAGCGACCTGCCGGATTGCCTGCATTTGTGCTTCTAGCGATGGGCGATTGCTCACCGCCTGCCCCCAGGTGCCTGCTAGAACGGGGCTGATTCGGGTGCCGGGAGGTGCCTGGGAGGTGACTCGCTGCACCAGAGCCGTGATACACGATGTGTTGTTGTTGCCGCAAACACCGTAGGACATGGGGTGCCATTCCATGCTGCTAGGGAATCGATCCCAGGGCTGGAGGCGAGAGTCGTAGCCTTGCCCAATCGTTTGGTTTGCGTCGGGAAAGAACACTGCTCCGGCTGGGATGTCCTGGCGCTGCACGGGCAAAGTTGCCATTGCCAGAAAATCTAACACCCCCTGAATGGCGTGGGCAACGGTGAGTCGCCAAAGCTGCGATTGAATAACTGGGCGACGTTCTCCAGAGGTGGCGGTGGGCAAGTAGTAGTTTAGCTCCCGACCTTGCCAGAGCGGTTCGCCTTCGGTGGGGTAGAGGCTGTCCAGGGAGTCTAGATCAGAGGCATTGATGTGGCCTCGGCTGATATAGCGGCGAATCAATTCGCGTCCCTTCTGGTTAAGGGCGCGACTGTAAAGGGCTTGCTGGGCCGCTGAACCATAAATCCACAGATCTTGAACGCGACTGGCGACCGATGCGGGGCCTGTGCCTCTGGGATAACGTACATAGTCAAACAACACGCCATCAGGACGGCGCTGAAGCACGGCCTGCACTAGAGCGTAGTAGTCTTGCTTAGCACGATTGTTGTAGGGATCGATGAACGTTTCTTCGGAACTGATCGCGCCAACGTCGGAGTTTAGGCCCGTACTGGTGTTGAAGTTGAGGCTAGTTTGTCCGTAGCCATTCAGCGCTAGAACCTGCTCGGCTCCGGGGCGCTGGGCGTAGGAGTAGCCAAAATTCATCATAAACATCCAGGCGTAGACTTTTAGCCCGCGTTCTTGACCTTTGGCGATCGCCTCTGCCAGCAAATCCACATCCTCATAACCGGGCGTGCGAATCGTAGACGGCCAGGGTGTCCGGTTTTCGGACTGCGGCAATAGCACCTGACCGTTATAAAACACCTCAACGTAAACCTGGTTATAGCCCCGGTTGACCATGCGATCGAGAATATCTTCTAGCACTCCCTCTTCAGCATCACAGGGATAGAGTCGAATCCAGATTGCCTGATTTCGCAGCCAGCTTTGACTGCGGCAGCGACGGACTTGCTCGGCGTGTTCGTCTAGCAGGTCTTCGTAGCGGTTTTGGGCCTGGCGATCGCCCGCTAATGCTTGCTCTCGCAGTTCGTTTTTCTCAGCGATTGCGTCGCCCGATAGCTGGCAGTAGGGAGAAGTCTGAGCCTGCGATCGCCCCGTCCAAGTAAATGGACTGAACAAACTACTCACCAACAGGATTAAAAACAAACCGCTGTAAGCAAATTGACGACGCTGTACAGGTGACTGGGGACGCACAAATCTCATGGACGCTTCAATACTCCTTCAATGGTTCCACAGGTCTGACGAAAGCCCTGATGTTATAGCAGCACAGCAACGGGTCAATCGTAAAATGACTGGCGTTGTCAAATTGAGGTAAATCTTGAGCATGAGAACAGCTTGCTTACAGTCAAAATTCAGCTTTCAATCCACAGTGCTATGAACTCACAGTGCTAATGCAATCGGCAGCGCAAAAAGATGCCAGAAGGCAATGTAGGATATGCGGTGCAACAGTGCAATAGTGTAGCAGGGTAAGGGAAAGACTCCCAACTTAACTGTTCGATTTCATTCACAATTCATCCGGTGATTTCTGCGATCGCCCAAGCTTTTGCCGTAACCGATTCACAAATAGATCTACCTCTGACAAACCGAGCCGCGCTGCAAATAGGGCAAAGACTCCTAAGCCCGCTAATCCAGAAATGCTCAGGTTCAGCAGTTGAATCAGCAGCCCTTCAGTTCCCAACAGCGACTGACAGCCCCACAGCGCCGCCCAGGACACGACCCCTGCCAGAATGCTGCCTGCTGCCAGCCCTGAAATTGGCAAACCCGTTTCGCGCCAGGGCAAGCCCCGCAATCGACGGTTAAGAACCCAGAGCAAAATGGCCATCGACACAAAATTTACGCCTACCGTCGCCAGAGCTAAACCAGCGGCTCCAAACTGCTGTGTGAAGAGGAAACAAAAAACCGCATTGAGCAACAGTCCCCAAAGGCTGACCTTAAACGGCGTATTGCCATCTCCCAACCCATAAAATACACGCACCAGGACATCTCGCCCCAGATAGAAAAACATCCCAACCGCATACGCTAGCAGCACTGAGGCGACGAGTTGAGAATCTTGCTGGGTAAACTGCTGCCGCTCGTAGACAATCCGTACCGCAGGCAGGGCTAACACCGCCAGCAGTGCGCCCACAGGCATCATCGTAAAAGCAGTCAGCACCAGGCTTTGACGAATCCGCTGCTTTAGCTCTCCCCAGTTTTCAGGAGCCGCCAGTTTAGAAAAAATTGGCATATACGGCACCAGAATTACGTTCGAGAGAATGCCCAGCGGCGTGAGGAACAGAAGTTGAGCGTAACCTAACGCCGAAGCTGCCCCGACCGGAAGCTGAGAGGCAAACAGCAAACTGATGTAAACGCTGATCAGCAGCATTCCAGAGGAGAGGGTCGCTGGCCCCATCAGCCGCCAGATTTCCCCCATTCCGGGTTGCTTCAGGTTAAACCGTAGCCTCAGTGTCCCCATGCCCGATCGCCACTGGGTAGGAATCTGTACTAGCCATTGCAAAATCGCCCCTGCCAGAGTGCCCCAGGCCAGCACCACTGCACCATATTCATCGGCGAAGAACCAGACCCCAATGATCACGGTAATGCTGGAAAATAGCGGACTGACAGACGGTAGCCAGTAGTGATCGGCAGCATTTAACGTCCCAAAGCCAATGCCAATCAGCCCTGAGAAGACAGCCAGGGGAGCCATGATGCGGAACTGTTCAACGGCGATCGCCTTCACTTCCGGGGTCGTTCCCGGTGCAATCAGTTGAATCAGCGGATCGGCAAACACCATCAAAAAGATCGTCACCAGCAGCAGCAGCCCGCCTACCAGCGTCGTTACGGTTTCAATCAGCGGTTCGGCTTCCTCTTTCGGTCGTTTTGCCAACACGCTGATAATGGAACTGTGAAATGGCCCGTTGATCCCTCCCAGCAGCACAAACAAAAAGCCGGGGATCACATAGGCATAGTTGTAGGCATCGACAGCAGCACCTACCCCGAAGGCAGCGGCGATCGCCTGTTGACGCACCAACCCGAATAGCTTGCTGATCAGGGTGGCGATCGCCACGATTCCGGCGATTCCAGCCAGAGAGCGAGCAGGTTTTTTGATCTCAGTCACAAAAACTCGTACACCATGAAAGGAGCTTCACCTATTTAAGCGCGAATTGATCCAGGACCAACGCAACCTCACACAACAGCCGCCTCCAGCATCTCAATCGTGCCTCTGTCAGCATCGATCGCCACCTCTAACCCAATTGGCAGCGTCAGAATTGTCTCCAAATGTCCGATTGTAGCGCCATACCAAGCTGGAATGCCCAATGGCTGAAGGTGTCCCCAGATCACTTCCTCCAACGTCAAAGAGCCGTAGCTTTCATCGGGTAAGCAATTAACGCACTGCCCAAAAATTAGCCCCGAAAGGCGATCGAATACACCCGCAAGTTTGAGATGCGTCATCATTCGATCGATGCGGTAAATGTTCTCGCCAATGTCCTCTAGAAACAGCACGGCCCCTTCCAGGTCGGGCATATAGGGAGAACCCACGATCCCCGAAATGACGGACAGGTTGCCGCCAACCAATTTGCCCTGCGCTCGACCGGGGGTGATGGTTTGGAGACGGTATCGTGTTTGCATCAGGCGATCGCCATCATCCCCATCTCTGAAATTCTCAAAGGTGACTCTTTCTGCATCGAACAGCATCCGCCTAAAAAAATCCGTTTGCGCGGTTCGCCAGCCCGACAGCCCATTGGGCCCGTGAAACGTTACCAGCCCGCTCTGGGCAAAAACACCTAAAATCAATGCCGTAATGTCACTGAAGCCAACCAAAATTTTAGGATTCTGGCGAATCAGGTCGTAATCCAGGTAGGGCAGCATCCGACTACAGCCCCACCCCCCCCGAATCGGCAGCAGCATTGCCACCTCCGGGTCAGCAAAAAACTGATTTACATCTTCGGCCCGATCGCGGTCTTGCCCAGCCAGATAGCCGTACCGATCAAACAGGTGAGGAGCTAATCGGGGTAACAACCCCAGCCCGCGCACCGCATCCATCACAATTTCAACATCTTCTCGCACAAACGTAGCACTGGCGGGGCTAATCAGTCCGACAACCGCCCCTGGCCGTAGTCGAGCAGGTTTCGCAGCGGTGGCTAATCCAGGTTTGGGGTAGGCGATCGCTGATACAGCCGCAGTTGCAGCCAGCGTCTTGAGAAAAAATCGGCGGGAGAGCATGGGGAAAGTAGGAAGGGGGAAGGGATGAGGGAGAAAGGATAGGGCGGGAGGAGCAAGAATTGCTCTGCAAATTTATACCATTTCGTCCTCAGACTGCTAGTTACAGTCTTAGATAACCTCTACTAAAACTACGTTCTAAGAGCGCACACACATTCCCCTTATCCCTCATCCTTCCTCCTCCATCCTTCCTCCCCCTCCCTCCTCACATACAACCCGATTGCGTCCAAGAGATTTTGCCTTTAACAAATTTCGGTCTGCCCGCTCTAGGAGGCTAATTCCCTTTGCGTCGTCGCTGTCTTGCAGAGAGGTGGCTCCAGCGCTGACTGTGATGGTCAGGTCAAGGGTGTCATTGATGTTAAAAGGCTGGTTCGCTATCAGGCGACACAAGCGCTGAGCAATTAAGCCAGCTTCTTGAAAGCCTGTGTCACTTAGAATCACAACAAATTCTTCGCCGCCATAGCGAAACGGGGTATCGTAAAATCGCAGGTTGTGTCGCAGTCTAGCTGACAGCAGTTTTAGGGCGCGATCGCCCACTAAATGCCCATAGTTATCGTTAATTGACTTAAAAAAATCCACATCCAGCATAATCAGGCTAATGGGCATTTCTCGCCCTCTGGCGTTGTGAATTTGGCGCGGCAGTTCCCATTCAAAAGCGCGACGGTTGTTTAACTCAGTCAAGGGATCAGAAAGGGCGATCGCCGACAGTAAATCGTTGGTTCGCATCAGTTCCCGATGGTTTTGCACCCGCCGCAGTCCTGCCCGAACATAAGCGCAAAATAGCCGCTTTTGCTGAGCGATCGCATTGTTTATCCATTCAGCCTGGAGTTTTTCAGTCAATTCCTGGTCAAAGAAGCGATCGAGCGACAAATTCACGTAAGCGTCCGCTCCAGTTTCTAATGCATTTGCTCTAGACCCAATAAACTCCAGTTTTAAGGTCAGGCTTGATTTCGCTGGCGACCGTTCTTCTGCGACTTCACTCCAATTTGCAACGATGATGCAATAAATCCAGGCTAAGCGACTTTGGGCTTTAATTTGCTGACAAAGCTCAAGCGTGGCAGGCAGATCTGCCTGCATGACCAGCAAATCGGGCTGTTGAGCCTGAATCAGCGGCATTGCTTCGTTTGGATCAGACGCAACCTCCACCGTAAAATCAGCAACCTGCTGAATCAACTGAACGAAGGTCGCAAGAAAGGTATTGCCCCCAACTACAAGAATCGAAGCATTCATTGATAAATGACGAACCTGCTTGAAAAATTAGGATTGTACTTGAAGTGCGCCGCTAAACGCTCAAATGTTTGAAGATGGGTCAGGGCTTATGCTGCTAGTCTGCAATTTGCGTGTGGTTGCGAGTAGTTAGAGAAACCGACTCAAACACAAACTTACATCGTTGGGCAACAAATCTAATGGCAGAGAAGGGGGAGTGCTGCTGTCGAGTCAACCCAATCAAGCGGGTTAGCCTGGTGTAACTCTGCACGTCAAGTGTACCCAGAGTTCCGTTAGCTACGTGCAGGGCCGGATGCATTCCCGGATTTGTAGAATCCCTTATGAAAATTGCCGTCACTCACGCTCGATCAGCACGCTCCATTAGAAAGGCTTTGTCGAATCTCGCGCCATAGTTGAGAATAGAGGGTAGGTTCTTAAGTATTGCTAGACATAGACTTCTAGACTTCAAGTTCCAGATTTCTAGCAAGCGTTACGTAAAGTGCCATAAGCATTTCAGCCTGAAGCAAGTATCCCCATGTTGACTCATTTAAGCGGCGCTCAAATTCGACAAACATTCATTGACTTCTACGCAGAACGGGCACATCAGGTGTTGCCCAGTGCCTCGTTGGTGCCTGAAGACCCGACGGTGCTGCTGACGATCGCCGGAATGTTGCCTTTTAAGCCGATTTTCTTGGGGCAGCGGCAGGCTGAGTTTAACCGGGCGGTGACGGCGCAGAAGTGCATTCGCACCAACGATATTGAGAACGTTGGGCGGACGGCGCGGCATCAGACTTTCTTTGAAATGCTGGGTAACTTTAGCTTTGGCGATTACTTTAAGGAGCAGGCGATCGCCTGGGCCTGGGAGCTATCAACTCAGGTGCTTGGCTTTCCGCCGGAGCGAGTGGTAGTCAGCGTATTTCGGGAAGACGACGACGCATTTGCCATTTGGCGCGACCAGATTGGCATTCCGGCACATCGAATCCAGCGCATGGATGAGAAGGACAACTTCTGGAATTCTGGCCCTACCGGCCCCTGCGGCCCTTGCTCAGAGCTGTATTACGACTTTCATCCAGAACGGGGCGACGACCACATCGACCTGGAAGATGACACCCGCTTCATTGAGTTCTATAACCTGGTGTTTATGCAGTACAACCAGGATGCTGAAGGCAACCTGACTCCGCTGCAAAATCAAAATATTGACACGGGTATGGGGCTGGAGCGAGTCGCCCAAATTATCCAGCAGGTTCCCAACAACTACGAAACCGATCTGATCTTCCCGATCGTTAAGAAAGCGGCTGAAATTGCCGGGATCGACTATGCCAAAAGCGATGAAGCGACCAAAGTTTCGCTCAAGGTAATTGGCGACCACGTTCGAGCAGTCATGCACATGATTGCCGATGGCATTTCTGCGTCAAACCTGGGGCGCGGCTATGTGCTGCGTCGCTTGATTCGGCGGGTGGTGCGGCACGGGCGGCTGATTGGCATTGATAAGCCGTTTGTTAATCAGGTGACAGAGGTGGCGATCGCCATCTCCGAAGACGCATACCCCAATGTGCGGGCGCGAGAAAAGTCCATCCAGGCAGAACTGCAACTGGAAGAATCTCGTTTCCTGGAAACCCTGGATCGGGGCGAAAAGCTGCTGTCAGACATTCTGACGCGAGTAGAAAAGTCTGACAAAGAAATTTCTGGTCATGATGCCTTTGTCCTCTATGACACCTACGGATTTCCCTTAGAACTCACTCAGGAAGTCGCAGGAGAAAAGGGACTCACCGTTGATGTCAAAGGTTTTGAGGCAGAAATGGAGCAGCAGCGACAGCGCTCCCAGGCAGCCCATGAAACCATTGACCTGACGGTGCAGGGCACGCTCGACCAGCTAGCGGAAGGCCTGAACGAAACGGCATTCCTGGGCTACACCCAATTTTCCGGTGGGGCTGAGGTAAAGGTGCTGCTGGTGCAGGGAAAATCAGTCGAGGCGGCTGAAGCAGGTACCGCAGTGCAGATTGTGCTAGACCAAACGCCGTTTTATGCCGAGTCGGGCGGTCAGATTGGCGATCGCGGCTATCTCAGCGGCGACACGGTTGTGGTGCGGGTCGAAGATGTGAAAAAGGAAGGCGCACTGTTTGTCCACTTTGGCAAAGTTGAGCGGGGCACAGTGCAGGTGGGCGATCGCGTCACTGCTCAAATTGATCTCGCCTGTCGTCGTCGCGCCCAGGCAAACCACACCGCTACTCATCTGCTCCAGGCCGCGCTGAAAAAGCTGGTGGATGACTCAATTTCCCAGGCAGGCTCCCTGGTGGCGTTCGATCGCCTGCGGTTTGACTTTAACTGTTCTCGTCCGCTCACGCCTGACGAAATTCAGCAGGTCGAGGAACAGGTCAACACCTGGATCTCAGAAGCTCACGCGGCTCACATTAGCGTCATGCCGATCGCTGAGGCAAAGGCGAAGGGGGCGATCGCCATGTTCGGCGAAAAGTACGGTGATGAAGTGCGAGTGCTAGACTTTCCCGGTATCTCAATGGAGCTGTGCGGCGGTACCCACGTGAGCAACACGGCTGAAATTGGCGTATTCAAAATTGTTTCAGAGTCCGGTGTAGCAGCAGGCATTCGTCGGATTGAAGCGGTGGCTGGCCCAGCCGTGCTGGATTATTTGAATGTGCGCGATCAGGTTGTGCGCGAGTTGGGCGATCGCTTCAAAGCCAAGCCCGAAGACCTGCCCGAACGCATCACTGCCCTGCAAACTGAACTAAAGACGACGCAAAAACAGCTTGAGCAACTGAAGGCAGAACTCGCCCTGGCAAAATCTGACCAACTGCTAGGACAGGCAATTTCCGTCGGCTCATTCAAACTGCTCGTTGCAGAACTGGCAGACGTTGACCCCGATTCCCTCAAAACCGTCGCCGAACAGCTTTTGCAAAAGCTAGGTGAAGGCGCAGTTGTGCTAGGTTCCGTCCCTGAAGCCGAAAAGGTGAGTTTAGCTGCCGCTTTTAGTCAAGGGGTGAATGGGAAAGGCTTGCAGGCTGGGAAATTTATTGGGGCGATCGCCAAACTCTGCGGTGGTGGTGGCGGCGGACGGCCTAACCTGGCTCAGGCTGGTGGACGCGATCCCAGCAAATTAGCGGAAGCCCTAGTCGCTGCCCGTCAGCAGCTAGAGTCCACTTTGGGTCAGTAGAAGTGCATCCCCCGCTAGCACCTGGAGATGCCCGTACAGAAATATGCCACTTTTGACAAAACTCAAGGAGAATGGAGCGAGTCTTTCAAGTAGAGGTGCGCTCTAAGATAGAAGCGATGGGCGATCGCTAACGACAAGGAATACCTCTCATTCAGATGCCTGACAGGTGACAGGACTGTACCAGGAGGGATGGGATACCACATCAGGTGCATTGGCAGTGAGAACGACTTCCCCATTAGCACTCATCATCCAACCTTGAGCTTCTACTACTGAAGTGTGAAATTGAGGGATCAGATTTGAATTTCTATCGTGCGTCTGCTCTGTAACTGCTTCTCGACTGCTAAGGCGATCGCCCTCCTCAGAACTCATTTCTTCAGCATGAGTGACGAGATCTACCTGGACGGCATCAGGGGCGATCGCCTCCTCTGAGCTAGAGGGCAACCCACCCCGACCTATAATCATAAACTCACTTTGGGTTTGACCGTCTCTCACGGCGCACCCCTGAGCAATTTCAGCCGTAACGGGAGTTATTTCCGGCTCCTCAAATTCTCGCTCTTCGGTATCGATTTCCACGATTCCGTCAATTCCTAGCACCGAGCTTGCCGTAAAGTCACTTTCAGGCGTTCGTCTTTCGCGAAACTGGCGAAACCCAAATACTCCAGCCGCTCTTGCACGGGCTGCTCCACCATCCCCAGCATCAGCACTTGCGACGATATCACTGTCTTCTGAAAGAACAGCAATTACAAACCCATCAGGTGTTTCAATCGTGATATTACCGCCATCAGCAGTTCCAGTTGCCGACGCTGAAATTAAACTGTTGTTTCGCAACAGGGTTAGCTCCTCCACATTCAGTTCGATGTTGCCGCCCCTACCAGAACGTGTTTCAGTCACGAGACGGCCCTGATTTCGCAGCACAATTGAGTCAGCAAATGCAGTTAAGTTACCAGGGCTTCCTGTGCCCCGCCGCCCATTGCTCACTGTGACAATGCCCTGATTCTGCACTTGTAAACTTCCTGTTTCCAATCTAATTCCTCGTGCATTACCGCTGCCCAATGTGTCAAACGCAAGTCGGCTACCGCGTCCGTCTACCACTATTGACTCACTTGCATTTACCTCTAAAATCCCAGCTTGACCCGCTCCAAATGTTTGGGCAGAAACGGTTGCTCCATCTAAAACCAGCAGTCGAGGCGTATTGATTTCTAGTATTCCGGCATCTCCAGCACTGGATGTGTCGAAATTCAAGCTAGTTCGGGTGCCATTTGCAGAAACACCGCTCACGCTGACTAACTCATCAGTGTTGACAATCAAAATGCCTGCATCTAACGGCCCAAAGGTTGCAGCTGTGACAGTTGCTCCATTGGTCAACGAGAGTGTCCTGGCTTGAATCTCAATTCGTCCTCCTCGTCCAATTGCTTCTTCTTCTGCACGGCTGTAAACGCCACTGGAGTTGAATTGAGATACAGGTATACCAGGCTGGAAATCAGGGCCTTCTCCATCAAAGATAGCTCTGTCAACATCAATAAAAATGTTGCCAGCGTTGCCTTCTCCTAAAGTGCTGACAATGATTGCGCCGCCATTCAACAGTGAGAGCGATCGCGCCCTTACATCAATCTGTCCGCCATCTCCCTCACCGTTTCGCGTTACTGCACTAAACAGAGCGCTGGACTGCCTGAAGAGAGAGTCGGGTGCAGGATTAAACTCCCCTTTTCCATCGAATACAATTTGATCGGCTTCAACAGTAATGTTGCCTGCGTCTCCTACTCCTCGTGCGCTGACGGTGACGAGTGCGCCATTGGTGAGTGCAAACAGAGAATTGGCCGTTATTTCTACATTTCCGCCTTCACCTCTAGCACCTTCTAATATACGACTATAAGCACCGCTGGCTCTAAAGTCTACGCTTTCCCCATCAAATCGAATTGTATTTGCGGTGAGAATGACATCGCCCGCTATCCCTTCTGCTCTAAATTGAACAGAGTTATCGATAGAACTTCCGCCTGAAAGCCTAATCTCACCTGTAGCACGGACTTCAATATTGCCTGCCTGAGCAGTAGGCGTAACTACATCTGGGCGAATGCCAGCTTGCAGGCGACTCACTTCACTCATGGTGACATTTCTAGCATTCAAACGAATACTGCCGCCTTCCTCGCCGACACTTCCACTTGCATCCACAAACGCAGCCTGAGACATCTGAATATCGCCAAAACTTGTCACATCTTGATAGCGAAAGTCCCATCTTGTCCCATTTAGAATCAGCCCGACAACTCCTTCACTGATTCCTGCTAACTCAACTCTTCCACCAAAGGCAGTTAAGTTGCCTCCTTCCAGTTCTACGGTTCCTCCCATTAAAGCCAGTGTTCGATTACTTGAAAGCTGTAGCCCTGTAGGGCCGTTAATTGAATTTAAGCCTCCCTCCGGGCTAGGGGAACGGGACTGATTGACGACGGGAGAGTTTGTTGCGGCATTGAAAAATAAAGCAGTTGGATCGATTCTGAGTAAGGTACTGGTTTCGGGTTCCGTTGCGCTAAACACTCCCCGCTCACCTAGCTGAATGGCACTAGCGGTTGTTGCAATTAACGATCCATTGATGTCTAATCTGGCATTTGGCCCAAAGATGATTCCGTTTGGATTAATCAGGAACAAATTAGCTCCGCCCGGTGCGCCTGGTGCCCCCACTCCTAGAGTTCCGAGGAGGTCAGAGGGATCATTCCCGGTAACGCGGCTCAAGATATTCCTGACTCCAGGATCTTCAAAGTAGAGGCTGCGCCCTTCACGCACATTCAGTTCTAAAAAACTGTGAAAAAGATTATCGCCTTGTCGATTTCCACCCTGAACTTGGTCAATCAGGGGAGTTAGTGCTTCTACTCTAGTTCCCAGGTCACGACCGGGAGCAGCGTCAGGGGTGAGATCAAGCTGGGCAAGGGCAGGCGCAGTCAGGCTGGCCGCCCCACTCATGCCCCAACCTGCTAGCCTCAGAGTCCAGTTCCAGTGATTCTTTTGACTCACCACACCCGTTGCCCCACTAAAAATGCTGGTCGAGAAACGAAACCTGATAGTAGACCTGACACTAAGCAGAATGATAGGACTTACACATCCCTCTGTAGAATGATTGAGATGAGCCGCCGCAGATAACTTCTAATTCTCACAGATAACCTCTCGGCGGTCGGCTCTATGGATTGGTTATGCCGCGATCGCCAACGCTATGGCTCATCAGTATCAAGCGGAGGCAAATCTTGTGGATGAATGGTTGTAATACTTGATATATCTGTAAAATCGCTTGGATTGAAGGTCAAGAGATGTGTAATTCCATTTGCAAGCATGGCTGCAATGATACGAGCGTCATGAGTGCGTTTACCCATCACTCTATTAGTTGTGACTAAGTTCAGCCAATTTGGAAAAATCTGCGGGGATTCCTCTAAGAATGGAAAACGATCAAGAAGTTGAACTATCGTGCTTCTGGTTTGTTCTACAGTCCAACCCAAGCCATTGACTTGAGTTGGTCTTGCGTCATTATTCGTAAATACTGTCGCGGCTAAAGGCTTCGTCTCGTAAACTCGGACTGCCTTGAGGAAGTTGTAGAACCCATTCACGAAACTCCCTAGCCCTGTCGGATGGTGTTGCTTTTTGCCAAAATGGAACAGACGATGCAACTTGTCTAGACTGAAACTCAATGAAAGCTATGAAATCAGCAATCTTTTTAAGTTGCTCATCATTTAGCTTGTCTAGTTGTTTTTTAAGATCTTCTCGCAGCATAAGTCGATTTTGAGAAAATAAACATTCTCTATAGTAACCTATAGGCTCCTACCCATCTGGTTCAGATCCTTGTTGACACGGTACAATCCGCATTAATCAAGACAAATCTATACACAAGGGAAGAGGTTTTAATTATAGTTTTTGAGACCGTTTTGCTGAAAAACATCTGACTGTGCAATTGCACAACTCATGAGAATTGCGTCTCATATTTCATTGGGCAAGTGACCGATGAATTCTTAGAAGCTGCTTCGTACCATTCTCTCTAGTACATATTCCAAAGGATTATGGATAGAGCAAAACGCAACACTTTCTTGGAAGTGCTGCACTGAGTGCAACGCTTTCAAAAAAGTATCAGTTAATTTGCACTCCAAAGTATCCGAAGTGACTGAGAGACTGGGTTACAAAGGCAAAGTAATGAACTACCCAAAACCCAAAACGTATAATTTACAGCCGCAGCGGATTGTAGTGGTGCGATCGCTACCCGGATTGGGTGACCTACTGTGCGCGGTTCCAGCGTTTAGGGCGCTACGAATGGCGTTTCCACAGGCACATATTACACTCATTGGGCTACCTTTAGCACGAGATTTTGTGCAACGGTTTAGTCACTATTTAGATGAGTGGTTGGAATTTCCAGGCTATCCTGGCATTCTAGAAGTGTCACTGTCACCTCGACGACTCACTTCATTTCTCACTCAGGTGCAGCAGTCACCGTTTGATCTGGCGCTGCAAATGCATGGCAGTGGCACTTATACGAATCCTTTTACCGTCTTGTTAGGCGCACAGGTAAGTACAGGGCTTTTTATCCCTGGACAATATTGCCCTGATTCAGAGTATTTTTTCCCTTATCCAGAAGATGAACCAGAAATTAGAAGAAATTTACGGTTACTCACGTCTTTGGGAATTCTGCCGCAGGGAGAAGAGTTAGAATTTCCACTTTGGGAGTCGGACTGGCAGGCGTTTAGAGCAATTGCCGCCACTCACGATTTACAGCCCGGAAGATACATTTGCGTTCACCCTGGAGCCAGTGTCAGTAGCCGTCGCTATCCACCTATCCACTTTGCCACCGTTGCAGATACCCTGGCTGCTCAAGGGTTTCAGATTGTCCTCACTGGGACAGCCGCAGAAGCGGAATTAACCCAAACCGTAGCAGATGCAATGCACTCACCTGCGGTTGATCTGGCTGGCAAGACCAGCTTGGGGGCGATCGCCGCTCTGCTTGAACAGGCTCAACTGTTGATCTGCAACGACACGGGCATTTCTCACCTTGCCGCTGCCCTCCAGGTCAAAAGCGTTGTCATCTTCTCCGACTCCGACCCCCGCCGCTGGGCACCCCTAAATCGCCATCGCCACCGTATCGTCACGACTCCCCCATACCCCGCCCCTAACAATTCCATCCTTCATCCTTCATCCTTCATCCCTCATCCTTCTACCCTGCTCTCCCACGCCAATGACCTCCTCCAGGAGCTAGCCTATGCTCCCTGATCATTGGCAAACGGTGCATCGTCTCGTCGTGATTTGTCTAGATGACTTAAATATTGTGATGCAGCTACAGTTAGCCCTGCAAGCGTTGCGTTCGGCACTGCCACAGGCCCACATCACGCTTCTAACGGCTTATGCTGACGATCAGCTAACCTCACTGTTGCCCTGGATTAATCAGACTCTAATGCATTCTACCAATGGCTGGAAAGCTTTAGAGTCAGACACTTCTGCCTTTGGAGAAGTCGGTATCACATCGGCAAAACAAAATCCAAATGGATTTGGTGATGTAATGACTCTGATCAGAGTCATTCGAGGACAACAGTTTGATGCTGCGATTATTTTCACGGATGAGGGGCGATCGCCTCACGCTTTAGCCTACATTTGCTACCTGGCAGGTATCTCAATTCGGCTGGGGCAATCTCAGGAGTTTGGCGGGAGTATTTTGTCTCACTGCGTCAAGCCACCCGGCGACGATATTCACCCTCAAGAACGTCACTTGTTTTTACTCAAATCAGTTGGCTTCGAGCTTGAGAAGTTAAACCGCACTTCAGAATCAGATTCTTGTCAGAGGGGCAATACTCACTCTGCCCATTCAATTCCTTCAATGCAATCACCGTAGGAGAGCTTATGCAGCCATTACGGATTTTAACCTGGCACATTCACGGTAGCTATCTCTACTACCTGACTCAGGTTCCTCACCAGTTTTACTTGCCGATTAAACCTGGCAAACCTGAGGGTTATGGCGGACGTTTGCGAAACTTCTCCTGGTCAGATAATGTTCACGATATTCCAGCAGAAGAAGTAAGAAAACAGGAGTTTGACTGTATCTTATTTCAGTCTCGCCGCAACTATTTACAGGATCAGCATGAGATTTTGTCAGAGTCACAGCGTTACTTACCTCGTGTGTATCTAGAGCATGATCCGCCGAGAGAACATCCAACTGATACTTGCCATGTGGTCAATGATCCAGAGGTGTTGGTGGTTCACGTCACTCACTTTAATAACTTAATGTGGGATAACGGCAACAGCCCTACCTGTGTGGTAGAACATGGCGTAATGGTGCCAGCGGGCGATCGCTACACCGGAGAGCTAGTAAAGGGTCTAGTCGTCGCCAACGGGCTACAAACACGCGGACGACGGTTGGGGCTGGATATCTTTGAACGAGTGCGCGATCGCATTCCGCTAGATCTAGTTGGCATGGATGCTCAATCATTAGATGGACTGGGAGAAGTGCCCCACGCCGAGCTTCCAGCCTTTCAATCACAGTATCGGTTCTTCTTTCATCCGGTGCGCTACACCAGCTTAGGATTAGCGGTGTGCGAGGCGATGATGGTCGGTTTGCCAATCGTAGGACTGGCAACGACTGAACTCGCCACCGTGATTGAAAACGATGTTTCTGGCTATGTGAATACCAATCTAGAAACATTGGTGAACCGCATGGAAGAATTGCTGCGAGATCCTCAAAAAGCCCGTCGTTTGGGAGAAGGCGCGAGAGAAGTGGCGATCGCTCGATTTAACATCATTCGATTTATCCAGGACTGGTGTGATGTGTTTGAACGCGCAGTAAACCGAACCGTTACAGCCCCATCGATAGTGAGTGCTACCCATTAAACAACCGCTTACACAATCAAACAACTGTTTAAACTCATGATGACTAAACGAATTGCCTTAATTAGTGAACACGCTACGCCGTTGGGCATCTTTGGCGGAGTCGATAGTGGCGGACAGAACGTGTACGTGGGGCAGCTTGCCAAAAATTTGGCGGCGATCGGCTATGACGTAGATGTATTTACCCGGCGTGACAGTGAGCAGCTTCCTGAAGTCGTAGAATGGCTGAATGGAGTGCGAGTGATTCACGTTCCGGCGGGTTCACCGACCTGCTTACCCAAAGAGGATCTATTGCCTCATATGAGTGAGTTTACTCACTTCATGCTAAATTGGTTTACTCATCATCATTCCAGCTACGATTTAATTCACGCAAACTTCTGGATGTCAGCACTGGTGGCAGCCGATCTCAAACGGACACTGGGAATTCCGTTTATCGTTACTTTTCATGCGCTTGGCAGAGTTCGTCGGCTTTATCAGGGCAAGGCCGACCAGTTTCCTGATGAGCGATTCACCATTGAAGATCGAGTTGTGCGAGAAGCTGATCACATCATTGCTGAATGCCCTCAAGACCGCGAAGATTTACTCCATCTCTATCATGCTGATTCGTCACGGATTAGCATTATTCCCTGTGGGGTTGACACTACTGAGTTCTGGGCAATTAACAAAGTGAGGGCGCGTCTCACGTTAGGGTTGTCTCCAGACGAATCGCTCGTTCTACAGTTAGGGCGAATGGTGCCGCGTAAAGGGGTAGACACGGTAATTCGAGGATTTGCTCAGCTATTAAAACAGCATCGTCTGAAGGCAAGATTGCTGATTGTAGGGGGAGAAACCGAAACGCCTGATCCACAAATTACGCCTGAAATTGGTCGGCTTCAGGCGATCGCCCACGAACTTGACGTAGAATCTCAACTCACCTTTGTAGGGCGGCGCGGTCGAGATGTCTTGAAGTATTACTACAGTGCAGCCGATGTATTTGTCACCACGCCCTGGTATGAGCCGTTCGGCATTACTCCCATTGAAGCGATGGCCTGCGGAACTCCCGTAATTGGCTCTAACGTCGGCGGCATCAAATTTACCGTCAAAGATGGTGAAACTGGATATCTCGTTCCACCTAAAAACCCGGAGGCGATCGCCACTCATCTATCCCGTCTGTTAGAAAACTCCCAGTTACGCAGCTTATTCGGACGGCAGGCAACCCGTCGAGCGCAAGAGCATTTCACCTGGCAAAAAGTCACCAGTGCTGTTGCAGCCCTGTATGAAGAAGTTTTGCTTGGCAAAGGTAGCCCTACCCCAGAAGTTAATCAATTTGCTATTTTAGACCGTGCCTTTGAATCTGCAATGGTAGCGGTGGAGCGATCGCAGCGGCTACTTCGCCCTTCTATTCAGGCTGCTTCTCAGGCAATGAGTACGTGTTTTTCACGCGGCGGCAAACTGTTGATTTGCGGCAACGGTGGCAGCGCGGCAGATGCTCAACACTTTGCGGCTGAGCTAGTCGGTCGGTTTTGCTGTCCTCACCGGGCTGGATTGCCCGCGATGGCTCTCACCGCAGATAGCGCTTTTATCACCGCCTGGTCAAACGATGTTAACTATGAAGACATCTTTGCCCGACAGGTTGAAACTTTTGCCCAACCTAATGATGTGTTAGTTGGAATCAGCACCAGCGGTCGCTCTAAAAATGTGATTGCAGCATTCAAAGCAGCGGAGCGACTTAATCTCACTTCGATTGCTTTACTGGGCGGAGACGGGGGAGAATTGCGATCGCAAGCTGACATTTCAATCGTTGTTCCTGCAACTGAAACCCAGCGAATTCAGGAGGTGCAGCTTCTGGTGATTCACCTGCTGTGTGAACTGGTTGAGGCTCAGTTACTAACTCCTCAAGAACCAGACGGCGCTGAACGATTGGGCAGTTGGGAACTGGGCGTGTTTGAAGCAGGACAGCGAGAATGGGGAATTGGTGAGAAAGCCCCTTTATCGGCCAAGTAATTTAAGCCGTCAGTAGTATAATCAACAGGAGAAACAAATGGAATCATTGACCGGGAAAGTGACATTAGTAACAGGCGGTGGACGCGGTTTAGGAGCCTCAATTTGTCACACTTTAGCCGAGGCAGGGGCAATCATGGTCGTTGCCGATATCCAGTTTGACTTGGCTGAGCAAGTTGTAAAAGAGATACAAAGTCAAGGGTTTGAGGCGATCGCCCTCCCCCTCGACATCACTCAAGACCAGCAGGCTGAAGCCGTTGTGCAAAAAGTAATTGACCAGTGCGGCAAAATTGACATCCTAATCAACAATGCCGGAACTGATGTCACTTTACCAATTGAAGAACTAACTGTTGCAGACTGGGATCGAGTCATTAGCGTAAACCTGCGCGGACCATTCCTGCTCTCAAAACTGGTTTTACCGTTGATGAAACAACAGGGAAGCGGACACATTGTCAACATTGCCTCAACCGCTTCAAAACGAGTCTGGGCAAACGCTTCTGCCTATCACGCTAGCAAATGGGGTTTGCTTGGATTTAGTCATGCGCTGCACGTTGAGGCACGATCGCACCAGGTTAAAGTGACTGCTGTTGTAGCAGGCGGAATGCAAACTCCCTTTATCCTCGATCGCTTCCCCGATACGCCTTTAGAGAAGCTGCAAGACCCTAAACACGTTGCTAATACGATTCGCTTTTTACTGACTCAACCCGCAGAAACGGTAATTCCAGAAGTGATGGTGTTACCAATGCAGGAGTCGTCGTGGCCGTAGAATGAAGGATGAGGGATGAGGGATGAGGATGAGGGATGAGGGATGAGTAGAAGAGCAGTTTTTTTGGATAAAGATGGGACGTTGGTTGAGGACGTGCCTTGTAACGTCGATCCAGGGCAAATTCGTCTAGCAGCGGGGGCTTTGGAGGCGGTGCGATCGCTTTACGTGACTGGCTACCAGTTATTTATCATCACGAATCAGTCTGGCGTGGCACGAGGTTACTTTCCCGAATCAGCACTGATTGCGGTTGAGCAACGTTTACGTGAATTATTTCAGTCCGTCATGATACACCTAACTGGTTTTTATTACTGTCCTCATCATCCTGACGGCAGTATCGCTGATTATGCCATTCACTGCGATTGTCGTAAGCCCCAACCGGGGTTACTCTATCGTGCCGCCAGCGAACACCAGATTGACCTGACTCAATCCTGGTTTATTGGAGATATCCTGCACGACGTTGAAGCTGGACGGCGGGCAGGCTGTCGCACTATTCTGATCGACAACGGCAACGAAACCGAATGGCAACTGTCTCGCTCACGCCTGCCTCACCACACGGTCAACAATTTGGTTGAAGCTGCAAACGTTATCCATGCGATCGCCCCATCTCCTGAGAGCTATGTCCGACTCATCATTAATCAACAGTTTCTCAAAACTCAACGTGCTGGTCATCGGTGAGGCCATACTCGACTGTTACCTCAACGGCAATAGCGATCGCCTCTGCCCCGAAGCCCCCGTCCCTGTTGTCAACATCACCGAACGGCTAAACGTCCCCGGTGGAGCCGCAAACACCGCCCTCAACATCAGTAGTTTAGGAAGCCAGGTTAAATTCCTTTCAGTCATTGGTGAAGATACAGAAGCAGCTTTGCTGAAACAGTCCCTGGAGTCACAGGGCGTTTCAACTGCTGATTTGATTCAACAGCGATCGCGCCAAACCCTAAGTAAACAGCGCGTTATGGCTTCTTCTCATCTATTGGTTCGATTTGATCAGGGCAGTACTCATCCGATTTCACTTGAGCTTGAAACAATAATCTGCGATCGCCTGATTGAGTCATTCCCTACCTGCGATGCCGTAGTCATTTCCGATTACGGTTACGGTATTCTCACTCCCAATGTGATTCATGTTTTGGAAGAATTGCAGCAGCGATCGCCCCGCACTCTGGTTGTAGATTCTAAACAACTCACTCACTATCGGTCTGTTGGTGTTACAGCCGTAAAACCGAATTACAGTCAGGCTACTCAGCTTCTAGGCTTAAAAAAGCTTGCAGCCAGTGACAATCGAATTGATCAAATTCTTGTACATGGTGAAAGGATACTTGATCTCACCGGAGCCAAAATTGCAGCAGTCACTTTAGATCGGGATGGTGCGCTGATTTTTGAGCGCGATCGCCCTCCTCATCGCACTTACGCCAACCCTGTCCCCCTATCACAAACCTCTGGTGCAGGCGATACCTTTACCAGTGTGTTAGCTTTGGCGATCGCTGCGGGTGCTGACTCCTCGACGGCTGCTTTGCTGGCGGCGGCTGCAACCGCGATCGTTGTGAATCAACCAGAAACAACTGCTTGCAGTATTGAGGCATTGCGGCAGTCTGTCGATGATGGATGGATTGAGGATGAGACGGATTTTTCTAAGCTGTTGCTGACTAAACAACAATTAGAACAACAGGTTAACCATTACCGCAGCACCGGACGACGCATCGTTTTTACCAATGGTTGTTTTGATATTTTGCATCGCGGTCATGTCACTTATTTGAACCAGGCTAAAGCATTGGGAGATGTGTTGATTGTGGGAGTTAATTCTGATGAAAGTGTACGGCAGCTCAAGGGAAACACCCGTCCAGTCAATCCTTTAGCCGATCGCATGACTGTATTAGCAGCACTGAATTGTGTGGATGCGATCGCCCCCTTCAACGAAACGACTCCCTGCAATTTGATTCAAATAGTCCGTCCACAGGTTTTTGTTAAAGGAGGTGACTATACACGAGAAACCCTGCCCGAAGCCTCGCTGGTTGAAGAGTTGGGAGGAACCGTTAGAATTTTGCCTTATGTGGGCGATCGCTCCACAACTCAATTAATTCAACAGATTCAAAATCTGAAAACCTATGACACAAACCGCTTGGAATAACGCCAAAAACATTCTCTGCGTCCGGCTAGACACCATTGGCGACGTGATTATGACTACACCCGCTGTGCGTGCCTTGAAAGCTTCACAGCCCGGACGACGCATTACCTTACTCACTTCTTCAGCCGGAAGTGTGGTTGCTCCCCTCATTCCAGAATTGGATGATCTGATTATTTACGACTCACCCTGGCTCAAAGCAACGGCTCCTCGCACAGACAGCAGCCCTGAGTATGAGATGATTGAGCGGCTGCGGCAAGCCAACTTTGATGCAGCCGTAATTTTCACCGTTTATAGCCAAAACCCACTGCCATCCGCGTTTCTCTGCTATATGGCAGGAATTCCATTGCGGCTGGCACACTGTCATGAAAACCCCTATCAGCTACTCACCAACTGGATTAAAGATCCTGAGCCTGAGCAATTCACCCGACACGAAGTTCGCCGTCAGCTTGACTTGGTTGCCAGCGTGGGCAGTGAAATTGCCGACCAGCGGATGAGTTTACAAGTACCAGAAGCAGCCCAAACCAGAGTTCTGCAACTGTTGCAAGAACTGGGGATCAACCTGAAACATCCCTGGATTGTGATTCATCCTGGCGCAACCGCCCTTTCTCGCCGCTATCCGCCTGAACGCTTTGCGATTGTTGCCGATCAGCTTGTGCAGCAGTATAGCATTCCAGTCATCTTTACCGGAACAGCACCCGAACAAGAGTTAGTCGCTTCGATTCACCAGGATATGAATGTAACGTCTCACTCTCTCGTCGGCTGTCTAGATCTGGGAGAACTCACTGCTCTGCTAGATCTGGCTCCTCTATTAATTTCTAACAACACAGGCCCAGTTCATATTGCGGCCGCAGTAGGTACACCTGTAGTTGATTTGTATGCCTTGACTAACCCGCAGCATACACCCTGGGAAGTGCCCAATCGAGTGTTGTTTCATGATGTTCCCTGTCGCATCTGCTATAAGAGCATTTGCCCCGAAGGACATTATCACTGTCTGCGATTAGTGGAGCCGGAAACGGTAGTTGAAGCAGCCTTAGAGCTTTTACAAGAGGGGCAGCATGGATACTGTGCGGGGGCAACAGTGGCGATCGCCACTCCTACAAAACTATTGAATACCAACTCTCAATCCCTATTAGAAGCCGTGTAATGGAAACTATTGATATTCTCATCCCTACTTATCGTCGTGCTGCGGCTCTAGCCGTGACGTTAACAAGCCTCTGCGCCCAAACCTGTCGAGACTTTCGGGTTATCATCTCCGACCAAACAGAGGATGACGATCCTCTCAGCACCGGAGAAGTTCAGGTGGCAATACGGGTGCTGCAAACTCACGGGCACTCAGTCATTACTCACAAACATTTACCGCGACGCGGCATTGCTGAACAGCGTCATTTTCTGCTAGAGCAGGCGATCGCACCTTATGTTCTGTTTCTTGACAATGACTTAATTCTAGAACCCTATGTTGTGGAATACCTTTTAAAGACAATTCAAGAAGAACAGTGCGGATTTGTGGGTTCTGCGGTAATTGGTTTGAGCTTCTTAGATGATGTGCGTCCCGAACAGCAGGCAATCGAATTTTGGCACGAACCCGTTCAGCCAGAAGTAGTTCGCGCCGGAACACCTCAATGGGAGCGCTACAAGCTACATAACGCAGCTAACTTATATCACGTTCAGCAGCAGCTTAATTGTATCGATTCAACCTCTCACTTTCCAATAAAAACGTACAAATATAAAGTTGCCTGGGCCGCCGGATGTGTTTTATACGATGCAGCAAAGCTGCGAGATGTAGGTGGTTTTAGCTTCTGGCAAGAACTTCCTCCCAATCACTGTGGTGAGGATGTGTTAGCGCAGCTACGGGTAATGTCTCTCTACGGCGGCTGTGGATTACTGCCATCGGGCGTTTACCATCAGGAGTTACCCACTACAATCGTCGATCGCAGTCAGGATGCACCACAGTTGTTGTCGATTTAGGTAGTCATTGACGGTTGGTTATTAGTTATTTAGCTATGTCATACGCTGCTGAGTCTAGTCAAATTTTATTTGTTGAACTGTTGGGAGGATTGGGTGATGTGCTGATTGCGTTGCCTGCGATCGCCGCTCTCGCCAATTCTCATCCCCAGGCACAACTCACCGTTCTAACATTTGCGCCAGGAAGCCATTTGCTACAGCATCATCCACAGATTCATCGGGTAATTGAGGTAAAGCAGGGTGAGGCTCGGCAGGCAATTGATCAAGTGTTGAGTAAACAATCTTTTGATCTGATCGTCTCGGATACAAATTACGATGGCATTGCTGAAGCTATTCAAAATAGTGGCGTGAGGACTGTCACGAACCTGTGGCGCAATCCTCCAGATGATCAAAGGGTGGGCGATCGCTTCCTCTCGATCTTGCTGGAAGAGGAGTTAATTACTCCGGATACCATTCGCCCTGAGCAACCGTTGATTCATCTCACTCCATTAGAACGTGAGTCAGCCCATCAGGCATTAGGAGCGACTTATCGTCCACTCATTCTTCTCTGTCCTGATGCTGGAATGCCCGTCAAACGGTGGTCAACTTCAAACTTTGTGCAGTTAGGGCAAGCTTTACAGCAGCGTTATAGTGCCACAATTTTGGTTCCAGTGGGTGCAGATCAAAAGCAGACGGAACAGGTTGTCGAGGGGATTGGCGGAACAGCACGAGTCTGGCAACGAGGTTCCCTGCGACAGCTAGCAGCGGTGATGGCAGAAGCAGATTTGGTAATTGCTGCTGATACTGGCCCTGCCCGCATTGCAGCAGCTTTGAATATTCCCACCATTACTCTATTCGGTCCATCCTGGCGCGGTCGTTACGGACAACCTTCTCCTCACATCAACTTACAAGGCTATCCAGAATGTCCAGAGCGAAACATTCAAAACTTTACCGAGCAACGCTGCTGGTATAGCGGAGTTTGCCCTTTTGACCAGTGGGATAGCTGTATGCAGGCGATCGCCCCCTCCGAGGTGCTGGCAGCAGTTGAGGGAGTCGAGGGAGTAGGGAGGTGGGGAGG
>Ga0224723_1000368_pt1 | contig 31501 bp, 33 predicted proteins | sample Balambano_FR2_Me_FD_161647 | JGI IMG/M metagenome (GOLD analysis project Ga0224723, IMG submission 161647) | Freshwater sediment microbial communities from Lake Towuti, South Sulawesi, Indonesia - Balambano_FR2_MetaG | ecosystem: Environmental > Aquatic > Freshwater > Lake > Sediment | place... | reverse complement strand
CTCTTCCCCTCTCCCCCGCACCTTTCTGCACTCTATTTGTATTATCGTCATGACAGATTATAATCGTAAGCGCGTTGTTGTCACTGGTGTTGGCGCGATTACACCTATTGGTAATACACCAGCCCAGTATTGGGAAGGATTGATGAGCGGACGCAATGGCATTGACAAAATCACGCTATTTGATGCATCAAGCCATGATTGTCGTATTGCTGGTGAGGTCAAAGATTTTGATCCACATAATTATATGGATCGTAAAGACGCCAAGCGTATGGACAGGTTCGCTCAATTTGCTGTATCGGCGGCAAAACAGGCTGTTGCAGACGCAAAGTTAACCATCAATGATTTAAATGCAGAACAAATTGGCGCAATTATTGGTTCTGGTATTGGTGGAATTAAAGTTTTAGAAGACCAACAAACTATTTACCTTAACCGAGGTCCAGACCGCTGTAGCCCATTCATGATTCCGATGATGATCGCTAATATGGCAGCTGGTTTAACAGCTATTCATACTGGTGCTAAAGGACCGAATAATTGTACTGTAACTGCCTGCGCTGCTGGTTCAAATGCAATTGGGGATGCTTTCCGCTTAATTCAAGGAGGATATGCCCAAGCAATGATTTGTGGAGGGGCAGAAGCCGCTGTGACACCTTTATCTGTAGCTGGATTTGCAGCATGTAGGGCGCTTTCTACCCGTAATGATCACCCGCAAAGTGCCTGTCGTCCCTTTGATAAAGACCGTGATGGATTTATCATGGGTGAAGGAGCAGGAATTCTCATTTTGGAAGAACTGCAACATGCATTAAGTAGGAACGCTCGTATATATGCTGAACTTGTTGGCTATGGTATGACTTGTGATGCTTATCACATGACATCTCCTGTACCTGGTGGAGAAGGTGCTGCTAGAGCTATACGATTGGCATTGAAAGATGGAGAATTAACTCCAGAAATGATAAGTTATACTAATGCTCACGGCACTAGTACTCCTGCAAATGATTCCACGGAAACCGCAGCGATGAAAAGTGCTTTGGGAGAATTTGCTTATAAAGTGGCTGTTAGTTCTACAAAATCAATGACAGGTCATCTTTTGGGTGGTTCTGGAGGAATTGAAGCGGTAGCGACAGTGATGACGATCGCTAATAATCGCGTCCCACCGACAATAAATTTAGAAAACCCCGATCCAGAATGTGACCTAGATTATATTCCCAATGTCAGCCGGGAGCTAGAAGTTGATGTCGCTTTATCCAATTCTTTTGGTTTTGGTGGGCACAATGTTACGCTAGCCTTTAAGAAGTACCTTTAAGGTAGGAATTCAGATTTGAACAGTTAAACGTCAAAAAGTATTGTCACAAATGGCTTTCCGATCAAGGCTAGTGTAGGTTGGTAAATAATTCAGTCGATTTAGCAACCGACATTTGAGGGAATCCTTTATAAAATTAATCCGACATCAAAATAAAAATCCCCAAGTTGATGGCTTGTCGGCTAACAAGTCCCAATGGGATGATGGGGATACATACCTAGGGTAAATATAAAATTACTCTGGCAATGACAGAAGCTCAAAGAGTGCTAACCCGTCGTTAAGAACAAGAGATCATGGCTGTTGCAACCCAATCCGTAACCCAATCCCTCGAAGAAATTTGTATTAATTCGATTCGCTTTTTGGCAATCGATGCTGTAGAAAAAGCGAAATCCGGACACCCAGGACTGCCAATGGGTGCTGCACCAATGGCGTTTGTGTTGTGGGACCGCTTCATGCGGTTTAACCCCAAAAACCCCAAATGGTTCAACCGCGATCGCTTTGTTCTTTCTGCTGGTCACGGGTGTATGCTGCATTATGCGCTACTACACCTGACTGGTTATGATAGTGTGACGATAGAGGACATTAAACAGTTCCGTCAATGGGGTTCTAGAACTCCAGGACACCCAGAAAACTTTGAAACAGAAGGTGTAGAAGTCACAACCGGACCATTGGGACAAGGTATTGCCAATGGAGTCGGTTTAGCAATGGCAGAAGCACACCTTGCCGCAAAATTCAACAAACCCGATGCCAAAATCGTTGACCACTACACCTACGTAATTTTAGGTGACGGTTGCAACATGGAAGGTGTTTCTGGTGAAGCTTGTTCTTTCGCGGGTCACCAAGGATTAGGTAAACTCATTGCCATGTACGATGACAACCACATCTCCATCGATGGTTCTACAGATGTAGCATTCACCGAAGATGTTTCTAAGCGATTTGAGGCTTACGGTTGGCACGTACTCCACGTAGAAAATGGTAATACCGACTTAGAAGCAATTGCGAAAGCAATTGAAGAAGCCAAAGCTGTCACCGACAAACCTTCAATGATTAAAGTGACAACCACCATCGGTTACGGTTCCCCCAACAAAGCCAACACCGCCGGTGTTCACGGTTCTGCATTAGGTGGTGACGAAGTTACATTAACTCGTAACAACCTTGGTTGGGAATACGAGACTTTTGTTGTACCCCAAGACGCTCTCGATCATATGCATAAAGCAGTTGAGCGTGGTGGTAACTATGAAAGTGACTGGAATAAAACCTTCGCTAATTACAAAGCGAAGTATCCTCAAGAAGCGGCTGAGTTTGAGCGCTACATTAGCGGCAAATTACCAGAAGGTTGGGACAAGGTACTACCTTCCTTCACTCCTGAAGACAAAGCAGTAGCTACCCGTAAGCACTCAGAAGCTTGCCTGAATAAATTAGCACCAATTTTACCTGAGTTAATTGGTGGTTCTGCTGACTTAACTCATTCCAACCTGACTGAAATCAAGGGCTTCGGCGACTTCCAGAAAGGACAATACCAAAACCGTAACGTTCACTTTGGTGTACGAGAACACGGTATGGGTGCCATTTGTAATGGTATGGCGTTGCATGGTTCTGGATTAATTCCTTACGGTGCGACTTTCTTAATCTTTACAGATTATATGCGTGCTGCCATCCGCTTGTCTGCCTTATCCCAAGCTGGTGTGATTTGGGTAATGACACACGACTCTATTGGACAAGGTGAAGATGGCCCAACCCACCAACCTATTGAAACTCTAGCTTCTTTGCGAGCTATTCCTAACTTAACAGTAATCCGTCCCGCAGATGGAAACGAATGTTCTGGAGCTTACAAAATAGCAATTGAGAAAGCAAAGCAAAATGCTCCTACTTTATTAGCATTCACTCGTCAAAATGTTCCTAACTTGTCAGGAACATCTAAAGAGGGAGTTATGAAGGGTGCGTATACAGTAATAGATTCTGAAGGTACACCAGATTTAATTTTGATTGGTACTGGTTCAGAATTAAATCTGTGCGTAGCCGCAGCTGAGAAACTGAAAGGTGAAGGTAAGAAAGTTCGCGTTGTTTCCATGCCTTCTTGGGATTTATTTGAACTACAGGATGAAGGTTATAAAGAATCTGTTCTACCCAAAGCTGTTACCAAGCGTGTGTCTGTAGAAGCTGGTAGCAGTTTCGGCTGGCACAAGTATATTGGTACTGAAGGTGTCGCAGTTAGTATTGACCGCTTTGGTGCTTCTGCTCCCGGTGGTGTGTGTATGGAGAAATTCGGCTTTAGTGTTGATAATGTGTTAGCTAAAGCGAAAGAAGTGTTGGGTTAACAACATAATAATTCTCTAGTTTTTTGAAGGTGAGCAAGATGCTCACCTTTTTTATTGGCAATTTGCGATAAAAACTTTTGTACTATAATTAACATTATTGGTATTCTAAGAAATTATTTATGCAAGAAATTTTAAGTGAACGGCAAGCTGCAATAACACGTATATCACAAATCGTGGATGAACTAATTCAAGGCAATACTTTATACCAAGAAAAATTAAATAAGAATGAAGTAATGAAGAGTTTTGCAAAGTTAGTTGATAAATTTTCTCCACAGTTTGTCATTAACCTTGATGATAAAGAATTAACAGAGAGGATTGATCGGGTTATGATTGTTGATGCTATTGCTGGAACTTTAAACGATTTAACACCAGAACAAATAAAAATGTATGACGAAGCAGTTGAAGGGAAATAGTTAGTAATGGACTATCTTCTGGATACAAATATATTAACGGCTGTCATAAAGAAAAATCAAAATATTATCGATAAATTAAAAGAAGTAGGTTTTGAAAAGAAAGTTTTTATCAGCTGCATTACTTACTATGAATCAAAAAGAGGTTTAATTTATTTAAATGCAACAAGACAGTTAACTGAATTAGAACAATTCTCTAATCAATATAAAATTTTGTTCTTAGACGACATGGAAATTATTGAGAAAGCGTGTGAAATTCATCGATACTTAAAACGTAAAGGTACACCGATACAAGATGCAGATATATTAATAGCAGCAACAGCAATTACACGGGGTCTAATTCTTGTTTCCAATGATTCTGATATGTTAAGAATAGATGATATTCATTTAGAAAACTGGCTTACAGAAGCGTAATAAGTAGATAATAGTTGATGCAAGAAATTTGAAGTGAATGACAAACTTTAATCATATATTAAAAATCAATGCAGCGATAGCAATTATACCGAAGCTGAATATATGATTGTATATGCTCAGTAGTGCATCGTAAACAAAAATGACTAGATTTCCCTATGACCGCTTTGCCAAAGATTATCTACAAGAATTATTATCACCTTTAGGCAAAGTAGAAACAAGTCAAGATGTCGCCGGAGAGATACGAGAAATCGATGTTTACTTTGCACCTAAAGCTGAACCTGAAATCGACAAAGAAATCTTAGGTTTACTAGGAAGATTTACAGAAACAAAAGCACTAATTGAACCATTCCGGAATGCGGTAAAAGCATCAGAAGTTCGTAGTTGTATGAGCAAGCTATTTGATACTTGTGCTAGCCTAGAACGTGAAGCGAAACGGAATGAGACAAAATTAGATGAAGATTCTTTACCAAAGTTATGGATTCTTTCACCAACAGCTTCAGTTGAGTCAAATATTTGACAAAAAACCTGAACTGAAACCTATTAGTTCATAATCGTCCCCACTCGGATCTATTTCTAATGGCGAAAGCCTTCGCTAATTGGAGAATTATTGCGAGAATAAAGACAAGTTTTTATTTACAGTCTTATGATTACTCAAGATAAAACCTCTCCTACTCAGTTTTACACTTGGAATAACTACCGCTGCGCTTATGAAGTTCATCAACCCGTTACACCCGCAGAAGGTATTCCCCTATTGCTTATTCATCCGATTGGCGTAGGATTATCACGGCAATTCTGGCAAAGGTTTTGTCGTGAATGGTATAATACGGGTCATAGTAACGTAATTTACAATCCCGATTTACTAGGATGTGGGGAAAGTGAAATGCCTCATGTGGCTGGTAGTCCTATTGATTGGGCGTTGCAATTACAAGAATTATTAAAGACTGTGATTAAAAAACCTGTAATTGTGCTGGTACAAGGAGCGTTATTACCAGTAGCAATAAGATTGGTTGAGATAGAACCTGATTTAGTTTGTGGATTAGTGCTTGCTGGTCCTCCGGCTTGGAGTATAACTACTAGAAGAACCCCAGATTGGCAAAATAAGGTGATTTGGAATCTTTTAGACTCGCCTTTGGGTAATCTTTTCTATCGTTATGCACGACGAGAAGAGTTTTTACGTAATTTTTCTGTTCGGCAATTGTTTGATGCTCAAGATGCTGTAGATGCTGAATGGTTGGATACCTTACAAGCTGGTGCTGAAAATATGGCTAGTCGCTATGCAGTGTTTGCATTTCTAGCCGGATTTTGGCGAGAAGATTACCAACAGGCGATCGCATCTATCAAGCAACCAACGTTAGTAGTTGTTGGGGAGACTGCATCAAGTATTAGTCGAGAAGGAAAAGCATTAAACCCAGATGAATTGTTAGCTGATTATTTGAAGTGTTTACCCAATGGTCAGGGGATAAAAATCACTGGACGCAATGTGTTACCTTACGAATCTACAGCATCTTTCGTTGCGGGAATAGCCCCGTTTATCAAGGAATTGGGAATGTAGAATCAGAATCGAGATAAATACTAACCCTCTCCCGTATTGTGGAGAGGGTTAAGAATTGCAATACATTTAGAACTCTTTTCAACACAGAAACTACCTAGCACAAATATGGTCTCTAGGTGCGATTCCTGGATTGACTATAGCTGCTAACTCTTCTGAAGACAATTTACAAATCTCTGCTTCTAGTTCTTCAACTGTAAATTCATAACCACGCTGTTTTGCAATTTCGATGAAAGCTTTTGGGTTGGTTGCTGCTTTGAGTCTTTCCTTTAAGGCTTGATCTTGTTTTACAGCTTTGAAAAGTTGGGCTGCTTTTTGCTGTGTCATGATATCTCTCCTATTTTAATCTCAGATTTAAATCGAACGATTTAATTACCCTAGCTTTACTCTTCTTAATATGGAGGAGCTATTAGCTAAGGCTACATACTCTAATCTTGAACTAAATATCAAAATATATTATTGATTTTGACAAAAATATAAACTAATTAGTACTAGAGCATTAACGATTTTATCACCAAGGCTGAGGAAACAACTTGAGTAATTCTTGTAATATAACTTTACTTTCCTAACCATTCTAAAATACTGTTCTTACTTTCAATTAAGCCTTTGTATCTCAAAGAGTCTAATGTCATAGACTTAATAGCAGCAATTAATTTAGATTGTAAACTAGTATCTTGTTTAATCACCTGACAATCACGAAAGTAAGTACGAATAGTAAATAAGGCTGCTGCATATTCTGGTAAACCCCAAATGACTTGACGCTCTATCCTTAAGTAAAGTCGGGGGTTGTCTAAGTTAAATCGTCTACCATGCCATTGTTCAGTCGAAATATTGGGGGGTGGTTCGGGATGATGATTTAAACGAGTATCCGTACTCAAACCCCAAGCAAAACGTACCATGGGTTTACGGTTAATCATTGTATTGACGATGCCATCTGCTTTAGAGTTAATTTTCTCCATTCCCGCTACAGGTGCGTGTACTGTTGCAAAGTCTTTACCAATTTTCTCTTGTGCTGACCAATGATTAGGAAAGCACAAATGGACTGCACTTAGCCAATTACTTCCATCTTTTGCTCGACTAATTACTGTTAAATCTTCTTGTACTTGTGCTGCAAGAGCATCAAGGGTGGAAGTATAAGATGTATGATTCGCTAGTAATTCCCAGTTTTTATCTATATAAAGAGTTTCTTGGGTCAGTTGATTGTGGAATTTAAAGGTATCTTCGCTTTGCTCAAGGTTGAAGTACTGGGGATGTTCTTGGATCAGACGGGTAATTATAAGTCGAGCGATCGCACTCGCAACTTCTTTGGAGTAGTTATAGGTTTGGTAGTATTTCGCCAAACTCTCCCCACGAGCCGCTAGCTTGACTTGGCGATAATGATTATAATTACTATCTATTTGAAATACTTTGCTATCATTAGCGTTACATAAGTCTTTCACTAAAGGCATCAAACCGGGTTTAACTTCATACTTTCCATTTTCTAAAGGAAAGTACCAAGGACTATCTTTAGTTTCTACTGTCGCTTCTTGCAGCATCGATTCTATTGGGCTATCCATAGAGCGAAATTAAGCCTTTACGATACTTTCACCCAATCAGTCCCAATTTTGTATCATTGGCGTCAGTATTGATGGTCAGCAAAAAGTTAAACTTTTTCTCAGTGGATAACACAAGAAAAAAGATCACTATATATTTATGTTGTCTTTTTGACAGTTTAATTGTATAATTACAAACAAAGCCTTAATCACTGAGATTAAGCAGCTTTTTGTAAATGATAGTTAATTTGTCGGTAGATTCCACAGACCTGGCAGTGTGTGGAATGTTGGTAAGAAAGGTAGATTACCCTGGTCAAGGTAGAATAAGAATGACAAACGGTAGATGAACCCTGATTACTATTAGGGTTTCTCTTTGATTATCCTATTCGTTATCAGTCTACCACAATTAGTACTCAGAGCTACAAAAAAGTATTTTGTCAAAAGTTATTGACATTTGTTTACTTTCTCAGCACCCACTCGGATACTACTGAGTGGGTTTTGCATTAATATTTCTTATTGAACCAATATACACCCGCTCTTCCCCTTCGCGGCTATTTCTAATAATTTGCGATCGCCTTTTCATCCTTCGTCAGCAAATAGAGTAATGGATCAATATTTTAATGTTATGACGATTCTTAGCTCAGAATTATTACTTAAATACTAATAGATAGTTTCAGATATAATAGATTGACAAGGCAAGTCATAACGAGTACGCTTTAGTCGGATGCGTTGAAGAGTTAAATATATGTTGGCAAATAGAGAAGGGCAAAAAGTACCAAATATTACGTTCCGTATACGGCAGGATAACCAATGGGTAAACCTGACAACTGATGAATTGTTTGCTGGAAAGACAGTTGTTGTTTTCTCTTTACCAGGAGCGTTTACTCCTACTTGTTCATCAACTCATCTTCCTGGTTACAACGAGCTAGCACAGGTATTCAAAGAAAACGGTGTAGATGATATCTTGTGCGTTTCCGTTAATGATACTTTTGTAATGAATGAATGGGCAAAAGACCAAAACGTCGATAATATTACCTTGCTTCCTGATGGTAATGGTGAATTTACTGAGGGAATGGGGATGTTAGTAGATAAAGCCGACTTGGGTTTTGGTAAACGTTCTTGGCGCTATTCTATGCTAGTGAAAGATGGTGTAGTTGAGAAGATGTTTATTGAGCCAGAAGAACCAGGGGATCCATTCAAAGTATCTGATGCGTACACCATGCTGAGATATATCAACCCGGAAGCAGTTACACCAAAAATGGTTTCTTTGTTTACGAAAGAAGGTTGTCCATTTTGTGCGCGTGCTAAGCAGATGTTGAAAGAGCGCAAGATAAATTTTGAAGAGATTGTTTTGAATAAGAACATAAGTACCCGCTCTCTACGAGCTGTAACTGGTGAGACAACAGTTCCTCAAATATTTATCGATGGTCAATTAATTGGTGGTTCAGAAGCGCTAGCAAGCTACCTTGGTGTAGCAAGTTAGTTTTCATTGCGTAAATAGATGCTTCTGAGCGGAGATAAAGTTATTTTATGCTCCGCTTTTTATTTGTTTTTCGACAATTACCCAACTCGTGTAAAACTTATAGCATTATACAAATAAAATTTAGAGGATAAGTGGAAATTATGGATGTCAGCTTGATAGTGTCAAACATCTTGAATCCACCCGTCCTAGCTTTCTTTTTGGGGATGCTAGCAGTATTGGTGAAATCAGATTTAGAAATTCCCCCACCTTTACCCAAGTTATTTTCACTGTATCTTTTGTTTGCCATTGGGTTTAAAGGAGGAGTGGAAGTAGTCAAAAGTGGGATCTCACAAGAAGTAATACTAACACTGCTAGCCGCAATTTTTATGGCGTGTATTGTGCCGATATACACATTTTTTATTCTGAGGATAAAACTGGATGCTTATAACGCAGCAGCGATCGCCTCTACCTATGGTTCAATTAGTGCTGTCACCTTTATTACTGGTGGTTCTTTTCTCAGTGCTTTGGGTATCAGCTTTGATGGCTATATGGTTGCAGCCCTTGCCTTGATGGAATCTCCAGCGATTATAATCGGTCTAATTTTGGTGAAATTTTTTACAAATAGCGGGAAACGGGAATTCAATTGGTCAGAAGTTTTACAAGAATCTTGTTTTAATAGTTCGGTATTTCTGCTAGTTGGTAGCCTAGTTATAGGTATACTAACAGGGGAACAGGGTTGGGAAAAATTAAAACCCTTTACCCAAGATATATTTTACGGCGTTCTTACCTTCTTTTTACTAGATATGGGATTAATCGCTGCTAAAAGAATCAAAGATTTACAAAAAGCTGGAGCGTTTCTCATTTCCTTTGCCATACTTATACCAATTGTTAATGCAATCATTGGTTTAGTAATTGGTAAACTCTTAGGAATGCCTAAAGGTGATACCTTATTATTCTGCGTACTCTGCGCTAGTGCATCTTATATCGCCGTTCCCGCAGCCATGCGCTTATCAGTTCCCGAAGCTAATCCTACTTTATACGTTTCCACAGCCTTAGCAGTAACTTTCCCTTTTAATATTATTGTCGGTATTCCTCTGTATTTATACGCAATTAATATATTTTGGAAATAGAGTTATGGAACCAGTAAAACATCTTGAAATTATTGCTAATTAAGTCGAGCTAGGGAAAATTATAGAAGGTTTAGAAAAAACAGGTGTGTTGGTTAAGCTGTAATGTTTTTAGTCTTCTCATTGAGATAGAGGCGGAGAGGATAATAACCCATTACACATTATCCACTACCCACTACCACCAACCAACCATTACATTGTTTGAAGTTATGTAGCCTTTTGATTACGGTGGATGAGGCACTAAGGTAAACTATCCCTTGATTATGATTCTTTCGCAAGAAAAACTCTTCAAATAGGAGCGTTTTCAAATGTCTCATACCGTTAAAATCTACGATACTTGCATTGGTTGCACCCAATGCGTCCGCGCTTGTCCTACAGATGTACTAGAAATGGTTCCTTGGGATGGCTGTAAAGCTGCCCAAATTGCCTCTTCACCTCGTACAGAAGATTGTGTAGGTTGTAAACGCTGTGAAACTGCTTGTCCTACTGACTTTTTGAGCATCCGAGTTTACCTTGGTGGTGAAACAACTCGCAGTATGGGCCTAGCTTACTAAGAAAGTGCTGAGTGCTGAGTGCTGAGTGCTGAGTGCTGAGTGGTGAGTGCGGAAGAGTGCGGAAGAGTGCGGAGTGGAAAGTAACACGGCTTACTCAAAATATCTCCCAATCTCCCTTATCTCTGTGACGGACACTTAACTCAACGGAGGATACTCCGCACATGAGTGTCCTGCACTTTCACACCTAGTACCCAGCACCCAGCACCCCGCACCCAGTACCCCGCACCTCTGTGGGAGCAAATTACTCCTTTTTTGTGTCTAACTGGCTTGGCAAACCTTGGGGTTCGTGGTAACAAAAATACAAGGTTTGATTGTCCTCGACACGGAGTAGTGGGAGTATGTGCGGAATAGTCGGTTATATTGGTACTCAAGCAGCGACAGACATTTTATTGGGTGGGTTGGAGAAGTTAGAGTATCGTGGTTATGATTCTGCTGGAATCGCTACAATTTGGGAAGGTGAGGTTAACTGTATCCGAGCTAAAGGTAAATTAAATAACCTGCGTTCTAAGTTAGAAGCACAAGAAGCACCAGCGCAAATTGGTATTGGTCATACTCGGTGGGCAACTCATGGTAAACCAGAAGAATATAATGCTCATCCTCACATGGATGCAGGAATGCGAGTAGCGGTTGTGCAAAATGGGATTATTGAGAACTACCGCGAACTACGTGAGGAATTAAAGCAAAAAGGATATCAATTTCGCTCTGACACTGATACTGAAGTTATTCCCCACCTCATCGCTGAACATTTAAAGGATGCTTCTGCTTTAATAGATGCAGTACGTCAAGCAGTTAACAGGTTGCATGGAGCTTTTGCGATCGCTGTGGTTTCTGCTGACTACCCAGATGAAATCATTGCTATTCGTCAACAAGCACCTTTAGTAGTTGGTTTTGGCCAAGGGGAATTTTTCTGCGCTTCTGATACACCAGCAATTGTGTCTCATACCCGTGCTGTACTACCGTTAGAAAATGGCGAAATGGCACGACTAACACCACTAGGTGTTGAAGTGTATAATTTCAATGGTCAAAGATTGAAAAAGCAACCACGTCTTTTGAACTTGAATCCGATGATGGTAGAAAAGCAAGGATTCAAGCACTTCATGCTCAAGGAAATTTATGAGCAACCAGGAGTGGTAAGGGCTTGTTTGGATGCTTATTTTAATACAGATTGGAGTATTGAAAATGCTGCTCAATCTCCTGTAAGTTTGGGTATGGATACGGAGATACTTAAAAATTTAGAACAAATTCAAATCGTAGCTTGTGGTACAAGTTGGCACGCAGCGTTAGTAGGAAAATACTTACTAGAACAATTAGCAGGAATTCCGACTCAGGTGCAATATGCATCTGAATTTCGCTATGCACCATCACCTATGACACCCAATACTTTAACTATTGGTGTTACCCAATCTGGTGAAACTGCTGATACTTTAGCAGCTTTGGCAATGGAAAAAGAACGCCGACAAGGTAAGGAAGAAAAGTATCAAGTTAGATTATTGGGTATTACCAACCGTCCCGAAAGTAGTTTAGGACATATGGTATCCCATATTATTAATACTTATGCAGGGTTGGAAATTGGTGTAGCGGCTACAAAAACTTTTATTGCCCAATTGATGGCATTTTATGCTTTAACAATAGATTTAGCATATCGTCGGCAAACAGTTCCATTAGAAAAGCTAGAAGAAATTATTAACGGTTTGCGGTTAATTCCCAAAGAAATTGAAGCAAGATTGGAAAGTCAGGAGAAATTGACAGAACACTTAGCTCACGACTTTGCAGAAACAAAGGATTTCATCTTCTTAGGAAGAGGAATTAATTTCCCTATCGCACTAGAAGGAGCTTTGAAGTTAAAAGAAATTAGCTATATCCATGCAGAAGGTTATCCAGCAGGGGAAATGAAACATGGTCCCATTGCTTTGTTGGATGCTAAAGTACCAGTAGTAGCGATCGCTATGCCAGGAAATGTGTATGAGAAGGTGATATCCAACGCACAGGAAGCCAAAGCTAGAGACTCGCGGTTAATTGGAGTTACTCCCGTTACAGATGGAGAAGCTGGGGAAATCTTTAATGATTTAATTCCAGTCTCTAATGTAGACGAACTACTTTCACCTATCCTAACTGTTATACCGATGCAATTATTGGCTTATCACATTGCAGCCCGTCGTGGTTTGGATGTTGACCAGCCACGTAATTTGGCTAAGTCTGTAACTGTAGAATAGAGAGCAACTCAAACAGTCCTTATACAATTTCTCCTATGGGTGAGTATTAAACTATCTGTAGGAGAATAGAAATTAAGAGTTTTTTGAGCAGGTCACTAGTTAATGATTTAGAAGAGGCACTTGGCCAATATGTTTTATATCAAGATGTTATGGCTTATTCAGAAATAGACAGAACATTATACTTAGCAATTAGGGATGAAGTTTATATTGATTTATTCTCTGAAGCAATCGGACAACTATTACTAGAAAAAAAAAGATTTAACTTGATTGTTTTTGATGTAAAAAAGGAGCAAATTTTAAGATGGATAGACTAACAGATTATAGTCAAATCATTGAATCTATATTAAATGAACACGCTCGAATTCCTTATAGTCATGGCAATATCGAAAGCAATGTAGTTGTTGATGCTGAAAGGAATGATTTTCTTTTGATGATTGCTGGATGGGATGGTCATCGGAGAATTCACGGCTGTTTGGTTCATGTACAAATTATTGATGATAAAATCTGGGTTCAACGAGATGGAATTGAGGATGGAATTACAGGGGAATTGGTTGCGGCAGGTGTACCACAAGATAGAATTGTTCTTGGATTTCATCCTCCTGACGTACGTCCTCATACGGGATATGCTGTTGCTTAACAAATAAAACATTAATTATGCGATATATTCTTTCACCCACTTCCGAAATTCCCTAAGTGCGAGAGTCGTTCCCGCTGTCTTTGCCATCTTAACAAATCGGGAAATTTCATCCGTGACTGGAAAATTTGAAAAAATTAAACTTGTTTTTGATTTAATGTATTCGTCACCTTGCAGTAAATTTATTTCCAGGCTGCCATTTTCATAACGCCAAATTTCTGGTACTTTTAACTCTTGATAAGCACTAACTTTAGTTTTTGATGTGACATCAATTTCAATTACTAAATCAGGAGGAGGATCAATGCTTAAATCTATCCGCTCTTTTGCGATCATCAATCTGTAGTTTTGGATATAAAAACAATCATCTGGTTCTACCCCCGCAGCCATATCTTCTCGTTTAAAAGTTGTTGAACCGAGAGATTCCCAACATAAATCAAGTTCATCTAGTAGAATTTTTACCAAATCTCCAATGATGACTTTAGCTTTTTTATGTTCTGGAAGTGGAACCATAATTTCCAGTATGCTCTGACTATAAGCAATTCGACTACCACGACGTTCCCCTAACTCAGCGAGAATTGTCTCAAATTCTTGCCAACTGATATTCTCTAGGATCACACGCTGACCTGGTGGAACTCGAATTTGCTTGAGTTGCAGTGTCACCATATAGTTGTGGATTTTAAATAGCTGTATCTTAGGTATCATTTTTTACTATAAGTGCACTTGTATAATTTTGCATATCCTTGTGGGGCTGAGATATATAGACTAGTAGTCATATAAATCACTTTCCATAACCGGATATTTACTGTATGAACTTTTATCGAAACTCGGTTAGTCTAATCGCTGCAACTATATTGTTGTGCTTTCCAAATTATTTCTTGATTCTGCCGAATTTCGTTGCTTTTGCACAATCACAAAATGTTCAAGACCGGAAAGCTGAGGGAGATAGACTGAATCAGGAAGGAATACAACTTTATAATAAAGGTCAACTAAAAGCAGCATTGGAGAAATTCCAACAAGCTTTAGCTATTAGAAAAGAAGTTGGCGATCGCTCAGGTGAGGGTACAACTCTCAACAATATTGGCTTAGTTTACGATAGTCTGGGACAGTACCTAAAAGCGTTGGAATATTACCAACAAGCTTTAGCTATTAGAAAAGAAGTTGGCGATCGCTCAGGTGAGGGTACAACTCTCAACAATATTGGCTTAGTTTACGATAGTCTGGGACAGTACCCAAAAGCGTTGGAATATTACCAACAAGCTTTAGCTATTAGAAAAGAAGTTGGCGATCGCTCAGGTGAGGGTAGAACTCTCAACAATATTGGTGCAGTTTACAGAAGTCTGGGACAGTACCCAAAAGCGTTGGAATATTACCAACAAGCTTTAGCTATTATAAAAGAAGTTGGCGATCGCTCAGGTGAGGGTACAACTCTCAACAATATTGGTTATTTATTACAAGCACAGAAACAACCAGAGTTAGCAATAGTTTTCTTCAAGCAGTCGGTCAGTACCTACGAGGAAATTCGCTCCCAGTTGCGGGTACTACCAAAAGAACAACAGCAATCTTACACCAAAACTGTTGAAGGTACTTATCGCCGTTTAGCTGAGTTGCTACTCAAAGAAGACCGGATACTGGAAGCACAACAAGTCCTAGATTTACTCAAACTCCAAGAGTTGGAAAACTATCTTAGCAATGTACGAGGAACGGATAAGCCATTAATAATTCTGCGTCCAGAAGCGGAAATTTTACAGAAATACAACGAAATCCAAAAGACTGCGATTGAACTCGGTACTGAACTTACCCAATTACGCAAAATTCCCGAAACTAGTCGTACTCCCGAACAACAACAGCGGATTGCTTTCTTAGTCAAATTGCAAGAAGAACTTAATCAACAGTTTAATCAATTTAGCACTAGCGATGACGTTGTGGCACTATTAAATCAACTTAGTCGTACTACTTACGATCAAGCTGTTAAATTAGCAGACTTAGATAGACTTAGAGACGATTTAAAGAAATTGCAAGCAGTGATGCTGTATCCTTTGATTCTTGATGACCGTTTGGAATTAGTCATCACTACCCCGAATTCACCACCATTACGTCGTGTCGTTAATGTGAAGCGCGAAGATTTAAACCGGGTAATTACTGAATTTCGTCAAGCATTACAAAACCCAAGAAGTGATGCCAAAACTCCTGGAAAACAACTGTATGACTGGCTAATTAAACCGATAGAAGCTGACTTAAAGCAAGCCAACGTCAAAACTATCATCTATGCTCCTGATAGTCAATTGCGCTATATTCCTCTCAGTGCTTTATATGATGGCAATCAATGGTTAGTACAGCGTTATGGTGTTAATAATATTACTGCTCAATCTCTCACCAATTTTACCCATAAACCCCAAGGGGAACTCAAGGTATTGGCAGCAGCTTTTGTGAATGGAAATTATACGGTTAATGTAGATAATCAGCCTTATAATTTCCGGGGATTAAAATTTGCTGGTCGAGAGGTGGAAAACTTAGCAAAAGTTGTATCTAATACTCAAAAGTTAATTGACAGTGCATTTACCAAAGATGCAACTACCACTAAAATGAACGAATATACAGTTGTTCATCTTGCCACTCACGGGAGTTTTGTTCCTGGGGATGCAACGCAGTCGTTTATTTTGTTTGGTAATGGAGATACAGCTAATCTTAAAGAGATTGGTAGCTGGACTTTGAATAATGTTGACTTAGTAGTATTAAGTGCCTGTGAAACGGGAATTGGCGGTAAACTGGGTAATGGAGAAGAAATTTTAGGGTTAGGATATCAATTTCAAAATCGTGGGGCAAAAGCAACAATTGCTTCTTTATGGCAAGTTGATGACGGTGGTACACAAACGCTGATGGATGCATTTTATGCTGGATTGAAGAAGGGTAATTTGAGTAAAGCTGAAGCACTACGACAAGCTCAAATCGCATTGATTACTAACAATTATGGGGCTGTGGGTGGCGAGCGCGGTATCATAGTCATAGGTACTTCTAATACTTCTAAACAAGCGTCTATCCGTCTCCAGCATCCCTATTATTGGGCGCCGTTTATCTTGATTGGTAATGGGTTGTAATCTATATTATGAACCTAGAAATATAGCGATCCTAAATAACTTGTAAAAAAATAGATCCTCGAAGAGACGTTCCACCGGAACGTCTCTACAAAAAAATTATTAGCGATAGGAATAGCAAAACTATTTGTTGAGACTCGTAAAGGACTAACACAGACAATCAACTAGATTCGCTACGATTTTACATAAATTGCAAAAAAGAGTGTGCCCCCTCATTGAATGATTTTCGTGCTATCGTAAACCATCGTAGAGACGTTCCAGCAGAACTTCTCCATACAGGATTGGTTGGTAAAGACAATCCAGTGGTTTGTAGAAATGTAATGGAAGCTATAGGTAGATATTAAATTACGTAAATTAAAAGTAACAATGTGTCAAGCTTTCACATAATATAGATATTTTTACAATTAGAGTTAAGGATAAGATTTGATATAATCCATAAATTACGATTAGCAAGTTAAATATTAATTTTTATTGATTGATGATGCAACCTCCATATTTTTAAACCATTAACGAACGTCCCATCTTCAATTTACCAAATAATGCTAGAGTTGCTGTCTGCGGTGTGTTTGCAGAATGTGGATTTTTTGGAAGATGTTAGAGCTAGTGCTGCTTATCGTCGTGAGGTTACGGAAGTGTTGATTAGGAGAGTATACCTCACGCAAAGGCTCAAATGTAGTAGTCGTGATTTTCTGATAAATCAGTAATATCCAAACTTATACAACCAATTAAGGGTAAAATGGGGTTAGGTTCTATGAGTTGTGTTTTATCTACTGATTGAGTTAGTGATTGTAAAATAAAATTTTCTAACGAAATATTCTGCTTCTGCGCTTGCACGGTTAATTTCTTTTCTAACTCATCTGGCAGTTCAATTTCTAATTTTGTCATTCAACTAATCTCCTTTGAAACAAATACAGCATATTATGGGTTTATGAGGTACAGTTATATTACCTCGTAAGGGCACGGCACTAGTAGGATTTTTCACTCACCTATAGTATTTTGGATGTTCCCTACATTATATTGTTTGCTATTTTTAGCATTGTGGTTACTGTACCTCACCAAGTTCAAAACCGCTGTAAGTAATTCTTAAGTGATATTTCTTAGGTATTTCCCCCCATTCATAAGAATGTATAATCATGATGTGAAGCATATTTATTAAAGCCTTTAACCCTCTATCTTCTTTACAAAAACTCTAAATACCCATTACTTAATTCTTTCACTGCTGCATCATAAAATTGTTGACCATGTTCTTTCGTTGCTAACGCAGGATTTGAACCCATCCGTCCATCTGGATAACGCTGACGAAAGTTACTTGCTCCATATATTTTATGTTCACTATTGACTTCTGATGAAAGAGGAGCTTCTTTAATTATCTCTGGATGCAGATACTGAGTAACAGCAACTTCACTTGGTGTAGCATGAGAGCCTTCTTGGTCGCCGTATAATTCCTTAGCTAATTTATATACAGAACTGCACATAAACCAGTTAGCAATTTGACATTGTACAAGGTGAGCGTTGGCTATTTGTAAATCGTCTAAGTGAGAGTAAGTTTCCGCAAATGCAGCTTTTAAGGTGGCAATATTTCCACCATGACCATTAATAAAGTAAAATTTTCTAAATCCAGCTTTGGCAAGACAAGTGATATAATCTCGGATTACCAAAATCATTGTACTTGGACGTAAACTAATAGTACCGGGAAATCCTGTATGATGGAGTGCCATACCAACATTAATTGTGGGTGCGACTATGGCTTGAGTTGTTTCACCAACACCATGAGCGATCGCTTCCGCAGTCATTGCATCAGTACCAATCAACCCAGTTGGGCCATGTTGTTCTGTAGAACCAATCGGGAGAATAATACCTTGAGATTTTTGTAAATATGTTTCTACTTCTTGCCAAGTACTTAAATGTAATAACATTTTATCTTTCAGTATAATAACGGGTAAGGAAACTTTGAATAAGGGTAGAAGATGCTCGAAAGGTGGTTTGCTATAATCGGTTTATCGCCTCAGGAAAGTCAATCAAGTCTTGAGTTCCGGCACGGTAAAGGATACCGAGTAACCCTGTAACAATGAGATGACGTTGAAGTGCTGCAATTCGTGCATCCATATCATCTATAATAATTAAGACAGCGTTGATTTGAAGTGCAAGAGAAATTGCTTCTTGCTCGCCTGCACCAAGTTTGCTGGGTAAATCGGGGAGTAATGTAGTGACAGATTGAATTTCCAACCAGGTTGGCGGTTGGGCAATAAAATCTTGAACTAGAGCGTAGGAGCCTTCGGCAAGTAATTCTCTAAAAACAGCGTTGGGAATAATAATACGGTTGAAGAGTTGGGGTAATACTTCAGCGTGATTAATCAAAATCAGGTAGCATAAAGGCGAGGTATCACAAACAACAGTCATCACTGAGCAAGGTATCGGTCTATCGCTTGTAGGTCTTGGTCAAGGTCTACTTCGCTATAAGGGAGGTAGGCTTCGTGGGCTTTGAGGAAGGCATCGGTTGCTAGCCGTCCGGGAAAATTGAAGATACGCTGCACTTCAGTTGCAGAGAGTTGGCGACTGCGATAGGCAGAAATAACAAGGGATTCCAGAGCGCGACGAGAGAGTTGTTCCGGATTATCAGCGAGTTGGTGGGCTATATCGTCGGGAATGGTGAGGGTAATTTGCATATTAAGTGTCTTTAATATTTATTATATTTTACTCTCTAGAATGGGAACTGGTACAGGAGACCCTGACGTAGAAAGTCAAACTACTTTTTTACTACCTAGTAGCGCTTCAGCGCTACTAACTAGGTTAACTAAAATACTTCTCTACACAACGGACAAATATCTCCACACCCATTGCTAAAGCAGTTTCATCAAAATCAAAACGGGGATGATGGTGGGGATAAGCTAAATCCTTCGCTGTGTTTGCCGAACCAAGGAAAAAATAACAACCGGGAACTTCTTCCAAAAAGTACGACATATCCTCAGCACCCATTGTTTGACATTCTGGAACTACACCCATAGGCGTTTCTACCACTTCTTGGGCTTGTTCACGCACTAATTCTGCCATCATCGAATCATTAATTACTGGTGGATAAAGTGATTTATAATCAAAGTCATAACTAGCACCATGACTTTGACAAATTCCAGCAATTACTTGCTCAATTCTTTGATGGAAAAAGCCTGCAAATGTAGGATTAAAGTATCTAACAGTACCACTTATCCTAGCAGTATCAGCTATCACATTCCGCTTTGTACCAGCGTGAAATTCACCTATCGTTACTACCGCTGAATCAATAGGATTAACGTTACGTGCAACAATAGTTTGTAAAGCATTGACAATTTGGGCAGTGACAACAATGGAATCCACAGTTTGATGAGGCATAGCACCATGTCCACCTTTACCCAAAATCGTACAGTCAAAAGACTCTACAGCAGCCATTAATGCTCCAGCCCGGACACCTACAGTACCCAACGGTAAATTATTCCACAAATGTAAACCGATAATTGCATCTACACGAGGATTATTAAGTACCCCAGCTTCAATCATCGGTTTCGCTCCACCTGGTCCTTCTTCTGCTGGTTGGAAAATAATTTTTACAGTACCTGCAAAATCTTGGCAATGTTGTTGGAGATAGTATGCTGTACCCAAAGCAATACTAGTGTGTCCATCATGTCCGCAAGCGTGCATGATACCATCATGTTGTGATTTATAAGGAACTTCATTTAATTCTTGAATTGGCAAAGCGTCCATATCAGCACGAATTGCCAAAACTTTATTGTTACTGCTTTTTCTACCTTGAATAACAGCGACTATACCAGTTTTGGCAATACCAGTTTCATGCTCAATTCCCCATTCTTGCAACTTCTGGGCGATAAATTGAGCCGTAAGTTTTTCTTGAAAAGCCATCTCTGGTTTTTGATGGAACTGTCTGCGCCATTCTACCAGTTGTGGTTGTAATGAACGGATATTTAGCCGGACACGTGATAGTTGGCTAGATGTAGGGTTAGGGAATACGGAAACCATTGTTAAAAAATTAAAAATTGCGGGTACTGAATCATCACAATTCTTCTTCTAATCTAAACTGTCTTAATGGAAAAGTCTTTCTAAATCTAAGTCTGAGGCTAGCTGGCTAAGCTTACTTAAATCAGTCGCATTTTCTACATAAGGTAAACAGCCTAAAATGGGGACATTGGTCAAGTTTCTGATTAATTCTGCTGGTGTCCAGTTGCTAATTTCCTCTTCAGTTCTAGGTTGGACACAATTTAGAACAATACCTATTAAATTAACCCGAGACAATTTTGCTAACGCCACATTCGCCACAGCTTGCGCGATCGCACCTAACTTGACTGGTACTACTAATACGGTGGGTAAGCGCCATTCCCCAGCCAAATCAGCCACTGTCAATTCCTCAGTTACGGGAGAACCTAATCCACCCAATGCTTCTACTAGAACCATATCATAATGCGATCGCGCTTTGGACAGTGCTTGCCAAGCAACAGCTAAATCCACTGTTTTATTTTCCTTGGCAGCGGCGATAGGTGGAGCTAGAGGTGCTTGAAAATATAAAGGTGTAATTTCCTCGGGAGATTGAGACAGGGAGAATAATTGCTGGTACAGTTCTCTGTCTCCAAACCCTGATTGAATTAATTTCATAATACCCAAGCTACTTTGGTGGTAATGTTTTTGCCAATAAGCTGCCAAAGCAGTGGTTAGAACTGTTTTACCGACTTCTGTATCAGTTCCAGTAATTAATAATGTGTTTAACACGATTAGCTCTTAAGGTTGCAATACCATTTTTTTATCTTACGCACTCGTAGCAAAGGAGCAAAGGCGTAAATTTTTAATATTTTACTTACTCAAGCAGATGCTGCTGTGCCCAAAGTGCAACTTGCACGCGATCGCGTACCCCTAGTTGACTTAGAATTCTGGTGACATAATTTCTCAGGGTTCCTTCTGTTAAGATGAAGAGCTTGAGCAATCTCTTGATTATTTTTACCGCTTTAAGATTTCCTGAGCAAGACTCATCTGAAAAATCTGAGAAACTTGACTAATACCACCACAACTGCTAAGAAGATTTCTCACCTTACTGTTTAAGTATCCTGCCTCATTCAGGAACTTGTACGTCAAATATCCGTCTATCTGATTTAGATTTCTTATATCTGCTCGATATAGGACATAACCTAGCCAAAATCAGAATGTGGGGAGTAAGAGTCCGATTTCAAGTTTGATATTGACAATTTACCTGTTTTAAATCCCTATTAAGATTTATGTTGGTAAAGTTTAAATTTTTTCTGATTATCATAGTAAGCATATTTGCTACTACTATCGTAGGGGTCTACATGACCCAACGTCCGCGTGATGTAGCTATTTCTGAGGTTCCCAACACCCAACCGGAGGAATTAACTACAGTCAATAGAATAGAGGATATCACGGAAAATCCAGAAAGGCAAAAGTACAAATCAATACCTCTAGAAAGTATTGACTCTTCATTAAGAGGTGCAGATCCAGCTACCCTTGCTCTTAACGCTTTTGATAATGTAGTATCAGATACAAGTAGGAAAGTCGAAGTAGTATATCAAGAACCAAATCAAGCATTTGTAACGATTACACAACCAAAAGGTAGTAAATCACTGCGGCTTCTGAGATATCGTGTGGAAATGTCAAGCTTTGGGCGATCGCTACTTGCTAGCTCACCTCCTGTATGGGAAATTGTTTGGGCTGGTTCCCAAGCAAATTGTTTACCTGGGAATAGCCACTGGTCAAATCAAATTTGTCAGTAAGGGTACAACCGTTCTATAAGGGTGAACAACTGTAAGCGTATAGCGCAGGCCCCTACAGGTTAAATGTCGCCGCGAATTTCTTCTACAACGCCATCACGTAGAACAATTTCTACTTGCATCTTACTAATGAGATTGTCGCCAGGTTCTACACGGAAAAAGCCTTCCATCTGAAACTGATTAACTTCTTGATCCAATTCAAGGAATTGTACCTGTTGCAGGTTTTGTAGACTTTGATTTTTCTGGTCTAGAAGTTCACTTTTCTTTTGATTTACCTGGAGTTGGATATTATCAATTTGTTGCAATGTTTGAGGTCCGGGAGGTTGAAGACTCTGCTTGTTAATTGCAGTAATTGCTCTTTGTCCTTCAACTTCCAATTGTTGTAGTTGCTGGTCAAGTTGATTAATTTGTGCTTGTAGTTGTTGTTGTACTTCGTCTTTCCAAAGAGGAGTAACGACAGCTCTAACGTTAACAACACGCTTCAGAAGAAGTTGTTTGGAGACATCCATAAAAAAGTTTCACGTTCACTCTACAGTTTGCAGTTTCAGGGTATTCAATAGCACAAAAGTGAAAATTTTAAAGTAATCTCTATTACATTTTTACTTTTGGCTTTGCATACCCTATTAAGATAACTAAGCAAATATCCCGTTAATAATATCGCGGTATCGTTCATATGCAACGTGTCGGCGAATTTTTAGGGTTTGCGTCATCATCCCATTTTCAATGGAAAACGGCTCCAGAAGTAACTTAAACGAGGTAATGCGGTCATCCGGTCGATACCCAGGACGATTTTGCACTTCCCGAATTAATTCTTGCCGATATAAATCTTGGATTATTTTACTCTCAAGGTCTATTTTTTGACTTGATAACGGTGGAACATTGTCATCTGCAATACACAAATGCAAGTTTTTACTTTCTGCCCATTGTTGTAGAGCTTCAATGTTAGGTACAATCAAGGCGCCGAGGCTACGTTGGTCTTGACCGACGAGCATAATTTGGTCAATGTAAGGCGATCGCAAACAAGCGTCCTCTATTGGCTGCGGCTCGATATTTTCGCCATTGGTTAATACAATAGTATCCTTTGCCCGTCCAGTCAGAACCAAGTCATTTTGGCGTGTTACCCACCCTAAATCTCCGCTATCAAACCAACCTTCACTATCTATAGCTTTGGCAGTTGCTTCTAAATTTTTATAATAACCTTGCATAATTTGTGGCCCTCGTAACAAAACTAAACCACGTTCACCAGATGCTAAAGGCTTACGAGTCTCTGGATGGACTATCTTTACTTCTGTACCTGGTATGGATTGTCCAGCAGAAAAGCGCAAATTTCGCCATGGTCGTCTTGCGTGAGTTACAGGAGAAGTTTCTGTTAAGCCATAACCTACTAAGGTTTCTACACCCACTATTTCAAAAAAGTTATCAATATGTCGAGGAAGCGCACCCCCTCCACTAATCATCTGCTTAATTCTTCCACCAGTAGCTTCCCGCACCTTGCCATAAACTAACTTTTCTGCTAGAGCATGAGCAGGTGATAACGCTGAAGCTTGAAGACTAGCTGTTATTCTTTCTAACGCTGAAGGATAAAGGTTATCTAAACTTAATTCTTGAGCTATGCGTCGTGCCTTAATGTATTTTTCACTAATACTTAGTAGCGAGTTTACTAACCGCTGTTTACTCGCTGGTTGTTCGCGGAACTGCTTTTGCACACCTTCATAAATTGATTCTAATAAGCGAGGTACACATATAACGTAATGTGGTTTAAATTCTTTTAAATCTCGTTTTATTGAGCGCAAATTAGTATAAACTTGTGTGCAGCCTTGAGAAAGTAAGAAGTATTCACCACTACGCTCATAGCTGTGCCATGTAGGAAGAATACTTAAAGCAATATCCCCCACATTCGGTTGGACTACAGACCCTAAAGTTTTAACTTGATGCAACAAATTGTTGTGGCTGAGCATCACACCCTTGGGTTTTCCTGTAGTACCGGAAGTATAAATTAATGTTGCTAGGGCTTCGTCACTTTGGTTGGTAGATTCTAAATTATGCTTGCTTCCCAAGTCCAATAATTGTTGAAAATTCATTACCACCAATCCTTCCTGCATTGGTGGTTCTTCATTGCTAAGCAAGATTACAAATCTAATCGGCAAATCTTTAATACCTTCTTGGAGTTTGTGGTATGTCTTGACATCTTCCACCACTAACCCTGTGCTATCATTATTCTCCACAATATATAATAATTCTTCTCGTTCTGTTTGAGAGCTACGTACCGCATTTACTGCTCCAGCCAGCATAATTCCTTGGTCAGCAATTAACCAACGGGGAGAATTATCGGAAATTAGAGAAATACGTTCCTCTACTTTTACCCCTATTGCTTGCAACCCAGTTGCAAATGCTTGGATGTTTTGGAGTAACTCATTATATGTGAGTACTACCTCTGGTTTGCTGTGGGGGTCACGCAAAGCAACAACATCCCCAAATTGCTTTGCTGCTAAAAACCAAATATTCGGAAGCGATCGCACAGTTGAGTAATCCGTTAAACCCTTTAATGCTTGACTTTCTTTTACAGTAGCTTGAGATAATACTGACTCTAAATTTTTCGCCATAACACACCACCTAGATTTTAAATTTACTGTTTTTCTAGCATATTTGACTGTTAGCTCAATATACCTGACTTTACATAGATACAATTCTTACTGTTTTATGTCATATAAGCAGCACTCAAAATTAAATGCATATATTTGCAATTAGTTATGGTAATATGAATTCATATAAACAAGAAGTGATGCAATAATTTCCTAGTTAGTACCATTAAGCCTACTAACTAGAAGTTTCACTTAGAAAAATCCTGCGTAATTACAAGCGTACATAGGCTATCTTAGAGTCTTATCCGCTTTATCCTGATAGAAACTAAAGTAATGCACATCCTTAGAACTTTAACCACCTATTTACATAAGGCGGTACTTACGTATGAATTTAATTGACGCTATACTTATCACCCTAGTTAGCACTATTATTTGTTTTGCATTCCCCAAACTTCTATCAATTATTCTAACTTTGAAAGACCAACCTACTAGACTATCGAAAAGAGTTCCCACATTATCTAAAGCTGGAGTACAACTTACCAGTTTTCCTTACTGTACAAGTTACGTATACACAAAAAGGCCTTTTTGTAAATTTAGTCCCAGTTTTTGTAATAAATGTTCACCTTAGTAGGTAGTTGGTAGTAGTGAAAACCATCAACCACCAACTACCAACTTTCCATTTTTCTTTATAAAAATTAATATTAGTTTTAACTTATGGTATCGAAAAGAAAATCAAAATCTTTAAATTAACCAATTGTATAAATTTTGTTTAAAAATAGAAATAATAATAATTAACTTTCACAGGGGAGATTACTTATGGGTTTAATTGATAGCTTATTATTAACCCTAGTTAGCACTATTCTTTGCCTTGGACTTCCAAAGATTTTGTCTGTGATTTTAGCTCCAAAAGCTCAAGGTTTAGAAGCATTACCAAGTGGTGTACCTGTTGAAACTGGGATTAGTGAAGTTAAATATATTTAGGAATGTAAACTACTCTGGATTTTTTAGCTTACGCCGTGCCAGCTTAACATATGTCTTCACTGTCTCGTAAGGCATTTCTAGATCCACGGCGATATTTTGTAAAGAATCTCCCATCTCACGTCTAGCTAAAATTGTTGCCCATTTTTGAGCGATCGCATCAGTTCTTTCACAACTTATGCGTTTACGTTGGGCAACAAATATTGCTGTCAACTCTTCTATCCGTTGTGCAAGTATATATTGTACTGATGGTAATACAACTTCTTGCTCAAACCAACCTAAACGAGTTTGCCCTAATCCAAAAGTAGTTTTGTGTCCAGTACCACAGTAAGGTGCTAACTGAGTCAAAGCATAAAATAATTGTTCAAATTCAGGATTACTATCCTTACTGCTAGGTAAATCAAATTCTACCGCACCAGTAAACCCTGTTACCATTCCACGTTTTCCCGCAGCAACCTTCATCGACTCAATCCGGTGACGGGTAACAACAACATGGTTATCCACCCACTCTAAAAACATATTTTGGTCAAAACTCATTCCCGAAAAATCATTCCATCGTCGTAAGTAGCTATGAAACACGTTATTAGGAACAGGAAAAGGAAAATGATGTCCTTTACGACGGAAACTTGTAGGAGTCAAGAAACTTAGTTTCACACTTCCAGTAGATGCTTGACTAAAGAGTTTGTGATAAGTGATAGCAGGATGTGCCAATTGGACAGCTTGAATTTGCAGTGAACAGGTTCGTAAAGTAATAGCTTTGGGCAAATTCCGCAACCAATCAGTCAACCATTGCACTACTCTTTGTGAAAGCGCAGAAACATACCAGCGATAAGTTTGGTTAGACAGAAGACGTAAATTATTCATAGAGGAAATTAACGTTCCATCAAGTTGAGAAATCGTGAATGGTTTTTCTGACTCTCCATTATGGAGATATGCTGATAATTCTGGGTCAAAACTACGCACTTGGTCTAAAAACCAAGCGTGGAGACCAACAGTATACTGAGGGTATAATATTGCTTCTGCTTCCGAAGTAAGCTCAAAAACCAGACTTACCAGTTCAGTATCATCTAACCAATTGGGGAACGAATGTTGGTTTGTTTTTGTTGATACTCGTGACACAATAAATTATGATTAAAAGATAACTAACAAACTGAGATACCCCATGCATAAATGCAGGGGCTACCTCGCCGTTGATATTTTGGTGTAGAGTATTATAGCGAATATTATTTAAATGCAGTACAGTCATATGTATTTTATGTAGGGGCGAACGTTTGTTCGGTTCGCCCTCTTGGTTTTTTCTTTAACCTTTTGGTACTAGGAACTTAAACTAATTTTGGTGATTATTAGTGTTAGTATATCTGACCCTAGTTCCTGCCCAAAGTAACTTTTCACGTAGCGTCTTGAAGTAAGAATTATTTTCCCGAAGGATAATAAACTTTGCTCGACAATCTGCCATCCGCACATCAACACGGTGTCCAGGCCAAATCGATGTACCTAAAACTCCATCCGTCCACAATTTAGTACTTAAATCATAGTCCCCTAAAGGCCAAATACTGACAACAGAGCCAGGGGGCAATACAATGGGACGACTAGACAAACTCATCGGACAAATGGGAGTGATCGTAATCGCCTCCATCCCATCATGCATAATTGGGCCATTAGCAGAAACAGTGTAACCAGTAGAACCTGTGGGTGTAGCAACAATTAATCCATCCCCTACATACTGATCGACTACCTCACCATCAATTTCCATTTCTAGAATAGAAGTAATCATTCGGTCAGCAGAAGCTGGTTTTACACACATTTCATTTAAAGCGAGATAGTGTTCGGTAACGGGTTCTAAATTAGTACCATGACCCTCAAACACAGATGCTTGTAACATCATCCGCCGTTGAATAGCGTATCTATCCTCTAGCAGCCGATCCCAAACTCTTTCTGTATCCTGAAATTCCTCTACAGATTCAGTTAAAAACCCCAGATGACCTCCCACATTGACACCAAGAATGGGAATACCAGCTGGGGCTAGATGTCTAGCACTCGTTAAAACAGTACCATCACCACCAAGTACTATAGCCAAATCTATCGTTTGGGCAGAAGAAGCCAAAAAAACAGGATAAGGGTTGTCTTTTGGCCCACTTGGTCCCATCAACACGTGACATTCACGATGTTCTAGTTGTCTAGCACATATTTCTGCCCAGCGCTGACTTTGAGAGTTACGCGCTTTATAGGCAATGATTACCTGCTTAAGCTGCACAGAATTACCACTTGAGGAGATTAAATTGCTCCATATCGACAGTATCACGATTACGATAGATTGCTAGCACGATCGCCAAACCTACCGCTGCTTCAGCTGCCGCTACGGTTATAACAAACACTGTAAACACTTGACCTTTAATTGCAGTAGAATCCAAATAATTGGAAAATGCCATTAAGTTAAGATTAACAGCATTCAAAAGTAGTTCAATTGACATTAATACACGTACCGCATTGCGGCTGGTAATTAAGCCATAAATTCCGATACAAAATAAAGCGGCTGCTAGTAGTAAAAAGAATTGGAGCTGCATAAGTTTTGATAATTAGTTAATGGTTAGTGGTTAGTGGTTGGTGGTTAGTGGTTAGTGGTTAGTGGTTAGTGGTTCAACTACCAGCTACCGACTACCCACTATCAACTACCGATTATTCTTTATCACTACCCGCTGATACTAATTCGCGGGGACGCTCTGGTAAAGTCAAAGGAGTTTGAGGCAATTCTGAGGATAGTTGTTCTGGTATGTACTCGCGACGTGCCAGAATAATTGCGCCAACCATAGCCATTAACAATAAAACAGAAGCTAATTCAAAAGGTAGCAAAAAGTCGCTAAAGAAATGTTCGCCAATCAAAATAATAGAACTTTCGCCTCTTACAGGAGATGTTGAGTAAGCCCAAGGTGTGGCTAATACCATAGTACTTAAAAGGGCGAACAATCCCAAGCTTACCACACCAGTCACGGCTTTACGTATCCAAGCACTGGGGTATGGTACAAAATCTTGGCGCTTATTCACCAACATAATGGCAAACAATATTAGTACGTTAACTGCACCAACATAAATTAGTACTTGTGCTGCTGCTACAAAATCAGCATTTAATAAGAGGTACATTCCAGCAATGCTGATGAATACACCTCCGAGCAAAAATGCAGAATAAACAATGCTAGAAGACAGCACTACACCCAATGCTGACCCAATCATCATTACTGCTAATATGCCAAAGGATACTAACTGTACTCCTTCCCCTAAATTCATCTTTTTGTCCTTTATTTGTTTGTTGGTGGTTGGTAGGGTCGGGTTTGGAAACCCACCCCTACGGTAGTTGGTAGGGTCGGGTTTAGAAACTCATCTGCACGTTGGTTGATGGTTGTTCTACTATCCACTCCACACCCCACACTCCGCACTCTGCACTACCCATTACTTTTTTCTTGCTCTACCAAATCTTCTGGACGAAGACCGGGTCGGGGTGCGTCAACCGGAAGATCATGAGGATCCATAACACCTTTAGGTAGGTATACCAGTTCACGTAACGGTGTAACCATTGGGTCATTGGTTACTTTATAGGGTAAACGACCTAGTGCAACGTTATCGTAATTTAATTCGTGGCGATCATAGGTGGAAAGCTCATACTCTTCTGTCATGGATAGACAGTTAGTAGGGCAATATTCTACACAGTTACCACAAAATATACATACCCCAAAATCAATACTGTAATGTTTGAGCTTTTTCTTTTTAGTAGCTTTATCAAAATCCCAGTCAACCACTGGTAGGTTGATAGGACAAACACGTACACAAACTTCGCAAGCAATACATTTATCAAATTCAAAGTGAATTCTGCCACGAAAGCGTTCGCTAGGAATTAATTTTTCGTAAGGGTATTGTACAGTGACAGGGCGTCGTCGCATATGGTCAAAGGTAACAGACAGCCCTTGGCCAATGTAACGACCGGCTTGTACTGCTTCTTTGGCGTAATCACCAACTTGCTTAAGGAATTTGAGCATAATTGTGTCTCTCTCTTTTGAAGGAAGAAGGTAGAAGGGAGAAGGAAGAAAGTAGAAGGTAGAAGGGAGAAGGTTGAAGTAAAAAGAGAGAAGGGATAGCATTCTACTTTTTTCTTTTTACCTTTCTCTTTACTTTTACCTTTTACCTTCCTCCTACCCTCCAAAGGCGATAGGAAAAACTAGTTTCAAAGCAGCGGTTATGAGCAAGTTAGCTAGAGCAACTGGCAGTAAGAACTTCCATCCTAAATCTAGCAGTTGGTCAATGCGGACACGGGGAACTGTCCAACGTAATAAAATCGCTATAAATACCAGGAAGTAGGCTTTGAGTACGGTCATGGTAATACCTACAGAAGCGGTTGCTACTTGGAAAACCGCATTGGTTTCGCTAACTCCTAGCCAATTAGCAATGAGATTAACAGGAATTGGGAAATCCCAACCACCTAAGTATAAAACAGATACTAGTAAGGCAGAAAGTACTAAGTTTACGTAGGAACTTAGGTAAAATAAAGCAAACTTCATACCTGTATATTCAGTTTGATAACCTGCTACTAGTTCTTCTTCAGCTTCAGGTAAGTCAAAAGGCATCCGTTCACATTCAGCTAGTGCAGCAATCCAAAAGATGATAAAACCGACTGGTTGTCGCCACACGTTCCAACCTAAAATGCCGTAGCCTGATTGTTGGTTAACAATATCTATAGTGCTAAGGCTATTGGACATCATTGCGATCGCTAACACACTCAAAGCTAGGGGAATCTCATAACTAATTGATTGTGCTGCTGCTCGCAACCCTCCTAAGAGGGAGTATTTGTTATTAGATGAATAACCAGCCATTAATAAACCAATTGGCTGAATGCTAGACAATGCAATCCACAAAAAGACTCCCATGCTGACATCAGTGATTACCAAATTCTGTCCGAAGGGCACTATCAAATATGACAGAAATACGGGTAATACAACGATAATCGGACCGAGGGTAAACAACCAAGCATCAGATTTAGCTGGAACTACATCTTCTTTAAACACCAACTTCAAACCATCAGCAACGGGTGCAAGTAAACCCAACGGACCAATAAATTCAGGACCAATCCGCTGCTGTGCTGCGGCTGAAATCTTCCGTTCCAACCATACACAAACCAGCACTCCCACTGTCGCACCAATGAGCATTAATATCATTGGTACTGGCATCCACAGGGCTTTGGCTCCACCAGGTGGTAGTCCCAAATCCATAAGAGATTGAATAAAAGTTCCTTGTAAATCTATTCCTGGATTCATGTTTGGTGTTGTTAAGGTCAACAGAAGTTAAAAGCAGTATCGCTTTCATGCTTCTTTGGTCATGTTATATGGATTCACAGCTATTAGCTAAAGCAATAGTTGTAAATCCATCCGCTCATTTGTCTATTGAGAGGAACAATCATGAAGATTTTTTACCGATTCCATGCTTAGTATATCGTTGGATGGTTTTTAGCTTCCTTTTAGTAAGGAGAAGTTTTGCTTATGGTAGTGATTAGGGAGTGCGAAGTCCAGGGTGCAGGGTGCGGGGTGCAGGGTG
>Ga0224723_1000367_pt1 | contig 31545 bp, 31 predicted proteins | sample Balambano_FR2_Me_FD_161647 | JGI IMG/M metagenome (GOLD analysis project Ga0224723, IMG submission 161647) | Freshwater sediment microbial communities from Lake Towuti, South Sulawesi, Indonesia - Balambano_FR2_MetaG | ecosystem: Environmental > Aquatic > Freshwater > Lake > Sediment | place... | reverse complement strand
GGGGCGCCTCCACATGGCGGCATTGCCTTTGGGTTCGACCGGCTCTGCTCGCTTTTCGGTGGGGCTGATTCCATCCGCGATTTCATGGCCTTCCCAAAAAATAATGCTGGCCGCGATGTAATGATCGATACCCCTTCAACAATTTCGGCAGAGCAGTTGAAGGAACTGGGAATAAAAATCCAGTGAGCTAAAAACTAACGTGTTGGTTGGAAAGCCAACTACTTCTTGAGGGCGTTCAGCATTGTTTCCCCAATGAGGGCTGGCGACTCTACTACGTGAATGCCATTTTCGCGCATGATCTTCATCTTGGCAGCGGCCGTATCGTCAGCGCCACCGATAATAGCACCGGCATGGCCCATTCTGCGGCCGGCAGGTGCCGTTTGGCCTGCGATAAAGCCCACTACAGGTTTTTTATTTCCGTTCTCTTTTATCCACCGCGCTGCCACGGGCTCATAGTTGCCGCCAATCTCGCCAATCATCACGATGGCATCTGTCTCAGGGTCATTCATCAACATCTCCACAGCGTCCTTCGTGGGCGTGCCGATAATGGGGTCGCCTCCGATACCAATGGCAGTTGAAATACCCATGCCGGCCTTCACAATCTGATCGGCTGCTTCGTAGGTTAACGTGCCCGACTTCGATACAACACCGATGCGGCCCTTCTTGAAAACAAAACCCGGCATAATGCCCACCTTCGCTTCGCCCGGGGTAATCACACCGGGGCAGTTGGGGCCTACTAATACAATATCTTTTCCTTTCAGATAGTTTTTGGCGATCATCATGTCCTTCACGGGAATACCCTCGGTGATGGCGATGATGACTTTTATTCCCGCGGCAGCGGCCTCCATGATGGAGTCGGCCGCAAAAGCCGGGGGCACAAAAATAATCGATACGTCTGCTCCTGTTTTGGCTACCGCCTCGGCCACGGTGTTGAATACAGGGCGCCCCAAGTGTTCTTGGCCGCCCTTGCCGGGAGTAACTCCGCCCACGACATTGGTTCCATACTCAATCATCTGGCCCGCGTGAAACGAACCCTCTGAGCCTGTGAAACCCTGAACGATGACGCGCGAGTTTTTGTTGACCAATACACTCATGGAAATAACATTAAGGTTAGTGCACAAAATTAGGAGAATAATGTTGCTGACCAAACCAGACAACTCATTGTCCGCTAATATGCAAGACAGCCTCCAAGCCGACAAAAAATCAGCGGGCAAATGGATAGCTTGCAGACGATTTATGAATGCAAAAGCATGTGTTTGATTTTTATTTCGCTGCGCCAGCATCCGCAGTTTCCATTGCTGATGGCCGCCAACCGCGATGAGTTTTATCAGCGCCAAACGGCTGTAGCCGATTTCTGGCCAGATCACCCACACGTACTCGGTGGCCGCGATCTGGAAGCAGGTGGCACCTGGATGGGCATAACGCGTTCGGGGCGTATAAGCCTGCTTACCAACTACCGCGACCTGAGCAATCTGAAAACACAAGCGCCTTCGCGCGGCCATCTGGTGTCAGACTACCTCCTGTCGCAGGCGCAGCCCGAAGACTATCTCAAACAGATCGAACCTACCGCAGGGCAATACAACGGCTTCAATGTGCTGGTGGGAACGCATACCGAACTGTTTTACCTGTCGAACTACAAAAAAGGAATTGAGCAACTGGCACCCGGCTTGCACGGTTTGAGCAACCATTTGCTGAACACCCCGTGGCCCAAGGTGGCGCGCGGTAAAGAAAAAATTGCCGCTGTATGGCAACAACCGCACGTGCGGGCGGACGAGGTCTTTGAGGTTTTGTTCGATGACCTTCGCGCACCGGACGACCAACTGCCCGACACAGGCATCGGGCTGGAACGCGAGCGGGCACTCTCTTCGATGTTTATAAAATCGCCAGGCTATGGCACGAGGTGCTCCACATTTATTTCTGTCGATCTACATAACCATGTATTTTTTGCTGAACGCACGTTCGATCTAACCACCTTTCAGCACCGCACCCGTTCATTCGAATTCGACCTTGCTCATGGCTAAAAAAGATAAAACTCCACTTCTGTTAAAAGTTATTCGATGGCTTTTTCCCAAACTGGAGCGGCTCTCACCCACCCTGGCAGCCTGGTATTTCAGGCGTGTGTTCTTCAAGCCCCTGCGCTACCCCATTCCCGACAAGGAAAAACCCCTGCTGCAACAGGCGCACCGCTTTACCGTTACGGCAGCAGGTCTGAACATACAGGGTTATAGTTGGGGCGAGCCAACCCATCCGATGGTACTGCTGGTACATGGCTGGGCCGGCCGCTGCACACAGTTTCGGAAATTCATACCCGCGCTGCTGGCTCAGGGTTATTTTGTAGTGGGCTTTGATGGCCCCGCCCATGGCCTGTCGCAAGGCAGCCGAACACATATACTGGAGTTTGAAGCGGCTTTGCTTGCTGTAATAGAGAAAACCAAGCAGCCGGTGGCCATCATTACCCATTCGTTTGGCGGAGCGGCTTCGCTGCTGGCTATTGCCAACGGTCTACGTGTCAATACGCTTATCAACATTGCCAGCCCCACGATTGGCGATGAAATCATCAACACTTACCTGCGCGCCATCAACGGCTCCGACAAAATACGTGTGCTGTTCAAACAGTATATCCAAAAAACTTACGACAAAGCGTTCGAAGAGTTTACAGCCCTGCACTTCATCAACAAAATAAAATACCCACTGCGCCTGTTGCTGATTTATGATGAGCACGATGAAGAAGTAACCCTGGCCCACCCCTATGCCCTCATGGAGCGCTACCCGGCAGCCGAATTGATGGTGACAACCACGCTGGGGCACACGCGTATTTTGAAGGACGATGCCGTGGTGCAACGTGCACTTCAATTTATAAAAGGGTAACTTTATAACCGGTTTTTCGTCTTAGCAGTAGTCTATTGTTTTAGTACCCGATTTATGCCAAAAATTATTGAAACAACGCACATCTCGCGCCAATATAAAATGGGCGACAACATTGTAAATGCCCTGCAAGACATTTCAATCTCGATCGATAAAGGTGAGTACGTAGCGTTTATGGGCCCATCGGGCTCGGGCAAGTCAACGCTGATGAACATTGTGGGGTGCCTGGACACCCCTTCCGGTGGTACCTACATGCTCAACAATCAGTTGGTGAGCGACATGACCGAGAACGAACTGGCCGAAGTGCGCAATAAAGAGATTGGCTTTGTATTTCAAACCTTTAACCTGTTACCGCGAGCTTCCGCGCTGGAAAATGTTGCCTTGCCGCTGATCTATGCCGGCTACAGTAAGTCTGACCGCGAAGACATGGCGATGGCCGCCCTGGAAAGTGTAAGCCTGGCGGATCGTTACCACCATAAGCCCAACGAGCTATCGGGCGGACAGCGCCAGCGCGTGGCCATTGCCCGCGCCCTGGTGAATAACCCCTCCATCATTCTGGCCGATGAGCCCACGGGGAACCTCGACTCGAAGACTTCGCACGACATCATGAACCTTTTTCAGGAACTGCACGATAAAGGAAACACCATCATTATGGTGACCCACGAAGACGATATCGCACATTTTGCCCACCGCATCATACGCCTGAAAGACGGTTTAATTGAGTGGGATCGTAAAAACGATAAAGTGAACCGCAGCGAGGCTGTGGTGGTTAGATAGCCAAAGTTTTTTTACGGCAGGAAAGGACGAAAGCGGCAAACCGCCTTTCGCCTGTGTTCTTTTATATCTTTGTTCATCATGAAGATTTACACCAAAACAGGTGATGCCGGTACTACGGCTTTGTTTGGCGGCAAGAGGGTATCGAAAGCAGACTTACGCATTGACACCTACGGCACCATAGACGAACTGAACAGCCACATTGGCCTGCTGCGCGACCAGCCCGTGAACGAGTCACGCCAGCAAGTGCTGATTGAAATACAAGACCGCCTCTTTACCATCGGCTCCATACTGGCCACCGCACCCGGCAACGATAAGGTGAAAGTACCGGCCCTTAGTGACAGTGACCTTGAGTTTCTGGAAAGGGAAATCGACAGCATGGATGCCGCACTGCAGCCGATGCGCTTTTTTGTGTTACCAGGTGGCCATATTTCGGTTTCGTTTGGCCACGTGGCGCGCACAGTATGCCGCAGGGCCGAGCGGCTCGTGATTGCCCTGCACGCGCATGAACCTGTGCACGCGCTCGTGCTGAAATACCTCAACCGGCTGTCGGATTACCTGTTTGTGCTTTGCCGCAAAATGGCAGCCGAACTGCACGCGCACGAGGTGCCCTGGAAACCGAGAATGTGATTGACAAAACGAAGCACGCACATAATGCATTTCTGAGCAGGTCATAAAAATTTCAAGCCCAACTGATTCCATTCCTGCTGCCCATGCTTCACCGCTACCGTTCTGACATTCGCACGAGCTTTCTATTGGCCTACCCGGTTATGCTGAGCCAACTTGGCCACGTAATGATGGGCGTGGCTGACAACGTGATGGTAGGACAGGTTGGCGCGCGCGAGTTGGCAGCTGCCGGCCTGGCCAACATCGCCTTTAACGTGCTGATGTTGTTTGGCATTGGCGTTTCGTATGCCATTACGCCACTGGTGGCCGAAGCTGATGGTGAGAAAAACCCGCTGAAGGTAGTCGACACGGTGCGGCACGGGCTGCTGATCAACATTGCCAACGCCATCGTGCTAACTCTGCTTGTGTACTTCGGCAAGAACATTTTATATCATCTCAACCAGCCATCCGAAGTCATCGATCTGGCCATTCCGTATTTAGAGATCGTTACGTTCTCCATGTTGCCGGTGCTCGTCTTCCAGTCATTTCGGCAGTTTTCGGAGGGGCTTTCCAATACGTGGCTGCCCATGACCATCGTGCTGGGCGCCAATGTGCTTAACATCGCGCTGAACTACGCATTCATCTACGGCCATTTTGGTATGCCTGCCATGGGCCTGAATGGTGCCGGCTGGGCCACCTTTACTTCGCGCCTAGCCATGGCACTGGCGCTGGCGGTGGCCATTTACAAAATGGATACCTTCAAAATGTACCGGGCCGTGTTTACTGTCGCGCGCTACTCACGCACGCTGTTCAGCAAAATGTTGCACCTGGGCATTCCTGCCGGAGTACAATTTATTTTTGAAGTGGCCGCCTTCGATTTCTCGCTGGTGATGATGGGCTGGCTGGGCACACGTACATTGGCGGCCCATCAAATTGCCATCAACCTGGCAACCATCAGCTATATGACAACCTCAGGGCTGGCGGCCGCTGCCACCATTCGCGTAAGCCAGGAGTTGGGCAAGCGCGATTACCCGGCTGTAAGGCGGGTGGCGTTTGTGCTGCTGGGCATGGCGCTGGCGTTTATGTCGGTGTGGGCGCTGCTTTTTATTTTTGGAAATTCCTACCTGCCCACCTTATACGTGGCCGATGCGGAAGTTCTGCGCATTGCCGCACCCATCATCGTTATCGCAGGGTTCTTTCAGCTTTCAGACGGCATGCAGGTAGTCTGCGCGGGCGCTTTGCGTGGATTGCAAGACGTAAAAATTCCTTCGCTATTGATTTTTGTTTCCTATTGGATGATCGGTTTGCCGCTGGGCTACTGGCTTAGCTTTAACCAACAATGGGGTGCCTCTGGCATTTGGATAGGGCTGCTGGTGGGACTTACGCTCACCGCTGCTGCCTTATGCTGGCGATTCAACCGGCTGTCGCTGGTTGCTGCGCGTGCGCACATAGGGCCATCGCAAAAAATGATTTAACTTCCACAGCAAAAGAGTCAGCTATGGAAATTAGCGCCAAGCCGGTGCGCCACTCGCAAACCACCATTACCGAGTTGATGATCCCCGCCTACGCCAATTTTGGCGGCAAAATACATGGAGGTATTCTGCTGTCGCTGATGGATAAGGTGGCCTACGCCTGCGCCAGCAAACATGCAGGCACGTACTGTGTAACCGTGACGGTCGACCGCGTGGAGTTTTTGCAGCCGGTGGAAGTTGGTGAATTGGTGTCGCTGCATGCTTCGGTAAATTATGTCGGGCGCACTTCGCTGATTGTGGGCATACGCGTGGAGGCGCTGAATGTGAAGACGGGCATTGTAAACCACACCAACAGTTCTTATTTCACCATGGTAGCCAAAGGTGATGATAATCGCCCGGCAGAAGTGCCCCTGTTAATATTAGAAAATGAAGAAGACGTGAAGCGCTTTATCGAGGCTATGCGGCTGCGTGAAATTCGCACCAAAACCCGCGAACAAATGGACGATGCCAAATCAAAAATTGAAGTGGCCAAAGCTGGCGACCTGCTGCGCCACGAACGCTGCCGCATCGCCCTAAGGTAAAATTCAGTTTTTTCCGTCTGATTCTTTTCTATCTTACCCTCGCGAATTAAATCTGCTTGTTATGCGTGTATTAACCATTTCTGTCTTCTGGCTGCTCAGCATCGCTGGGCTAAGTCAACAAAACAAAATTCTAACCCAGCGCGAGCAGGCAGCCGTGGTGGACGACCTGCTGGACGACCGCTTGCGCAACCTGTTACCCCAACTGATGCGCAGAGAAGGCTTTGACATGTGGCTGGTGATCTCGCGCGAGTACAACGAAGATCCCGTTATTCGCACGCTGCTGCCCGCCACCTGGTTTGCCGCCCGCAGAACCACCATGCTGATGGCCTTCGACAAAGGCAACGAAGTGGAGTACCTGGCCGTGGCCCGTTACGATGTTGGCAAAGTTTTTAAACGCGCCTGGGACCCCGATGCCAACCCCGACCAATGGGCACAACTGGGTAAACTCATTGCCGAGCGCAACCCCAAAAAAATAGGTGTGAACAAGGCGCCCTCGTGGGGTCATGCCGATGGGCTGACAGCTAACGACTACGACAACCTGATGCGTGTGCTGCCCAAGAGTTTACAACCCCGTGTAGCCTCGGCAGAAAAACTGGCCGTCAGCTGGCTGGAAACACGCACCGAAAAAGAGATGAACATATACCCGCAAATATGCCGCATCGCCCACGACATCATCCAGGAAGGATTTTCGGAAGAAGTAATACAGCCAGGCGTTACCACCACCGAAGATGTGGTGTGGTGGTATCGCGAGCGCATCAGGCAACTTAAACTCGACACGTGGTTTCAGCCTTCGGTATCGGTGCAGCGCAACGAATCTGATGCGATCACAGCCAAGCGCGTGCAGCCGCTGGTGATCTTGCCGGGCGACTTGCTGCACGTAGACTTCGGCATTACCTACCTGCGGCTGAATACCGACACCCAACAACATGCCTATGTTTTAAAGCCGGGCGAGACCGAAGCGCCCCCCTACCTGCGCGAGGCGCTGAAGAAAGGCAACCGCCTGCAAGACATCCTCACCTCGCATTTCAAAGAAGGCCGCACCGGCAACGACATTCTTAAAGCCACCCGGGCGCAAGCCATAACCGAAGGCATAACTCCCTCTATCTACACGCATCCCATCGGTTACCACGGCCATGCCGCAGGCACCACCATCGGCATGTGGGACATGCAGGGCGGAGTGCCCTTTACAGGCGATTATCCCATGCACTATGAAACAGCCTATTCCATTGAGCTGAACTGCACCGTAAACATTCCCGAATGGAAAAAAGACATCCGCATTCAACTGGAAGAAGACGGGTACTTTAATGCTGCCGGCTTTCGCTACATCGATGGGCGGCAAAAAGAGTTGTTGCTCATACCGCGGCCCGATAACATTAACCGACAGTGAGCGCGAACCTTCTCGCTGGCCATTGATGTTGCGCGCCCTCTACACAGCCTACAGCGCTGCCATCTTTTGTTTGCTCTTTATTGTTTTTTTCTTCCCGCTACTCATCCCGATTTTTTTTCCGGGGCAGTTTAAAATAACCGGTGTGGTAAATCGGTGGTGGGCAATATTATTTTTTACACTAAGCTTCATACCCTTTTCCGTTCACTGCCGCGCGCGCCTACATCCGCGCAAGCAATATATCTTTTGCCCCAACCACTTCTCTTACCTTGATATACCCGCGCTGGGCCTTAACCCTCACCCTTGTGTTTTTGTAGGCAAGAACGATATGGAAAATATTCCACTGTTCGGGTACATGTACCGCAAATTGCACATCACGGTAAACCGCTTAAGCCTGCGCAGCCGCGTGAACACGCTGTTACAATCCATGCAGGCCATTGACGAAGGCAAGAGCCTCGTTATTTTTCCGGAGGGAGGCATGGTAACCCAAAATCCCCCGCACATGGCCCGCTTTAAAGATGGTGCCTTTCGCCTAGCCATTGAAAAACAAATTGCCATTGTGCCCGTTACGCTGCCTTTTAATTGGATAATTTTACCCGACCGATTGCCCCTGAGGCTGCGTTGGGGAAAACTTAAGGTGATTTTTCACGAACCTATTGAAACCAGGGGACTGGCCCTGCACGATCTCGACAAACTAAAGGAAATGGTTTTTAATATTATTGACCACGAATTGCGGCAACATGGCGGTGGATAAATTTACACTCCAAAAAATTGCACACCTTGCCCGGCTTGAAATAAACCCTCAACGGCAAGACGAGATGCTGCACGACCTTGAGGCTATGTTGGCTTTTGTTGAAAAACTGAAAGAAGTGGATACCAGTGGCGTAGAACCCCTCACATCCATGAGTACGGAAGTAAACGGCTGGCGCGAAGATGAAGTGCAACCACACCTGGCCCGTGCTGAAGCCTTGCAGCAAGCACCACACAAAGATGAACAGTTTTTTAAAGTACCTAAGGTACTGGAGTGACTTCATCCAGCATATTTGCATTTTAACCACCACGCTTACTATCCATGCTCACATCATTAGCATTCTGGGCCGAGTGGCCAAGAGCGTATAAGCAGCTTTTTGCTGTTTGTGCACTGGTGCTGGCAGCATGCCTGGTATTATTCTGGTGGTCGTACTATCATTCGCCAGCACCCGCGCTTACCTGGCAAACCATACAAGACCTGGACGTGGCCGAGTTGCCGGTACACACCTTTCGTACAGGCCCTTTTGAACTTACCGTGCCTGCCGACAACTACATTCTGTTTGAGCGCCTGCTGGGCAACCCGTTGCAACCCCGGGCATGGCCGGCCTATACGTATCTGGCGGTGCTTATGTTGGCCATGGTGATGTGGCTGGCGCTTATTACCGTGTTGAGCCGCTTCTGGTACCTCGCAGGCATGGGGGTATTTATTTTGTTTGTGGCGAGTTTCCGGTTAGAGCTGCTGGAGCCTTTTGGCCGTGCTGATAAAACCTACACGCTGGCGTCACTGGCTTTGCTGGCAGGCACCAGCTTTTATATTCACTACTTCCGAAGCACGCTGCCTTTTACAACCCGATTACTTATTTTCTTTTTGGTAACTGTTGCACTCGGTATAGGCATCCATTTTACCGCGGGTGTGCCACAACCGTTTCTGTACATGGCCACTTCGGGCGTTACGGCCGGCATATTGCTAACGGGGCTGCTGATTGTAACGGTGGCACACGAAGTTTTGGCCGGTTTTGTAGCCGCAGTTTCGCAAAGCACGATGCAGGGCAAGAGCCTGAACCACTTCCTCATCATCAGCGTGATCTACATGCTCAACCTTGCTATGGCCTATGCGCAAAAGTTCGACTACTTGTCGTGGGGCATGGTAACGTTAGATCCGTTTCTGCTCCTCTCCATTTCTTTCATACTGGGTATCTGGGGTATTCGCCAGCGCCAACCTCAATTTGAAGGCATTATCGATACTGAACCGTTTATGGTTTATGCTATGGTTATGCTGGGCAGCGTGGCGTTTGCGTTGCTAAGCTTCTTCATGGCGAGTGCCAATGACCCCGCCCTTGATGCCGTGCACGACATCGTGTTGTTTACCCACCTGGGCTTCGGCATTATCTTTCTGCTCTACATCTTCTCCAACTTCATGGCCATGCTGGCGCAAAACCTGCCGGCCTACCGCGTGTTGTACAAGCCTAATCGCATGCCGTACTTCACCTTCCGCTTTGGCGGTATCGTGGCCACGCTGGCCTTTTTGTTTTATAATACGTGGCAGGTGCCGGTGCACAATTGCTTTGCCAGCTTTTATAACGCGATGGGCGACCTCTACCTGCTGCAGCAAAACGATAACCTTGCCGATGCTTACTTTCAGCAGGCCGGCACTTACGGTTTTATGAATCACCATGCCAACTACGGCCTGGCCAATATTGAAGCGCGCAGGCGCACCAGTAAAGAAAAAAACTATTACGACAGGGCCGTGTACAAGCGCCCCACCGAGATGGCCTACCTCAATTTGGCACGGGTGCACGACCGCAACGGCAACACCCTGGAGGCCATCCTTACCCTTGCGGAAGGGTTGCAGAAAATGCCGAATAGCGGAGCACTGGCAAACACGCTTGCACTTTTTTATGCCAAGCTTGAAACGTACGACTCAGCACAGCACTTTTTGCAACAGGCCGCTCAAACACCAGCTACCGCCAACATGGCCAGGGCCAACCTCATCGGCCTCATTGCCCGGCAGAATTCAACTGCCCTCTCGCCCGACTCGCTATATCACCTACTGGAGTCACCCCAACTGGCTGTTAAAAGTAACGCGCTGGCGTTTGCTTCCAAAAGAAAAGAGAAAATCGACATTCAGCCCAATCTGGCAAGCGATACCGTGCTGAATGTGTTCTCGGCCACCCTCATCAGCAACTATATCGTCAATCAACTCGGCAAAATCGATACCGCTGAGACAACAACCATCGAAAAGCTCGCCAACAAAGAAATTAATAAAGACTACCGCGAAGTGCTTTACTACTCATGCGCTTTGGCGCGCTACGCCAATGGGCAGGTAGCTGCTGCATTTGAACTATTGTTGAAGGCCGCCACCCAAAGCTACTTTCCGGGAAAATATTTCAACATCCTGGCATTGTGGGCACTGGAGCAAAACGAGCCGGAAGCAGCCTTGCAGTTCTTAAACCAATCGCTTAACCAGCAGTTCGACCAGGCATTGCTCACGTATGCCGTAGCGTTGTCGGAATTGCGCGACCCGAGGGCCTTGCTGGCGTGGGACAGCGTGCGCAGAGACACCGCCCAACGCCACCTCCACCTGCGGCCGCTGGCAGAGAAAATGATACGCGTGCTGGCCATACCCGCCAACATGGTGAACAAACTGACCGATGCTGACCTGTATGCTTACTGCCGCTACCGACTTACCCCAGCCGACTCCAGCGAGGTTTACCGGCTGGCAGCGAAAATGCGAGACCCGAACTATCGCGTACGAACCCTGCTGGAACTCAGCAAAAAATGGTACGCACAGGACGAACTCACGCTGGCCATCAACGCCTATCGAAAACTGGCCGGCCTGAATATGACTGACCCTGACCTGTATGCTGACGTAACCCACTTTGAGCTGCGCATGCTGGCGCGCAAAGGCGACACCAGGCTGTTGGCCCAGCGCATCAACGAGTCGGTAAAGTCGTTTGACGGGCGCCTGCACGAAAAAGTGTACTACACCGCGCTCATAAATCTGGCAGCTGGCGACTCGGTAAATGCGACTAAAAATTTCGAGTGGCTGGGTAGCGCCAACCCCTATTTTGAAGAAGGCATCGTTGCTGCGGCCAACTTCTTTCAAACCGACAATAACAGAAAGGCCTACAACCTGCTGGCCGATGCCGTGCAGCTACACCCGCGGTCGGTGGCGATACGCAAGGCCTATTGTCTTGAAGCCGCCCGGCAAGGCTTTAGCAGCTACGTGCAAAGCTCGATCGAAACACTGACCACTATGATCAGCCCGCGGGCGTTACAGAAATTTTTGAACGACCACCGGCAACTGTTGAGCGAGCATCTGTGATAGACAACCGCGTATTACATCGCAACATCTACGAAAGAGCTTGCCATCTATTTGATTACTGCCGCAATAAAAGCCATGGTTTTTTGAGATGCCGTTTGGAAAGAACATTACCTTTGAACTTTCTGCGAGCCATATGACATTAAAGCGCATACCCCTTCATCACGTACACGAAAAACTGGGCGCCAAAATCATACCCTTCGCGGGATATGAGATGCCCGTACGATACACTTCGGATATTGACGAGCACATGGCCGTGCGCCAGGGTGTGGGCGTGTTCGATGTGTCGCACATGGGCGAATTCAAAATTGAAGGACCACAGGCACTTGATCTGATTCAACGCGTTACCAGCAACGATGCCGGCAAACTGAAAGACGGCCAGGCGCAATATTCCTGCCTGCCCAACGACCAAGGCGGTATTGTAGACGACTTGTTGGTATACAAACTTAAGGACAACGATTACCTACTGGTGGTGAATGCCTCTAACATCGAAAAAGACTGGGATTGGATAAGTCGCTTTAACACCAAAGGCGCAAAAATGACGAATATTTCGGATGAGACTTGCCTGTTTGCCGTGCAGGGTCCGAAAGCGGCAGCGGTGGTGCAAAAGTTGACGGCAGCGCAACTTACTAATGTACCCTACTACCACTTCGTGGTTGATACGCTCGCGGCCGTGCCCAATGTTATCATCAGCAACACAGGTTATACCGGTGCGGGCGGCTTCGAATTATATGTGGCCAGCAAGGATGCCGAAAAAGTTTGGGATGCGCTGTTCACTGCAGGTGCAAATGATTTTATAAAACCCATCGGCCTGGGTGCGCGCGACACCCTTCGGCTGGAGAAAGGCTTTTGCCTGTACGGCAACGACATTGACGACACCACCTCGCCTCTCGAGGCGGGACTGGGCTGGATAACGAAATTTACCAAAGACTTTACCAATGCCGATAATCTCAAAAAACAAAAAGAAGCAGGCATTACGCGTAGGTTAGTAGGCTTCAAAATGCTTGAGCGCGGCATACCCCGCCACGACTATGCCATTAAAAATGTAACTGGCGAAGTGATAGGCAAGGTCACCTCTGGCACGCAATCGCCTGTGCTGGGCGTGGGTATCGGGTTAGGCTACGTTAGCATTGCGCACGCTGCTGTTGGCTCAGAAATTTTTATTGACGTGCGTGGCAAAGTACTCAAGGCCGAAGTTTGCAAAGTACCCTTCCTGTAGCTTCTCGCGGTACTAGCCCCTCGCGCTTTCGCCAATTACCCAAAGCCTGATATGAAGACGATTGATGTTTGCCTGAGCCCGGAACTCATGCACCTGTACGAAATAGAAAGCCGCACGGTGGTGGTGGTAGACGTGCTGCGGGCTACCTCGTGTATGGTAACAGCTTTTGCACATGGGGTAGTGAGTATTACCCCGTTGGCCAACCTGGATGTATGCAAGGCCATGAAAACCAGAGGCTATGTAACCAGTGGCGAGCGTGACGGAAAAAAGGTTGAAGGGTTTGACAAAGGCAACTCACCTTTCGAATACATGGGCGATCAGGTAAAGGGCATGCGCATTGCCTTCACGACCACCAACGGCACACAGGCCATCGACAAATCGCGCAAAGCCAAAGAAGTGATTGTCGGGTCATTCCTTAACCTCTCGGCCGTTGCCAGGCACCTGTTGCTGAGCGACCATAACATTTTAGTGGTGTGTGCCGGCTGGAAAGGTAAAGTAAACCTGGAAGACACGCTGTTTGCCGGTGCGCTGGTAGAGAAGTTGAAAGATTACATTGAACCGGACTGCGATGCCCCACTGGCAGCGCAAAGTCTTTACAATATGGCAAAAGATGACATGGTGAAGTTCCTCAGCGCTTCTTCGCATGTGCGCAGGTTGCAACGCCTGGGCATACAAAAAGATATTGCGTTTTGCCTCACGCCCGATCAGTTTCAGGTACTTCCGGTACTGCGCGATGGGGTGTTACGGGTGTAACCTCCGGGCGTTTCCGTTTCCATCTGCGGTGGCTCCACAGCCAGTATTCCGGCCGGTCTAAAATGTCATTCTCCAGCATGCGCGTGATCCGTTCGGTAATTTCTCCGGCTTGTGTCTCGCGGGGGTTATCCACCGCCATCTCAAACTCGAAGCTGTAGTAACCGCGCCTGATTTTGCGCAGGTGGCCGAAGATAACCGGGCTGTTGTATTCTTTGGCATATTTTTCCGAGCCGGTAAGTACGCCTGTATCCTGGTTGAGAAACGTCATCCAGTGTGGTTTAGAATGCATGGAGGGTGCCTGGTCAATGGCAAATATGGTGGCCGTGCAAACATGGGCTTCGTTTTCAAAACGCTCCTTGACCTCGCGGTTGCCAATCAGTTGCATGCCAAACCTGCCACGGGTTTCTTTTATGCGCGCGTCAAAAAATTTGTTGGTGAGCGGCTTGTAGATGCCGCGGCATTGATGCTTCAGGGCCAGATCCATGCTCAGCGCCAGGTATTCCCAATTGTTGTAGTGCCCGCCCGCTATAATAACACTGCGTTGCTGGTCGAAATAGCGGTTAGGCAATTCAGTGTTGATGTAGATCAGTCGCTGTCTGATCTCCTTTTCCGACATGCTGAAAATTTTCAGGCTCTCCAGCGTAAGGTCGCAAAAATGGCGGTAAAACTTTTGGGCGATTTGCCTGTGTTCATCGCGCGACAGCTTTGGAAATGAGTTTCGAAGGTTGGCCATCACCACTTTTTTTCGATAGCCAATCAGGTAATAAAACAAATAATACAAACAGTTGGACAGCCCATACAAAACCGGGAAGGGCAACCTCGACACGGGCAAGATAACGCCATAGTAAAACAGACGATTGATGACGTTCACAAATACAATATTACGTGATTGTTCTTATTGTGTACCACCCCGCAATTTCGGATTCTGCCGGTGCCGGTCTTTATCGCGCTGCGTTTTCTTCTCCATGTTTGCATGAAACGCCTCGGTAAGGCTTACCCCGGTTTGATTAGCCAGGCATATCAGTACCCACAACACATCGGCCATCTCTTCGCCCAGGTCTTTTGCTTTGTCGGTGTCTTTTTCAGATTGGTCGCCATACCTGCGGGCAATAATTCGTGCCAGTTCACCCACCTCTTCCGTTAACAACGCCATGTTGGTAAGCTCGCTAAAGTAACGAACCCCGTATGTTTTTATCCACGCGTCCACCTCACGCTGGGCCTGATCGATCGTAAGTTCATCGTTCTTCATGGCTTTTCAAGTTCTTCAAAGTCGATATCCGTCACTTCATATTGTTGCCAGCCGGTAAAGTCGAAGTGCCACCACTCGGACGCATTTACTTTGAATCCGTGTTGTTGCATAACGGAAATCAGCAACTCGCGATTCTTGCGCACAAGGGAGTCTTTCACCGGTGTAGAAGGCCACGCCTCCTTCTTAAAAGAATCAAACTCGGTGGGCATAGCCAGTTCTTTTCCAGTTTTGAGATCTACCAGTGTGATATCTACCGCGCAGCCGCGGTTGTGGCGCGAGCCGCGGTAAGGCGATGCCACATAGGTGGTGTCGCGATAGAATTCGTAAAACTTCACGGTAGCCTTGTAGGGCCGGTAGGCATCATAAATTTTTATTGCCACGCCACGTTTCAAAAAGTCGGCCTGCGCGCGGGCCAGCGCCTCGGCCACCGGCTTGCGCGCGTAGGCGCGCGGCAGGGTGTAGATTTGCTGGCCCATAAAATTGTTGTCAGTAGCATAGCGAATATCAAGCACGATGTTGGGAATATTGGCCAGGCTTACGAACTCGTTGTTGGGGTTACTGCGCACACTCGCCTGATATTGCGCCAAGCCCATCGTTTTTAAGCCATATTTATTTTGGGCAGGGGCCTGGGTGGCCGCTGCAATCAGCAGCAACCAGAAAAGAATACTCTTCGACATCGCTTCTCTCCGAAAATTAAATACCAGGTGTGTCATCACTTAACGCTATGGTTATGAATAAGCGTCAACACCATGCCGTACACCTTATCCTTCAGCGCCCCGACATCATCAATGGTAAGGCCGTTGGTAGGTACTTCCTCGCCCACCACAATTCTTATTCTGCCGGGCAGCACCGAAAATTTTCCGGGGGGCATCAACCGCCCCGCACCCAGCACCGCCATCGGCATGATGGGTTGCTGCGTCTCTATCGCAATACGAAAAGCGCCATCGTAAAATGGCTGCAGCAACTGGCCCGACCGGTTCTGGGTGCCTTCTGGAAAAATGAGGATGTTGATGCCCAGGTCGAGCATTTTTTTAAGGTACGTCATGCTGCGCTTGCGGCTTTCCATGCTGCTCCGATCCACCACCACGCATGTTACACTTGTTATCCAGCCAAAAACGGGCAGCTTGAGCAACTCCTTTTTTGCCAGCGGCCGGAACTGCCCTTTGATCGTCATGGCGATACCCGGCAAATCGAGAAAGCTGGTGTGGTTGCTGGTGTAGATGTAGGCTTTGCCGCGTTGTATGTGTTCGCGGCCAACCATATCGTAGCGAATGAACGTGAGCATGCTAAACACCCAACTCCACAACTTCATGAAAAAGTAAGTAACAGCTACCGCCCGCGGTCCAAACAATGCCGGCAGCAAGATGCCTGGCAAAAACAACAACATGAAAACCGTGAACACCGACAACACCCACGCCACGTAAATTTTTCGGAGCACGAACAGCATGTACCTATATGGATTTTTTTTCTGGCAAGCGCGGGCAAGGAAGCGAACGAGCCAAAGAAAACCAAATGAAATTATGTCGCTTCAGCCTTCGGGCAGTACACCGCATCAACGCTTGCGCAACCGCGCCATGTAAAAGCCATCAAACCCCTGGCTGGGCAAAAGTGTTTGCTGCGCCTCCAGCTCAAATTGCCCGTTCGCATTCTGCACAAACTCCGCTACCTGCTGTTCATTCTCGCTGGGCAACAGGCTGCAGGTAGAATATACCACCACCCCGCCCGGCTTCAGCATCGGGGTGTAGTCGGTTAAAATTTTTTGTTGCTCGACCTTTACTGTTTCCATAAATGCGGGCGAAAGTTTCCACTTGGCATCGGGGTTTCGTTTCAGCACGCCAAGGCCTGAGCAGGGCACATCCAGCAGCAGCCGATCGGCCGAGCTCTCAAGTCGCTTGATTGTTTTAGCCGACTCAATCTCACGGGGCTCGATGTTGGTGGCACCCGCGCGCCTGGCGCGTTTTTTCAGCTCGGCCAGCTTCCATGCTTCCGTGTCCATGGCAATAATTCGCCCGCGGTTCTCCATCAGAGCGGCCAGGTGCAATGTTTTGCCCCCACCCCCTGCACAGGCGTCAATCACGCGCATGCCGGGTTGCACTTGTAGAAAGGGTGCAATAGCCTGCGAGCCTGCATCCTGCACTTCAAAGAGCCCGTCTTTAAACTGTTGCCGGGTAAAAATATTCTGTCGCTCGGCCAGCAACAACGCATCAGGGAAATTTTCGGGGGCTTCTGTCTCAATGCTTTCTTGTTCGCGCAGCTGTTGCTGCAACCCGGCACGCGTTATTTTCAACGTGTTTACCCGCAGCACCACCTTCGCCTGCTGGTTTAGTGCCGCCAGTTCAGCCGGCCACGCGCTGCCCAGTTCCCGTTCGCCCAGCGCATCGAGCCAATCGGGCACAGATTCGCGAACGCTGCGCGCTGCCGGTGGCGATGCCCATCGGCTTTTGAAAGCGACCGCGTCAAAATTTCGAAACTCATTCCAGGCAGGCAGTGTCACCTGCCGCACGGTGAGCTGTGCCGCCACCAGGTGCCAATATTGCTGCGTTTGCGCACATGCTACCAGCAGGCGGTGCCACCGCACAATATCATAAACCATCTCAGCTACAAAGCGCCTGTCGCGCGCGCCCCATTTGGGGTTCTTTTTTAGCACATACTCAATCACCTTATCGGCATAGCGGCCCTCATCAAAAATTTCGCGCAGCGCTTCGGCTACGGCTTCTGCCAAATTGTAGTACAGCTTCATCGGGGTAAACAGCACGCAAGGTACCACCAATAATTTATTTGACCCTTGGGGGCGCGCGAAGTAACTTCGTTGCCTGAAACACATCTGTATGTATCGCCTGATCGCAACCGCGTTGTTGGTATTTGCCACTACCTACCTGATGGCACAATCGGAGTTTCTGCGGCAACGGCTGGAAAAAGGTAAGGCCGTGCTGAAGGAGAAGGCCAGCGGTAAGGCCGATGCCGAGCGTGATCGGCTTGACTCGGTCGACTTCAACTTCGCTATTTCGGTAATCGACTATTCGGGTATGCTCAACATACGCGACACAGACGAACGTGTAACCAAAGCTGCCTACTCAGCCTCGAACGTGCTGTTAAAAGACGGCAGCAAAACGGCAGCCGAGCAATGCCGCGACTTGCTGGAAACCGGGCAGAAACTTTATGAGTACCGCAAATACAAAGCAGCTGAAACCTACCTGGTAGCCGCCCGGTTGGCTTACGAAAATGAGGGGCTCACCGACAACATTAACTACAGCAAAGTTTTCTCTGACCTGGGGTTGCTGCATGCCTCTATGGGGCGCTACAGCACAGCCGCCCAGTTTACCGAGGAGGCAAAAGATATGCGCGAACGCACGCTGGGCGAAAAAAGCTTCGGCTTTGTGGCTTCACTCAACAACCGCGCAGTGCTATACCAGGAGTTGGCGCAGTTTAACGAAGCCGAAAAAGATTTTGAGCGCGCCAAACAACTGGCAGCCGAGGTATACGGCACCACAACGCAGGAATATGCGATTATTTTGAATAACGAGGCCATGCTATGGAGTGAGGTGGGCCGTTATGACGATGCCATCGGCAATTTGCAAACAGCCGTTGCCCAGCTTGACAACGCCAGGAAGAAGAGTATACGCAACCAGGTAGCCTTTCAGTCGAACCTGGCGGTGTTATATCAGCGCACCAACCGGCTTGCCGAGGCAGAGACCATTTACCTGAAGCTGGAAAAAGTATTGGGAGGAAGTAACCCCTACTATGCCGGTGTGCTTAACAACCTGGCCCTGCTATATGTGCAGATGAACAAGCCCGAGAAAGTAGAGGCGTACCTGTCGCGTTCGGCTGCCGTATACAAAGCCAGGTTTGGTGAGGAGAACCCCTACTACGCCAAAGTATTGGGCGACCAGGGGTGGTACTACCGCACCCGGGGCCGCCTGGCCGAAGCCGAACCGCTGCTGCAGCGCGCGCACAACATTCGCGCCAGCGTGCTGGGCACCAACCACCCCGATTTTATCCGATCAAAAGAAGAGCTGGCCATCCTGCACTGGAAAAACAATCAGCCACAAAAGGCCTACGACCACTACCGCGAGGTGATGGAAAAAACACTGGAGTTCATCGGCAGCTATTTTCCGCCCATGAGCGAAGCCGAGAAAACCAAGTATTGGGATGTTACCCTGCCCCGCTTTCAGCGCTTTTACAACTTTGCGCTGCAGGTGCAAAACACATTGCCGGGCGTGGTCAGCGATGTACTCAACTACCAAATCGCCACCAAAGCGCTACTCCTCAATGCCACTAATAAAGTAAAGTTGGCCATTCTGCGCAGTGGCGATGTCGCCCTCACTAAAGACTACCTCGCCTGGCTCGATCAAAAAGAATCGCTGGCCCGCTTCTATGCACTATCGAAAGATGAGTTGAATCAGCAGCGCCTCAACCTCGACTCGCTGGAGCGCGCGGCCAACGCCATGGAAAAATCGCTGTCGCAGCGCTCGAAAGAATTCTCCAGCGGCTATGGTGCGCAAAAGATAAGCTGGACTGACATTCAATCGCAACTTGCTGATGCCGAAGCGCTGGTCGAGATCGTCAGGGTGAGTACGTACGATCAGGATTTCACACCCGATAGCCGGTACGCGGCCATCGTGGTAACCAAAACATCGCCACCTGCCATCGCGGTGCTCGAAAACGGCAATACCCTCGAAACACGCTACGCCAAATTCTACAAAAATGCCATTCTGCAAAAAAGTGATGAAGCTTACAGCTACGAGCAGTACTGGGCCCGGTTTGACAAGCTGCTCGCAGGCAAAAAGGTTGTCTACTTCTCGCCCGATGGCGTGTATAACCAGATCAACGTAAATACCCTGAAGAAACCCGGTGGCGATTACGTGCTTAATCAATACGACATCACCATCGTGGGCAACGCCAAAGATGTACTCACCATTAAACAGCAAAAGGCTGCGGCAGCAAAAAAAGAATCGGTGTTGCTGGGCTTCCCCGATTATGGCGGCAAAGCGGTGGCGCTGCCCGGCACCAAAGCAGAGCTGGACGCCATCAGCAAAGTGTTGAAGGCAGCCGGCTATGCCGTTACACAACAAGAGCAACAAAATGCCTCCGAAAAAAGCCTGAAAGCGGTAAAAGCGCCTACAGTGCTGCATGTGGCCACGCACGGCTATTTTTTAGCTGATGCCGACTTGCAAACGGGCGAAGCCCTTGGCGTAACAGCAGAGAATGCCCGCAATAATCCCTTGTTGCGCTCAGGCCTGATATTGGCCAACCCGCCCGACAGCAACAGCGAGGCCTTACCCAACCTGAATAGCAACGACAACGGCATCCTCACCGCCTATGAGGCCATGAACCTTAACCTTACCGGCACCGACCTGGTTGTGCTGAGCGCCTGCGAAACAGGCCTGGGCGATGTGCGCGCGGGTGAAGGTGTATATGGCCTGCAGCGTGCCTTCGTGGTGGCAGGCGCCAACGCGCTGGTGATGAGCCTCTGGAAGGTAGACGACAGCGCCACACAACAACTCATGACCAGTTTCTATACCTACTGGACACAGAGCGGCAATAAATTACAGGCCTTTAAGCGCGCACAGCAGCAACTCATGCTCAAGTATAAAGATCCCTACTATTGGGGAGCTTTTGTGATGATGGGGAAATAGAGGCATGCTCAGGATACCCATCAGCGCCAAGTGGCACGTTCGTTAACCAGTTTCCGTATTACCTTCGCGGCCATGCGCATCGACATCATTACCTGCCTGCCCCGCCTGCTCGACAGCCCGTTTAGCGACTCCATTCTGAAGCGCGCGCAGGAGAAAGGGTTGGTTGAAGTGGTGGTGCACGACCTGCGGCAGTATGCCACCAACAAGCATCGCACCACCGATGACTACGCTTTTGGTGGTGGTGCCGGCATGGTGATGATGATCGAACCCATAGACCGGTGCCTGGAGGCATTGAAAGCGCAACGCCCCTACGATGAGATTATTTACATGAGCCCCGATGGCGAACCTTTCACGCAAACACTCGCCAACGAATTGAGCCTGAAAAAAAACCTGGTGCTGCTCTGTGGCCATTACAAAGGTGTGGACGAGCGGGTGCGCGAGCACCTGGTTACACGCGAAATCAGCCTGGGCAACTACGTGCTGTCGGGGGGCGAACTGGCCGCGGCTGTGGTGGCCGATGCTGTCATTCGCCTGCTGCCCGGAGTGCTTAATGACGAAACCTCTGCCCTCACCGACTCCTTTCAAGACGGCCTCGTGGCGCCACCCGTGTACACCCGGCCGGCTACGTACAAAGGCTGGCCCGTGCCCGAAGTATTGCTCTCAGGCCATAGCGCCAAAATCGAGGCGTGGAAACACGAAAAAGCTGTGGAAAGAACCAAAAAACGCAGACCCGGCCTGCTGCCCGATTAACAAATCTACGCAAAATCGCACCTTCCCTTTCCCTTTTGTAACTTCTTCTTCTATATTTGCACTCCCATTTTAAAAAACGAGCGTCATGGCCGATTTAATGAAAGTTGTAGAGCAGGAAGCGGCATCCAAAAGAGCCTCTTTGCCCAGTTTTAACCCGGGCGATACCATCAACGTGTATGTAAAAATCAGCGAAGGAAATAAGGAGCGCATCCAGCAATTTCAAGGCGTGGTGCTGTACCGCAGGGGCAAAGGCACCAATGGCGAGTCGTTCTCCGTGCGCAAAGTATCTAATGGCGTAGGCGTTGAGCGTATCTTCCCCATCCTCAGCCCCAGCATCGATAAAATAGAAGTACTCAAGCAAGGCAAGGTGCGCAGGGCCAAGTTGTATTATATGAAAGGCCGCCACGGTAAGTCGGCTCGCATCAAAGAAAAGTTGTCTACCACGGTAGAAGCATAGCCTGCGAAAGCGACCACCAACATTTCTTTGCAGAACCCACTTTGACATGTTCAGGGTGGGTTTTCTTTTTGGGCGGCCCCACGCTTCGCATGGGCCGGGCTATCCGTTGCAAGTCCGCCTCCCCGCCTGCCTACGCACTTCGGGCTTTCCACTCCTATCCCTGCCGCAAAGCACCGGTTGATATACGGTGCAGTGCACCATCGGTCAAACCACCCTTTTTGCATACGCCACCCCTGCCGCCTATATTTGCCTTTCACCAAAAACCTCATGGCAAAGAAAACCGACATCAGCGCCCTGCTGGGCAAAGACGCAGACTTCCTGCTGAACCATAAGAGCAAAACCATTTCGAAAGACCAACTGCACCTGCCCGGTGCCGACTTTGTAGACCGCATCTTCGCGCCCACTAACCGCAACACCCAAACGCTGCGCAGCCTGCAAGCCATGTTTGGCGTAGGCCGGCTGGCCAACACCGGCTTTCTGTCCATTCTGCCTATCGACCAGGGCATAGAGCACAGCGCGGGCGCATCATTCGCGAAAAACCCCATCTACTTCGACCCCGAAAATATTGTGAAGCTGGCCATCGAAGGCGGCTGCAATGCCGTGGCCACCACGTTTGGAAACCTGGCCATGATGTCGCGCAAGTACGCCCACAAAATCCCGTTCATCGTAAAAATCAACCACAACGAGTTGCTCACGTATCCCAATAAAGCCGACCAGATTATGTTTGGCTCGGTGGAGGACGCGTGGAACCTGGGTGCCGTGGCGGTGGGCGCTACCATCTACTTCGGCTCCGACAACAGCACACGGCAGATACAAGAGGTGGCCGCTGCCTTCGAGCGCGCACACGAGTTGGGCATGGCCACCATTTTGTGGTGTTACACGCGCAACAGCGCGTTTAAAAAAGAGGGTAAAGATTACCACGTGTCGGCCGACCTTACCGGGCAGGCCAACCACCTGGGTGTAACCATACAGGCCGACATCATCAAGCAGAAACTGGCCGAAAACAACGGAGGTTACAAAGCATTAAATACGGGCGGCAGTTCGTACGGCAAACTGGATGAGAAAATTTACACCGACCTCACGTCAGATCACCCCATCGACTTGTGCCGCTACCAGGTGGTCAATTGCTATATGGGCCGCGCGGGCCTCATCAACTCCGGTGGCGAATCGAAAGGGGCCAGCGACCTGGCCGATGCTGTGCGCACAGCCGTGATCAACAAGCGCGCGGGGGGTATGGGTTTGATCTCCGGCCGCAAGGCATTTCAACGCCCTATGGCCGAAGGCGTAGAGATACTACAGGCAATCCAGGATGTTTATCTGGACCAGACGATTGATATTGCTTAATGGCTACTGGGCTTGTAAAAGCTCTGGAGGGAGAGAAATAGCCAATTGGCAAAAGAAATTCTGCTGAATAAATCAGCGATAGACGAGGCACAGCGAAAGGTGAACTCGATAGACCCAGATTTGCTGAGTGCACAAGAAATATTCACTCCGTTCAAACAATACTTCTCTTGGTTGAGGGCATTGAGGAATGGAAACTGTGTATACCGGAGAAAAATTTTTAAATACCTATTGCGTATACAAAAATGTTTGGGCGCCAAGCCGTTGGGCCCCGAAAAACGACATTTTAAACTGACTAAAATTTATTAACTTATAACAAACATTTAAGGCTATGTCAGCAGTAGAATTGAGAAGGCGGTTAATTGACAAAATTCAGAAAACCAAGGACGAAAAAATCCTTGAAGAGGCTTATAGGCTTCTTGAACTTGAGACTGAAGACATCGAACTCTATAAACTAAATGACGACCAGAAAAAGGCTATCAATGAAGCCAGACAACAGCTTAAAAACGGACAATTTTTAACTGAAGACCAAGCTAATAAAGAGATTGATGAATGGTTAAACAAATAATTTGGTCTCAAAGAGCTCAAGACGACAGAAAGCAGATTTTGGAATATTGGAGACAGCGAAACAAATCAAATACGTACAGTAAGAAACTGGATAAAAGATTTAGAGAAGCACTCAATATCATTCGAGACTATCCTCAAATCGGAAAACAGACAGACGACCAAAAAGCAAGAATAAAAATAATAAAGGACTACCTTCTAATTTACGAAGAAACCGCTGACTCAATATTTCTACTCACAATCTGGGACAGCAGACAAGATCCAAAAAAACTAGAAAAGATTTTAAAGTGACAGGCCAGGCGCCAACAAAATGTTTCTGCAAAGTTGGGGTTCGGTGTGTGAATAAAAAGTATTTTCTTAATTTCGTTTAATAACGGTGGACAATTTAGATGGTCGGCCTTGACACTTCGCTTCATTTTCAAGCCCTCCTAAACCGCAACTACATCGCAAAGCAATTGGACATGCTGGAGGTTAAAAAAGCAGAAATATTCATAAAAAATTATGCCGTGGTTTAAACGTACTGACAAAGGAATTTTAACCCCCACCGAAGCCAAACGCGAAGTGCCCGATGGGCTGTGGTTTAAATCGCCCGCTGGAAAAATCATTCATACCCGCGAGCTGAAAAATAACGCCTATGTGGTGCCTGAAGAAGACCACCACGTAAAAATCGGCTCGAAAGAATACTTCGAAATATTGTTCGACAACGACATGTTTACCGAACTGGATGCCCACATGGAGTCGGGCGACCCGCTGAAGTTTGTAGACACCAAGCCCTATCCCAAGCGCATAAAGGAATCGCAAAGCAAAACCGACTTGAAAGATGCTGTGCGCACCGCCTACGGCAAGATGAACGGCCTGGATATCGCCATTGCCTGTATGGACTTTGCGTTTATTGGCGGCTCCATGGGCTCGGTGGTGGGCGAGAAGATTGCGCGCGCCATGGATCACAGCCTCAAACACAAAAAACCGTTTCTGATGATCTCGCGCTCGGGCGGGGCACGCATGATGGAGGCCGGCTTATCGCTGATGCAGATGGCCAAGACTTCCGCAAAAATTGCGCAACTCGACCAGGCCCGAATTCCCTACATCTCGTTGATGACGGACCCCACCACGGGTGGTGTTACCGCCTCGTATGCCATGTTGGGCGATTTTAATATTGCCGAGCCGGGCGCACTTATCGGCTTTGCCGGCCCGCGCGTCATCCGCGAAACCATTGGCAAAGATCTGCCCAAAGGCTTTCAGAGTGCTGAGTTTGTGCTCGACCACGGGTTTCTCGATTTCATCATCGATCGCAGAAATCTGAAAAGCAGGCTCACCACGCTTCTTAAAATGTTGCAATAGCACGGTTACCCATGGCACGCCACCCGATTCTTGCGTGTGCGCTGTTGGCGTTCGTTTTTTCGTGCCAGCCCCAACAGAAGTACGCTACCACCGGCAGCATCGAAGTGCTCAGTAACGAATTAAATGCTATTGCCGATGCCAACGCGCCCATTGAAATTGTAGGCGATGGTTTTGAATGGAGCGAGGGGCCCGTGTGGCTGCCCAACGAAAAGAAACTTTTGTTCTCGGATGTTCCAAAAAATGTGGTGTACGAGTGGACAGCGGCCCGAGGTGTAAAAACCTATCTCAAGCCTTCGGGTTTTACAGGCGATAACACCAAATCAGGAGAGTCAGGCTCAAACGGTTTGGCCATCAACGCGGCCAACGAACTGCTGCTCTGCCAGCATGGCAACCGGCAACTTGCCAAGATGAACGCCCCCGTCAGCACACCCGCGCCCGATTTTACCAGCCTCGCCACTCACTACAAAGAAAAGAGGCTAAGCAGCCCCAACGATTTATGTTTGCTGCGCAATGGCGACATCATCTTTACCGATCCACCCTATGGGCTGCCCCAACAAGATGCCGACCCGGCAAAAGAAACAACCTTCAATGGGGTGTACCAACTTACCGCGGGTGGCGAGGTAAACGTGCTGGTCGACTCGTTAACGCGACCCAACGGAGTTGCCCTCTCGCCCGATGAGAAAACCCTGTACGTAGCCAACAGCGATGCCAATCGTGCGCGCTGGTACGCCTACATCTTTGATGACAACGTTATTCGTGAGGGCCGTATTTTGATGGACGCAACGGGACGAACGGGAGAAGAGAAAGGACTCCCGGACGGCTTAAAAGTTGACGCGATGGGAAACGTGTTTGCCACCGGCCCCGGTGGGGTGTGGATTTTCAGTCCGGCTGGAAAGCTGATAGGAAAAATACGATTACCGGAGGCCGCGTCTAACTGCGCACTTACACCCGACCGGCAGTACCTGTTCATCACCATGGATGGGTACCTGGTACGCGTTACGCTGAAAAAAATAAGTTAGTTGCGCGGCAGGTGCGCGTCAGGCATAGAGCGCCTCTTTTTGCTCCGCCACTTTCTCGCTCTCAATGTACTCATCGTAGGTCATCAACTTGTCCATAAAGCCATTGGGCGAAATCTCCACAATGCGGTTGGCAACAGTTTGGGTAAACTCATGGTCGTGAGAGGTAAACAACACCGTGCCAGGAAAATCTTTCAGTGCGTTGTTGAAGGCCGTGATCGATTCCAGGTCGAGGTGGTTGGTGGGCTCATCGAGAATCAACAGGTTGGCACCCGCCAGCATCATGCGCGAAATCATGCAGCGCACCTTCTCCCCGCCCGACAATACATTGCATTTCTTAAAAACCTCCTCGCCCGAGAATAGCATCTTGCCGAGGAAACCCCGAATGTACACCTCGTCTTTGTTGGCCTCTTCGGCATACTGCCGCAGCCAGTCTACCAGGTTGTCGTCCGATTGAAAATAGGCTTCGTTATTCGCAGGCAGGTAAGCGGGTGTGATGGTCTGCCCAAACTTAAACTCGCCTGTGGTGGGCTGGAGTTCGCCCGCCAAAATCTGGAATAAGGCCGTTACGGCAATGCCCTGCTTGCTGAGCACGGCAATCTTGTCGCCTTTGTTCACAAAAATTTCCAGGCCCTTAAACAGCGCATTGCCGTTTAGTTCATAGCCCAGGTTCTCGATGTGCAGAATCTGGTCGCCTGCCGTGCGCTTTTGCTGAAAAATAATGGCGGGATACCTGCGTGTGGAAGGCTGAATATCGTCTACATTGATTTTTTCCAGCAGCTTTCTGCGGCTGGTGGCCTGGCGCGACTTGGAGGCGTTGGCGCTAAAGCGCGCGATAAATTCCTGCAACTCCTTCTTTTTATCTTCTGCCTTCTTGTTGGCAGCCGAGCGCTGCGACAGCGCCAATTGGCTGCTCTGGTACCAGAATGAGTAATTACCGGTGTACAGCTTGATGGCGCTAAAATCGATGTCAACAATGTGGGTACACACGGTATCGAGAAAATGGCGGTCGTGCGATACCACGATAACGGTATTCTTAAACTCCAGCAGAAAATCTTCCAGCCAGGTAATGGTTTGCAGATCCAGGTCGTTGGTGGGTTCGTCCAATATCAAAATGTCGGGGTTTCCGAAAATAGCCTGCGCCAGCAACACCCGCACTTTCTGGTTGCCGCTGAGCTCATGCACTTTCCGAAAGTGATCGGCCTCGCCAATGCCGAGGCCACTGAGCAGCGCGGCCGCATCCGACTGCGCGTTCCAGCCATTCATTTCCGCAAACTCGGCCTCCAGCTCAGAGGCGCGCACGCCATCTTCTTCCGAAAAATCTGCCTTCTCGTAAATCGCATCTTTCTCTTTCATGATGTTCCACAACTGTTGATGGCCCATCATCACGGTATCAATGACGGCCACATCATCAAAGGCGTAATGGTTTTGGCGCAACACCGCCATGCGCTTGCCCGGCTCAATGGTTATGTTGCCGCGCGTAGGGTCGATATCGCCCGAAAGAATTTTGAGGAAAGTAGATTTGCCGGCCCCGTTGGCCCCAATAACGCCATAGCAGTTGCCGGCCGTGAATTTCAGGTTTACTTCATCAAATAAAACGCGCTTACCGAATTGAAGCGACAAATTGTTGGCTGCGATCATCGTAAAATAGTATCAATCAATCCGCAAAGATAGCCAAACACCCTGAGCCGCAGATGTGCAACGGTTCAAGCCAATGTTAATTCTGTTAACCCTGGCTACGGCCAAACTAACCGGTGTATGGCGGTACTTACACAAACTGTTGTGCTGAGATGGACAGCGGTAACAACCCGCTTCAACTAGAGTAGAAATTTGGAGGGATGGCTACTTAATACGTGTCGTCTATGGCAAAAGTATTTTTGCGGTACATCCACTGGCCTTTGGTAAAGTCGGGAAACTCCACCGTTTCGCCACCCATTTGAATGGAACTTTCCGAGAGCGGTGTGATGGCACTCCAGGTAACGGCATCGTATACGTCTTGCGGGGTGTTGGTCTTTCGTTTTACCGATTCAATGAAGGCGTGCAGCACAAACCAGTCCATACCGCCATGGCCGGCACCGGCTGCATCGCTACCATATTTTTTCCACAGCGGGTGGTCGTACCGGTCTAACCAGGCTTTGGCTTCCTCCCAGCGGTGTGGTTCTTTACTCTGCCCTTCGATGTAAATGGATTTGTTCAGGTCCATCCAGATACCTTTTGTGCCCTGCACACGAAAACCCAGCGAGTAGGGCCGTGGCAGGTTGGTGTCGTGCTGCAAGAAAATGGTTTCCTGGTTGGCGGTTTCGATCATGGTGGTGACCAGGTCGCCCAATTTAAACTGGACTTTGGTGTTGGGGTGGTCGGCCCCGCCCACTGCAGCAATGTAAGCCTGCAGGCCACGCGCTTTGCTGCTGTACGACACCAACTTAGTAAACCGGTTGCCGCGGTTGATATTGGTCATCATGGCGATGGGGCCAATGCCGTGGGTGGGATACAAGTCGCCATTGCGGTTTACGGAGTGGGCCGTGCGCCACTGCGCTTCCGAAAAGCCCTTGTCGCCAAACTCGGCACCACCGCCATACGGCTGTTTGCCATCGTTAAACTTTACTTCGCGCAGGTCGTGCTGATAGCCGCCTTGCAGATGAATCAACTCGCCAAAAACATTTTGCCTCACCATGTTGAGTATCGCCATCACATCGCGCCTGTAGCATACGTTCTCAAGCATCATCAACGGCATGCCTGTTTGTTCAGATGTCTGCACCAGCTCCCAACACTCGGGCACCGTCATGCCGGTAATGACTTCGCAGCCCACATATTTTTTGGCGCGCATGGCATCCAGGCACTGGCGCGTGTGCCACTCCCACGGGGTGGAGATAATTACGGCATCAATGTCTTTGTTCTGCAATAGCGCCTGATAGCCGTAGGGGCCATTTAAAATTACCTGTGGCTTGGGGCGGCCTGCATCGGCTACCAGCTTCAGGCTCATGTCCATCATGCGCTGCTGTATGTCGCATAAGGCCACCACCTCCACATCGTTTCTGCGCAAGGCCAGGTCGAGGTGGTTTTGGCCGCGAAGGCCCACGCCAATAAAGCCGAGGCGCACTTTGGGGGCGCTGGCGCGAAGGGCGGTGGCCGGGAGAATGGTAAACGCTGCGCCAGCCAGGGCGGCCGACTGGATAAATTTTCTGCGGGTAGGCATGTGGTATTGAGTTAGATCTGTTCAAAAGTAAAAATACTTCGCACTCCCTGCCTTATTTGTGCGATGTAAGGTGCGCTTCCTTTTCTGAAGGACGAAAGCGTGACGCTTCAAAGTTCACTCATCAGCACTTGATACAATCGCACCATGCTGTCGATGTCTTCTCGGTGCACTTTCTCGCGAGGGGTGTGTGGATTTTCCGAAGGGGTACCAACAAAACACCAGTCGAACGGGTAGTGCGAGCGCTGCAGCTCGCCTCCATCGCTCGAGCCCACACCCTCTACCTCCAATTGATAGGGCACCGTGTATTTATCAGCCAGCGCGATGATGCGCTCAACAAATACCTTTCTGGGAATGTGGCGGTCGCGCAACGAAATGGCAACACCCTTGCCCAGGGCAACACCATCGGTAGCCCAGGTCATGTCGGCAATGAGCGCCTGGCGAACTTTCAGTCTGTTGAAGATATAGTCGGCCAGGTAGCCCACCGAACCACCCCCGTGTTCTTCCCAACAACTAAACGCAATCACGCCATCTTTCAGGGTTTCGGCCACACGCAAGGCCACATACACGCCCAGGCGATTGTCGAGGTAAGCCGATTGCACAAATGTGGGTTTGGCTTCGAAGTTAACCTGGTAAGTAAGGCTGGTGCCGCGGTCTATGGCGCGCCCGAACTTATAAAGCGCATGCTGGTCCTTATCGAAATCCAGCTCGCAGTCTATTTTTCCACGGCTATCTTCGCCCACCAATCGCACCCCCGGCTCAGCATCCGGGCTGCCGATCGGCAGAAGCTGGTTAAAGTAGCGCACCGTAAAACCAATTGTATCCACGTGCGCGAAGATGGCGGTGCGGGGCGTGCCAAACACCAGCAACAGGCAGTCCTGGATGCCGGCGGAAATGATCCTCGGCTTCACCTTCCATTTTTTGCAGTTGGCCTTCACATACGCCATTACGAATTCCTTCATGGCCCCTTCCTCGCCCGAAGGCGCGTGGATGGTGCACAGTGTTTTGAGAAGCTCCATAGGTGGCGATTGAAATAAAAAACCGAAAGTAAAATATCTTTTTCTACCCCTTGATTTTAGTGTGCGGTTTGAACTAAATTTTCTGCTGAAATCATGTTCACGCTTCATAACCTGGGTCACACACCCTCCATCGCTGCGGTCTATCTCTCGCAGTTGCGCGATGTGACCCGGCAGCGCCACCGGGCCAACTTCAGAAATAATCTGTACCGGTTGGGTCAAATCATGGCATTCGAAATTTCGAAGACGATGACTTTGGAGGAAGGACGGTTGCACACACCATTGGCCGCAGCAACTGATTGGAAGCTCGCGCCTCCGGTGCTGATCACGATACTGCGGGCGGGGCTGCCCTTCTACCACGGCTTTCAGGATATCTTTGATGAGGCCGAAGCAGGATTTATCGGTGCTTATCGCAAAGAAGGCAAAGACTTTGACATCGTGCTGAGCTACGAGGCCCTGCCCGATGTGACCAACCGCGTGGTCATGATGATCGACCCCATGCTGGCCACCGGCAAATCACTGGCCCGCACCCTGCAGGCCGTTATGGTAAACGGAAACCCTGCTCACGTGCATGTAGCCACGCTGCTTGCCGCCCCGGAAGGTATTGCACATCTCAAAAAAGAAATTAACCTACCCTGGTCGCTTTGGACGTTTGCGGTGGATGAGCGATTGGATGAGAATTTTTATATCGTGCCGGGCCTGGGCGATGCGGGCGACCTGAGCTATGGTGAGAAAAAAAAGATGTAGCACATGTGGGAAGAGATTTTGAAAGCCTTTACGCTGGTTTATCTGCCCAGCATGTTAAAATTCATCATCGGGCCGGTGGCGGGCTATGCGGCTAAGCTAAACCTGCTTACCACCATCATCGGCACCGTTGCCGGCATGATGACCTCGGTAGTGGCTTTTACTTTCTTTGGCAATTGGCTGCGCACAAAGGTTTTGAAGCGCCTTTACCTCGGTACGCGGCAGCAAAAACAGCGCAAATGGGCGGGGTTGTGGAAAAAGTATGGTATGTCAGGGGTGGCCTTTCTTACGCCCCTGTTGCTTACGCCCATCGGTGGCACCATCTTGGCGGTGAGTATGGGTGCGCCCAAGGAAAAGATTATCTTCTATATGTTTCTGAGTGCGGCCGGCTGGGCCGTTTTTTTTTCGGGGGCTATCTACTTCTTTGGCAACGAGGTGCTGCCCGATTTTGTGAAGTGAGTGCAGGCCGCCTCAGGCAATTTCATCCGGCAGCATGTCGATATCGCGTATCA
>Ga0224723_1000366_pt1 | contig 31629 bp, 28 predicted proteins | sample Balambano_FR2_Me_FD_161647 | JGI IMG/M metagenome (GOLD analysis project Ga0224723, IMG submission 161647) | Freshwater sediment microbial communities from Lake Towuti, South Sulawesi, Indonesia - Balambano_FR2_MetaG | ecosystem: Environmental > Aquatic > Freshwater > Lake > Sediment | place... | reverse complement strand
ACTTCAATAAAGTCTGAAGGATCGACCCCGTTTGGAAAGGCATCAGCCGGAATCTCTTCGCTTTCAATTCGGTGATGCAACTGTTCCATTGCCTGCTGGCGGGCTTTCTCAGAATCCTTGCCGCGAACAGAAAAAATTAAATCGGGGCGTTCTGGAAGGGTATAAGCAACCATATTGATAAATGAAGGGCTAGTTTATTTATAGTTCTATTGTACTGAATCAATTGACTTTTCTTCAGGCTAAGTAATTGTAGACGCTGAATGCGATTTTGGTCGCTTTATCTTGTTGCTTTGCAGCGATCGCTATTGCCTTCAAGATAGCGCAGCAGCATGAGCAAAAACACAATCAAGCGAAAACACAATCAAGCGAAAACACACAGAGAAAACAAAAGTGGAAAACCCAATCAGCGAAAACAAAAGTGAGGAACCGAGACTGGGTGACCAAGCCCCCTCGAATTCCTCACGTCGATATCGGTTTGATATCTATAGGCAGGTTCTTTGACTAGGTGGTGCTGAGTCGAGCTTTCGCAGCTTCCGCTCAGTCGCTTTCCTCAGGGACGATCGGCTTAATACAGGCGGCTCGTCTGCTCCTGCCCCAAACGAACCGCTGGCTGAACTGCACGAGGCTGAAGCTGGGTTTGGGCGATCGCGGGTCGCAGTACATTCACTGCCTGCGCATACTGGGGATCAGCATTTGTGCCTACCAGAGACAGATTGCCTGCCAATGTTCGCTGCTGCTGTTCGTTGAGGCTAACCTCAACATTGGGCGTAATTCCCCGATGGCTGATATCGGTGCCCCCCGGAGTATAGTAGTGAGCCACCGTGACCGCCAAGCCTGAGCCATCTGAAAGGGAATGAACTGCTTGCACCAGCGCTTTACCAAACGTGCGCGTCCCGACCACGACAGCTCTGCGGTTGTCCATCAGTGCCCCGGTGAGGATTTCGCTAGAACTTGCTGAATTGCCATCAACAAGGACTGCCAGCGGAAGCTGTGTCAGCGCAGTATGGTTTGCCATGATTTGATCACTGTTGCCATGTCGATCGACCGTTCGCACGATCGCACCACCATTGAGCCACATGCGAGAGATTTCCACACTGGCTTGCAGCAGCCCACCCGGATTGCCCCGCAGATCTAGCACAAATCCGTTCACATTCTTAGAGAGCAAATCCTGAATCGCTGCCTTCATCTGGTCGGGCGCGTGGCTGCTAAACTCGGTCAGGCGAATGTAGCCGATTCGCTGATTGCCTTCCTGACGCAGCTCATGGGCAACATTGGGCAGCTCAATGCGAGCGCGGGTTAGGGGCAAATCAAATGCAGCACGGCTGTCCCGCTCAATGCGCAGGGTAATTCGGGTTCCAGCCTCACCTTTAATCAGTTCTGAAGCAGTTTCGACACTCATCCCCACGGTCGATCGCCCGTCAATGGCAAGGATCCGATCGCCTGCCCGAATTCCGGCTGCACTGGCAGGAGAATTGGCAAGGGGTTCGACAACGGTGAGTGCTTCGGTTTCTTCATGAAGCTGTAGACGCAAGCCGACACCCGACAACTCCCCAGAGGTTTGATTTGTGAGTGCCTGATACTGTTCTGGGTCAAGAAAGCGAGTGTAGGGATCATCAAGCTGCTCTAGTGCCTGTCTCAATGCAGCGTAGGCAGCTTCAGGTGAAGCATAATCGCGGCTGAGCAAATCCCGGCGGACTGCCTGCCAGTTCACGCGGTTAAATGTGGTATCGACATATTCGCGATCGACAATTTGCCAGGCTTCATCTAAAACGGCTTTGGGGTTGTTTTGAAAAGCGGCTTGGGCAGTGGAATAGAGGGGAGAGAAAGCGGTGACTGCAGCGAGCGTGCCTCCGAAGCAAACAGCTTGCAGAAGGCGGGAAAGGCAAGAGAGATCATTCATAGAGCGTAGACCCAGAAGACAGAAAACGATACCAGCGGCTAACCCATTCAGTTTTGACTGAAAGCAGTCGGGTCAAGAACGGGTCAGGTCGATCTGTTCAATTGTGATATCGAATCCGCTTAGATCCCCTGAATTAAAGAAAGGGCTAAAGGTTGCGTGCCTCAGGGGAGATTTGCCTCCACCCCTTCTGGACTATCAGCAGCTAATCGGATTGGATATGAGCAGAAATGGATGAGATGTAGAAGCACATCGCTCCACTCATCATGACCGCAGAAGCGAATGGCTCCTTATAAATGTTGCAAAGCTTAAGCACTCACCCATAGCCAGAGGACTAAGGACAGGCACACCACAACGACAATGCACTTAGAGTACTGAACCAAACTAATGCACCCAAGACCTTGAGTCGATCCACAACCTGATCAAGAAGTGGTTAAATTCTTCCTAGATAGTCTAGCAAAAGTCAATCCGTCGATTGCAAGGATCTCCGAAGATCTGTCGCTGAAATTGTTCCTGTGAGTGCTCCTGCGAATGCTCCTGTGGATATTCCTGTGAAGTGTTACCGCTAAATTGTTCCTGCGCCCCTTAAAATCCGCATCAGAACAAGAACCAGCATAAAAACAGCCTGGAAGGTGATTGCCTGACGCTGCTACTCGACTTTTGTCCCCGCGATCATTTGTAGGACAAACGGTTCTCCGCCCACCTCATGGTAGCGATCTGCCCACTGTCGAATCACTTCGTCTAGCTCAGTCAGTGCCTGTTCAAGGCGATCGGGGGGAATGTCTAACTCTTCCAGGATTCTGGCGACGCGCGGCTGACGGTCTGCCCAGTCTCGCATCATCTGGAAGAAGCGAGCTGTATCCTCCACCATGATGTAAGTGCGTTCTTCTTCATCGGCAGGCGTGTAGGAAGAACGAGTCAGGGCATAAAATGGCATTCCCCAGGGCGAGTCGATGCGGGTAATCGTCCCAGAGTAGAGCAACCGCCGCTTAATGTGTTCCGCCAGAGCTTCGCTGAGCGGCATACGTCCGTGGGGCGGAATATCTTCCTGAGATCGCAGATGGAGAAATTCGATAATCTCCATGAGCTGAAAAGAGTTGACGAGCTGAGCGTCGGGCAGGTTGGACGGCAGCTTTTCTTCAATCTGTCGCTTTTCCTCGCTTGAAAGACCACCGCCAGGGATACGCGATCGTCCAGGCTGCCAGGGGTACTGTTCCAGCCAGATGTAGGGAAACTGGATTAAGTAGCGCGGCTCTTGAGAACCCAGCATTTTAAGCAGTTTGCCTTCAGTCAGAGCTTGTCTGACTTCTTCGACAATCACCTTGACCCGCTTTGGCTCAATGTGGTGTAGGTGCCCTGTCATCCGCAGGTTCTGATCCTGCTCTAAATAAGTCATATAAATCGCGCACTTTGCAGCCGTCGCAGCGGCATCGAGGAAAGCACCGTGTCGATGTCCTCCTGTCCGCATTGCGCTAAATGCAAGGTAGAGCATGATCTGATCCATTGCACTTGGACTGAGGCGTTTGATCAGATCGGTATCGTTCGTCATCTTCAAAAAATAGGGTATCGAGCGAGAGAATACGGATGTGGAAGATCCAAAGGCTTCACTTTGGCTGTCTAGAACTTTGGCTATCTAGTTGGAACTGTAGTCTGGCGTACCTTTCTAACAAATCTCCCTACTATTAATCTACTAGTAAGGAAATTTTTATGCCGATTATGGCGAGCCTAGATCATTGTAGAAGACACTGGTACTCTAGACTATTCCGTAAATGTGGGGAATTGTCGATACCGTTGCTTAACTACATTGCATCTTCTCAGTAAATTTACTGCGATGACACCCGAATTGGTTGTCTTGCTCAAAACTTCATCATTCGTTTTACGTCCTCAATCAAATTGATGAAGCGTCTAATGAAGTAGCGCCCTAAGCAATCCCAACCTGCATCTGATGAGAGCAATTAATAATTGAGTTCAACAATATTCCTGACAGTACACTCACAGCACAATTGCTGGGTCGTTTTACCGTCCGCTGCCGCGATGATCGTCATCTAAAACCGCCACAAGTAACGCAGTCTGCCGCAAACTGTTGTCATCAGCAACTCTCTTTTGAATATGAGAACTACTAGATAGATCGTCAATCGGCAGCAAAGATTGAATGAGATTTAATGTTAGAAGAACAAAGCTAATGGAAAAGAGAAGCGAAGATGTCAACATGAGAAGCTTCGAGGTAGGCGTTTCTGTTTCCAGATACGTCCCCTAAGTCCATCTATCAGGAAAGATCGATCGAATTTATACAAGATTGAATTTCGCCTCAAAAAGAACAGAATCCCTTAATATTCCCATGATTGTCTAAATTATCTCGCTGCCAAGTCGTGCAACTTGTTCTCAGGCAGCAGGAAGCGAGTCGGTAGGTGTATCAAGGCTGAAAAAATAATACAGAATTGAGCAAACCGTCTTCTATCCGAATCGCTTCTGTCCGATCGTTTCCGTGCCGATCGTTTCTGTGCCGATCGCAGTACGCTGAAGAATCGTGCCGTTGCTTTTGCAAAAGTACGACTTTTAAGGATAATGGCGGGGAGATGTTTTATCAGGGCAATTGCCCATCAATAGCCGTGCAACTTCCAAGTCCTATCCATTCTTTCTGGCAACAGCTCACCCTGGTCGGACTGCCGTTAAGTCAGTGGAGTCAGTCGAGCTATGCCCATTCGCCGATCGGCTGTTTGCGACGCTGGCGCAGTGGAAGCTGTCTTTTGCAGTGGGCGGAACCCATCGGCGGCTTGCTGGCAGCCATCATCTTTGGTCTGGCTCCTTTTCTTTCAACGGGCATTATTGGGGTTTTGTTGATTGCCTGTGCTGCTTACTGGGTGCTGCTAACGCTCTCAGACGATGCAGAGTCTGGAACGGGAATCACGCCCATTCACCTGGTAGTTTTGCTCTATTGGGCAATTGTGACGATCGCAACGGCGCTCTCTCCTGTGCGAATGGCGGCGATCGAGGGCTGGATAAAACTAACGCTGTATCTGCTTTTGTTTGCCCTGCTGGCACGAGTCATGCGATCGGCGCGGGTGCGATCGACTTTAATTACGATTTATTTAATCACCGCCCTGGTGGTTAGCGTTGCAGGGCTGCGGCAGTGGTTTTTTGGCGCAAAAGAACTTGCAACCTGGGTTGATCCCGAATCTGCGCTGGCGGGCACAACGCGAGTTTACAGCTACCTGGGAAATCCCAACCTGTTGGCAGCCTATTTGCTGCCTGCTGTTGTTTTTAGTGCGGCAGCCGTTTTTGCCTGGAAGCGATGGACCCCAAAGCTGCTAGCGCTGCTAATGTGGGGGCTGAACTCTGCCTGCCTGGTGCTGACCTTTAGCCGGGGCGGATGGATTGGCTTTGTGGTTGCCAGCTTTGCGCTGCTGCTGCTGCTGGTTCACTGGTTCAGCATTTACTTGCCGCGCTTTTGGCGAACCTGGGCACTGCCGATCGTCCTGGCAGGCTTTGCCGCGCTGGTGATTCTTGCCGTGATCGTGGTTGATCCGCTGCGCGATCGGGTCATGAGCATCTTTGTTGGGCGAGAAGACAGCAGCAATAACTTTCGGATTAACGTCTGGACTGCGGTGGTTCGCATGATTAAAGACTATCCGGTGCTGGGAATCGGTCCTGGTAATGATGCGTTTAACCGGATCTATCCGCGCTATCAGGAAACCGGATTTACTGCCTTGAGTGCTTACTCCGTTTTCCTTGAACTTGCCGTCGAGGGTGGATTTTTGGGGCTGGGGTGTTTTCTGTGGCTGCTGCTGGTGACGTTCAACCAGGGATGGCTGCAGCTTCAAAAGCTCAGGCAATCTGCAAACCGAGAAGGCTTCTGGCTCCTGGCAACACTGGCGACGATGACGGGAATGCTGGCTCATGGACTGGTAGACACCGTCTGGTATCGTCCGCAGGTGAGTACGCTGTGGTGGCTGATGGTGGCGCTCGTGGCGAGCTATTACCCGGTTTCTCAGTGGGCAAGCACGGCGGGAAATTCTACGACAGAGGCTCAACGAAGTCAGCCCGATCGGTTCAATGAAGAAGCTTCTACATAAGTGAAAGAAGGTAAAAAATAGAAGCTAAAAGCCAAAGCAGGACGGATAAGGTGGGTTGGTGCTTGCTGCGATCGGCTTCAGTCCTGGATTTAACCTTACTGAACCCGAATTTGGCATATGAATTGGCATATGAAGAAGGGCGGCTTCCAAACCGCCCCTACAGTATTTGTGATTATTTCCTTTGTGATGATTGAATCGGCAACAGGCTACTCAGCTTCACCGCCGACCACAACATCGCGAATTCGCAAACTGGGACCACCACAGCCCACAGGTAAGCCGCTTTGTCCGCCCTTGCCGCAGCCGCCTGACCCGTCCCAATAAAAGTCATCGCCGATCGCCTCAATATCTGCCAGCGTGGTGAAGACGTTGCCGGATAGATTCACATCGCGCACGGGTTCTGCCAGTTTGCCGTCGCGAATCATCCAGGCTTCCCCAGCAGCAAAGGTAAACATCTCGCCGTTGGTCATGCCGCCAAGCCAGTTACGGGCGTAAACGCCTTCCTCGATGCCGTCAAACAGGCGATCGACCGGAGTATTGCCGCGTGCGATCCAGGTGTTGGTCATGCGGACGATCGGCGGGAAGTGATAGCTGAGGCAGCGGGCGTTGCCCGTAGGGGTTTCTCCCAGTTTGCCTGCGGTTTCACGAGAGTGGAGTCTTCCGACCAGCACGCCGTCTTCAATGAGCTGGGTTGTGGTGGCGGGCACGCCCTCATCGTCATAGAAATAGCTGCCGCGATGTCCTTCTGGAGCCGCCCCGTCAAAAATTTGCAGATCGCGCGGACCAAATCGACGCCCCACAGTCATGACTTCCATGAGATCGGGGTTTTCGTAAATCATGTCTGCTTCAGATAAGTGCCCAAATGCTTCATGGACAAACAAGCCAGACAGAATCGGATCAATCACGACCGTGTAGGTGTTTCCCTTCACCGGAGGCAGTACCAGGGCATCAACGGCTCGCTGGGCAGCACTTTGCACCTGCTGGTCGAGCTGTTCTAAATCTTCGTAAGCCTTGCGCGACCCGGTCGTTTCCCGTCCGGTTTGCACCGTTTCGCCGTTTCGGGCAGTGGCAGCAAAGCGCATTTCCAGATCGACCCAGGACTGCTCAATCATCGTGCCGTCTGAGGTTGCCAGAATAATTCGCTGGGCACTGTCGCCGTACCGAACCGAGGTTGTCGCGATGCGATCGTCCACGCTGCGGAGAATTTCGGCATAGTGGCTGCACAGGGCTTTCTTTTGCGCCAGGGGAATTTGACGGGGATCGGTTCCGGTCAGCGGCAGTTGGCGAATATCCTGAATTGCTCCGACGGGAGCCAGCAAGGTTTCTTCATCGCCCACCAGACGCGCCGCCGCGATCGCTTCTTCGATCCGGTCTTTGAGGCTAGACAGGCGATTGAAGCTGGCAAATCCCCAGCCGCCTTTGTAGCAGGCACGCACCTGTCCGCCGATCGAGATACCTTCGCTCAAGGTCTCAATCCGGTTGCTGCGTAGGAGAATGTCGGTTCCTTCTGCTTCTTCAAGCCGAATCGCCAGGTAATCGACCTGCGAGCGATAGCGTGCCATCAGGTCAGCGAGCAGATTTTTTGCATCAGCCAGTTGGGTAGCCATAGGGATTCCGCGATCGAAACTGTTTCTATTGTGTCTTAGCGTGGCGCGAGTTGCTGAAAGGTTGCTGAAAGAACGATCGAACAGGCTACCAGCCGTCTTCGTCGCTGCCCTGCCAAATTTCAAGATCGAGATCGTTCAGATAAATCAATGCACTTTCAATATGGGCAACCGAGCCGTGAAGTTCCAGGTCAAACCAGCCATCCTCGCGAGCGTTTGCGCCAAGCAGAGCTGCCTGAATATTGACGGTTAAACCGTGCTGGGTAATCAGGTTCGAGATAATTGGCTCTTGATGATAGCGTTTTGGGATGCGAAGCCGAATCCGGACCTGAGCATTTTGGCGATCGTCCGCGAGGGGGGCAGAATGGGAGGAACTGAAGGATTGAAGAGAGGTCATGGTTTTGAAGGGAGGTAGGGAAGGAATGAGGGTTCGATCGCAAACAGGATTAATTAAAAGCTGATTTGAGAAAATTTAATCTACGATAAATCGGTCGGTTTACGAGACTTGTTTTAGTGTAGTTGAAAGCGGTCGCTTTTTCCAGCCGATCGCAATCAGAAAAAGGTTGGGAAACCAGGAAAATACAAAAATCCTGGGACTGCGTCTGTAGGATAGTTGGAAAAGGATAGTTGGATAAAGACGATGGTTGGGGAAGGGTGAGGTGAAGCGGCATGAAACGGAGGCGAATTTTGTCGGCGGCAGTCGGGGCGATCGGTTTAGTGCTGGGAACTGGGCTACTCAGCTCCAGGGCAATAGCAGTCGATGAAGAGACTTTGCTGCTGCTGACAGATCCGCTCGAAATTCAGTACCTCAATTTGCCAGCGGAACGACAGCTCCTGCTGAATCAAGGAGTCGTGACACCAGATACGATTTCTCTAACCGGGCTAACGATTCCGAGTCTCTGGTGGGCACAGCAGCAGTATGGGGGGAATTTGCTGCAATATTGGTTTGCGTTTCCGGGCGAAGCGGGAACGCCGCCACGGGTTGATCTGTTAGTGAATCAACAGAATTGGAGCAACACCGATTACCTGGCACGGTACAGCTTTCTAACTCGGTTTGGGCGGGTGTCGGAAGAATTTGGCTACAGTACGCGGGTGTTTAACGGTCGAGGAGAGTTGCTGGGGGCATATATCTGTCCGAGCAATGCTCCAAGCTGCCGTATTTTTCTCTCGCCTGCAACGCCGAATGCGTTCCTGAATCCGGGTGTTGCGCCTATTCCATCTCAGATCGCACCCTGATCCACTGCTGACGATATTGCTCGATCGCCCCATTCGATAAGGGCAGCAGAAACTCGCTTTTCTCTAGAATTTCCGAGGATGGTAGCAGCGACTGGTTTTGCTGCAGTGCTGCCGACAGGGTCGATCGATTGCCCTTGAAGAGAACGGGTGAGGCTGCCAGAGTCAAGAGTGAAAGCTGCTCTGCAATCTGAGGCTGCCAGAAAAAGCGAATCCACTCGGTTTCGAGACGCTGACGATCGGGTTCACGAGTTGCTGGCGCAGGGCGCACCCACAGATCGGCTGTCAAAATCGTGCCGCTGGGGGGAATCACGACTCGAATACGTCGATCGCGTTTCGCCTGCCGCAAAATCTCAGTAGACCACCCGACTGCTGCCCAGGTATCGCCCAGCAGAAGCGGCTGCAAATAATTGGTGGAGCCATAAAACTTGACCTGCTGATGCAGCGCCCCTAGCTCTGCTTCAAACTGCGGCACAGAATTGAGATCCGCTGTATTGATCGATCGCCCCAGCTTTTTCAGCGTCAGCCCAATGACCGCACGAGCACTGTCTGGGAGGGAGATTTTTCGGCGCAGTTCCGATCGCCAGAGATCCTGCCAATCTTGAGGAGTCCAGCCAAGCTGCTCAAACTCTTTGTGGCGATACGCGATCATCAGCGTCCCGGCACGGTAAGGAGCCGCCCAGACCTCCCCAGTTTCGGCAATTTGCGCCTGGCGATCGCGCCGGACAAAAGCTTGCCAGGATTCGGGAAGAGTTTGAAATTCGGCTAAGTCATTGGTTTGCAGCGGCTGAATCAGTTCTTGCTGGATTGCGCTGGTGAGCCATGCATCGCCCAACGTCACCAGATCGGCAACAGGGGCAGTTCGACTGCGGGTCACTGGGGCTGTCAATCCCGAAGACGATCGCTCTGCACTGGCTTGCGGCTTCCAGGTTTGCAGCAGTTCAAACAGGTCTGCAAGCTGCTTGTTGGGCAGCAGTTTAAGATTTTTGTCGCGTGCCGCCCGCCGCTGAAATTCTCTAAGTAGCTCTGCTGGAATCGAGTTTTCGAGGAGCCTGACGCGCAAATCCGCATCCGATGAAGGACTGCATCCGGTGAGGGAGTAACTCACTGCCAGGGTTCCAGCGGCGATGAGGAGCGATCGGCGGTTCATGGGGGAAGGGGTGGGTGAGGAGATGAGGGAGTGAGGGAGTGAGGGGGTAACAGGTGTGGGTCGGTGGAGGTTTAGCACCGCTTTGTTTGAGGTGAGTGGGTTGCTTTTTTCTATTGTGCCGATCGCAATGACGAATTGATTGGGCAATTGGGTCGCGGGGAGAAGATCAGGGCTGCTTGTGTTCAACGCCGAATCCCACGAGGCTGACGACTGAGGCAGGGATCTGGTCGTCTTCGGGGCGCTGATAGGTGACGATCGTTCTCAGGCGCAGATTGGGATTGATAAAGCGCATTTGATCGACTGCGACAGAGTTTTTGTAGTAGGTAGTCATTTCCAGCGTTTGACGGGTGGGCTGGTAGGTGAAGCGTCCGGCGATTGCGCCCGGCTGATAGTAGCCCTGATCGCGCAGATAAAATCCCTGAATCACTTCCCCTGACGGATTGAGCGGAACCTGAGCCGCACTGGGAAGGGGCATTGGCTTCATGGCAGTGGGCTGCACCAGGACAAATTCATCGGGAATAAACAGGGCTTTGAGACTCATGGCAACTTCTTCACCCGTTTCGGAGCGGGTGGCAAACGAAATCGCAAACCCAAACCAGGCAAGCGGACTTTGCAGAAGGCAATCGGTTTCAATTTGAATGCCAGAAAAACTCGGCTCGGTGGTTTGATTCTGATCAGAGGAGCCGGTTAAAACGCGCTGTTTTTCCGATTGATCAAGCGTATTAGCGTGAAATTCGGTGTAGGAACGTTCGACCTCACCTGTTAATACAGAGTGGTAAGTTCTTTCGGTTCGCCAAACACCTGCACAGGCGGTAAAAAAGTCTTGGAAGCTGAGCATTGGGGCATCAAAGCAAAAGATATCTTGATCAAATCAGGTTGACTGTTTTCCTGCAAGCAGGACGCAGAAACATTATTCTTTCAAAGCCTTTTAGTTTGCAACGTGAAATCTTCGTCTTCACGTATAAACAAGAATTAGCAAAACGTTAAATGATTCAGGAATCCTGTCCGATCGAAGGGTTCTTTCTCTAAGATGTAAGCACGTCTAGGAAATAAGGCAAAGCGTCAGTATGGATTCACTCCAGGAACAGGTAGCTACACTACATCTTAAGATTGACGCTACCCAGGGAATTGTTGAACAGTTAAGCCAGCAAACGGCTGAAATTTTAACCACGCTGAAAGTGGTTTTAGACAATCGAAATCAGCTTCTTCAGGGCAGTGTAAACGGTTCACGATCGCTTCATTTCAGCCGCTCAATGCTCGATAGCAGTATTGAACAGCACAAAGATGTTTTGGCAGACGTTAGTTACTTAGACTCTGAAGCTCGCTCTAGCGATCGAACGCTTTCCACAGAAGTGCAAATTCAGCGTCTGACAGCACAGCTTACTGCTGCCTACAATCGCATTGCTGCTCTTGAAGAACAGCTTCTCTCAAAGCGAGTTCACCAAGCCTAAAATAAAGCCCGAAATAAAGCTTGAAATACAAGCCGGAACGATAAATTGTGGGATCGTCTCAGCGGGTCTTTATCGAGAGCGAACTTTGGCAGAAATTCGTTTTTAGAAAACGGCTTCACTAGCAAATTCACCAGCAAATTCACTAGCAAGTTCACTGGGCAACTTTTTAACGATAGCGTCCTGGTGCTTGCTGCTCATCCATCAGGGATTCGATCGCTTCTAACGTTTGTTTTGGGTTCCAGTTGGCAAACAGATGGGCGGCAATGGCACAGCCCCCAGCACCCACGCCTTCCTTGACGTATCCCTGCTCGTAGATTCGCAGTTGGGCATAGCGAGACGCTGCAAAGCTCAAGCTCGTTGCCAGTAAAGGAGCTTCCAGCAAGGCGGCTAGTCCCACCGTGTCTCCGGTTGCGTCTTCAGCAACCCATCTTGTTGTGCCCACAACCACCTGTTCGGGTTGCCAGAAGAGATTTTCGGCAAGGGCGATCGCTCGTGTCAGGGCATAAACTGCCAGCATCTGCGTTCCGCCTGCCAGTAGAACGCCGCAGGTTCGACTGGCTGCGATCGTCATGCCTGCCACGACAATTTGCATTGGATCGCCCAGCCCTGCTACAACGCTAAACGGATGATTGGATGTCGTCCAAGCCCGCCAGCGATCGATCCCCTGCTGCACGATCGCTCGTTTTTGCTGGTGGTTGCAGGTGGAGTGGCTGCTGTTAATTTTGCCCTCGACCTGCCAGCCCAAGCCTGTCAGAACTGCCAGAGCGGTTGTTGTGCCGCCCACCACGCATTCCCCCAGAACCAGGTAGCCCTCCGGATGTTGCGCTGCCAGCTTTTCTCCCCACCGCAACCCCTGCTGAAACAGATGCTCAACGACTGCAAGATCGATCGCCTTCCCGCTGGTTAAACATTGCGCAGGCAGTCCTCCCAGGTCGATCGCCGGAACAGTAGGCGGATGAGGTAGCCCCGCATTGAAAATTAGCACTGGGATCTGCAGCCTCGACACGATCGCGCGCGTAATCAGTGTGGGTGAGGCTCCTGCAACAAGCGGCGGCAAGGGAAACCGGGGCTGAGCCTGCACGCCGCAAGACAAAAATTCTGCATCTGCGATCGCCGTAAATTGACGATCGGCTGGCGTTGCCCCTGCTGCGGAGATGCCCGGAATCAGCCCTGTTTCTGTAAAACCCAGCACGCAGGCAAAGTGAGGGAATCTTCCCTTGTGACGATCGATCCAGACCTGGGTTTGGGGAAGTTGGGTATAGCAGCGGAGCATTATCGCTCCTCGTCCATCAACACCTGAACCCAGTGCGGCGGGTCGGGGATCGGATTGCCCAGGCGTTCCAGCAGCAGCCAGGCTGCCAGATGCACGGTGAAAAGATAGACAAAATCGCTGAGCAGCACGAGCGCCACTGCGCCAATCTGGATGACCGTGACATTCGTTTGGCTCAGAGCATCGATTCCCACCACGCCCCAATCAACCAGGCGAGTCAGCACCCACTGAATCAAATCAGTAATGCGGTTAGTCAGGTAAGTCCACAGATCCTCACCTAGAAAAACAGAGAGAATCGCCATTCTGAAAAAGAAGCCAAATGTTGAAATCAGCGTGCCGATCGCGATCGAAGGGAGCCAGGGAGAGCGACGCCGCCACATTGCGCCAAGCTGCACCCCCATAAACGCATAGGGTACACAAAATAAAATGCTGAGATAGGGTCCCATCAGCACCGACAGCAGCAGCCCGGATACCACCGCCGACATCCACGAGGCTCGAAATCCCCAGCGGAGATAAACCAGGGCGATCGGCAGCGGAAACAAAATTCGCATCCAGGGTCCGACGCTGAGGTAGTAGCTCACCAGCCACATTAAGCTGCCCGTGCTGGCAAGAAATGCCGTCTCGACCATGACCAGCGCAGGTGTTGTGACTCGGATTGGGTTGTTTTGCGCTGAAGGAGTTGTAGCAGGCGAGCCTCGATCGATCGTCAGGCTCGCTTCGACTTCGGCAAACTCCCGTTCCAGATCGTCTGCCGAGGAATGAGGAGCATCAGACCCGCCGGGGTTCTGCTTCCCTGGGTTGGGGTCTGCCGGGTTATCTGCTAAAGAGTCACTCATGCCATACCAGAAGAGATCGCTGATCTACTCTATCGTTTCTCCCGGTCAATCGCCCTGATGCTAGCCCTGTCCACAGCAGCGATCGATCCCCAGACTATCCAGCAGCAGATCGCTAACTGCATTGGCAACGGCAAACTCGCTGTAGAAACTTCTGGAAAAATCAAACCCCTGCATTTCGGTGACGATCGCAATCACCAGCGAACCCACATCGTTTTCTCCTTCCATGCGCTGGCGAACAAAGACCTGGGCTGCTCTCGCTGCAATTTGCTGATTCACCGCTTCCGGAAGGAATTCCTCATCCAGCCAGCGTTGCAAAGACGCTCTGAGCCATTCGCCCTCCTGCTGAGCATTGTTTGCGGGCGGCAGTGTTACGGGTGGGATTGGTTCAGCCATTGTCGCTTCCCTTACTCGCAAATCGATATGTTCATCCTACCTTCCTGGGTTATTGTACGTTGAGATTATTGTGGTGATTGCGCTTCGGGATATGACTGGCGATGACACTGGCTTCTATGATATTGACTTAATTGTGGCTGGCTATGCTCAGGGCTATTTTCTGATGGCAGATGAGCAGGGCAAGCTTGACTGGTACAGCAGCCGCCAGCGGGCACTGATCCCTTTAGACGATCGGTTTCGCTACCCCCGATCGCTGCAGCGAGTACTGAATCAAAATCGCTTTACCGTTGCCGTCGATCGCGCCTTTTCCGAAGTCGTCGAGGGCTGTGCCGATCGCGAAACCACCTGGATTTCCGGCGAACTTCAGCAGATTTATCAAGAACTGCACCGGGCAGGCTGGGCACACAGCTTTGAAACCTGGCAGGGCGACGAATTAGCAGGCGGAATTTTGGGGTTGGTGATTGGCGGAGCTTTTATCGGAGAATCCATGTTTTACCGCATTCCCGAAGGCTCGAAAGTGGCGATGGTCAAACTCGTGGAACGACTGCGATCGCGCCGGTTCATCCTATTTGATGCACAGATGACCAATCCTCATTTGGAACGGTTTGGAGCTTATTTGATTGGCGATCGAGACTATAAAAAACTGCTGAATCAGGCACTTCACCAATCTTGTTCATTGAAATAGGTTGCTGAGAAATCGGCTGCTAAAATTAAGCCGAAATAAAATAGAAGCATGAAGCAAATTTTGATCTGGTTGATTCAAACGTATCGCCTGTTGATTTCCCCTCTGTTTCCCCCCTCCTGCCGCTTCCAGCCAACCTGCTCACAGTATGGCATTGAGGCAATTCAGCGATTTGGTGCAATCAAGGGAAGCTGGCTGACGGTGCGCCGGATTCTGCGCTGCCATCCGTTCCATCCGGGCGGCTATGACCCGGTTCCACCTGAGCATTCGATTGAAAACCGAGCAAGCAGGGAAAGCTAGAATGAGTTCGGTGAATTATGCAGCAACGTCCTATCAAGAGTTAAGGCGTTATTTTCTGACCCACCGAGGTGATGCTGCGGTATTTCAAGCCTATTTGATACGGCGCAGAGAGCGTTCAAATCCTGTAATCGCAGCGATCGACGATCCGGACTTTGAAAGCAAGATTCAGGCGTCAATCTAGAAGCAGATATTGGAGTATCAGAGCGGTAGCGCAGGCTAGCAGCGACTGCAACGAACAATCTTCTTAACTTGCCTGCACTTCTCTTAGCTCGTGCTGATCCCAGAGCTGGCGGTAGAGTCCTGAATGGGCGATTAACTCCGCGTGGCTGCCCGCCTGCACAATTCGCCCGTGATCCATCACGAGAATGCGATCGGCGGTGGCGGCGGCAGAGAGCTGGTGAGAGATAAACAGAACCGTTTTGCGGCGGGTTCCCTCTGAAAGATTGTGCAGAATTTCGGTGGCGGTCTGGTTGTCTACGCTGGAAAGGGCATCGTCCAGAATCAGCACGGGTGCGTCGGTGAGCAAAGCTCTGGCTAAAGCAGTTCGCTGCCTTTGTCCACCGGAAAGAGTAATGCCGCGTTCGCCCACGATCGTCTCATACTGCTGCGGAAAGTTGAGAATCTCGGTGTGAATTTGCGCCTGCTTTGCGGCGTATTCTACCTCAGCCTGTTCGCTGCTTGGGTCGCCATAGCGAATGTTGTTTTTAATCGTGGTGCTGAACAAAAAGCTTTCCTGAGGCACATAGGCGATCGCCGATCGCAAATCTTGCAGGCGGATTTTTGTAATATCGTCGCCGTCAAGGAAAAGCTGACCGGGATCAATCTCCAGCAGTCGAGGAAGTGCGTTTGCAAGGGTACTTTTGCCTGAGCCGATCGACCCAACGATCGCCATCGTCTCACCCTGACGAATCAAAAACTTGACCTGATCGAGTGCAGGCTGCTTTGCCCCGCTGTAGGTGTAGCTCAGCCCTTCTGCCCGCAGTTCTCCCCGGACTTCCGATCGAGGAAGGGCGATCGCGTCAGGAGCATCCTGAATTTGCGGTTCGGTAGACAGGATCATTTCCAGGCGATCGATACTGACTTCGCCGCGCTGGAATGCCGTGATCGTAAAGCCCAGCAAAGCAGTCGGGAAGACCAGTCGTTCTGCAAACAGCAGCAGCGCCACAAAATCTCCGACTGAGAGCGTATTGTTGCCGATCGCCCCCACGCCTAACGACAGCAGCGCAAGCTGACTGACACTCGCCAAGCCCCGCAGTAGAGGAAATAGCGTATTTTGCGTTTTAGAGAGGCGTAGATTTGCCCGAAGCAGTTCATCGTTAAGCTGTCTAAAGGCGCGCCGCTCGTTGTCTTCTTGCGCGTAGATTTTGATCAGCGCGATGCCGCTCATATCTTCCTGAATCAGGTCGCTCAGGCTTGCGGTTTCCTGCTGCACGCTCATTTGATAGTTCCGCAATCGCTGGCTAAAGAGCTGCACCAAAGCCAGAATTAGCGGATACACAGCGACCGCCACCAGCGTCAGCCGGATGTTGATCGACAGCATCGCGGGCAGGGTCAGCGCGTAAGCCAGAATAATGTTGACCGTACTCAGCACCGCAAACCCGACCAGACGGCGAATGTTGTCTACATCGCTCGTGGCGCGGCTGATCAGATCGCCCGGCGTGTTCACCGCAAAATAGCTCGGTTCTAGCCTCAGCAAATGGCGAAAAATTCGCTGCTTCAGGTCAAACTCCACTTGCCGTCCCACTCCAAACAGCAGAATCCGCGAGGACATCCGCACGATCCACATGATCGAGGACAGCAGCAGCACCAGCAGCGCGTAGTAAACGACGCGATCGAAATTGAAGTTTTGCTGGAGCTCATCCAGTCCGTCTCGAATCAGCAGCGGAATCTGCACCGATAGCCAGTTCACGACGACTAATGAAGCAATCCCGATCGCCGCACTTCTCCAGTGGGGGCGCATGTAGGACAGTAGAAGCTTGAAGCGGGAGCGGGAATCAGACCGGAAATCAGACATATTCGGCAGCGTGCATTACTCACAGTCTATCGTTTTGATGGCTTTCGCAGCTTAAACCGTGAGCGGGTCGGCTAACCAGCCTCGTAAGAAGTAATAAATCGTTGCCAGATACTCATCGACAACCCGCGTGGTGATGACGAGTGCTTCGGCACTGGGGATGATGTCGGTAATGGCAGCAAACTGGAGTCCGCGCTGAATCTGGAATACATAAAAATCGGTTGGACGCGGAATGATGGAAAAGTTCAGGTTGGTAAACGTCGAGGCTGTCCGCCGCAGGGAAAGGGCAGGAGCGACCAGGACGATCGGAATGCGGTTGGTAACGGCAGGAACCGGAACCGGATTGGCACTGTTGTCGCACACCGCAAACAGCCGACAGTTTTCATTTCCCGCTGTCCCGGTTAATATGCGTCGGACGGCTTCGGCACTGCTGCGCGGGTCTACTCCCTCTCGATCGATCTGAATCCGTTCGTTGGGCACGCCGTTTGCGGTTAAAAGTGCCCGGATGCTCTCGTCGCTGTTGATGGTTCCAGCATTGTTGCCATCAACGCTGCTCACAATCACAAGGGGATCGCTGCCCCGTGCCCGGCGCGTTGCATAAAGCTGAGCCGCATAAAGCAATCGCGATTGAAGATTAATGCTCAGCCCCCCTACGGTATTGCTGATTTGGGTCCGAATTCGGGAAGAGGGGTCAGACGGCAACGCTCCATCGCCCAAAACCACGATCGCCTGACCATCTTGGGGATTGGTGGCTTCCTGTCGCTGAACTGCTTCTAAAACGGTGCGCTGCTCTGTCTGAGCTGTGAGCAAATAGGCGGTGAGCGGCAGGCTAAAAAACAGCAAAATCAGAAATGCCGTCAGCACCTGTGCGCCTGACACATCCTTTAGCCCTTTGCGCATAGCTGCGGCAAGAAACGCCAGCGATAATCCCAGCGGTCGTAAAAAGAAGGCAATAAACGACCACAGAATTCCAACGGTTCGGTTTGTCGGCTCCAAAAACGCCAGCACCAGCAGCAAGACCAGCACAATGCCGCCCAGCCAGGTTAAATAGCGGCGATCGATAAAGTTTTGCAGAATGTAGCGAACGATAAAAAAGATGGCAGTCAGGAGCAGCAGTTGCGTGATCAGTTCAAACATGGGTTTTCTTAAAGCGGCAGAGCGTGACCCAAACGGGCGAGGCGAAGCGGTTTCCCCAGCGGGGCGATCGAATGAGACCTGCTCTAATGTACTCAAACTCGGTGCAAACGGTTTAAAAAAAAGCCCCAACCTTGGGCGGGGCTACGTGATGTTCAGGCACGAATGAGAACTTAATATTTTGAAACTACTGGGAAACGCTGCTAGCAAGCGCCAGATCGATTAAGAATGACCGCGATCGTCTGGAGGATCAGGCGCAGGTCATAAAGCGGATGCCACCGCTGCTGGTAGCGCAAATCTAGCTCGACAATCTGTTCAAAATCCTTGATCGCAGAACGCCCGCTGACCTGCCACTCGCCAGTAATGCCAGGTTTAACGTTGAGCCTGACCCAGTGGTGCTCGTCGTATCGGCTGACTTCATCGCGGGTGGGTGGACGAGTTCCCACCAAGCTCATATCGCCCATCAGCACATTCCAGAACTGCGGAAATTCATCCAGGCTGCTCTTTCTCAAAAATCGTCCGATGCGAGTAACGCGAGGGTCTTGCTCGTTCTTAAAGATCAGTCCCTTTGCTTCGTTGGGAACGAGAGCTTTGAGCTGGTCTGCATTCTGCACCATCGATCGAAATTTTAGCAGGGTAAACGGTTTGCCTCGCAAGCCAAATCGCTCTTGCCGAAAGAAGATGGGCCCGGGGCTGTCTAGCTTAATCAGGACTGCGATCGGGATGAACATCAGAGCGAGGAGCAGTAGCCCGACGATCGCGCCCAGAATGTCGATCGTGCGCTTGATGATCGAAGAAGCAGAGGGATGAGGTTCTTGAGATTGCAGGTCTGCAGGAACGGGGATAGAGCTGGCAGTGGGATGAATCACAGAGTCAGTCATGCGAGGAAGCTTGTACAATATGCCGAGCAGCAATAATTGTCATTTTCTCTCTGAAGTATAAAATCGTAGGATTTTACAAATACGAGGAAATTTGCTTCTTTGCAAAAGCTTTTTACTTCTGTAGAAATACTTAGTGATCCCTGCACTTTTATGAAGCTAATGTGAAGCAACCCTGCCCGTCATTATTTTTTCTTTATATTCTCTTTCTGAAAGGAAGTTTTTTCGTGAAGTGGTGATCAGTACACCTAAACTACGGCTGTATTGAAGATTACTTCATCGCTTTAAAGCAGAATTTTGAGATGGGATGCGATCACCTCTGTGAAGAGGGGGAGTGGGGGATCGTGTGGCTCAGCCGAGTGAAAATTGCTGTAAGTAGGTCGGCAGAATTAAACCCAAGTTTGGTAGGATGCGTTAGCGCAGTGTAACGCAGGATGTTTTGGGCTTGATGCGTTGCGTGCCTAACACAAATCTACGTTTAATGAACCCACTTCCTCAGCAGGGTTGATTGAGATGAAGAGCTTTTTATGCATCGTTTAGCAACACAACCGGGGGGCTGGACTCCAGAGACTGAAGGCGTCATTTTTGTGGAGCAGTCCCCTGCGCCGATCGTTTATCTAACGGCTGCTGACACCGATATTCAGGTTCTAGCGGCGGCAACTGCGCAACTTCCCTCAGGGTTTCCCGCAGTTCGGGCAGTCAACCTGCTTCAGCTTCAGCAGCATCTCACGATCGATACTTACGTACAGCGGGTTTTGTCTGCGGCAAAGACGATCGTGCTGCGCCTGCTGGGTGGGCGATCGTACTGGTCTTATGGGCTGGAGGTGGTGAAGCAAACGGTTCAGCAAACCGGAGCCATGCTGTTTGTGTTGCCTGGCGATGACAAACCCGATCCGGAACTGTGCAGTCACTCAACAGTTTCGCTGGCTGTGGTCGATCGCCTCTGGCGTTACTTCACTGAGGGCGGTGTGGAAAATGCCGTGAACGCGCTGAAATTTTTGGCAAATATTGCCTGTCGGACTCACTATCCGGTGGAACTGCCGCGATCGATTCCCCGTGTCGGACGCTATCCCTTGGCTTTGCCGCCTGCGCCTGCGTCTCCCAGGGCGGGCATTCTTTTTTATCGCGCCCATGTTCTGGCAGGCAATACTGCGCCGATCGATGCTATTTGTCGGGCGTTGGGCGATCGGGGACTGGAGCCTGTGCCGCTGTTTGTCTCTTCGCTGCGAGATGGGGACGTGCAGGCAGAGCTGTTGGACTGGTTTCAAGAGCAATATCCGATCGAGGTTTTGCTGAACGCGACGAGTTTTTCCCTTGCCCGTCTGGAGGCGGAAACGCCCAATGTTGATTTGTGGCAGCGGCTCAACGTCCCGGTGTTGCAGGTAATTCTCAGCGGCGGCACGCAGGCGCAGTGGCTCGAACAAACGCGCGGACTTTCTCCTCGTGATATGGCAATGAATGTGGCGCTGCCGGAAGTTGATGGGCGAATGATTACTCGCGCGGTGTCGTTTAAGGCAGTCAAGTCGCGCCATCCGCTGCTGGAAACCGACGTGGTGGGCTATGAGCCGTTGGACGATCGCATTCAGTTTGTGGCAGACCTGGCAGCAAATTGGGTTTGTCTGCGGGAAACGCCTGTGACCGATCGCCGCATCGCTTTAGTCCTGGCAAACTACCCCACGCGCGACGGCAGGCTGGCAAACGGAGTCGGGCTGGATACGCCCCAGAGCTGTGTTGAAATCCTCAGAGCACTGCAGCAGGAAGGCTATCAGATCGAGAACTTGCCCCAGTCCGGAGACGAATTAATCATGCAGTTGACCCAGACCGTGACGAACGATCCAGAAGGAATGCTGCGTCCGAGCTGCCAATCCCTGACCCTGACCGAGTACGCTCGCTTTTTCCAGACGCTGCCCAAATCAGTGAGACAGGGGATTGTCGATCGCTGGAGCAGCCCGATCGAGGAACTTACCCAGCGCGGACTGATGGATGCTTCCAGCGATTCCTCAGAAACCGCCGCTTTTCCGATCGCCGGAGTGCGGTTGGGCAATGTGTTTGTAGGGGTGCAGCCTGCCAGAGGCTATGATCTTGACCCGTCGCTCAACTATCACGCACCCGATCTGGAACCGCCCCACGCCTATCTCGCGTTTTATCAATGGCTGCGGCAGCAGTTTGGCGCACAGGCGATCGTCCATGTGGGCAAGCACGGCAATCTGGAGTGGCTTCCGGGCAAGGGAACGGCGCTTTCTGCCTCCTGCTATCCCGAAGCGGCATTTGGCGCAATGCCCCATCTCTACCCGTTTATCGTGAACGATCCGGGTGAAGGTTCTCAGGCAAAACGTCGATCGCAGGCTGTGATTCTCGATCACCTGACCCCGCCCCTGACCCGTGCTGAGCTATACGGCGGACTGCAGCAGCTTGAAATGCTGATGGATGAATATTACGAGGCGCAAAGCCTGGATCCGTCTCGTTTGTTGCTGATTCGCGATCGAATTCTGGCTCTGATGGATCAGACCCATTTAGATCGAGATTTAGCACTGCGCTCGGGCAGTCAAACTCCATCAGCCGACGATCGCTTTGCCGAACTTCTAACCCGCATTGACAGCTATCTTTGTGAGCTAAAAGAGGCGCAGATTCGCGATGGACTGCATATTTTTGGCAGTTGTCCCCAGGGGCGGCAGTTGCGAGATTTAATTGTGTCGATCGCCCGTCATCCAGGACGCGATCGAATTGGGCTGACTCGTGCGCTGGCTCAGGATTGGAGATTGCCCTTTGATCCGCTGACGGCAGATCCGGCGACTTCACCGGGGGAAAATTCTCAGGGCTGGCGCACGACTGGGAATGCGATCGAATCTCTGGAAGCAAAGGCAGCGGAGTTGATTGACTTCCTGCTAAAAGCTGCACCTGCTCCTGCCGATCTGCCTGCTACGCAAAAAGAACTGCGCTGGATTGCCAAAACCCTGCTGCCTGCGCTGCAGCAAACCGATCGCGAAATCGCTCACCTGCTCCACGGTTTAGGGGGTGGCTATGTCCCAAGTGGCGCATCGGGCGCACCCACACGCGGTCGTCCTGAAGTGCTGCCCACCGGACGCAATTTCTACTCGGTCGATATTCGCGCCATTCCCACGATGACCGCCTGGGATGTGGGACGCAAAGCGGCAGAAACCCTGATCGAGCAATATACCCAGGAACAGGGCGAATATCCGCGCACGCTAGCGCTGTCAATTTGGGGCACGTCTACGATGCGCACTGGAGGCGATGATTTTGCAGAGGCACTGGCACTGCTGGGTGTTCAGCCTGTCTGGGATAGGGCTTCTGGGCGGGTGATTGATTTTGAAATCCTGCCGCTGTCGGTGCTGGGTCGTCCCAGGGTTGATGTGACGCTGCGAATCTCTGGCTTTTTCCGCGATGCTTTCCCGAATCTGATCGATCTGTTTCAGCAGGCGATCGTTGCAGTAGCAGCCCTTCCTGAACCTCCTGAGCAAAACCCCCTTGCTGCCCAGATCCAGAAAGACGCGCAAACCTGGCGACAGGCAGGACTCTCGGCTGAACAGGCGATCGAGCATGCCCATTACCGCATTTTTGGCTCTAAACCAGGCGCATACGGAGCTGGACTGCAAGGCTTGATCGATGCGCAAAACTGGACAGACGATAGCGATCTGGCGCGGGCTTACCTCAACTGGAGCAGCTATGCCTACACCGGAAAAACCGAAAGCTTTGCCCCAGAAGCCTTTGAACAGCGGCTCTGCCAGATGCAAATCGTGCTGCACAACCAGGACAACCGCGAACACGATCTGCTCGATTCCGACGACTACTACCAGTTTCAGGGGGGTCTCACAGCCGCAGTCCGAACGCTATCCGGCAAAAATCCTACGGTCTATTTTGGCGACCATGCCCTGCCGCAAAACCCGAAAGTGCGCCGCCTGGAAGCGGAAATTGCCAGAGTTTATCGATCGCGTGTCGTCAATCCCAAATGGATTGCAGGCGTGATGCGGCACGGCTACAAAGGCGCGTTTGAAATGGCAGCGACGGTTGATTATCTGTTTGCCTACGATGCAACGGCGCGATGCGTTCAGGACTATATGTATGAAGGCATCGCGGAGGCGTATTTGTTCGATCCGGCAGTGCAGGCGTTTATTCAGCAAAAAAATCCCTGGGCACTGCGCGATATGGCAGAGCGACTCCTCGAAGCCAACCAGCGCGGACTCTGGGAAAACGTTGACCCGCAAACACTCGAAAAGCTTCGATCACTTGTCCACGAAACAGAAGGGACGATCGAAGCGCTAGGTTAAATTGGCGAAAAACATCAATCTCACAAGAGATGCAGTTTCCGCCTTACACATTGGGGCTATTGACTCCAGGAGGCGCAGGTCTGGAAAACAGCCCAAAGATTGGGCCCAGAATCGCGCCAAATACAAACCCGCCTGCATGTGCCCAATAGGCGACCCCGCCGCCTTCCATGCCAACCATCGATGGAGCATCCAGACTGGCTACGCCATATAGTGCCTGCTGCACAAACCAGAAGCCCAGGAACAGAATTGCCGGAATCCGAAACGTAGTGATGAACAGAAAAATCGGCACCAGCGTCAGAATTCGCACCTGGGGGAATCGCAAAATGTAAGCCCCCATCACTCCGGCGATCGCTCCACTGGCTCCCAGCGAAGGCACCTCTGATCCGGCAGAGAAGTACCACTGGGCTAATGCTGCTAGCGCGCCACACAGCAAATAAAAGATGAGAAACCGCGTGTGTCCCATCTGATCTTCAACGTTGTTGCCAAACACCCAGAGATAAAGCATATTACCGCCGACGTGCAGCAACCCTGCATGTAAAAACTGGGAGGTGAACAAAGTCGTGATTTCTTGCAGCAGCGAAACTTGCGGATTCCCCTGCAACGCTGCCGTAAACTCAGCCGGAACCACTGCCCAAGTGCGGAAGAACGCCTCCAGCGCAGGTCCAGCTAAGCTGATTTCGTATAAAAAGATCAAAATATTCAGGGCGATCAGCCCATAGGTTACATACGGGGTAATGCGAACTGGATTTTCGTCACGAAGGGGGACCACAGCAGTTACTCTCAGTAGATATTGCGTCTTTTGCTAGCAGAGCATACCGCGATCGATCAGCTACTCGCGTCTGACTCACGATAGGTTTCGCGGTAGGAAATTCTTGCTCTTACCCTACTGCAAATCTTAAAAGTTGAGTAACTGCGTCCAACTTTTTTAGATTGCTGTTTAATTACCGAAATTCCTGCCCAGAACGATCGCCTAAAACGATTGCCAGCGATCGTCCAAATCATCCAGAGCATTGCCCAAAAGACTAAGACAAGGGATTTAGCTGATTTGAGACAAATGCCTCAACGGTTACAGCCAAATGCCTTGTCTTTGTAAGTGCCTGAAATTCTGGACTCAGGGAGCGCAGAAACCAGACTATCAGCCAGTCAGAAAGTATTGAGCAAGAACACCGATAAGCAGCCCAGACAGGGAGACATCGCTCGATCGGATAGTTAATTACTCAACAACGATCGTGCCAGCCATGCCTGCACCCCGGTGAGGAGCGCAGTAGTATTTGTAAGTTCCAGGCTGATCAAAAGTGACTTCGTAAGATTCGCCCGGAGAGAACATGAGCTGGTCGTGAGACTTAGCCGACTGTGCCTTGTCTTCAAATACCACGTTGTGCGGAGGCAGCTTGTTATTCTGCCATTTCACGGTGTCACCCGCTTTGATCGTCAGCGTAGAAGGCTCGAATGCCAGCATCCCGTTGTCTGCACCCATTTTGACCGTGTAGGTTTCCGCAGAGGCAGGCGAAACAGCCAGCAGGAATGTGCAAACAACCAACGCGATCGAACAAAGGGTGAGACTTAAACTCCGCGAAACAAAGGAAAACAGTTTCATGAGTAACCTCTGGAGGTTTAAGTTGAACTCAGTCTTTATCAATTCAAATTTTATCTTGAAATACCCCCGTTCAGAACGATAAATTGCCCCAGCCTGGAGCTTTTTGAGCCGATCGCATCATAAACGCCGCTAAATTCTCAGTCTGCTCCGTGGAAAGCCACGATTCCGGAACCTTACGGCAATACAGGCTTTCCTCGCTGCCGTCATAGGTCATCGGCTGTCGCAGAAAGGCAACCAGGCTCTCGATATTGTCCCGTGGCGGCATAGCGCCTTTCAGGGCATCAAGCGTCAGAGGTACGGTCGGGTCGGGCAATGTTGCGCCCCCCACATGGCAGTTTTTGCAGTTCTCTTCAAAAAACCGCTTGCCTGCTGAAAGCTGCTCTCCAGTGAATTCGCGGCTGTTCCCTTGAGCATCATAGGGGAGAGCGATCGGCTCCCTAACATCCAGATAGCGCAGTACATAGGCATCAACCCCTGCTGCCTCAGCCAATGGAGTATGCAGGGATAGGGCGATCGTCATGCTAGCCACCCAAAAGCAAGCCTGCCATTCAGAAAAGAGCCGTTTGATTTTAGCCATTTGCTCAAAACCCTAAAAAACAAGGGGCAGGCAAAGCCCAACCCCAGAATTTTTCTCATAAAGAGAAGATTCAACAAATCCGCTTTAGTAGTAAATCTTGCCGCCGCCCCACTTCTCGCCAACAACTTTTGGCTGAAGCAGAATGTGTCCAGCGATGGCAACCAGGTCATCTTCGGTCAGATTTCGCATCTTCGGGAAAATGTCGGTGCTTTTCGTACTGGGGTGAATCTCAGAGATATCAGAAAGCCCATCATAGGTGGTGGGATTGTGCATGTAGTCCACCAGGGCTTGCAGATTATCTCGGCGGGGGTTCGCCAGCGCCAGAGACTCCGGATCGAGTCCAACGTTGGGGTCAGTCTTGGTCACGCCACCTACATGGCACTGACCACAGGCATAGTTAAACAGCCGCTTGCCTTCGGCGACCTGCTCAAGGCTCAGAGTCGTCGTATCGCCTTCATCATTCAGCGAAATGGTACGGGTTGCTTTATCGAGTTCAGCAGCAGTTGCGCCTCCGACAAACAGTTGGAAAGCCAGGAAGACCGTCACTGCAACAACCCAGATGTATCTTTTAAACATGGTTCTCCTTAAGAGTGCGTCCTTCGTTATCGGGTTTGATAAAAGTTCAACACAGCGAGGCTCAATCTGCTTCAAGTCCATACACGAAAGCCACAAATCCTCACGCTTGCTCTGCGCCGACCGATCAGGATTGAGCTAGCTCATTCAATATCATGCCACTGTTTGACGCTTTCCCAAAGACTGACGACGATAGACTTTCATCCGTCTGTTGTCGGAAAATCTGAGTTGCGAAAGACGAGTTCGTTTTTCTATCCGGTTCGATCGCAAGGAGCGATATGAAACCGATCTCCCTGTGTTGCTGAGCCAACGTTTAACTTGGCTGGTTTGCCTCTGTTTTGGTGCCTGTTCTAATTGTCTGGGTTCTAATCGTCTGGATTGTCTCTGTCCTGCTTCTCCGCCAGAAGGAGGTTGCCACAAAACGAAAGGTAGGCTCAGTCCACCAATAAGCAGCATCCCCAGCGTCGTAACCCAAATAATCCAGCGATTGGGCTGATAGTTGCCTCGCTCGATCTGCCGAAATGCCCGATTGTAACCCCAGGCTGCCAGGATAATCATGACCATTCCCGCCAGCACCAGCACCAGCCCGATCGTCTGAGAGCTAATAGGATTAGGCGGAAGTGAGGTTTGCGTCACACCTTCCTGAAGTTCGCGCAGAAATAGCCCAAATCGGGCGATCGCCAGTCCAAAACTAATCAAAGCGATCGAGGTACGAACCCAGGCAAGAAAGGTGCGCTCGTTTGCCTGATGTTCCCGCTGGCGATCGATTCGAGGCGGCTGGTTCACAAATTTTGCCGAGAGAGACGATTTAGCGATAGTTGGTGAACTGTAACGCCACCGGATAATCTTCCTGCTTGAGCCGCTGAATCACTTCTTGTAAATCATCTTTCGATTTAGCCGTGACCCGCACTGCATCTCCCTGAATCGAGGGCTGCACCTTCTTAAACTCATCTCGAATCAGCTTGGAAATCTGCTTTGTCAGCTCTGAACTGATCCCTTTCCGCAGCTTGATCTCCTGCCGCACTCGATTTCCCCCAGCGGATTCTGGCTTGCCGTAGTCAAAAATTTTCAGTGACAAGTTCCGCTTCGCTGCCTTTGTGTGCAGAATGGTGTGGACTGCTTGCAGGGTAAAGTCGCTGTCGGTGTTCACCACGATCGACTCTGCACCCAGTTCTAGCGTCGTTTTCGTATCTTTCAGGTCGTAGCGAGTATCAATTTCACGCTTGGTTTGATCGATCGCGTTAACAAGCTCCTGGCGATCGAAATCACTCACTACATCAAAGGAATACGTTGAAGCCATGAGTCAATAGATCAATGAAAAAGATCAAAAAATCAAAGTCTGAGCAGCAAGTGTAACGATCGCTTCCTGGTTTGCTGAATTTCAACGAAACAGAAACAAATCGCACCTCCCAAAGCTTAAGTCTAATTCATAAATGCGGAGTCTATCGATCGCGCTGTCAACTCATTCCTAAAGGGCATTATTCCTAAGGCGCAGCCTGCTGCAAGCTCAGTCCTATCAGCGTTGCGATCGCCAGCGATCCGATGCCAAACATCAGCGATCGCAGGATCGGGATATTCAGAACGTAAAACAGCGAATAGAGCGATCGGGCAATCACATAGGCAATCGCTGCCCCAGTCGCCCAAACTGACTCTACCTGCGTCACCACTGCCATGAGTGCTCCAGCCGCAAACAGCATAAAGGACTCAAACGAATTCTCATGTGCCCAGGTTGCTCGCTTAGCGTAAGCGGGCAGCTTGTCGAACAGTGCGCGGGGAGTTGCCATGTCATAACCCGCCTGCACCCGACCATAGGCAACGACCAGAAACGGTATGTAGATGAGAACAGCGGCGATCGCAATGCAAAGCAAAAGCGTATATCTCACGGGCAGAGCTTTCAGCAGAGACATAGGATTTAGTCAGGTTTAATCAAAAAATTTAGTCAAAATAGAAAAGCGTTACCAGTTTGCGCTGGTCTTCTGCATCGCTGCATGTTTTTAGCAAGGTTGTACTGTCGTGAAACGCAAAGCAAATTAACTGCTGACAGCGCGAGATGATTTCTTGATTACAGAGCGCGCTTGCTTCTGCCAGAGAGAGATGGTCATTCATTGGATTTGCAACGAGATGAATCACCTGCTCTAACTGTTCTCGCGATTCGCGCGGCTGCTTTTCGAGACTCTGCGGCAAAATAACCGTTAGTAGATTTGGATCTGCCCGCATAGCTCCCCGAATCGCAGCAGAGTTTGTTCCGGTTGCCCCTGAGGTGAGGAGATGATTGTTCGACAGCACCAGAGCATAGCTCATTAGCTCAATCAGGTTTTGGTGGGTAATGGGAACATGGCGGGAGCCGAGTAGCGCAATCCGTTTTGAACCAGTTTGCTGAATTGCGGCTAGCTCCTGCAAAAACTCATCAACTTTAGGAATATCGATAGATTGACTCAAAAGACGTATCTTGACAAACAACCTCGATATTTTAGCAGGTGTGAGTAATTTTCAGAATTAGGACGAACACTGAAGCCAGTAAAGCGCAGTGAGTTGATGTCAGCCTGCTGAGTTAATCCTTTTGCTTGGCAGATTGCCTGGTAGAAAAGCCAGTTGGCGCAGCGATTTATCCCATAAAAGAAAAGGTTTCTTCGAGAGGGCTATTGCTTGGGAGATTTGCAGATTCAACTCGCACTGACCTTGCTGCAACCGTTGTCGCAGGAGTGACCGAAAAAGGGCTATAGGCGATCGAAGGGTGAGGTACTGCCGAAGGAGTGTCTGACTTAAGCACTTCAGCAGACGCACACAGAAAGAAGAGAAAACTGACGCTGCCCAAACGAACCCGATCGCCATCTTTCAGGAGAGCTGGCTGGCGAACTGGCTCGCCGTTGACAAAGGTTCCATTCCGGCTGCCCAAGTCAGTAATATAAAAGCCTTTCTGCGCCACATATTCGATTGCTGCGTGACTGCGAGAAAGCCGGCGATCGGCGATCGAAATGGTTGACTGTTGAGGATTTCGACCAATTCGCCACTGATGTTCCGGCTGAAAGAGCGCTTGTGTTTTGCCCTGCAACAGGTTCGTGACAAGATGGGGCTTATCTAGCATCACGCCTTGAATGTAAAGCTGCTTCACATTGCCCAATGCCCGGACACCGCTCGTTTCAAGGCTCAGAATTTCATTCAGCAGTTCTCGGCGGTGTTCATACAGCCTGCAAAATACCTGATACAGCCCTAATCTCTGCTGTAAATCACTATCCTCGTAGGTCTCCATAAATTCGGAGTCATAGGACATCCATTGATCTGAGCTAGCCATATCGTGACAGGTGATAGCAATGGGATGGTAGCAATGAGTGAAGCGGAGAGCAGCAACTCTGCCTGCAGAAATTGGTTCGTCAGTCTTGAAGGCACTTTGCCCAGAATGTATCACGGAGGATTCATAGCAGTTGGGAAATGCCCTGTCAGAGATCTCCTTGCTTGACTTAACTTGTTCAACCTGACGAAGCCCAAGGAATTCCTGAAACGGTACAGCACACCTGAAAGAGACAGATTTCAGCAGATTCTGATTTCCCGCCTTTCCAAATTAAACGTTTGGCAGGCAATCCAGAACCGCAAAATTACGGGAAGCCGATCGATAAATGCTAGTGTCGTGAGCTTCTAACAACTCACTTAGCCTGTTCCAAACGATAAAGCTGTGGCGATCGCTCCTGAAGAAAATCGAGCAGTTCACGATTTACAGTTTGCGGGGCTTCCTGCTGAATCCAGTGTCCGCAGTGCGATAGAAACTTAAGCTTGATCGGAGCCGTGACCAGACGTTCGATGCCCTCGGTCAGCTTTTGGCTGAACAGAAAATCATCCTCGCCCCACAGGATCAACGTTGGAGCAGAAATCGGGGTTGGGGCTTGGCTCCATTGAGACAGCCAGGTTTGTGGCGAAAACAGATGACGGTAGTGATTCAAAACGGCTGCCAGCGCACCGGGCTTCTCCAGCGCAGCCTGATAGATTTCTGTGTCCTGGCTGGTAAACGCGCTCTTGCGAACTGCCTGCCCCTGAAACAGGTCTTTGACGATCGTTCTCAAATTAGAGCGAATAAACCATTCGGGCAGCGTCGGAACTTGCAGTGCCAGCAGATACCAGCTTCTTCGGAGCTGATCGACATTGCCAACCAATTCCTGCACAAATCGCTGCGGATGAGGCGCATTCAGAACAGCGAGCCGCTCTGTCAGATTGGGAAACCGATGGGCAAAGTGCCAGGCGATCGTGCCGCCCCAGCTGTGACCAACAACATGGGCACTGCGATAGCCCAGGTTTTCGATTAAGCCGCGAATATCTGCTGCCAATGTATCGAGGTCATATCCGGTAGGAGGCTTGTCTGAGTCATTGCAGCCGCGCAAATCAGGCACAACAACCTTGAAGTGTTTTGCCAGTGCCGGGATTTGATGCCGCCAGGAATACCAGAACTCCGGAAATCCGTGGAGCAGAATGACCAGATCGCCTTCGCCCTGGGTAACGCAGTGTAGGCGGATATTATTTGTTTCAACAAAAGTGTGCTGCCATCCCGATTCGATCGCAGTCATAGCAGGAGGATTTTACCCAAAAAACTTGTATCTACAGATACACTAACATTTCTACTGACTGGTGTAGATGCCGCGCTTGCGCAACTGCTGCACAAAGAATTCTTCCAGCGAAGGACGCGCCAGGTTCATACTGATCAGATGCGCCTGCATCAGCTTTAGACTTGCCAGAAAGTCCTGAGGGTCGCCGCGCAAATGCCCCAACCAATCCCCCTCGATCGGCTCCAAATCGGGCAACCACTGGCGCAAAATGTCGGGATTGCCGCCACGCACGCGCACCTGATACAGATCAGCAGTTCCCAGCAACTCCTGGAGTGAGCCGATAGAGAGAATTTCGCCTCGCGCCAGAATTGCTACCCGATCGCAAATTTTCTCGACATCTGAGAGCACATGGCTATTAAAGAAGACTGTTTTTCCCTGAGCCTTGAGCGAGAGAATGATTTCACGGATCTGGTAGCGTCCGAGCGGATCGAGTCCTGACATCGGTTCGTCCAGGAACACCACTTCTGGATCGTTAATCAACGCCTGTGCCATGCCAATGCGCTGCAGCATTCCCTTAGAGTACTGACGCAACTGTTTTTTTCGCGCTGAGGACTGCGCCAAGCCAACCAGATCAAGCAGTTCCGGGATGCGCTGACGCTGAACCGATCGCGGAATTTGAAACAGGTTTGCGGCGTATTCTAGAAATTCCCATCCGGTCAGATAGTCATAAAAATAGGCATTTTCTGGCAGGTAGCCCACCCGCTGTTTCGTCGATCGATCGCCCAACGGCTTACCCAGTAGCTGCCCTGTGCCAGAAGTCGGGCGAATGATGCCCAGCAATGTTTTCAGCAGGGTAGTTTTGCCTGCTCCGTTTTGCCCCAGCAGCCCAAAGGTTTCGCCCCGAAAAACCTGTAGCGTACAGTCTTGCAGCGTCACGACTTTCTGATTCAGCCAGAATCCAGTGCGGTAGACCTTTTTCAGGGCGATCGTTTCAACAACAGCAGGACGATCCATCTCAGTCGGGGCAGATTCAGCGGATTCAGCAGATTCACCAGATTCAAAAACAGCAGCCATGAGATTATATCGGCATCTCTCCTGAGGTTGCCCCTATTTTGCCCGGTTTTATGTCAGTCTAGAGCATACCCAGGTCAAGAA